>Ga0247841_10006438_pt1 | contig 18096 bp, 20 predicted proteins | sample LaCruzMarch2015__2_FD_192410 | JGI IMG/M metagenome (GOLD analysis project Ga0247841, IMG submission 192410) | Freshwater microbial communities from meromictic Lake La Cruz, Castile-La Mancha, Spain - LaCruzMarch2015_18m | ecosystem: Environmental > Aquatic > Freshwater > Lake | place: Spain... | reverse complement strand
GGGCAAATGGAGTTTTTTTTAGTGCAAGGAAAAAGACTGTTGATTATTTTAAAAATTCGCTTGCCAATTTAGAAAATCCTTTAGTAATTCATGATGAAACACAAAAGGCTCTCAAGGATTTATCTGATATTTTTAAATCTAAAATAATTTCCGGTAAAGAAAATTTGCAAAAGCTTTCTAAAGGACAATCTGGGTTTATAGTTTCTAATCATTTAGGAGCGTATAAGTTAACTGGAATAAGACCACAGGAGTTAGGACTAGAACTGTCAGGAGTAGAAATAATTCATCCGTTTGTTATGTTTCATCAATCATTAGATCCTGTAGCTGGACAATTAGGAGATAATTTATATGAGGCGGCTTATCCATCTGAAGAGCCAATTGAGTCAATCCAAAAAGCAGCTGGCTCTATATTAATTCCAAGTGGGAAGGGAGTGTTTGAAAAAGTGTTAAAAGCTAGTAAAGAAGCAATAGCTAAGTATCCTTCAGGACTTTTTACCATTTTTCCGGAAGGAGGAACTTCAGGAAAAAGAAATGAAGGTGGACCTTATGATCTTGAAGGATTTCATACCGGTTCTTTTTTCATCGCAGCAGAAATTGGCGTTCCAGTAATACCAGTAGCACAATACTTTAATCCTAGTAGTGGTTTTGAATTAGGGGTATTTGAGCCGTTTGTTCCAGAAAAGGGTAAAACCAAAGAATATTACGAGAATATTGCGGAATCCACAAGGGAAAAAATGCAAATATGGCTTAATCAAAGAAAACAATCTACGGAAATTCCTCTTAAGCCTTAACCTACTGCAATTTTAGTTAACAGCTTGTATAATAATAGTATGTTTTGGGTGGATAGAGTAGCTTCCGAGTTAAAAAAAAGAAATTTCTCTTTAGAGTGGGTGGATGATATGAAAACCCCATCCGGCAAAATTCATGTTGGCGCTTTGCGTGGAGTAGTTGTTCACGATTTGGCCTTCAAAGTGTTAAAAGAAGCTGGTGTTAAAACAAAATATACTTATATTTTTGACAATCATGATCCAATGGATGCTTTACCTGTTTATCTTCCAAAAGAAAAATTCGAAAAATATTTGGGGATGCCACTTTTTAAGGTTCCCTCTCCAGCTGAAGGATTTAATGATTATGCAGAGTATTATGCGAAAGAATTTATGGCAGTTTTTAATAAAATTGGCTGCCATCCTGAAATTTTATGGGCTACGGATTTATATAAAAGCGGTAAAATGAATCCGTTAATAAAAAAATGTTTGGACAAAGCTCAGGAAATTAGGGAAATTTATGAAGAGCTTTATGAGAAAAAGATCAAGGAAGACTGGTATCCTTTTCAGCCATATTGTTCAAATTGCGGTAAAGTTTCAACAACAAGAGTTTATGATTGGGATGGGAAAAAAGTTTCATTTGCATGCGAAATAGATGCTGTTTCTTGGACAAAAGGTTGCGGATTTAAAGGGAAAGTTTCCCCTTTCAGTAATGAGGGTGAAATTACAGGTAAACTTCCTTGGAAAGTTGAATGGGCAGCGAAATGGAAGGCTTTAGGAATAACTGTTGAAGGAGCTGGAGAAGACCATATGAGTAGAGGAGGTTCGCATGATCTGGCAAACCTTATTTGCGAAAGAGTAATTAATTATCCCGTTCCTTATGCTTTGCCTTATGCATTTTTCTTAATAGGAGGAAGAAAGATGTCTTCTTCAAAAGGCCGCGGATCTTCTGCTTCTGAAATGCTTGAAATCTTGCCTCCGGAACTACTTAGATTTTTAATGGTAAAAACAAAAATTAATCAACAGATTAATTTTGATCCAAGCGGAGAGACTATTCCTAAGCTTTTTGACGAGTATCAAAAGGCAGCAGGTGCGTATTTTGATAAAAGGAATGATGATTTGGCTAGAATTTTTGAATTGTCACAAATTAGTGAAATAAAAAAGCCGCCAAGTATTAGATTCTCTGTTTTATCGCAATACGTACAAATGCCTAATAAAAAAGAAGAGATAGAAAAAAAAGGACTTGAAGAATGGGCTGGTTATGCAAAAACCTGGATAGAAAGATATGCTCCCGAATCAGAAAAATTTTCGGTTCGGGATTTATTGCCTGAGAGTGCAAAAAAATTAACTGATATTCAAAAGAAATACTTAAAAAAAATTTCTTTTGAGCTGAATAATAAATGGAAACCTAAAGATTTTCAAGTAAATCTTTTTGAATGGGCTAAGGAGTTAAAATTGTCGTCAAAAGATGCCTTTTGCGCTATCTATGTATCTTTATTAAATAAAAATTGTGGGCCGAAAGCTGGTTGGATTATTTTATCTTTGGATAAAGAATTTGTTAAAAAAAGATTTTCTGAAGCCGCTAATTCATGAAGAAGCTTCTTATTGCTACGACGAATGCTGGAAAATTAAAAGAGATTTCAAATTTTCTTTCAGATTTACCGCTTAAAATTATTTCACTTAAAGATATTGGTATAACTGATAAGGCTGAAGAAGTAGGGAAGACTTACAAAGAAAATTCACAATTAAAAGCTTTATTTTATGCAAATAAAAGTGGATTACCAGTAATCGCAGATGATGCGGGGATAGAAATTGATGCCCTTGATGGTGCGCCCGGTTTAAAAAGCAGTAGATGGTTGGGAAAAGATTCAACAGAAGAAGATGTTGTAAAACACATGCTGAAACTAGCAAAAGATTTTCCTGATCATAAAAGAAGGGCAGTTTTTAAAACAGTAATTTCTTTTGCTTTGCCTGACGGAAAAATATATAGCGCTGAAGGAAATGTTGAAGGAATTATTGCTAAAAAACCATATCTAAAAACCTTGAAAGGCTATCCTTATCGTTCGTTTTTTTATTTGCCGAAGATAAAAAAATATTATCATGAAGATCAATTGACCAACGAGGAGCAAAGGATGTACAATCACAGGTATAAGGCAATTCAAAAATTAAAACCAATAATTAAGAAAGCATTAAGGATAGATGATTAAGGAATAATTATGTTAGATATAAAATTTATTAGAGAAAATCCAAAAATTGTTCAAAAAGCAACGCTTGATAAGAATATTGACATTAACATTAATCATATTTTGGGAATTGATAAAAAACATAAAGAATTATCAATTACTGTTCAAAAACTTCGTGAGGAAAGAAACGTATTGACAGAAAAAATTAAAAGAAATCCTAATAAATTTGATAGAGAAGGTGCACAAAACTTAAAGCAAAAATTAGAAAAAGAAGAAAATGCTTTAAAAACAGTTTCAGAAGAATTAAATGCGCGTTTAATGGAAATTCCTAATTTGGCAAAGAAAGATGTAAGGGTTGGAAAAAATGATACAGAAAATGAAATTATAAAAAAAGTTGGAACACCTACTAAATTTAATTTTAAACCCAAAGATCATTTAGAAATTGGAGAAAAATTAGATATTATTGACGTTTTAAGAGCGTCTAAAATATCTGGTGCCAGATTTTATTTTTTAAAAAACGAGGGAGTTCTTTTGGAATTTGCCTTAAGGGAACTTGCTTTCGAAATTCTTCTGAAAGAAGGTTTTATTCCCATTTTACCTCCAGTTTTAATTAAAAAAGAAGTAATGAAAGGGTTAGGATATATGGAAAAAGGGGGAGATGAAGATATGTATATTCTTGAAAAAGACAATTTAGTTTTGGTTGGCACATCTGAACAATCAATCGTCTCAATGCATAAGGATGAAATATTAGATGAAAAAGATTTGCCTAAAAGATATGTTGGTTTTTCAACTTGTTTCAGAAGAGAAGCAGGAAGCTATGGAAAAGATACAAAGGGAATTTTAAGAGCTCATCAGTTTGACAAAATTGAAATGGTTTCGTATGTTGTACAAGGGGAAGACGACAAAGAACACGAATATTTATTGTCTTTAGAAGAAAAACTTTTACAAGCTTTGGAAATTCCATATCAAGTTGTAAGAATGTGCACTGGAGATTTAGGTTTTCCAACTGCAAGAAAATATGATTTAGAAGCATGGATTCCTTCGGAAAATAAATATAGAGAAGTTACATCTACTTCAACAACAACAGATTTTCAATCAAGAAGATTAAATATAAAATATAAAACAAAAAATAAAACGGAATTTGTAAATATTTTAAACGGAACTGCTTTTTCAACAAGACCAATAATTGCAATACTTGAAAACTATCAACAAGGAGATGGATCTGTTTTAATTCCAAAAATTTTACAAAAATATTTACATTTCGGAAAAATAATATCAAAAAAATAAAAAATTGTTATCATTTTTTTTGTTTTCTCTAAGACCCAAACTACTATTTTTGAAGCAGAGCATTTTACTTGACAAATAATAAAAAAATATTCACGATAATAATTAGTATTTATAAAAAAGGAGGTGAATGTTAACATGGCAAAGAAAAAGAAGAAGAAAAAGAAGAAGAAGTAATTGGTAAGCTATTTGGAGCATTACCAATTGATCAGTTGGTAAACCCCTCATCGAAAAATGATGAGGGGTTTTTCTTTTTATTGTGATAAAATAAGTATATGTTTAATTTTGTCGGAAAATTTTTTGATTCGAACGAAAAAGAAATAAATAAATTAAAACCAATAGTTTTAGAAATTAATTCATTCGAAGAAAAATTCAAGAAATTAAAAGATAAAGATTTTCCTAAAAAAACAGAAGAATTTAAGGAAAGAATTTCTTCGGGAGAATCTTTGGATCTTTTACTGCCGGAAGCATTTGCGATTGTCAGGGAAGCATCTAGAAGATCTATCGGTCAACGGCATTATGATGTTCAACTGATGGCAGCGATAGCACTAGCTAGCGGGAAAATTGCAGAGCAAAAAACAGGGGAAGGAAAAACTCTTTCATCAATTCCGGCATTATATCTACATAGTCTAACAGGTAAAGGTACTCATCTGGTTACAGTCAATGATTATTTGGCGCGTCGGGATGCAGGCTGGATGGGCCCAATATTTAATCTTTTAGGTATAACAGTTTCTTCAATTATCAGCGAACAGTCTTTTATCTTTGATCTAAATTTTATCAACAAAGATGCGCAAGATCCTAGACTTTCGCATTTAAAGCCAATTACCAGGAAAGAAGCTTACAAAGCAGATGTTACTTATGGAATAAATTCAGAATTTGGTTTTGATTATTTACGGGACAATATGTCTCAAAACATAGAAGAAACAGTACAACGGGGATATTATTATGCAGTTGTTGATGAAGTTGATTCGGTTCTTATTGATGAAGCACGAACTCCCCATATAATTTCTGCGCCTGATGAATCGCCTACTCAAAAGTATTATGAATACGCATCTCTTATTGATAAATTAAATTCGGACATAGATTATAAAATTGATGAGAAATTAAGAACTGCTCATTTAACAGATCATGGTATTGGGAAAATTGAAAGGCTTTATGGGATAAGCAATATTTATGAAAAAGATTTTAACACCGTTTATCATTTGGAAGCTGCATTAAAAGCCAGAACTTTATTTAAAAAAGAAAAAGATTATATCGTAAAAGATAATCAAGTTATTTTGGTTGATGAATTTACTGGACGGCTTATGATGGGAAGAAGACTTTCTGAAGGTCTACATCAAGCAATAGAAGCAAAGGAAAATGTTCCGATACAGCGAGAATCAAAAACAATGGCAACAGTATCTTTACAAAATTATTTTAGAATGTACGAAGTTTTGTCAGGAATGACAGGAACTGCTGTTACGGAAGCTCAAGAATTTCATAAAATTTATAATCTTTCAGTTGTTGTAGTTCCTACGAATAAATTAATGATAAGAAAAGATAATCAAGATTTAGTTTACAAAAGTGGTAGAGCCAAATTATCTGCAGTCGCTGCGGAGATAGAAGAAATACATAAAAAAGGGCAACCTATTTTGGTTGGGACAACATCAATAGATAAAAATGAATTAATATCGGAGCTCTTAAAGCGTCGCGGAATAAAGCATGAAATTCTAAACGCAAAAAATCATGAACAGGAAGCAAGAATTATCTCTAGGGCTGGAGAAAAAGGAGCTGTGACTGTTGCGACAAACATGGCTGGCCGGGGAGTTGATATTATTTTGGGCGGAGAGACACCTAATACAAAAGAAGGATCTGTAGAGCTTAAAACATGGCAAAAAGAACATGATGAAGTTGTAAAATTCGGTGGACTATATGTGATTGGTACCGAAAGACATGAGTCCAGAAGAATAGACAATCAATTGAGGGGAAGATCAGGTCGTCAAGGAGATCCTGGATCGTCTAGATTTTTTGTTGCTTTAGATGATGAGATAATGAGACTTTTTGGAGGAGATACAATATCAGGCGTCATGACGCGATTTAATATGCCTGAAGATGTTCCACTGCAACATATGATTGTTTCTAAAGCAATTGAACAAGCCCAGACAAAAGTTGAAGGATTTAATTTTGATATCAGAAAACATCTGGTCGATTATGATGATGTTTTAAACAAGCAAAGAGAGATAATTTACAAGAGGCGGAGAATAATTTTGGAAAGCAAAGAATCTTTAGAAGAAGAAATATTTGAAAAAATTGATGCATCTGTGGCAACTATTGTTAATACGCAGATAGTCCAAGTAAGTGATAATAAGTCAGTGGATGAAAGAATAGTTGATGATTTTACGACGATAATTCCTTTTGATGATCTTTCAAAAAAACAATTAGCGAAACAATTGGAAACTGCTGGAGTTATGGAAGAGAAAATAAATTTTTTGACCAATATTACTCATGATGTTTATGCTCAGCGAAAAAAACAATTAGGAGAAGGAATGATGGTTCAAATTGAAAGATATGTAATGCTGTCAGTTGTTGATACTCTTTGGATGGATCATTTGGATGCGGTAGAAAATTTAAGAGGAGGAATCGGCCTTCGGGGTTATGGACAAAGAGATCCATTGGTTGAATACAAAAATGAAGCATACACAATGTTTGAACAGTTAGTAAATACTATAGATGATGAAATTGTACACAGAATTTATAAAATTCAGATACAGCAGGCACCACAGATGCGCCATAATGTAACAGAACAGGCAGCGGGAGAAGCTGTTGGAACTTCAGAAACCTCGGATAATAATAGAAAAACAACAAGTACAGCGGTTGATAAGAAAAAACTTGGAAGAAATGATCCTTGCTGGTGCGGGTCAGGAAAAAAATACAAAAAATGTCACTATCCCAATTAGTCTTCGATTTTGAGGACTTCTTTGACTTTGCTAACAATTCCTTCCAGTTTTACGTCCGATTTTACGAAATAGTAGGCTGGAGCAGTTTGAAGAACAGAATTAATTACAGAGCTGGAATTTGGGCTTACATTGGTAAGGATAATAACCGGAACTGTTTTTCCCCATTCATCAAGTCTTAGTTTTTGAAGCATGATCATTCCATCCATTTTTGGCATGAGTATATCAAGCAGAATTAAGTCAGGATGCTCTTTCAGAGAAACCGATAGTCCTTCTTCTCCATCTTTTGCCGTAAGCATTGTAAATTCTTGATTTACAAAAGCTTCTGAAATAGCCTTTTGTACAGCTTCTTCGTCTTCAACTATCAGAATTTTTTTATTGTCCATTACTCCATTATTGTAAATAAGCTTAAGAGTATTTGCAATACCTAGATGGGTAAAGAAATAGAAAACGTTGTTCCTTTGTTTTCTTCAGATCTAAAATTAATATGCGCCTTCATTTTTTTTAGAATTAATTTGACAAAATATAAACTAAAACCCATATCTTTGGAATTAACAGAATCTGCCAATATTTTTGATTTTCTTTCTTTAGGAATTCCATATCCGCTATCTTCTACTTCAATCAATAGTTTTTTCTCAGTAAGATTTACTTTAATATCGATGTTTCCATTCTCTGGAGTATATTTTATTGCATTTTCAAGAATATTTTGAAAAACAATGTTTAGGAGTCTTGAATCTGTTTGAATTATAACTTCTTCTTTTGGATAAATTTCCTGCAAATACAATTTATGTCTTGCAATTTTAACTTGTAATTTTTGAACAATTTGAGTGATTAAATCCTTCACCTTAACCTTTTCTATTTTCAAAGTTAATTTATTAGACTGTAGCTGCAGAAGAACAATTAAGGAGTCTATAGTCTCATTCAGTTTTTCGCTTGAATTGTAAATTTCCGTAAAATATTCTTTTTGTTTATCATTCAGATTTCCAACTGATTTATTGGACAATAATTCTAAATACCACTTAATAATAGCGATTGGTGATCTAAATTTATGCGCCATGACATGAAAAAATTCAATTTTCTCCTTTTCTTCTTTATATAGAATTAAATAGAAAACAAGCGTTACTGATATTAGAGTTAAAAATAATATAAAAACTAACATATTTTTACTATACTAGATTTGTGAACAAAAGTGTAGAATATAAATAGGATAAGCTGCCATGACGCAAACGCATTATAAAGATTTAAGTTCTCGTTGGAGAGCCAGGCACGAGGGCCTACAAAAAAGACTTTGGAATAAACATAGGGAATCTTTGGAATGGCTATCCAATAATTACAGACAATTAGTTTCAGGGTCTTTAGGAGGATTAATGCTTTTAGCCGGACAAGTTTCTAATTTTCTTCCTTCCCTGCATACTGCTAACGCTCAAACTTCAATAGTTCAAGAAATAGGCAAAAAAACATTTTTAATATCAGATTTAGCTAAGATTTTACCTGAAGATGTAAAGCCGTTAGGAGTAGAAGAAGAACAAAAAATTTCGGATATCTTATCTAGAACGTATGACATTAAGGTTACTCCAGAATTGGACGGTAAAAGGCTTAATAGGAGTTATGGAATTATTGGAGCAGAACAGCATTTAGTCCGTTTCCCTGGAGATAACTTAAGTAGTCACTTTGATTCAGAAGAAGATAAAAAGCTTTATTGGCAACAAGGTATGGCTCCGGGATTGGGCGCCTGGAGCTACTTTGCTTCTTCGAAAGAAGCATTAACGCAAAAGGATAAAGATAGAGAAAAATATTACATTGCTGTTCAGACTTTTTTGTCAAAAGATTTTAATAGTAAGTTTGCAGAATATCGGAATTTTTATAAATATAGAAAAATGCTAGTCGTAAATCCCAACAATGGATTGGCTATTGTTGCAGATATTGCAGATGCAGGTCCGGCAGAATGGACAGGAAAGCATTTAGGCGGGTCACCTGAAGTTATGCATTACCTTGAAAGATTTGACGGTAAACAAAAAGGTTCAGTGTTGTATTTTTTTATTGACGATCCGGATGATAAGATTAAACTGGGTCCAGTTAAAGCTTAAAGACTATGGGAAAAAAATATTTTTATACTCACATCATAGATACGTCTACCCTTTCTTTGGAGATAGGTAATATGGATTTAACTCCAAAGGAGAGATTAGAATTAATTTCTTTGATTGATTCCAATATTCATCACGAGATTTTGGATTTAATTTTGTCAGAGCTTAAGCCGGAAGATAAGAAAAATTTTTTAATTCACCTTGCCTCAGAAGATCATGATAAGATTTGGAAGTTACTTAAGGATAAAGTAGATAATATAGAAGGGAAGATTAAAAAAACTGCAGAAGATCTGAAAAAAGAATTACACAAAGATATAAAGGAACTTGCGGATTAATATCTTATCCTACTTTAATACAACTAACCAAAAAACTATTGCCAAAATAATTCTGTATATGCCAAAAGGAATAAGAGTATGTTTTTTTATAAAATTTATTAGAAATTTAACTGCAAGTATTGCAACCAGAAAAGAGCCAATAAATCCGACAACTAAAATAGAATATTCAAAAAGAGTAAAGGAGAAATTACTTTTAATAATGTCAAGTCCTGAAGCGGCAAGCATTGTCGGGATTGCTAAAAGAAAAGAAAATTCAACTGCGGCTTTTCTTTTTGTACCAAGGAAAAGCGCTGGAATAATTGTTGCCGCAGACCTTGATACTCCAGGGATTACGGATATAGATTGGAATACTCCTACTAAAAATGCATTTTTATAGCTTATTTTTTCAATGTTTTCAATGTGGTGTTCATTTTCTTTATAAATTTTTTCAAGAATAATTAGTAGAATTCCTCCGATTAAAAGTGCAATGACGGTGATTAAAGAATTTCCTAATAAATAATTTTTTATTATTTTAAAAAGTAAGAATCCAATTATTGCTGTTGGGATAAAAGCTGTAATTATTTTTTTCCAGACCTCTAAATTTTTTGTAATTGTTTTCCAATATAAAAAAATTACCGCAAAGATTGCACCAAGTTGGATTATGATTTCGAAACTTTTAACGAAGTCAGTTTGGACAATGTTTAAAAGCTTTGAGGCAAGAATCATGTGTCCTGTTGAAGATATCGGTAGAAATTCAGTTATCCCTTCGATAATAGACAAGATAATAGCATGCAGATAATCCATTAAAATTAGTATAACATATGCTACAATAGCCTCATGGAAGAAGTAAATACAGAAACCTGGAATAAAAAAAGGATTTTTATTGTTACTTTTTTAGCACTATTTTTAATGGTTGGAGGATATTTTTTCAAGATCCATTTTCTTGACAAAAATTTGCCGCAAGCATCAAAATCAGTTAAAGGAGTTAGCACTGAAGAAAAAAGAATAGAGCCAGATTTGAAAACGAATGTTCAAGAAGTAGTGAAAGAAAAAATAAATAGCCTTAAACAGGAGGTTTCTAATTTGAGCATAGTTGAAGTTGCATCTTCTTCTCCTCAAGTGCAGAAAGTACTTAATGACATTAAGTCTTTAGAACAATATCCAACTAATCAAATTAAAGAAATTTGTAGAAAAATTTGCGGTTTGTAAATTTGTAAATATGGATGAAATAAAAGATAGGATTAATAAATTATTGGAGAGTTTTAATCCTGATAAAAAAAGACAGGAGATAAGATTAATTGAGACAGAAAGCCTAAGACCTAATTTTTGGCAGGATCATCAAAGGGCTGCATCAAGAATGAAGGAAATGTCCAATCTTCAAGCAGAAATTGTAAAAGCAGAAGAGCTTGAAAATTTAATAACTGCCGGAGATTTTGAAAAAGCGAAAAAATTATTGGAAGAACTTGAAATTTTTCTTTATTTGTCAGAAGAATATGATAAAAATTCTGCAATTTTGTCGATTCATGCAGGTCAGGGAGGAGTTGAGGCGATGGATTGGGCGCAAATGCTATTTAGGATGTACACGAGATATTGTGAGAGAAAAGGATTTAAATCAGAAATAATTGATGAAACATTTGGAGAAGAAGCGGGGTATAAAAGCGTTACCATTACAGTCAGTGGGGAATATGCTTACGGATATTTAAGAAATGAAGCCGGAGTTCACCGTTTGGTAAGACTTTCTCCTTATAATGCAGACAATTTGCGCCAGACATCGTTTGCTTTAGTTGAAGTATTGCCCGATATTGGAGATAACAAGGACGTAGAAATAAAAGAAGATGATTTAGAATGGGATTTTTATAGGTCAGGAGGTCACGGAGGGCAAAATGTCAATAAAGTTTCGACAGCTGTCAGACTTAAACATAAACCAACAGGAATTGTGGTAACAGCTCAGACTGAAAGATCTCAAGCACAAAACAGAGAATATGCATTAAAAATTTTACGCGCTAAATTATGGGTTTTGAAAGAAGAAGAACGAAGGAAAGAAGAAGAGAAATTGAAAGGCGGATATAAAACTCCGGGATGGGGAAATCAAATTCGTTCCTACGTATTACATCCTTATCATATGGTAAAAGATTTGCGTACAGGTTTTGAAGTTGGAAATACAGATACTGTTTTAGATGGGGATTTAGATGAATTTATAGATGAAGAACTTCGTAAGCTTTAGAGGTTGCCAAAAATAAATTTTTATGCAATACTCAGAGTATACGAATGGATAAGAATAAGTCGGCGCAAGAGTCTTTAATTCAGAATCCGAAAATTTCTCAAAATCCTGAGGGTATGAATTCTATTTTTACAAAAAATCTATTTATTTTTCTTATTATAGCTGCAATTATGGGAGTGATGACGGGATATGTATTGGGCAATAGAAATACAAGCGGTGGAAATACACTTACATCCGGCACAATAGATTCATCCAAAATATCAAAAGGAACTATTGTAGGTTCAAATGACACAAAAACATTTAAAGATACTACTTCTGGTACTTTGAAAAATGGAGGAATTAATGGGGAAGGACAATTTCATTTGACTAGATCAGGGGGAGAAAGTCAGAATGTTTATCTTGTTTCATCGAGCGTAGATTTGTCAAAATTTGTCGGAAAAAAGATTAAAGTTTGGGGACAAACACAAACAGCTCAATACGCAGGCTGGTTAATGGATGTCGGTCGCGTTGAGGTAGAATAAATCGTATAACCTCATATGATACGTTTAACTCAAGTTTCAAAACAATTCCCTACTGGATTTTTCGCGCTTACTGATATTAGTTTTGAAGTAGAAAAGGGGGAATTTGTTTTTTTGGTAGGTCCAACCGGAAGCGGGAAAACCACAATTTTTAGACTAATTACTCGTGAGACACTGCCAACTGTTGGTGAAGTAATAGTGGACAATTGGGACGTCACTAAACTTCCTAATAATAAAATATCCCATCTTAGAAAGAAAATAGGAGTAGTGTTTCAAGACCTGAAGCTTTTGATGGATAGAACGATCTTTGAAAACGTTATTTTGCCTCTTGAAGTTTCTGGAATAGATTCAATTACTGCCACAAAAATAGTAGAGGGAATAATGGAAAAAGTTGGGATACTCGATCATAAAGATAAATTTCCGATTCAGCTTTCCGGAGGAGAACTTCAAAGAGCAGCAATTGCCAGAGCTCTAACTCTCGAGCCGGATATTCTGTTGGCGGATGAACCCACAGGGAATTTGGATCAAGCAACAGCCAAAGAAATTGTTAAGCTTTTGGCGGATATTAATGAGAAAGGCACAACTATAATTATGGCAACTCATAATGAAGATGTTGTAAAAGCGCTTTCAAAAAGAGTGATAGCTTTAGATAAAGGTCAGCTGGTAGGAATAAGTGGAAAAAAGTTCAAGACGCATCCAGAGCATTCTGAGAAAAAATCAGCTATTATAAGTATTGAGGATAAGAAGCCGGAGGAAAAATCCAAACAGACAGAAGAGAAGAAGAAACAAGATGAAGACTTTTAAAATTACTTGGCGCAATATCAGGCGTTCTCCATATCAGGCTTTTGCTGCGGTTTTTGTAATGACTCTTACCTTTTTGTTTATATCTTTTTTTACTTTTTTGCTTTATGGATCTTCAAAAGCGATTAGTTATTTCGAATCCCGTCCTCAAGTTACTGCATTTTTCAAAAATGAAGTTAAGCAAGCGGATATAGACAATCTCAAAAATGAATTAAATGCAACCAATAAAGTTGCAAGTATAAAATTTGTTTCTAAACAAGATGCTCTCAAAATATATAAAGAGCAAAACAAAAACGATCCATTACTTTTGGAATTAGTAACTGCGGATATTTTGCCTGCATCACTTGAAATATCTACCATAAAAATTGAAAACTTGTCTGACATAAATAATATGCTTAAAGATTCTCCTTTGGTTTCGGAAGTAGTTTTTCAAAAAGATGTTGTTTCTGTTCTGACATCTTGGACAAATGCCTTACGGAGTATAGGGTTAGGATTAATAGTCACCTTGTCTTTGGTTTCTATTTTTATCATGGTAACTATAATAGGGGTTAAAATATCCCATAAAAAAGGAGACATAGAGATTATGAGGCTTATTGGAGCAGGCAGATGGTATATCAGATGGCCTTTTATGTTTGAAGGGATTTTTTATGGTGGGGTTGGGGCGATATTGGGATGGTTAATTTCTGCTGGCGTATTGTGGTATTCAACGCCCTTTTTATCATCATTTCTCAAAGGAATGCCTATTTTTCCTATTCCACTAATTTTTATATTTGGTTTATTGGGCATAGAAATAATAATTGCTGTAATTTTGGGAGTAGTTTCCAGCTTTCTGGCAGTACTTAGATATCTCAAATAATATGGTTTATGATAAAAAAAATACTGTTAATATTTTTCCTTTTTGGATTATTAATTTTTCTTAAAGATTCTTCAGTAATTGTTAAAGCCGCGGATTGTGATGATAAGACAGGTCAAGGAAAAGTTGACTGTTTGCAAAATAAGGTAAGTGATCTTAAAAATCAGACCAAGACTCTTTCATCTCAGATCTCCATAATGGATAGTCAAATTAGGCTAACAGAAGCAAGAATAGAAGCAAACAAAAAAGAAATACTTGATTTAACTTTAGATATTGACACAGCAACAAAAAAAATATCTACACTTCAGGATTCTTTAAATAAAATTACAGAAGTATTGCTAAATAGGATTGTTGTTACCTATGAAGCCGGAAGAGTTCATCCTTTGGAGATGCTTTTGTCATCGGTTAATGCTTCTGACTTATTAACCAGATTAAATTATCTTAAAATTGCGCAAGCGCATGATAAAAGACTTATTTATGATGTTCAGCAGGCAAAAAATGACTATGTAAATCAAAAAGATATTTTTGAAGCAAAAAAGAAAAAGATAGAAACTTTAAAGAAACAATTGGAAGCTTATACTAATCAGTTAGCTCAAGAGAAACAAAGCAAGCAAGTCTTACTTACGGAAACGCAAGGTAGTGAAGAAAATTATCAAAAATTATTAGAAGCGGCGAGAAGAGAACTTGCAGGTTTTACATCTTTTGCAACAGCAGGGGGAGCAACACTTGCCAGTTTTGGGACAGGAAGTAATGGTTGGTATTATACTCAAAGAGATCCTCAATGGGGAAACATTATTCTTCCTGGCTCTTCGTCATCATTGCTTTTGGCTGGTTGCGCAGTAACGTCAGTTGCTATGGTATGTAAAAACTATGGACAGGGAGTTACACCATCAAGTATTGTTTCTGATTCAAGTAGGTTCATTTATGGTGATTTGTGGAATTGGGCTTTTTCTTGTGATGGAAAAACAACTAATTGGATTGGATCATCTCAAGATCAGGTTAAATCTTACGTTGAGAATGGTACTCCTGTTATATTGAGATTAATTGCTCCAAGTATATCAGGTCTTCATTTCATAGTTGCTTGGAAATGGGATGGAAGCGATTTTATAATTCATGATCCTTATTACGGTCCTGATAAAAAGTTTTCTGAAAGATACAGCTGGTCACAAGTAACAACAGCTATAGCCATACACTAATGTATATATAATATACGTGGCTTACTAAGCATTTATCAGATTTGTAAATAAGATGAAGGCAGTAGTTGGCTTTATCCAGCACCTTAGGATTAAAAGAATTATTAAATTAACTGTTTTGTGGAAAAAAGGTGCTGGATTTATTGCGGTTTTATTTTTTTTATTTTATTTTCCTTTAGTCAAACCTGTTTTTGCCACAGCTCCTGTTATTGTAACTCATCCAACTGAAACATTAAATCTTGATGCTTCTTTTACTGTTACGGCAACAATGAGCGGATTATCAAAAAATGTAATATATAGACTTCGTATTGCAATAGCACAGCCCGGAGGTAGTAATTATTTTGGGTCTACATATGATGGAATAAATTGGCATATGGGATCAATTACGGATGGAAATTTTATAAGCATTACTACTGATGGAAATGGGGCTTGGGGAGGAGATATTCAAGGAAAAATAGATTCAGATGATCCGAGTTTTACAACTGGGAGTGATACATATGATTTAAAAATTGGTCGATATACTCAAACAGGAAGCACTGCAACTTGGTCAGATCCGGTAAGTGTTAATATTCTAGTTCCAACTCCAACTCCGACAAATACGCCTACGCCAACCCCAACTCCGACTTCGACGCCAACATCTTCACCAACCCCTACTTTAATTCCAACTCCAACGAAAACTCCGACGCCAATTCCCACAACCAATGCTCTAACCTCAAAACCATCAGTTGCGCCCACATCAGAACTTTCATCTACTTCTGTTTTGGGAGAGAATATAGGAAATGGTCTAGATATTTCTTCGCCGGGAGACAATTTAGTTTCAGATCAAACTAAAAAACCAGACACTGTTTTTCAGAAGACTTCAATGATATTGGGGATTATTTTAATAGCAGTTTGTGCTATATTAACATTCCGAATAATAAAAAAAGGAGAATTAATGCAGAATGAAGAGGAATAATTTTTTTGAAAAAGTTTTTATTACCAAAAGTTCTAAGGAGACACAAAAACTAGGTTACAATTTTGCCAAGGTTTTGAGAAAAGGAGATGTAGTTTGCTTGTATGGGGATTTGGGATCTGGTAAAACAACTTTTGTTCAAGGATTAGCTGTTGGACTTGGAATTAAAAATAGAATTATTTCTCCAACATTTGTGATAATTAGGAGTTACAAGGTAAGGATTAATGATAAAGGATTAATGATGAATGATTTTTATCATATCGATTTGTATAGGATAGAAAATGAAGAAGATGTTAAGGGATTGGGAATGGAAGAAATTATAAATAATAAAAATAATACTATTTCAATAGAGTGGGCAGATAAATTAAAAAATTATTTACCTCAAAAAAGAATTGATATAAGTTTTTTTTATAAAGACGATGATACAAGAAAAATTATATTTAGGTCTTTAAATCAATAAAAGTTTGACAATGCAAACGGGATAATATATATTGTTGGCTAGTCAAACTATGAATCAGACAATAGAAACAAATTTTCTCAATGTTAAAGAAGTTTCAATTTTTCTAAAATTAAGTGCGCTGACAGTTTATAAATATATTTCACAAAAAAAAATTAAAGCATTACATTTTGGAGGACGTTACCTTATAGATAAATCTTCACTCGCTAAATTTGTCAAACACCAAAAAGACAGATAAAGCCTCTCACTAATCGTATATAATTAAAACATCATGAATAAAAAAATAGAAAAAGCTATTGAATTTTTTAAGGATGGAGGAATAGTTATTTTTCCAACAGATACAGCAATTGGAATAGGTTGCAGAATTGACAGCGAAAAATCGATAAAAAGATTATTTAAAATTCGTAAAAGATCTGAAAATAAGCCATTATTGGTTTTGGTTAATTCAGTAGAAATGGCAGAAAGATATTTACTTCCAATTTCAAAAAAAGTTAAAAATAAATTAATTAAATGCTATTGGCCTGGGAAGCTCACGATTATTTTAAAATGTAATCCAAATAAAGTTCTATTTCCCGTGAGAGATAAAAGAAATACTCTTGGTGTTAGATTTCCAAATAATCCAATTCTGTTAAAATTAATTGAAGAAGTTGGAGTTCCTATTGTTGCTCCGTCCGCTAATTTCAGCGGAGAAAAGACTCCATTTGAATTTGAGGGCCTAAATCCCGATCTTGTAAAAAAAGCGGATTTTATTTTGGATGAAGAAATAGGCTCAGGGAGAGATATATCTACGGTAATTGACTGTACGATTGAGCCTTGGAAAATCATAAGACAGGGAGCAGCGAAAATTTCTAATTCTAATTTCTAATGAATATTCTAGTTTTAGATACTTCAAGCAGCAAAAAGATTACCGTAGGCTTAATTACTAACGGACGAAAAGACATTCAAACTAAGAAAATAAATTCCAATAGGACGCAAATTATTTTGTCAATGATTAATAAGATTTTAAAAAAACATTCATTAAATCCCGAAGATCTTTCGGAAATTAAGATTAATGTGGGTCCAGGATCATTTACAGGATTACGTGTTGGATTAGCCATTGCCAATATCTTGTCTTTCGTTCTCAAAATTCCAATAAATGGAAAAAAGATTGGAGAGATAATTTTGCCAATATATAAATGATATAATAAAGAAAATGAAAGATTTTCTGTCACATCTTTTTATACCAAGAGAATCTAACAATCACAGAGCAAAAGTCTTACACCATACAAATTTATTCTTAACAATCGTATTCCTTCTTTTAGCAAGTTTTCTAATACAAAAAATAAAAGTAAGTTTTCCTTCAGTCTTAGGTGTAAAGGCAGATATTTCCTCTGAGGAACTCCTTTTATTGACCAATAAAGAAAGACAAAATGTTGGCGTTGGTTCATTAGTCTTTAATGAGAAACTTTCGCAAGCAGCTATCAAGAAAGCTGAGGATATGTTTGAATATAACTATTGGGCTCACAATTCTCCGACAGGCAAAACACCTTGGGTTTTTAT
>Ga0247841_10006437_pt1 | contig 18099 bp, 18 predicted proteins | sample LaCruzMarch2015__2_FD_192410 | JGI IMG/M metagenome (GOLD analysis project Ga0247841, IMG submission 192410) | Freshwater microbial communities from meromictic Lake La Cruz, Castile-La Mancha, Spain - LaCruzMarch2015_18m | ecosystem: Environmental > Aquatic > Freshwater > Lake | place: Spain... | reverse complement strand
GAAACAGGCATACGGCTTCAGAGATCAAGCCTTCTTCATGCTCCGTATCTACGCCCTTCACACCACCAGATATGAACTGGTGGGGTGAGACCCGAAAATGTCAGGTACGAACTTACGCGAAGAGCCCGAGAAAAGATGCATGCCTCGTCAATTGTGTCCCAAGCTTGGGTTTCCAGAACCAGACTCTCTCTCGGAACCCCCAGCTCACATGGCAAAGCAGCCATAGCTTCAGCTTCGCTTTGCCTTCCTGGAGAGCCCCCTCCTGATAACGCCAATACGCCGTGGGGAATGCCCCGCCACAAACGGACGCCTTCCATCACACCGAGAATCGATTTTCCCCACCGATCGGCAGGTGTCACATTACCGGTCACGGTTGCATATGAAAGAACAACGATGTACCGAACCCCTTTCAGAGCCAGTTCGGCAGGATCCCGATGTTCCCCTGCCTTGGCCTCAAGGTGGTGAGTCATCAGGAACGCTGTGATTGGTAAAGACATCACCACCAGCAATAGGGCACCCGAAAGCGTCATGCTAAAACCTATCCGGCTTCCGGTGGTGCAGCGCCAAAGCAGTATCCCGACAAAGAGCAGAATGAGTGAGAGATTAAGGGGATAACAAAGTAAGCTGATAATCTTTTTTGCCATGAAGGCTATAGCATCCATGCGATCACTCCTTGTTTTTTATTGGAGACGAGTTAGCAGGAATTATTCGGTATTGTTGCAATGTTGACCCTCTTGGCCCCGTCGAGGGGGGCGAAGGATGCCTGCGCTAACCCCGAGAGGGTAGCCACAAGAAGTCTACACGACCTGAGCTGAGCGGAAGCGTCTTCACGTTACTCAAAAGTACCCTTTTTATCGGCTTTCTAAGCGTACCTTACCGTCCGCCGGGCCGTCAACTTTCAAAGTCTTGTTGCCCCTCACCTCAAACAAGGCGAGCAGGTGTTGGTTGTGTCAGGGGGGCAGTTATGCCCAATGTTTGGTTGTATGGACTCGGCAATGAGCAGGCTTCCTCAAAGCATAGGGCAGGGCTGACGAAAGTGACAGCGGTCTCAACATTTACGCTTTCCACAAAGTCCTCTGTCTGAGCTTGATCAGCAACCGCGAAGTGCGCTACAGGCGATCTCTTCTATTTTGTGAAACAGCCTTCCTCCGCTGGACTCTATCCAGTAGAGGACTTGGAGGTTGATTGGAATTCCGTCGAAGTCCCCGGAGTTTCTGAAATCGGTCCGCAGTCCATAGCATCTTTTTCCAAGCCCGGCAGCAAAACCAATTTCACTGACTGTACCAGAATCCAACTCTGGCCCGTCGAGTACGCCCAATACGAGTTCGCAGGACCGTATCATCTCTTCGTTCGCTCTTCCTATTTTCGCCACTATATCTTTGAAAGCCGCAATACGGGTTGGCCAATCCTGAATGGTGCTTGCTTTTTCAATGGCCGCATGGAATGGCTGCTCCCAAGGATCAAGCACTGAGCAGCCTATCCGGATCAACGTCTGCTTGATCTTGTCCCTGTAGGACTTCCATTCTGGAGAAAAGCCAAGTGGAAACGCTAAATACAGTGCCAGCATGATGATCTCCTGAGCAGTCGAGCGACTTCCGCAGCCATCCGCTTATAAAGAGGGACGAGCTTGAAACTTTGGAATCTTATGATACTCTCCTTCGAAGTAGTCAGCAGCAAGGAATCTGCGCATGGTCAAGCGTCGAAAGGTCTGGACGTACTGTCCGTCCAAACCGCCCAAGCCGAAAGTGCCTGACGGAGTGAAGGCCGAGCTTTCCTCCAAGGCTCAAGAGCTGATCGAAGAGCACCTTAAGCCTGCACATGTAAAACCACCGCGAAAGAATTCCGAGTTCAACTACGTTACCGAATTGTTCACCCGCTGGCACCAAAGCTATTTCTATTTCTGCGCCACTTATGCCTGTCCTCATCCGGAGGCCCTTTCTCCAACGTTCGAGGCCCGCTTCGCGAGGATGGGCTATGAGGGAGCGGGCAGATTCAACCTCTCATACATGCGCCACACAGGGCAATGGTGGGAGATATACTCGGGTCTCAGCATTGATGAATGCCTCACGGCCATAAGGGACGAGCCGCACTTCATCCCCTAGAGCGGCTGCAGAATTCTTTCTTCAGGAGACATTGAGAGACAGAGACTAGCATTGCAAAAGACACTCTCAGTGGAACAACCTCTTTTTCGGAGAAACGAAACATGGGCAAGTTAGCAGGAGATTCCGGAGCATCTGCTGAAGAGAGAAGACATGAACTACGAACATTGGCCAAGGAAATTGAATCGGCGCTTGCCGAGGTTAGATTTAGGAAGTCTGTCCACGCTTATCGGCTTATGGAGGAAGCGCCTTCGTTGTATGGTTTAGAACGCGATCTGGTTGTGGCGGTTGCCAGTCTCAAGGGGCAGCGTCTTCATAGGCTGCAAGAGGCTCTCTATGATCTTTTCGCCAAGGGCGGGCAAGAGTACCTCAGACGATGTCCTGAGGAATAGAATTCGACAACTGTTCCTACAGCACCTTGCGGAGAAGCCAAAAAGAGACCGGCCCAGGAAAAATTTCTAGTGTCATTCTCAACCTGCGTAACGAGAAGCACCACGATTCATACGGTATCTTCAGTCTCACTCAGATTTCTTACCGACACTGGTCTGCAGACAAGGCTACGACTATCGTAACGGAAGGATGCGACAAGGTGGACAAATTCGGGGCGCATTGGATCTGGCAAAGGATCAAGCTCGTGCGGTAAGCTACGCCGAAACCTGAGCTTGCTGGGTGCCTTGATAGGTAACCCAATATGCCCCGCCAACGCCTGGCTCGGATGATGTGTCATTGTCTCAGACTTCTTAATCAGGGCAGTCCATTTCGTCCGCAACCGGGATTTTCAATACCGCAACGTTGCGGTTTTGATCCTGGAAGTGAACCAACTTGAGGATTTCCCTCCGTCGATTTTACTGTTGGATCGGCTCGTTTGTAAGAGTAGACCATTAAAGGGTATACTTAGAGACCGGCGGTCACCTAAGATAATGACCTCTGGCGACGGCGGCTCTGCCGGCATTGGTCGTTGCAAAGGCAGCTGTCTGGATGTCTGAAGATCAATGTGCAAAAAGCTTTGTGATAGTCGTGGCTTCGTGATAGGGGTATTCGAATGATCAGCCCACAGAAAGGGGGACGGAGAATGAAAAAAATCGTCGTGTTAGCGTTGGCTCTGTGCTTTTGCCTGAGCACAAGCGTGGTATTTGCGGATCAGCACTTGATCGTTAAAGACAAGAGCGGTAAATGCAAGCTTGAGGTATTCAAGGCAGACAAGGGAACTATCATCGCTGGTCCCTTTGACTCGAAAGAGGATGCGGTCAAAGCTCTTCGCGAGAAATGCCCGGAAGCAGCGAAGAAGCCGACAGAGAAGAAAACCGACAAGAAGTAACCCGCAATTGAACCCCAAGAAGGATCGGACACAGTGGACAGACTCGAAAAAGCACTCTGTCCAGTCTAACTCAGTGTAAATACAATAAAAAGACAGAGTGGACACAGTGGACAGGGTTTTTCTGGGGTACGACTAGAAAAAAAATTACTCGATCAGAAGAATGGACTACACTGACTAGCGCTCTAAAAAAAATTTGTAGCGTTACCCCTCTCTATACTCTGTCCACTCTGTCCTTATTATCATATTTATTTATTTTTATTATAATTTTAGGTGGACAGAGTGGTCTTTTTACTCTGTCCGCACTCTGTCCACTCTGTCCAGTTCCCGAGGCTCATTTTACTCGGTAATTCTGAGCTACTTGGCGCACCTTTTCAGGACGGATAAAGTGGAGCATGATCTTGGCGCCCTGAGATACCTTGCGGTCTTTCCGTTCCACCACATCAAGATCGCGCATCAACTTGCCGAGCCTGTTCTTATTGAGCTCACCTATGTTGAGCCCCTGTTCTCTGACGAAGCGTATTATCCCCTGGTGGATCTGATCGAATTCGTACCATTCCGGTTTTTGAACCACTTCAGATAGGTAGCGCAGCACGACGTTTTCAGCGGCGGTGTTGTTGAGCGCCTCTGTCTTTGCCCGGTATGCTTGATTCGCAAATCCGATCAGAGCTTCCCTGATCTCAGAATTTCCCACGGCAACACCAACAGCCAATATGGGCTTGAACAGGTTCCATTCACGTGCGTCGAATTCAGCTTCGCCGGGGCGTTCTAGCTGTTCGTAGACGGTCCTGATGTTGGTTCCGTGATCCATCGTCACCAAGAAGAGCTCGTCTCGTATGTGCTGGAAAAGAGAGTTCGTGAGGTCTACCTCAGCCTCTTTGATTTTTTCATCGTATGATCGCCTCATAGCAATCTGAACGGTGCGGGAGGCAAGGGTGTCTTCCAAGCCGTCAATGGAGCCAAAAACACGGGGACTGTAGTTGTCATATTCCCGAGCTCTGAAGGTGTCACCGATCTTTTCCGTACGAATAGCAGTAGAGCCTTTTTCATACCCACCGAGGAGTAAAGCTCGGCGCTCGCTATAGCTCCTGTCACTGAGATTCTCTGTCTCGTCGAGGAACAAAGTCGGCAGGAGTTCCGTGATGATCCTGAATTGGGAGGCGTCCGTAATGGAAACGGACATGACGCCGTTGAAACAGAGCTGGCTCATGAGCTTCATAGCCTTCGATTTTCCCACTTCCTTTGTCCCCGTGAAATGCAGGTACGGGTAATAATTGAAGACCGGGAAAAAATACGTGCCGATAGTCCAGGCCGTGAGATAGTCGTAAGTGCGAGGATCGGAGAAATCCAAGTAACCCCGGTACACCCGCTTGATTAGATTGAACGTGCCTGGCAGGTCCGCTTGCCTCGTCCCTTCAAGAAACTCCGTTATGATTTCCTGCCGGTAGCGCTGCCTACCGGGGCAGATGATGTCGTTGCAATAATAGCCTCTGCTGTTGAGCTCTTCGTGGGTCAATGGAAAGAGCTCGCGTTCAGAAGTAACAGCCCACGGCTGCCATTCCCTTTTTCGCGTCTTGGAATTCTCCCCCATCAGAGGAATCGTCACGAGGTTCCCGTGAGTACCGAAGTGTAGGGCCGGATGAACCAGCTCATAGGAAGCAGTGTCTATTGCCGCCCTGGCGCCCACCGTGGCGCCACGGGTCAGCTGCTCCATATGATCTCGGACGTCCTTTTCCTTGAGACCGACCTTCTTGGATATTCTCTTGCACAAAGAGGCCCGGCGCATCGGCTCCATAACGGCTACTCTGCGCATCACCGATTCCATTGCCTCGATCTTGTCGTGCTCGTCGAGATTGGCTCCCACGTGATCAATTTCCCATGTTTCGGGATGAGGGGCTGTACGTAGCAGCCCATTGAATTCATCTTCTCCATGCTCGGCGAAAAACTCGTTGGGGTCCTGTCCTTCGAGCAGTTCAACGATACGGACTTCATGACCTGCGTCTTTGAGCTCGTAAGCCCTTTTCAAGTTCTGAATGCGGCCAGCCCTGTCCCCGTCGAAACACATGAAGACCTTCTTGACTGCGGAGTCTCGCAAAAGGTCTTTAGGTATCCCGTTGGTTCCGCACATGGCGACAGCGTTATCAAACCCGTGCTGGATGAGGGACAGGGCATCGAAGACTCCTTCAACGAGAATGATCTCTTCTCTGGATGAGTTCCAATTGAAGAGGCTACTGCCTATAATCAGGCGATCCGAGGGCAAGCGCCAGTGTTTGCCGAGATCTTCTCCGTCATCGTCCATCAGGCGACCATAGAAATCGACCACTTGTCCGTGATAGAAAATGGGGACTACCACGTGATTCTGAAAGCGGTCATGACCATGCTGATTAAGAAGTCCGGTCATTCGGACTATGCTTTCGTCGAATCCTTGGCTGATAAGCGTTTTCTTGAGAGTATCTCTTCCGGTACCGGTCCCGATCATGTATAGCTGTGCCGTTTCCAATGAAACGCCTCTCGATTTCAGGTAAGCGGACGATGCGCTCATCTGCGATGCGTATTGCAGTGCCGCCGCTCCCATGCATTCCCTTACATAGCCGTACAAGGCGGCCTGCTCCGGAAATTCATCGATCCAATCAGTGAATCCACTACCGTTGGAAAGGACTCGTGCAGCGTCTTGGAATTTCATATTCAGCAGACGTTGAGTGAGTGTAATGATGTCTCCGTGGTCGTTGCACTCCGGATGATAACAGCGAAAGCCACCGGAAGCCGTATCAATTCTGAGAGTAAGACCGCCCTGGTGATTGTTCGGGCAAACTGCCCAGCCCTCATCGTTTATTGCCAGCCCAAAGCCGTGAGCGACCTCGGTAATATCCAGTTTACTCGTAATTTCCGATACGTAATCAATACAATCGCTTTTTTCTTCCTTTCTGCTCCTCACGGAGCTCACATTCGAATTAATCATCTTAGTTCCTCTTGTAGATACGTTGATATGTGGGAAGCTACGCCGTAAGGCCAAGGCTTCCCGCTTCTTTTCTGTGGCGGCCCGCTACGAGAGCAGGCTCCATGTTCAGTCCGTATTCACCTCCCCTTTGAAATAGCGGGCGAAAGCTCCGTGTACCGTTAGCCCTTCTTTCTCAATTCCCGTGAGCACTCTCCTGATCATCGGGAGAGCTGTCTCCTCGATTACTCGTGCTCGTACTTTACCGAACTGGATACGTTTGTCGGGGATGTACCCCTTTTCCATCCAGCCCTTGAGACGGCTAGCGGCACAGCCTACGATCTCCGCTGCGCTCGCCAATGTGTAAAGTTCCATGATGAGTCCTCCTCTTCCTTTTGGTGATGTCTGAACCCGATCATCAGCCTCATACTCCGAAGATGGATACTTAAATCCGCATTACCTTGCCCCAGCGGATGGAAGCGGATTTAATAAAGACAGCTATGGTCCTGCTGGATCGCATTTTCCGGAGGGCAAAATGAAATCCCGGATCGTCATGATGATCCATGATGCCTTGTGGGTGGAGGCTCCGAATGAGGAAGAGAACGTGGTGAAGCGTCTTGTGAGGCGAATTATGACCACGGCTGGAAGACTCCGCGTACCGCTGGAAGTGGAGTTTGGGTGATTAATGATCGATGTGCCGCAGACGGTGTTGTACACATGTGTGTACAGTTGAAACCGCGTAATTTCACTGCGATACGAAACAGCAGCGCGATGCACTATTTCTGAGTCCCGCAATAACTCGGATGGAAGACAACTGAAAATTGGGGTCCCCAAAGTTCACTCCTCGGAGGGGATATCTGGCCGCCAAGAGAATTGAAAAGGGCACGTTCGCTGAAAAATTTCTGCTCGATTGTCCTGATTTGACACACGTGTCCGGCATCATGGGGGTATCCTCAGGAAAGGAGCTTACCCAAGGAAGCCGGAATAATGGAAGTCTTGAGTCAAATCAAGATCGCAGCCAGTCAGACCCACAAGAGTATGACCCTGTCCTCCCTCTTGGCTGCTCAGGAGGCCCAGTGGACCTCCTTGCAATGGACGAGGCTTTAGACATGGAAGTTTTGGAACTCACAAGAGTCAGAGGGGGGGCTTGGACAGAATAGGCTTCTCCATCCATTTACCCTGACAATTTTAACGGAGGGGAGCATCTGGCAATGGGAACAACGTTCGGATTAAACAGAGAGAAGATAAGGGCCACGCTTGACAAGATGCCGTTGGCTAGAGCAATCGCCCTAGCGATAGAAACGCTTCAACGGGCTGTAACAACTGATACGGATGATTTTTGGGTAAACATGGACCTGAATATGAATATTCAGATGGGGAAGGCCTTCGATAAGCACGTAAGAGTCTACGTCTATGTGCCGATGGGCGGATGCGGTTCCGAGACCCCGTGTAACGGCAAGGTGGCCGTTCCGCCTCCGGAGCGCCGAATCGGTATCAAGGCCGAACTGGAGGAAAAATCGTTGGCATGGGCAATGGCCTGGGTATTTAAGACCCTTCTTACAGCGGTGCAGGCCGAACAGGACGACTTTTGGGTCAACGTCGACCTGAACGTCCACATGAGGCACGGGAAGGCGAAGGAGAAAAGAGCAAGGATTAACGTGTATGGCGATTTGATTGACACGTATGGCACGACAATCGTTGACACCGTTGATACAAACGTCATCCCAGAGGAAATCCTTCAGACGCTCTGTGAGAATTTTGGAGAGAAAGAGGAGGATTAAAAATAAGGCGAGCGGTGTGAGTCTATTTGGACTGGAAGAGATTTGCGCTGACAACAACGAGGCTACAGATCTCACAAATGGCACTCTGGACGAACAAAATGTCCTCAGCCAAATGGGCGGACTGACGTCCCGGACAGTCACTTACAGCTGATAGACTCGCTTCTCGTCTGTTTTCTTCGCAGGGTTCTTTCACTCCTCAGCGCCCGGCTCACCATCAACACGCTCACGGAAATCCTTACCGACCTTGAAAAAGGGAAGTTTCTTTGGCTCGACTACCGTTTCCTCACCTGTCTTTGGGTTCCGTCCCGTATACCCAGGGTAATCTTTCACGGCGAATGACCCAAAGCCTCTGATCTCAATCCTCCCGCCACTGACGAGGGCCTTCGCCATCGTATTGAAGACCGTATCAACGATCTCCTCCGACTTTCTTAACGGGACATCCAGATGCTTTACCAACTCTTTGATCAAGTCGGATTTGTTCATATCCCGTCTCACTTCTTTTTCTTTTCGGATTTCTTCTCTTGTTCCTTCACCGCCTCCCTCAGAGCCGCGGCAGCCCTGAAGGTTGCGGCTTTGGAGGCAGGAATATTGATCTTGTCTCTGGTTCTGGGATTGACGCCTACCCTGGCGTTCCGCTCTATCACTTTGAATGTGCCGAGAGCGTCTATCCTGATCTGTCCGTCTTTTTGTAGGGAGTCGCTGATCGCTCCTATGAGAGACTTCAGCGCCGCTCCAGCTTGTTTCTTGGTGAGATCTGATTTCTCGGCGATTTGAGCAACGAGTTCCGCCTTGGTCATGAGATTGCCCTCCTTAAACTTGACATCATTAAAAACCCAAGGTCGTGAAAACCCAGGGTAACACTTCTCTATACCGATACCGGGACGGTTGGTCAAGCACGGAGAAGACGTGAGACACGATCAATCCTCGATGCGGACACGATCCTGCAATTACCGTGTCCAGGATAAGTAAAACAATGACGCATAGTTATGAACACCGGACACGCAGGACACGATTTTCTGAGTTAGGGGGTATCATATAAAAAGAAACATGAGGGGATCGCTGCCCTTGCCCGAAAAAATTTCGGGCGGGGCAGGCTAAAATTAACGTGTCCATCGTGTCTACGTATAATATTATTTCGGAAGTTTAACCTTGACAAACCAAACCCACTGACGCATCGGCTTTGAGCTGCTCAGCGGTACCGATTAAGCCGCAACCTTCTTTTTACCTTTCCGGGGCATCTTTGATCCTTCTTGAGGCTTGCGAGTTTTTTTGACTGGCCCGGATTTCAGGAGGGCCTCAACGGCTTCATCGAGGGTCAGAGGATAAAGAGAGAGGGGTTTTTCGTTTGGGCAGGGCTTTTCGCTGCAAAGATCAGAGCATTCGGTCATGCGCGGTCCTCCTGTGTGCCATCTTCTTTCCCAATCATTCTAGCAGACATGAACTTCAGAGTCCATCTGAGAAACGAAAACGGGCATAGAGCCAACTGTGTTCATCCTATATCGCGAATCTCCTTTAAGATTGGAATGTAATACCGCGACACGCGGCTGAAACTTGATAAATATCACCCAAGTATTGACAAAAACGTAATGTTATGGCATTACAGAACGGGAGTGCGCGAGATGTCTTGTGTATAGCCTTACAGGTGAGGTAAGATGCCCCCGTATCCTTGTATCAAAAAAGATGGACGGTCGGGTTTGGGGCGACCGGAGTTGACGGTCAAAGCAGGACGAGCTAGACTATGGTTGGAGGTGTGCGCTCAAGCAAATGGCAAAGTTACGTCTAGTACGCCCCACGAGACAGGTTGTAGAGGAAGCTTATCACGGGACGGATCTTCGCATTGCGAAAAAAATCGAGAAGGGAGAAAAGTTCAGATGGGAGCCCCGCAAGGCAGGTGAACCCGATCTGTTTCTTGGCGACGGGACTTATTTCTTTGAAGGATCGAAAGCTTGGGCTGAGGCTTGGGCAAAGCCCCGTTATCAGAAATATGGAATATTGAGCGCAACGGTGTGTCTGGGAATGTGCCTTGATCTAAACACCAAAGAGGGACTCCAAATCGTCGGTCTAGTGCAGGAACTCATGAGTGTAGCGCAGAAGGTGCCAAAGAAAACCATTAACCTGGCGGCTGCTATCAGCTACTATGTTGCAAACATAGATCAGCCGTTAGACACAATTCGGGCCACGCATGTAAAGACACATCGAGAGCCTGTCTTTGAGGGAAAGCTACCATTGTACATTTGTGAACTTATAATCTGTGTCAGAAATATTGACCGGATTTCAAACCCTGAACTTATTGAAGAGGGATTGGGAAATGCCTAATCGAACATATGCAGAGATGGAAAAGGCCATTCGGGACCATTTCGCCAAAATCAGTAAAGAAGACTTCGAACTTGCCCTGAAGAAAGCGAGCTTTGATTACTTCAATCAGGTAAGTACTCCGATTCTTCTGCCCCAAGCCACATGGAGTGCGCAGCCCGATATGCGTCACACTCTATTCTCAGGGGTTTGTAGGGTAGTTGTTCAAGCATCGACCTCAATGAAGTACGATGCCCCCGTAAAATTTGGGCGTCGCTGGCGCGGACAGCCCAAAAATCCGCACTACAAACTGGCCGCATAAAGGCTTTAATGCAATGGAAAAAGCTCCTCCAGATCAAATGATAACCACTAAGCCCTATCCAATCCAGCTCCTTCAGATAGGGGTTAGAGAATTATGGATTCAAGCGAATACTCCCCCAGCGGTCAGCACAGAAATTGAATTGAAAGATTGTGCTATCTATGCTGGGCACAGCCCCTATGATAAGAGTAGTAACACAATCGTCATTTCCATCAAATTAGAGCTTGGAAAAGGAAAAGACGACCCCGTATCCATGAGAATCGAATTAAGGGGCCTTTTTCACGTGGACGAACAGGCATTCCCAATAAAAGCCCTGCCTCAATGGGCATTGGGGAATGCCCCAGTAATTCTATTGCCATATCTTCGTGAACAAACTTATGCGCTAACGGCAAGATGCGGCTTCAAGCCTCTTGTTTTGCCCCTAGTTGAAGTGCAGACCATCAAAATTGATAAACCGAAAGCGAAACGAAAAGTAAAATAGTTCGTGTTCTATCCCTCCCTGTTTCTGCGCTTATGTCTCGGTTGATCTCTTCTTCTTCCTCCTTTCACCAGAAAGTTGCCTCTTTGAGGTCAACAGAGAGCAGTCTTACCAGCCCTATACATCAGTCTCTTACCTTCTGCGCCTACGATGGCCGCAATCATCCTTTCCCCATCAGAGACCTTCCGGTGATTCCATCGGAAGGCAAATTCATTACAGTACCGGAACAGATGTTGCTTAGAAAGGCTGTGAAAGATACCATAATGGCCACGCTTCAAGATCGCAAAGAAGGATTCGGCCGTGTTGGTATGTTCACCCTCTTTATTCACATAGTTTCCCGAAGAGTGATGAACCACGCTATGTCCGCCTGCAAACTCCTTATCTAAGCCCCGATAGGAAGGGAAGTCGTCAGTCACTATCTTCGATGTGGGATCGCAATATGCTTTGATGGTCCCCTTCAATTCCTTGCTCGTCACGCGGTCTACGCACTTAGTACGCGCTCGGCCGTCTTTCTCCACGAGCACCATAACCGGAGCTTTCTTGGTGCCCCGTCCATAGTTGTTATTGCCGCTTCCCTTGCGAGGTTTGCCGCCAACATACGTTTCATCCGTTTGAACCGTGCCTTTCAGCAATTCAAATGTTCCGGTTTCGGTCATAGCCTCTCGTATTCTGTGACTAAGGAACCAAGCGGATTTGAGAGATATCCCTAATTGACGATGCAACTGCATGGAGCTGATACCCTTCTTGTTACTCGCCATTTTGTAGATCGCCTGAAGCCATATTTTCAACGGCAAATGAGAATCTTCAAAAACGGTTCCCACACGAACAGTAAACTGCTTGTAGCACTTTGGGGATGCGCACTTGTAGAGACCAGCACGGGCAGGCTTCCGTGATTCGGCTTTTCCTGTCACTGTATAGACTTTGTTACTCCCACAATGAGGACAAACTGGACCATTCGGCCATCGCTTCGACTCGAAAAACCGACGGGCAGCATCTTCATCCGCAAACAACGGAGCGAGTGTTGCATCATTGAGCAGTTCGTCTTTCATGGCGGTCCCCTTTGTGTTAATCATCATCTGGGGGGGACGTTACCACGGGAAGCTTGGTTTGTCAAGGTTAAATTTCCGTATTATTTTTTATTTTATTTGTTATATTAGTGAGATAGTCGCTCCGATTGCTGGACACGATACCCTTTTGATCGTGTCCTGATCGTGTCCGTCGTGTCCGATATCAGCCCATGAGATGATTCGCCAACTTGCTGTTTATGATGTTCGGTTCCATCCAGTATTCCATCACCTTTTCTCCGCCACGAGTAGCTCGATTGCGTTTCTCATAGACCTTGAGACTCGCCAGTCTTTTTCCGAAACGCTCCTTTGTCATCGTACCCTGTAAATCCAGACCTTGAGCGGAAGCTTTTTCAATGAGCCCCTGGTGAAGGGTTCCCAACTCGTACCAGTCGGCTGCCGTAACCATTTCGGACAAGTGATTGAGAATGATCATGTCAGGCGAGTTGTCCTGGTCCTTTTGAACCTTGGCCGCATGAGTGTCCGCGGCAAAAGATATGATGGTGTCATAGACTCCGGTGTCCACCGCTTTTGCTACGGTCAATATTCCTTTAAATATATCCCAGTCTCTTCCTGAGAAGTTGAGCTGCGGGGGCTTGTCCAAGGAGTCATAGACCCTTTTGATATTGGGGCCCTCTGCCAGCGTTACCAGGAAAAGGTGGTCTCGCAACTCCTGCCATCGTGGATCATCAGCATTTACCGTCCTACTCTTAATTTCTTCATTGAAGGATCGTTCCATGATGACCTGCACAGACCGCGAAGCGATCACGTCTTCCATGCCTTCTATGGACGCAAAGGCCCGAGGACAGTACACACTCCAAGAGTTCATCTCCATACGATTGCCCGCCGCCTCCATACGCCAAACCTCTGGCCCATTCTTTTCAAAGCCGTACTTCAGCATCCGGTGCAGTTCGGTATGTTGAGTCTGTCCGAGGTTTTCCATTTCATCGAATAGGAGGGTCGGCTGGAGGGCTCCTATGATCCGAAACTGCACAGCCAGGGTCATCGAACCCGCTATCTTGGCGTTATGACATAGGCAGCGGAGCACGTGCAGGCACTGGGATTTACCCGATCCCTTCGGTCCCGTGAAGTGGATATAAGGATAATGGCTGAAGATGGGAAAGAAATAGGTGCCCATAATCCAGCACGTGACAAAATCGTGAGTTCGTTCGTCGCTGAAATCGATGTAAAGCGGGATCGTATTGCGAATATCCGTGTATGTCTTCTTCAGGTCACCTGACCGAGCGCCCTGCAAGTAGCCATCAATTGTCTGCACTGAGTACCTCTCTTCTGCCACACGAATGTCGGTACGTTCCAGTGCAGGCGCATACCACTTTCTTTTGAGCAATTCTTCATTGGTGAGCACGAAATGTTCCTTGTCCGAGGTCACGACCGTGTTCTGCCAACGTGGAACCTGATTCTCAGAATCCATGACCCGTTTAGGAGCCATGATGACCATGGCACCATTCACCAGATCAAGGGCGGGGCTTATCGTAGTGAGTGCGCCCAATTCCATGAAATGCTCATCCTTGTCGCAGTTTGCCCTATCTCTCTCCTTTACCCGCTTTAGTTGTTCATTAAGCGCCTTTACCGGAACGTCCAGCTTGTCATGAATTCTCTTGATGAGGTCAGGCTGCATGATGGGGTCGGCCCGCTCCACCCTCGGCAGCAAATCGTCTCTTATCCGCCGCAATTGTTCTTCTCTGGATTCTAAGGCCATAATCTGTTGGATCTCGTGGTCAAAGGGCGATAATGCCGCATCGATCAGCCCCTGAAAATCTTGTTGAGACTGAGCCAAGAGAAAATCGTTAGGGTCCGTATTTTCAGGTAATTGGACAATCCGAACTTCTTTGCCGGTATCCTCCAGTACTGCACCGTCGCGCAAAGCTGCGCCCCGACCCGCTGTATCACCGTCATAGCAGACGAAGATCCTCTTTGTGCGAGAGTTTCCAATCAGTCTGAGGTGTCGATCCTTTAAGCCTTGAGTGCCGAAGGTTGCTGCGGCATTGGGGAATCCATTCTGTATGAGGGCCAGCGCATCGAAGACTCCCTCTACCAGAACGATCTCCATTGCTCTGGGTTTCCAATTGAACAACCCATGCCCCAGCACGAAGCGGTCATTAGGAAGACGCCAGTGTCTTTGGTCGGTATCACCGTTGAGAGACCTTCCGTAAAAATCGATCACTCTACCGTTGCGTAAGATTGGCACCAACAGGTGGTCTTGGAAGAAATCCGTGCCATCTGCCTTAACGAGACCGCTATAAAACATCGTCTCCGAAGCTACCCCGCGTTCCTCCAGAGCCTTCCGCAAATCTTCTTTTCCGCTGGTGCGCCCGACCATAAACCTCCGGGCGGTATCATATGAAATTCCTCTTCCGGCGAGATAAGAATCTTCCGGTCTTAGCCAACTGTGATAAATCTGGGCGGCAATGCTCAAGCAATCACTTACCATGGCGTAGCGTTCGGGACTAAAACCGTTTTCACTTTGAACTGGAGCCATACCAGCTTCACGGGCCAGCGTACGGACTGCCTCAGTAAATGAACACCCGTCAATGTGCTGTACCAGGCTGATTACATCCCCGTGGGCGCCGCAACCAAAACAATGGTAACTCTGGGTATCCTCGTAGAATTTTAAACTCGGGGTCTTCTTGTCGTGACCAGCGAAGCACTCCGCCTGTCCGTGCTCATTGACCGTGACACCGTGCAACGTCGCGACCTGAAAAATGTCCAATCTGTTCTTCAACTCTTCGATATAGCTTACGAAGTCATATTTCTCTTCCTTTCTGCTCCTGACGGAGCTCACATTCGAATTAACCATCTTGGTTCCTCTTGTAGATACGTTGATATGTGGGAAGCTACGCCGTAGGGCCAATGCTTCCCGCTTCTTTTCTGTGTTCAGTCCCTATTCACCTCCTCCTCGTTGAAATACCGATCGAAAGCTCCGTGTACCGTCAGCCCTTCTTTTTCAATTCCCGTAAGTACCCTCCGGATCATCGGGAGAGCTGTCTCCTCGATTACTCGTGCCCGTACTTTACCAAACTGAATACGTTTGTCAGGGATGTACCCCTTCTCCATCCAGCCTTTGAGACGGCTAGCGGCACAGCCTACGAACTCCGCAGCGCTCGCCAATGTGTAAAGTTCCATGTTAAGTTCTCCTCTTGCTATGGTGATGTCTGAACCTGATCGTCAGTTTCGTACTTTGAAGATGGATAGTTAAATCCGATCCTGGTTGGCTTGGTCCAGTAGATCAGAGGGCTGATGCCGAGATTGAGTGGCGTGGCCGCGCCATCAGGCCGACGCATAGGGCGGTTTGAATGAAAGTCAACCCAGCGCCGGAGCGCAACATCTGGCGGCGCCACATGAAAGCCCGTATCGTGATGAGATCCACGACGCCTTGCGGGTGGAGGCTCCTCACGAAAAAGCTGAGCAGGCAAAGCATTTGACGCTAGGGGTGATGACCACCGCGGCAAAGCTCAGGCTTCCGTTGGAAGTGGACATCGAGTAACCGTGTAGGAGCATTGTGTTCATGCGGCGCTTGCGGTGGCTATCTAAGAGAGTTCCCGCCGGATAAGCTTTGCCTGCTCCTGCCCTTAATTTTCTCGGAAATAAGGCGATCTGCCGATCCTTCTACCCATTCTTAACGAGCCCGCCCCCCGAAAGGGAACCGACAGAGCGCAATCGGGTTCCGGAAACAAGACGTGTTCTCGCGCATCGAGAACCACGTAGACGCGCGCACGCACTTTCCATATAGGTGGGCATACTCGGATAGGGAACATCGCGCAGAATTGTTCTCAGGGGCTCAAAAGAAGAGTCTCTGGGGGAAGAAATAGAAGCTCTGACTACCCGACACTATCACGGCGTACTTGGGTGTTGTAAACGGGTGCAAGATTCTGATTGACCGTGCGGAGTGCGGTGAAGTATGCTCCAAAAGAGGACAAAACAGGCTCATATAGCAACGTGACAACGATTTTGCCTCCGTCGGCGTATGGTGGGCCCTTTCTGTGTCAAGCGAACCATCCCTAGCCTCGTTATCGCCCCTCAGACCCTCAGAGGAGCAAGATTGCCGGATAATTCCGGACGACATGAAAGGGACAAAAATCCGGGCATGGACCAGACTGTGAAGTTGCAGCCGCCAATTGAGGATTTCGTCCTGGATGACCACCAGCCAACTGGGCATATATCGAGAAGTGGGGCCTATTTGCAGATTGCAGTGGGTGTAATAATATTTCTCGGTCTGTATATTACAAGCCTTTACAGCTACTTGCTGTTTCACAGTCTGGCCGAGGCGTTCAGCGTCGTAATAGGTTGCAGCATCTTTGTCATCGCCTGGAATGCTCGCGGGTTCCTGAAAACCAACTATCTTCTCTTTCTAGGAATAGCCTATCTGTTCGTGGCTTGTTTTGATTTCGTACACACCCTGGCTTACAAGGGGATGGGCGTGTTCCCCAGCTACGATGCCAACTTACCGACCCAACTTTGGATCGCGAGCCGATACCTGCAAAGTGCGTCTCTCCTTATCGCCCCCCTGTTTTTGGCTCGAAGACTCAGGCTTGGCCCGGTTTTCATCGCCTTTTCATTGGTCTCTGTGATTGTCCTGGGAGCTATCTTTTACTGGAATATATTCCCTGACTGCTATGTGGAGGGACTTGGCCTCACCCCGTTCAAAAAAATAAGTGAGTACGTAATCTGTTTACTTCTTGTCGCATCACTAATCCTCCTGACCAAACTTCGACACAGGTTTGAGAGGAATGTGTTTCTCCTGTTGGCTTGGTCCATAGGCGTCACTGTCGGCTCGGAATTGGCCTTCACATTCTACGTGAGTGTGTACGGCTTTTCCAATCTGGTAGGGCATTTTCTCAAGATCATTGCGTTTTATCTCATATACAAAGCCATCATCGAGACAGGTCTCCGGAGACCTTACGATATTCTGTTCAGAGAACTCAAGGAGAAGCAGGATATTCTTGAGCAGGAGAAGAAGGCACTTCAAGAAAGCGAGGAACGATACCGGCTACTGGTTGATCTTTCACCGGATGGTATTTGCATGTACACCAGAGGAAGGTATGTCTTTGCCAACAAATCTATGGCGACGATCCTGGGTTTACAGACCCCGGAAGAACTGATCGGAACGCAGCATTTGGACTTGATTCATCCGCAGTACCGCGAACTCGTAAAGGAACGGATGGCGGCTGTATTGACCCAGGACATGACTGTTGCAATGGTCGAAGAAAAGGTTATCCGATCTGATGGGGCAGTCGTGGATGTCGAGGTAGCTGCCGCGCCTATTTCCTACCGGGGGCAACCAGCGGGGCTAGCGGTTATCCGTGACATCACGGCAAGAAAGCAGGCCGAGGAGAAGAGGGAACAACTCCTTGTGGAGCTTCAAGATGCCCTGGCTGAAGTCAAGAAACTAAGCGGCTTTCTACCCATCTGTGCTTCCTGCAAGAAGATAAGGGATGACAAGGGCTACTGGCAGCAGATCGAGCGATATATTTCAGACCACTCTGAAGCCCAGTTTAGCCACGGCATTTGCCCGGAGTGCGCTAGGAAACTCTATCCTGAGATGTTTCACGATGAATAAAATCATTCGCAATTCCACACTACGATGAGTCGCTGGTGGTGGGAAACGGCTAATGGCCGGGTCAGGCGGAGACGCATCCTGCTGTATTCGCAGCTACGGCAGGGCAGTCGCATGGATACGAAAATACGTAATCGTCCACCGCGATCCCCCCGTCAGGGGGAGTATTTGGTCAAAATGGGTATGAATCTCTTTTTCTTACCTGCGCGATATCGCGCTGGATTTTCGATAGCCTCTTGAC
>Ga0247841_10006436_pt1 | contig 18103 bp, 18 predicted proteins | sample LaCruzMarch2015__2_FD_192410 | JGI IMG/M metagenome (GOLD analysis project Ga0247841, IMG submission 192410) | Freshwater microbial communities from meromictic Lake La Cruz, Castile-La Mancha, Spain - LaCruzMarch2015_18m | ecosystem: Environmental > Aquatic > Freshwater > Lake | place: Spain... | reverse complement strand
TAAATAAGCGTCCGCAAACGCACTTTGAAAACCGCCTTTGAAATCACGAAAAAGCCCAATGAATCAGCGGGGGAAAGGGGGCGGTATGTTTTTTTTCAGCTCCTATGGGATGCTAGTGTTTTTTAAACGCTGTCTTCATGTGATCGAAATTTCCTTTGAACCTGTCCACTGTTCACTGCTTATTTCCCCTTTGAAGGGGCTGCGGTCGAACCGCGCGCCACCCAGGTGACAGGGAGCAGTTTGGGCTGTGCCCCGACAGGCCGCCTGGCCAATTGCTTGCAGAGCAATTCCATCGCAACCTCTCCCATCTCCATAAAGGGCTGCCGCACGGTTGTCAAGGGTGGCGTGAGCCACTCGGCGAGCGGATCATCATCGAAGCCCACCAGACTCAAGTCTCTTGGAATTTGAAGCCCCTGCGCTGCACACACGCGGTAGCAGGTACGCGCCACAGCATCGCAACTGCAAAAGATCGCTGTGGGACGAGACGACGTTTTGAGGAGTTTCGAAACCATCTTCTGCACACGTTCGTCCCAGTTGGCCAGCGGATCGTCCGGCGTGATGTCGATCACCCGCTCGCGGGGCAAGGTCACACCCGCATCGGCCACGGCATCGCGCAACCCCTCCAGACGCATACGCACGGTCGAAGCCATACAGTCACCCACAAAAGCGATTTTCGTGTGGCCGAGCTCTATCAGATGCCCCCCCACAAGGGTCCCGCCCTGATAATTATCTGCCACCACCGCAGGCATAGCGATCTCCCCGGGATGATAATCCGTGACCACGAGCGGGAAACCCTCTGCCTTCACGCGCACCATCGCCTCATTGAACGCGGGTGTATTCAAGGCCATCAGGATCGCCCCGCAGGCCCCGTTCTTCGGCAGATTCAGTAACGCCTCCAGATCTTCGCGCTGGTCCCCATGCGCATCGCACACCTGAACCTCGATGCCGTGCTTGCGGGCGACTTGCTTGGCACCCCGCGCGATCCGCACAGAGGGTTCCCAGGCGAGATTTCCGACGATGATCTTGACAACCTTCGTCACCTCGGGTTCCTTTTCGCGCACATAAAGCCCTTTTCCAGGCCGCCGTTCCAGGAGGCCCTCTTCAATCAAAATATCCGTGGCACGGCGAACCGTGACACGCGAAAGTTTATGATTCCGAGCAAGCTCATGTTCAGAAGCGACACGTGCGCCTGGCGCGACCTCGCCCTTCTCCACAGCCTGCCTCAGCTTCTGCGCCAACCGCGCATATTCAGATACACTGGTATGTCTACTGGTATTCAATGTGGCTACATGTTAGCACAGGGGGAAAAACAAAGTCAAGGGGGTAGAAAAAAAATACGCGCGCCGTTAAGGGAAGCATAGGGATCGTCAAGAATTTACGCATCTAGATTCTTGACTGTTATCGCCCCATCCAGTAACCTTATAAAAGTTTCCGTGGGTGAGCGACCTCCCAACGAGGCAGGCTCAACAAGACTGTTCTGCAGCATGACGAAGGAAGACTTGATGAATCTGAAATGCGCGATTGGGATACACAATTGGTCGAAAAATTGTCAGGAATGCGCCGGTTGTGGAAAGACACGATCAACCCCCCACCAATACGAAAAGTTTCACTGCGAGTGCCTGAAGTGCGGAAAAACTACTCACAGGTGGTCCGTAGTGGATTGTGAACGTTGTGGCCGCTGCGGAAGCAGACGAGAGAATGGCCACACATGGGTCGGCACCAGGTGTTCGACCTGCGGCTTGACGCCAACAGGGATTAAAGCACAACAGTGGGAAGCGGAAGAACGGTTGCGAGTGCAGCGAGAGCGGGAGCATGGGCCTCGTATTTCGCAAGGACTCAACGGTGGCTATTTTGTGGAACAAGACTACTATGATCGCCTATAGACGCAAACCAAAGCTGAACAATTCGTGGGAGCTAACGGGGTGCTTGATACGCCCTTTAATTCCACTCTGACGTTGGCAGGACAGCGAAAGGAAAGGCAACGACAAATATGTTACATTCCGAATCACCTAACGACTGCCCCTACGGGCATGGCGTACTAAAAGAATGGTCGGGGGAGAAACGTTGTTTCACTTGTGGATGGCCTGATGACACTGCCGTCGAGAACTGGAAAGATCACATTTGGAGGAAGAAGCGTCTCACGAAACTGAAATGTCTCTTGGGTCGACATACTTGGAGAGGATCCAGGTGCGCTGCTTGCGGCAAATGGCGCGGCCAAGACAACAACAGGAATGCTCGCCAAGAAAACAAAGAAAGGAAGCCCAGGAACCTGAAATGCCTTCTTGGAATGCATCGACTGTCGCGCGACTGCAAGTGTGTGAACTGCGGCAAACTGCTTCACGAACTCAATGCTCATTATCAGTGCTCAAAATGTCACATAGTTGCGGAGCACTCACATCAGTGGCAATGCAATCGACGCTATTCTAATGAAGATGAATCCTACGAGTATTTTTGCATAATCTGTGGTAAGGTTTTAACAACTAAGGATAATAACCTAGCGAACTGGAGGTATGGACTATGCGCAAGTGGAAGGGGCCTACATGAATGGGTTAAGGTAGCTGAGACCCAAGTGGGCTATGGCCATGTGATTGCAGTACACTTTGAATGCCATGGCTGCGGTTTGAAGGCAACTGAGCAACTGGACTTGTCGAGACAGTATGGATAACTCGAGTCTGTCAGCCATGGTCTTCAACCCGTACCATAATTGGGTTCGTAGCTAAAAATTCACCCATTGATCTCATGTCTTCTTTTCTCCAAGGATTCGGAGCGCTTTGCTGTATGCCTTCGCGAATACGGCTACGGTGGGCAGGCGCGACAAAGATTAATAAGGCTCGTTGGAGCGAAGCGGAAACCATTCGGCGAATGCCGAAAGCGAAGCGCTAATAAGGCAATTTTTTTGCCTGTCGTCCTTAAGCCACATTTTTTCCTGGCGCGGCGTAGCTGTAAGCGAAGCCGGCTGAAATAGCCCGCGCCCATTAAGTGTCTCGGTAACCCATCTCATTTTCATTATTGAATTTTTAGCTACGATTCCTACTTCGCTTCAACCCTCGTATTTTACTTTTGCATTTCCCTGCGCCCTTTGTGTATACTGGCACCATGAACTTTCAGATCCTCCCCTCGTTACTTGCCGCTGACTATGGACATCTTGCGGACGAATTACGCCGTGTGGAGCAAGCTGGGGCAGACCAATTGCATCTAGACATCATGGATGCCCACTTTGTACCGAACTTAAGCTTCGGTCCTGACATGGTTGCGCTTGCTAAGCGCGTCTCGCCCTCGATGCTACGCAATGTGCACCTGATGATGACGCGTCCGGACCTCTACTGCGACCGATTTATTGACGCTGGCGCGACGACCGTGCAAATCCATGTAGAGGCGGACTGTGATTGCTGGGAGGGGTTGAAGCATATTCGCGCCAGAGGCATCCGAGCAGGTCTGGTCTCCCGTCCTCAGACGCCCGTCACCGCACTCTATCCCTATCTGCATCTGTGCGATGAAGTCTTATTCATGACAGTCAACCCTGGCTACGGAGGCCAAGCTTTTATGCCGGAGGTCCTACCGAAGATCGCCGCCTTACGTGCACGCATCAAGTCACACGAGCTTTCATGTGACATCATGGTGGATGGCGGCATCAACCTCGAGACCGCGTGCGCCTGTGCGCAGCATGGCGCCAATCAGTTTGTCACAGGGAGTTTCTTGTTTAAACAGCAGGACATGGCAACTGCCATCCGCTCGATGCGCACCGCGTGTGCAGTTGCTCATCAGTGATATCTATTTCTGACCTCCGACCTCTGACCTCTGCTAACTACTTCCCCTCGCCGTCACGTTGCATGACGCTGAGGGTTGTTTGCGTGGCACTAGACGACCGCATCGCAAAGGCGATGCAGGTCTTTGAACCACGAACAAAGAGTTTAAACGTCGGCGTTGAGAGCGGAATCACGGACCAACCGGCCCCCTTCAGGGCGCTCTCCGCTGCACTCAGCGCAGCCGTTGGCTCATTTACTGTTTCAGCCGTCACAAACGTGGTACGTGTCGCAGCGCAGGAGGCTGTGAATCGAGGGGTTCCAGGTAGCATGGAAAGGCCCTCCGGCCATTCCAGAACCTCCTTGGACCCGCGCTTCTTCGTCTCTTGCAAGGACTGCTCAAACATCAGAACAACACTGGCAGACCCGCCATGCGTAGAGGGAATGACCAGGAATTTTTGCACGCGTCCCTCCTCCTGCGCAGTAATCATCGTGGCATCAGAGACTCCGGCATCTTTTGCAACAGCCAGCCGTTGCTTGAGTTCATGCCCCACTTCCAACGAGGAGAGCTTGTCAAAGGCATACGCCGTCAAGGTGCCGGAAGCCCCATTGACTTGGACAGGTGTTGAATAGACACTTGAGCCGCCTAGATCCTGCAACACACGGGAGGTGCTCTTTTTAAAGCGCCAAAAGATGTCCGCTGACAGACAGAGCGGAAGCAAGAGAACGAGAACGAACAGGACTCGAAGTTCACGCCTCATTAATACAACCCTCCCATTAAGGGTATCCAAATCTCTTCCTTCACCGCGACATCCTCCTTGTTGTAGATGAAGTCGCGTATAAAAGGATCCACGGGGACACGTTTGGTTCGCTCCTCATGGGTAGCCCCCATGAGAATAACCAGATTGGGTGATTGCTGGAGCTGGATCATTGAGAAGGGCAAGCGAGATTTCTCAGAAACCAGACCCCAGTCTGCCTCCTGCTTAACAGAATGTGAGACCACCTGGCCAATAACTGCAGCGGCTGCCGGCTGGTTCTTCTCCATCTCATCATCCGCTGTAAAACGGAGCTCATCCGTCCCGCTCTTCCAATCAGAAATCGCTTCAGGCGTATCCGTCATGGAACTGAGCATCGCTGCAAGTCCTGCTTCCGCGCGGATCTCACCATGGATGCCCAGAGAGGTGAGAGAAAGACTGCTCACATGGACAAAACCGATAATGAGGAGCAGGAGCACCAAGAGTCCTGCTGCAAATTCAATCATCGCTTGACCCTTTTTTCGTGAAGTCTTCATCGTTCCCCTCCTCTCTCCTTTAATGTCCACGCCGTGAACCACCCCCTCGATGACCCCCACCCCCTCCGCCTGACGGGATCTTGCACCGATAACTGTTCAACGCTAACCAATCTATTCCAATCTGCCGGAAGCTTCGAGGTTCCCACGTCACCAACGCACGGCAATAACTACAACTTCCCGATTCCGTTTTGCCGATCTCCAAGTAGGGCTTGAGATGCCGAGTCACATGGATCATCCACTCCACATCGGATGTAGCGCCCTGCGAACCTGACGCTGTATCTGCTGGAATCAATCGCGTGTTGCGGAAGGCCGGCAAGACAAAACCCGCTGCCGAATCTGGTCTCCCCTTTTCCTCGTCCACCTTCAAATAACCAAAAGACTTTGCTGCAGCCGTCCAGTTGACCTTGGCCTGTTGCGTGCCTGTACCAGGTGTTGCTCGGTCAACCACGGCTGAAAGGCGGATCACCACATCGGCACCCGCGTAATCATACTCAGGCCGGACCTCACCTGCAGCAGGGAAGGGAAACTCACCCGCGGGTTTGATCAGATCCCAGCTCCCCCATTCCCCTGTTTTATACATGTACCAGATCTCTGCTGAGTCCATAACATTGGTTGTATTGAGATCAGGAACACCCTCAGGAGCCAATCCGGATTGGGTCACCATCTCCTCAAGCATCGCTTGGGTAAAGAGGTGTTTAAGCTTTGCTGTCACAGGATGGAGTCCCACTCCATAGATCTCGCAATTATCATAGGTGTTGGGGTTGATATCGGGTAACGGCGGCCAGTCATGGAAGGAGGTGTACGATTCCAGAAGCCCCCGCTGATGGAGATGGAACCAGCACCACGAGAGACCATGAACCGCCTCGTAAAAGTCTTTCGAGAGGAGGATATGTGCACCACTGGGGATCGAGTAGAACTGGGCATTATCGGGCCCGACCGCAATCCCATCCGCGCAGATCGCCTCAAGCATATCCGCATACTCATTCCAAGCACCTAGCCACGGCTCCTTATAGTAAGTCTCACCATTTTCATCAAGGGTATGCGCATATTGCGTCCTGATCACGTTCACATGCTCACGCAATAACGCCGTCAGGTCAGGATCCACATAGATGTGGTTATTCTTGGCGGCAACCTGAGAGGCATAGAGGCCTGCCAGAGGTCCCGTGAAGCAGAGGCGCGCCTGCATATTAGTGATCGCCTCAATCGCTGCCCTGTCAGGTTCAGGCACTGCAGCGAGAGCCAACACATGCATGAGATTCAGCTCGCCCACCAGGTTAAGCGTGGACGCCTGCCAACGTGTGGCAGCAAGCGCGGCGGCATCACCTGCATTCTGCGCCTGCGTCTTGCGCTGAATGACACGATGGAGGTCTATATTAAAGAGCAGAAAGAAGACGAGCACCGTAAAGACCAGCAAAAGAAAAATGACAGCTTGTCCTGAGCGTGGACGCTTCAGATATCCGATACGTTCCAAGAGCGTGTACTGTCTGCTTCTCATGATAGGCTACCAATTCAAATTTTCCATGTAGAGCGGATATTGGCTCTCCATGGAGTATATCCCATGCATCGATAAACTCTTTTCCTCATCCGACTCGGAGTCACTCTTCAAGGAGCCCTCCAACAGGGATACCAGAGAGATGAGCAAGGGTTGACGCTGATGGACGGTGACTTCTAAGATTCCAGGCGTTTCACCATCCAAAGAGATAGGCTCCTCGAGCGAGACAGACATATCATCCCAGAGTTCATAATTAAGAATCTCACGCGACGTGGGGTCGTTTTCGCTTCCCATGAAATCAGGCACGCGGGCCCGTTCAAGCTGCGCCCTCGCAGAACCGGGGGAGACCGCAAGAGCCACATCCCAGATGGTTCCAATATCTTTCTGTTGTAAAATACCTGTCGGCGTCGACGGAAGACCAAAAGAGACCAAGCTTTTACCAGACACAGGAATGGAGGCCGCACGCGCGGCCTTCTCAACCATAAAATGGTTTAAGCCCACACTCCGAGCGCGAGCTGCTCGCGTTGCCGCATGCGTCAGTGTCATCTTCGCCGCATACAGGTTGGCGTATTGAAAAAGCGCTATAAAACAAAGGCACGAAACAATGACAACGAAGATCGATTCGATCATTGCCTGTCCGTGAGACGTGCCTCTCTTCAGCAACGCTATTTTCTTATAGGCCACTTCCGTCAGCCTTCAGGTTGCGTACGCTATCTGCGCTGATTTTATCAACTTCAGACTGCGCTTCGCTACCGACATCAGAATCCAAAGCCGACGTCGCGCCGGAGACCTTTGTTCCAACAGCCTTGCTGAACTTGCTAAAGAGCACAATCAATGTGATCGCAATCAGCACAACGATAATGATGTATTCAACCATGGTTTGGCCACTACGACGAGAACGATTTTTCATCTTTACTCCCCCTTTTTCATAACCCAACTGTTTTCTAAACTACGGATAGTCAGAACCTACAAGGTCTAACGTCCGGCCTGCTTGTTGTCGAACTGCGTACAGGCTCAATGCAAAAACAGACACAATCAGCAACAACGCAATGAATACAACAAGATACTCAACCGTGGCTTGTCCTGAACTGTTTTTACTTCTGGGCCTGCCTTTCATGATTTCAGTATACGACTTGACGAATATGAATGCAATCCCTACTTTTTGCAAATTCACAGTTTTTTTCTTTTTCCAGTTGACGTCACCCCCCCTATCTTGTAAAGTGTGCGCGTTTTCCTGCGGTGTGTCTAAGGAGTCACTCCCCACGGCGGGTTCAATCAGGCCTCTTTCCAGGCGACCTGTTTCGCTTGACTTTAAGCGGACGAACCCGTATAGTACTCGCCGGAAAGTTTAAAGACAAAAAGAAAAAGTGCGGAACAAGGACCGCTAAGTCATTATGAGCCAGATTGATAAAAAAGCTATTCGTGTGCAGTTCCAACGTCACGAGCGTGACACTGGGTCAAGCGAAGTACAGATCGCCTCGCTTACAAAAGAGGTTGAGCATCTGACCGAGCATCTGAAGATTAATAAGAAGGATCATAGCTCTCGTTATGGCTTGATCCGCAAGGTCAACACCCGTCGTAGCTTACTTGATTATCTCAAGCGCACGGATGAACCGACCTACCAGAAGGTTGTTAAGAACCTCGGACTCCGTCGTTAAGCACGGGTTCCGAACATTCCGTGTGGCGTGCCTTTGGCAAAGACTCACGGAATGACTTAACTGTTCTTCTTTTCTCGCGGACTCTCTCTACCCTTTTGGGTAGGCCATCTTTCCTGGCAAAATGCTTCACGGTCCTTCTTCCGCAGAAAGGCAAGATACATGAAAGACACGACATCAGTCTCCATCAACGTTGGTGGAGCTATTATGACCATTGAGACCGGACTCCTCGCACGCCAGGCAGCTGGCGCGACAGCTGTCCGTTTGGGTGACTCCATCGTTTTCTCCGCAGTCACCAACACCGACAAGCCGCGCGAAGGCATTGATTTCTTCCCGCTCCAAGTCGAGTACCGTGAAAAGTATTATGCAGCAGGTCGTTTTCCCGGAGGCTATTTCAAGCGTGAACAGCGCCCCTCGGAAAAAGAGATCCTCTGCGCACGTATCACGGACCGTCCCATTCGCCCACTCTTCCCGAAGGGCTATTGCAATGACGTCCAGATCAACAACACCGTCTTTTCGGCGGATAGCATCAATGACACTGACACCCTCGCCGTGATTGCTTCGTCCGCTGCTTTGCACCTCTCCGAGGTTCCCTTCATGGGCCCCATCGGTTGCGTGCGCGTCGGCCGCATTAACGGTGAATTGGTGATCAACCCGACCCATGAGCAGCGCAAAACGAGCGATCTGGACCTCATCTATGCAGGTACACGTGATCGCTTCCTCATGATGGAAGGTGGCGCAGCCGAAATCTCGGAAGAGGATTTTCTGGCAGCTATGAAGCGCGGCCATGAAGAGGTCGTCAAAATTATCGACGCCCAAATCGAACTCCGCAAAATGCTCGGTAAGCCTGACAAAGTCATCGTTGACGTTGATCCGGATGCTGACAAAATGGCATTCCTCTATGCAACGAGCGGTGATACCCTTCGCAAAGCCCTCTTGATCGCAGACAAAATGGAACGCCAACGCGCCGTTTCAGCGATCAAGGACGCGCTGAAGGCTAAGACGATGGAGAAGTGGCCCGAAGAGGTCACCGATGTTTCCTTTGTCCGTCTTTTCGATGAGATCGAAGTCGACCTCGTCCGTAAAAACATCCTCGAGGATGGCAAGCGTATTGATGGACGCGCCTCCGACGAGATCCGTAAGCTCTATGCACAGATCGGCGTGCTGCCTCGTACACATGGTTCCGCGATCTTTGAACGCGGCGAAACCTCAGCCTTGGGCACAGTGACACTGGGCACAAACAAGGATTCGCAAGATCTCGACGCCATCACAGGCGGAGAGAAGAGCAAGGCCTTTATGCTGCATTATAACTTCCCTCCTTACTGCGTGGGCGAAGTTGGCAGGCTCGGCGGACTCGGACGTCGCGAAATCGGTCACGGCGCCCTCGCCGAACGGTCGCTCGCACAGATTGTCCCTGATAACTACCCCTATGCGATCCGTGTCGTCTCTGACGTCATGGGCTCCAATGGCTCCTCCTCCATGGCCTCCATTTGCGTGGGTGCTCTCGCCATGATGGATGCAGGCATTCCGATCAAGGCACCTGTCGCAGGCGTCTCGGTAGGTCTCTTCTGCAACGCGGATGAGTCCAAGCGGATTCTCATCTCGGACATCTTGGGTTCCGAAGATCATTGCGGCGATATGGACTTCAAGGTCGCAGGTACCCGCAAGGGCATCACGGGCTTCCAAGTCGATCTCAAGATCCGTGGTCTTACCTGGGATCTGGTCGAGTCTGCTCTGACACGCGCCAAAGAGGGCCGTCTGCACATCCTCGACTTCATGCAGAGCGTCATGCCGGAAACACGTCCGGAGCTCTCCCAGTATGCGCCTCGCATCACAACCATGAATATCCCGGTCGACAAGATCGGCGCGCTCATCGGTCCTGGTGGCTCAAACATCCGCCGCATCTGCGAAGTCTCTGGTGCACAGATTGACATCAATGATGAGGGCATCGTGAGCATTTATGCCTCGAACGGTGACTCGCTGGCAATCGCCCAACGTGAGGTCGCTTCCATCTCCGCTGAAGCGGAAGAGGGTAAGATCTACGAAGGCACCGTCACGGGCATCAAGGAATTCGGCGCCTTTGTCGAAATTCTGCCGGGTATGGATGGCCTCTGCCACATCAGCGAACTCGCCGACCGCCGCATTGCTGTCGTCGAAGACGTCTGCAAGGTGGGCGACAAGATGTGGGTCAAGTGTATCGCAGTCGATGATCGCGGCCGCATCAAGCTGAGCCGTCGTGAAGCGATGCGCGATCTCGACGCGCAGAAGCAACAGGCTTAATTCATAACAAAGCCCCTCGCCTGAAAAGGCGCGGGGCTTTTTTGTTCTCTGTGATTCAACACAACTTTTGCCATGCGTATAATCGGCATAGACACATCTCTCCGCTCCACCGGTATCGGCATCATTGATGCCGTGGGTTCGCGCATGGTTCCCGTGTGGTATGGCACGATCAAAAATCCTGCCTCACGTCCGCTTTCAGCCTGCCTCCTCTTTTTGCAGGATGAACTGGCTAAGCTTATTGAAACCCATCACCCCGATGTCGCGGCAATCGAAGGCGTCTTCTTTGCGAAGAACGTCAAGACCATGATGATCTTGACTCATGCGCGTGGCGTGATGATCGCACAGTGCGCACGTTCCTGTATCCCCGTCTATGAGTATGAACCCCGAAAGGTCAAGATGGCCACAGCCGGCTATGGCGCCGCGGACAAGGAGCAGATGCAGAAGATGGTGAAGACCCTTCTCTCGCTCTCCGAAGAACCTCAGAATGATGCCGCCGACGGCCTCGCCCTCGCGATCACACATCTCCACAACCAGACCCGCATCGCTGTCCAAGCATGCGAACCGATCTGAGAGGAACACGATGATTACCTCCATACTCAAGCAGGCCTGGAACATCTATCGCAAAAATTTCTTGGTCATCGCCGGAGTGGTGCTTGTGATCTGGGTGCCGCTGGAACTCTTGGTTAGCTACATGGACTACTTCGTCTTTGATCCGGATGACCTCCGAAAATCCTTTAAGCTCACCCAGTTCGTTGACAACTTTATTGGGATTATCGCGACCGCAGGGGTCATTGCCATCGGCTATACAGCATGCCGCGGAGAACGCCTTTCGTTTCGCGACGCAATGAGTACGGGATTCCAATCGTGGGGACGAATGTGGTGGACGCGCTTGTTGTCAGGATTGGCTATTCTCCTGGGATGCATTCTCCTGATCATTCCCGGGTTTTACTTGCTGATCCGACTGACGCTTGTTGAACCCATCGCCGTCTGCGAACACATTTCAGGTTCAGCCGCCATGCGCCGTAGCTTTGAACTGACAAGAGGACATTTCTGGAAGCTCGTTCTCCTCGGGCTGGTCTTTGGAGCGCTATTTGTCGTCCTCATCGCGTGCGTTGTCATCCCTCCTCTCTTTATCCCAGCCCTGGACAATTGGCTCATTGACGCAGCCACATCCCTCCTCGGTGATTTGGTAGGCGCCTTTGGCACACTCTGCGTCTTGTGCGCCTATACAACCTTCTCCAAAACAATTTGCACGCCAGAACCAAACGCTGCGCTGGAGAGCAACGCGACAATAGCGCCTGACCATTCGGAGATCGCCGAGAAAACTCCCACAGTCAGCTAGCACGTTCGTGAATTGAATAGAGGACTCCAAATGAAAGCACGCTATGCGACAACGATATGTGCTCTGATTTTAAGCGGCTATTGCGGTTTGCTCGCCTCGGAGCCCCCTCGTTTCACAAAAGAACAACTCAAGCTCCCCGGCAAAAAGGGCGCCTGCTTCACGCTGAAGCAAGCGGAGGGCAAACTCACAGAAGCAGGTGCACAGAATATCAACCGCGTCAAAGCATTGAATGTCTCCTGGAACTACTCATGGAATACGTACCATGTCTCTGAACAGCCCAAGGACATTGAGTTTGTGCCGATGATTTGGACAGGCAAGAGCCTTGAGCAGGTCCAGGAACGGATCACAAAGGAGGTCCTCCCGAACGTCAAAGCCGGAAAGAGCAAGCGTCTGCTGGGATTCAATGAGCCTGACCAAAAAGAACAATCAAACATCCCCTACACCGTTGCGCTTGAACTCTGGCCCGCGCTTGAAAAGCTGAACATTCCGTTGTGCAGTCCGGCCTGTGCCAACCCCGAAGGGATCAAGGACGAGAAGGTCACGGGCGTGCCAGGTAGCTGGATGCGCGACTTCATGCAAGAGGCTGACAAGCGGGGCTATCGCGTGGATTATATCGGCGTCCACTCGTACGGAGGATCAAGCGCCGCAGATTTTAAAGCCAAGATGAAGCGGATCTACGAAAAGTATGGCAAACGTCCGCTCCTGATCACCGAGTTCGCTGTCGCGGACTGGAAGACCGGCGGCGACATTAAGAAGAACAAGCACAACCCAGCAGCTATTCTTAAGTTCATGAAAGAGGTCCTTCCCTGGCTTGAAGAGCAAGAGTGGATTGTGGGCTATGCCTGGTTCTCGTTTCAACCCGACTCCCCTCCAGGAGCGCCCTCAGCGCTCTTTGATGCCAAGGGCAACCTCACCGCCTGCGGCAGATACTACAAAAGCGTGACGCTCCAGAATCCCAAAGGCGATCAAACCATCACGTCTGATCCAATACGCGAATCAAAATAGACCTAGGGGACAGACAATACTTGCGCTAGAGCCTAATCCTTTCTCCCGCAGAGGCGTCCACCTTCGCCAAGGCTACGGCGGACAGGCTGAGGCGCAGAGAGGCTATCCCCTGTCCCCCCCCAACTACTGGCAATTACTTCTCCAGTTCAAATCACATCTACTTTCAGCTTGCTTTGTCCGTCAAGAAAAGCAAGACTTCTATAAGTGTTTTACACGTTGCCAATAAGTAGCGTCGAAAAAGAGGAGGTCAGCATGAATCCAAAGTTAATTAAGAAGTTGCATATAGCATACTGGATCATCATCGCGATTCTTTTCATTCCATGCGCTGAGATCCTCGCCTTCTGGGGATTTTTCGATGGTCTCGACAAGGGGAAAGGTCCAGCAATCGCGTGTATTTATGTGCTCGTGTTCCTTGTATGTATCATTATGATCGGACGTTGCGGCCGTGGCGAACGCGACACCCGACTCTTTTGGCGGGGTGCATTGGTTGCAGTGCTTCTGGCTGGACTCGGGTGGGCTATGCATGACGACCCGGTCCCGGAACTGCGCTACACACGAGACCTGTTCCGAGTTCCCGCGGAAGTGGAACCTTCCCGCGCCGTCCTATTGACGTATGCTGTTGGAGGAAGCAACAGTATACCATCCGCCTCGAAGAGCTTGCTGGAGGTCATTGCATGGGATAAGGCTGGCGATGCAGACACTTCGCCGGACCTGATACCGTTTGAGGGAGAGATCGAGCAGTTGTGGGCCGATATGCTTCCTGCAAGACAGTTCATCGAGCGCCTCGACACATTCCCGGGGATCTGTGAACTTGCGAACGACACGCCCATTGATACATCCACTCCTATTCCAAAATTCAGCAACTGGAGACGCATCACACAGGGATACTGCACATATGCGCTCTTGAAAGCCCAGCAAAATAAAGCTGATGAGGGATTGCGCGAACTGACAAAGCTCCACTCCGTATCAAGGAAGTGGCTGCCCTATTCGACCGTCCTGGTCTGCAGGATGATGAACATTGAAATTATCAATCGCGAGATACGGATGACCCACCGCATTCTCCGGACGGGAAAGGTGTCACCTGATACACTTGCTACTTTGCAGAAGACATTCACGCCCCTGGCAGCAGGTGACATCTCCGTGCGGCGGTCAGCGATCGCGGAATCCATTGCCATCCGAGGGGAACTCGAGAAGATTAACTGGCCACACGGCGGACGCCGCTTGATAGCAAGCAGCAGGCAGAAGAAGTCCTGGTGGAGCGAGTATCTGGAGGAACTCACCATGGCGTTCTGGCCGTTCAAAAAAAATGCGTCGATCGCATATCTCCAGGAGTTCTACGTGCCCATCATCGAACGCAACTCCTCCGGACAGCAACTTCAAAAACCAACGAGCAACTGGTCGCGTTCACACCGCAATGCGGTCGGTGAGGCGTTCATTTCCCGGGTAGCCATGCCGGACTACCCCAAGGCATGGGCAACGTGCCAAAAGGTCAAGGTTCGCAGTGATCTGCTGACCTTGGAGATTTCCAGGCGAATGGGACAGCCCACAGAAATGAAGGACTTCCTCAACAACGGCACCTACCTCTATGACGAAGCCACCCAGTGTTATTTCAGTGCCGGCAAAGACAACGTCCCCGGAAATGCAGACGATGTGCGCATTGACACACGTTAGTGATGATTAATAGGAGTTAGAAAACATGTCGCGCTGGAAACGTTCTGTTGGAGAAGAATACATTGACTTTGCTGATGACTTGACTGGATATCCACCTCAATCGGGATGGGCCAAATGGGTGGGAGGCGCAGTCCTTCCGTTGCTTCCACTCTGGGGCGCAATCAACTGCTGGGTGACCCAGAAGGGTTTCTTTCCAGGCTACAGCGGCAGGGGGTCTGGTCATGGATTCTCGCGCTATGATCTTACTGGCACGCAAGCGATCATCCTGGGGTTCCTTCTCCTTGGAATCGCCGCCTTTCTCCATTTCCATTACTTCTGGGGAAATTCACGCAAACTTTCCCCTTTCATGGAATTCGGCAAGATTATCTCCGGCCTTCTTGCTGTTGGCTGCATCCTCTATCTGTACTGGTTCATGTGGTATGACTTGTTTGGCAATGTGATGTAACGCAAGTCTACTGTGGAACATGGGGACAGACTATGTCTCTACCACAGGGGCACGGACTTTCTAGTCCGTGGTTCAACGGGTTGGAAAACCCGTTCTCCCTTTGAGATGCACAAGACGAGTCATACCATGTCTGTCCCCCTGTACAACCGCAGACAGGAATGTCTGCGCCACCTTACTGAGTCATACCATGTCTGTCCCCCTGTACAACCGCAGACAGGAATGTCTGCGCCACCTTACTGAGACAAGGCTTCATTTGCAAAGAAGCGCGTGAGTTCATTGGTGCGTTAGCACTTAGACTTATTGACACTTCATCTAGACTTTCGACCATTAGTCTTGTCCAACATTAGAATTTTTGCAATACTTTCAAAAGTTATCTTAGGAGAACTCATGCTTAAAGAACTTGAATTGGGTCCACGGCAACGTGCGACTGTTGGCGCGGCGATCACGATGGTCGCAGTAGTGGTCCTTTTAACAATTTTCATCGCGAGCATCTGGGGACTGGCCATCTTTATAGGCTTTTTTCAGAATGTACTGCTACCGCCTGTGGTTGCGGGCATCCTGACGATCCTGTTGCGGCCCTATTATGACTGGCTGGTCAAGATCTGCCGCGGATCAAAAGCCGCCGGACTGTTCCTCTTCTTCCTCTTCGCGCTCATCCCGCTGGTGCTCTTTGTCTGGCTTGCCGGTGGCTTCGTCATCAATCAACTGGTCAAACTCTTCGAAGACCTGCCCTCCATCCTCAATAAAATGGTCGAGGCAGCTCGGTCACATTGGCCGCAAGTCGCTGCACTCCTGGAAAAGTATGGCCTGATGCCCGAGTCCGGAAAACTGCTGGAAAATCCCAGGGAACTGGTGGCCAACGTGCTCCAGTCGTCTTGGAAACTCATGCTCCATCCCATTGCCCTGATGTTCCAATCCGTGGCAGGCTTGTTCGCCTGGGCCATACTGCCGATCTATTTAGCCTTCTTTCTCAAGGCAAAACCCTTTGAGCCAAAACGAATCAGCGCCTTCCTGCCGTTTCTGAAAAAGACCACGCGGGACGACATCAGCTATCTCTTCGACCAGTTCATCGGCATCCTGGTGACCTTCTTCCGCGGACAGATCATCATTGCCTTGATTCAAGGCGTGCTCTTTTCCATCGGGTTTTCCCTCATCGGTCTTCCCTACAGTATTGTGATCGGCATGACGCTGGGGCTACTCAATATCATCCCCTACTTGGGGAACATCGTAGGGCTGAGCGTTGCGCTCCCCCTCTCCTATTTCGGCGCGGGTGGCGGTCTCACGCAGGTCATTCTGGTGCTGGTTGTCTTCACCGTGGTGCAGTCCATCGAAGGCTATATCCTGACGCCTAAAATCATGGGCAATCGCACAGGCCTGCATCCAGCCCTTATCATCTTTTCGGTCTTCTTCTGGGGTGTCGCCCTCGGTGGCATCCTCGGCATGATGCTCGCAATCCCTTTGACCGCCTTCGCTGTCGTCTTCTGGAGACTGCTCAAGAAGAAATATATGAGTGAAGTTGTGTAAAGCGCAGTTTCGGTTTGTTAGCCGAGTACTGTCTTATGTGCGTGCGGGCGTTTAGGGGGAGTCCGGAACAGAATGCCGGCACCACGTTGAAGATTTTTCCGCAAAAGCCGCTATAAGAGCGCAAATGTCACGCCCGCCTCACCCGTGAATACACGGACGGCGGAGCGGACATTTGCGCGGAGCAAGATTATTTCTCCCTCAGCAAAAAACTTGTTTTTTGCTGAGTATTATAAAAAGGAAGCTTCTTCGGGGCGGCTAACCATTCCGCCGTCCATGTATCCATGGGTGAGGCGGATGAGTTAGCCGCCCTTATGTTTGCGGTTTTTGCGGTAAAGTCTTATCCACCCCAGCAACGATTGAGACGCAAACTCCGGCCCGCTTACCGAGCGATGACAAATACGTACCCGCTGGATCACTTCACAAATCGGATGACGTTGTAGCCGCGGCGGGGGATGATCGTGGTTTCAGGGAAACGGGTTTTAATACACTCATCAAGCGCAGATGCTGACTTGGCAACGAGCATCCCAACCCCGCCACGATTCAGGACCTGAAAGGCGGTCTTCACAAAGAGTTCGGCAATACGGAAGTCGGAATAGTACGGCGGATTGCCCACAAAGAGATCATAGCCCGCCTGATCAACGCCTCTCGAGGACAACACAAGCGCATGCTTCTTCATCCCCAGGGCATCTAGATTCTGCTTCGTGGCTTCAATGGCCCTGCTGTGTGAGTCCACAAAGGTCACCGTGGCTTCAGGATAGGCCTTGGCCAACAGGATGCCCACAAGCCCGCACCCACACCCCATGTCTAAAATTTGAGCTCTGGGATGTTCGATTTGCGCTTGTTCCTTAACAGCGGTTTCCGCAAGAGCAAGTCCGCCCATGTCAGGCCGACGATGGCAGAAGACGCCAGGCAAGGAGGCCAAGGTGATTGGCTCCATTCCAGGCACGGATGCCTTGAACTCCGCACGAAACGAGCGACGCTTCTCCATAGGGCGCGTCTTCTTTGCGCTTACGCAGAAAAATCCACGTTGATCAATCTCTGCCTTGATATTCCCAAAGATCTGACGGATCTGCTTCTGCCAGGTTCCGGTATCGCCTTCAAACGCGATATAACAAACACCGCCAAGGGCGAGTTGCTCATGCAGATCCTCCAACTGATCAAGCATCAACTCCGCTGTTGTCGTGGTCTCCGTCCCGGAGAAAAAGGCCAAGTCATACGGCCCTTCGGGAATCATGGGCGAACAGACGACCGCGACACCGCGCACATCGTTGTCCGCGAGATTCCGCTCCATCGTCTCGACATGGTGGATGTCGAGGGCATGACATCTTACGCGCACATCTGGCCACTGCAAGGCAATGACCATGGAGAGCACGCCTGTCCTGCTTCCGGTCACCAGGACCTGCGACGGAGGCGTCGTAATAGTGGGGACACGTTCGATGAACGTTGCCTCTGTCCGGTGCAATCCGGAGTGCGAGACCACACAGAGATTCTTGTCAAAAAACAGTTGGCGTTTTACATCCTTCTCCGGCAGATCCGTGATTTTAAATGTGACCATTAAATAATATCCTTGCTTGGCAAATTGCCTTATTGCCTTATTGCGTTATTGCCTTATTTTTGAATACCTGCCGCACATTCCAAACTTACTGACACTTACT
>Ga0247841_10006434_pt1 | contig 18108 bp, 17 predicted proteins | sample LaCruzMarch2015__2_FD_192410 | JGI IMG/M metagenome (GOLD analysis project Ga0247841, IMG submission 192410) | Freshwater microbial communities from meromictic Lake La Cruz, Castile-La Mancha, Spain - LaCruzMarch2015_18m | ecosystem: Environmental > Aquatic > Freshwater > Lake | place: Spain... | reverse complement strand
GCCGCCGCGCCGCCTCCAGCGGCAGCCAGGGCACGTCGGCCAGCACCAGGTCCGGCGCCAGGTCGCGCAGGGTCGCCAGTTGGCGTTGCAGATGCCGGTCATAGTCGGCCTCGAACGCGACCTGGGCCGCCAGGCTCTCCTCCCACCGGGTAACCAGGGGTCCGTCCATGATGGGCCCCGGGTCCGTGGGTTCGTGCAGTTGGGTGAATCCCAGCGGCAGCCGACGGCGGGCCAAGGCGGGGTCGATGTTCGACTGGAGCGTCACCCGCAGCCCCGGCACCCGCCGGGCGAGGGCCTCCACCACCGGCGACGACTGGGCCAGGTGCCCATAGCCATGGGCGGTGACGGCGAGGAGGAGGTGGGGCATGGGGAGGACCGGGCGGTTGGGTTGGGGGCTAGGTTACCAGGCTCCGCGGCGGTCGCGAGACCATGAAAGTCGCGCAGCGACGCTGTGGGAGCGGCTTCAGCCGCGACGGGCCGCGCGGGAACCCGGCGTCGGAGTTCGCGCCGCGGCACCACGTCGCGGCCGGAAGCCGCTCCCACAAGGAACTTTCATGTTCCGTGGTGACGGCCAACCCCTCATGACCGTTAACCGCGATGAAGCTATGGCAGCCGCTCGTCAATTCCCGCAATGACGCGGCGCGCCGCTGCCGGGTCGTCCCGAGCGACATAATCGCGGATGTCCTCAAGCCACCTGACCGCCTCGTCGGTCCATCTCAGCTCTGCCATTCCCCGATCCTGTGCTTGAGTTCTTCATTGGAGATGACCCTGCCTTGGCGCGAGTCATCCAGTCCGCGGGCGATGGTCTGCTCGAAGGCCAGCTCGCGCATGATCTCCTCATACGAGGCATCTTCCGGCTGCTTGCGAATCACTTCCGCCATTTGCTCTTTGATTGCGGACATTGGACACCTCGTCGATCGTCATGGATCAGGATTTCATCGTACAGTGTGGACAACCCCCCGTCCGTGCCACGCCCCAGAAGCCCAAGATCGACCAGACTGGTCACATCTGTATGCACATTCTTGCAGTCACGGCCCAGCGCGTTGGCGAGTTGCCGAATAGTGAGCCCTTCATGGGCCGCGACCTGGCGCAGCAGGTCGAGTCGCTTCTCGGTGATCGTCGAGAACAGCTCGTGCAGACTGCCGAAGGCGAGTCTGGGTGTCACCGCTTCCCCGGTTTCGACCGCGTGCCATACTTCGGCACAGGCGCGCAACGCGGCCTCCGGCTTCAATACGCTGATCTCGATTCTATTCACTGGCATCTCCAAGCCGCGCTCGCATGAACCTAGCATGGCACAGGTCGTTATGATTTTCCAGACCATAGCCAGGTGCTTGACCCCGCGGTTATGCGTAGCATCGCTCCCGCAACTCTGCGATCAGGAACATCGCTGCCCCCCAGCTTGTCCTCGATGTCGGCGGTCCCCGGCAGTTTCACGTAGTTGGGGTGCCCCTGCCACAGGTCGCCCAGCATCAGGTCCAATTATCCTAGAAAGGGCAGTTCTCACACAGAGACACAAAGATCACAAATATTTTCAACGCGATATGGCCATCGGGAGCGACGATGAGGTCGATCCCCGCGTGTGCGGGGGAGCCCAAGCGGCTCGGACTATCGGGTCCGCTGTTGCGGGTCGATCCCCGCGTGTGCGGGGGAGCCGAAGCGACAAGCGCGCGACGAGTCTGACGCGCAGGTCGATCCCCGCGTGTGCGGGGGAGCCGACTGCCCCATGTATCGCCCAATCATCCCGTTGGGTCGATCCCCGCGTGTGCGGGGGAGCCGAACCAGGGCCATGCGCTGCCTGAGCCATCGCGGGTCGATCCCCGCGTGTGCGGGGGAGCCATCCGCGGGTCGGACCCGGCGCCCGGCGGGTAGGGTCGATCCCCGCGTGTGCGGGGGAGCCAGGGCGCAAGGGCTCAAGGGCTCATGGTGCTGCGGTCGATCCCCGCGTGTGCGGGGGAGCCTTGGGCAGATCGCCGCCGAAGCGCCCCAGGAGGGGTCGATCCCCGCGTGTGCGGGGGAGCCCAGTCCCAGGCTTGGAGCGGGCGGCCTGGCTCGGGTCGATCCCCGCGTGTGCGGGGGAGCCGGCCTGTGGGCTCCTGGTGGATGGTGCCCGGCAGGTCGATCCCCGCGTGTGCGGGGGAGCCCAGCGTCAGGGCGCCGAGGGCGGGGGCGGTGGGGGTCGATCCCCGCGTGTGCGGGGGAGCCCCTCCTCGGCGACGAGGGCGCGGCCGATCGGGGGGTCGATCCCCGCGTGTGCGGGGGAGCCGACGAGAGACAGTGCGGATTGTTCGAGGGAAAGGGTCGATCCCCGCGTGTGCGGGGGAGCCTGCCATAGGCCCCGGCATACTGCCCCATCGCATGGTCGATCCCCGCGTGTGCGGGGGAGCCGCTGGATAGGCTCAGGTCCTGCCTGCTCCGTAGGGTCGATCCCCGCGTGTGCGGGGGAGCCGGACCAGATCAACAGCGACGCGACCATCCTGCAGGTCGATCCCCGCGTGTGCGGGGGAGCCTTTCTCACCTCGTGGGCTCCTGTTCGTATTCGAGGTCGATCCCCGCGTGTGCGGGGGAGCCCGAACTGGCGATCGACGCCAGCGGCCCCAGCAGGGTCGATCCCCGCGTGTGCGGGGGAGCCCTTCAAGGAACAGCTTTACCAGGGGCTCCTGAGGGTCGATCCCCGCGTGTGCGGGGGAGCCTTGGGCAGATCGCCGCCGAAGCGCCCCAGGAGGGGTCGATCCCCGCGTGTGCGGGGGAGCCGGATGGGTGGAGGTCGGCAAGGCCCGCTCCCCGGGTCGATCCCCGCGTGTGCGGGGGAGCCCCGGGCCGCGGCTTGTTTCCGGAGTGCCGCGAGGGTCGATCCCCGCGTGTGCGGGGGAGCCGATCTGATCTCGCAGGAGCAACTGGCGGCCTGGGGTCGATCCCCGCGTGTGCGGGGGAGCCTCATAAAACGCATTGCCGACCTTGGCCGGTAAGGGTCGATCCCCGCGTGTGCGGGGGAGCCCACTCATAGAGGTAGACCCGTGGATATTACTGAGGTCGATCCCCGCGTGTGCGGGGGAGCCTACTGGAAATGCAGGGCGATCTAAAGACGCTGAGGTCGATCCCCGCGTGTGCGGGGGAGCCCGGGCATCGAGGACGCTATGACGGTCGCCTGGAGGTCGATCCCCGCGTGTGCGGGGGAGCCACGACAACCCCCGGCGCGATGTCGGACCAGGAGGGTCGATCCCCGCGTGTGCGGGGGAGCCGACATCGCCGACAGTGAGGGGATTTCCCCCAAGGGTCGATCCCCGCGTGTGCGGGGGAGCCCTGGCTTGGGTTCCAGGACAAGGACTGGCTCAGGTCGATCCCCGCGTGTGCGGGGGAGCCATGGGTGGCCCGGCGATCGACCGCGGTAACCAGGGTCGATCCCCGCGTATGCGGGGGAGCCGGTGTAGGATTTTTCTGATTTTACGCTGCTGGGGGTCGATCCCCGCGTGTGCGGGGGAGCCGCACTACGCGGCTGGCCTGGGCCGCTCAGCAGGGGTCGATCCCCGCGTGTGCGGGGGAGCCTCAGCTGGAACTCAGCGAGGCTGGTACTGACAGGGTCGATCCCCGCGTGTGCGGGGGAGCCTTGCGGTCGATTATCAATCCGACCGCAATCCCGGGTCGATCCCCGCGTGTGCGGGGGAGCCCTCCACAGGCGACCTTGGCCGATGCTCCATCCAGGTCGATCCCCGCGTGTGCGGGGGAGCCCCGCGAGGTGGTCCGGGATCGGGCGCTCTGCGGGGTCGATCCCCGCGTGTGCGGGGGAGCCCGGCGGTATCGCTGCCCGGCATCGTCACCGGGAGGTCGATCCCCGCGTGTGCGGGGGAGCCTGCCGTTCCTCTCCAATCGCACCCGCCGCACCGGGTCGATCCCCGCGTGTGCGGGGGAGCCGAGGTCGCGGTGTCGGGTGTGCCGTCGATGGAGGGTCGATCCCCGCGTGTGCGGGGGAGCCTTCTTGGGCTTGTCGCTGAGGTAGACCGGATCGGGTCGATCCCCGCGTGTGCGGGGGAGCCTCGGGGTCCTCCTGTTTGCGCCCGTGTGGGCAGGGTCGATCCCCGCGTGTGCGGGGGAGCCATAAATGCGAGTATGGGCTAGTGCGCAATGCGAGGTCGATCCCCGCGTGTGCGGGGGAGCCCCTATTCCGTTTTTTGGCGGATTGGGTAAGCTGGGTCGATCCCCGCGTGTGCGGGGGAGCCGTGTAAGCCGGTGCCGTGTCCTGATCCGTCGTGGGTCGATCCCCGCGTGTGCGGGGGAGCCTGCGACAGCATCAAGGTGGCGATCGGCGGCGCGGGTCGATCCCCGCGTGTGCGGGGGAGCCATTACAAGCCCCCTGCACGCAGATACCAGGCGGGGTCGATCCCCGCGTGTGCGGGGGAGCCGGAGCGTCGGCGGCTGCTGGTGCGGTCTTGGCGGGTCGATCCCCGCGTGTGCGGGGGAGCCAAAAAGACACAGATAAGGATGGGATACCGGATGGGTCGATCCCCGCGTGTGCGGGGGAGCCCGGATACTGATACCGCGGGACCATTGGCACGTGGGTCGATCCCCGCGTGTGCGGGGGAGCCTGCCTCGGGGATACCGGGAGGGCCGTCGTCGGGGGTCGATCCCCGCGTGTGCGGGGGAGCCGTTGTGGTGGGGATGGCGTCGTAGCAATAGCCGGGTCGATCCCCGCGTGTGCGGGGGAGCCTGTACGGTCGCGAGGTCGGCGCGCTCGTGGGTGGGTCGATCCCCGCGTGTGCGGGGGAGCCGCGCGGCTATCTGTCGGGGGGCAATGGTCAGTGGGTCGATCCCCGCGTGTGCGGGGGAGCCCCTGTGTCCTGCACCCCAGTCGGGCGGCTCGCGGGTCGATCCCCGCGTGTGCGGGGGAGCCGGCGGGAAGCCTGGCAATCTGAGCGGGGGTGTGGGTCGATCCCCGCGTGTGCGGGGGAGCCTATCTTGATGGGCGCACGGTCGAACGTAATAAGGGTCGATCCCCGCGTGTGCGGGGGAGCCGGCGGGTTGTTCGTCGTCTATCGCTTTGGCGGGGGTCGATCCCCGCGTGTGCGGGGGAGCCGAGGTCGAAGTCGGCAAGTTTCAGGTCGCCCAGGGTCGATCCCCGCGTGTGCGGGGGAGCCTGGGCGTGGCACTGGCGCACCGCTATCACCCGGGGTCGATCCCCGCGTGTGCGGGGGAGCCGTCGAACACCCGCTCCAAGTCACCGCCCGCCCGGGTCGATCCCCGCGTGTGCGGGGGAGCCTCGGCTCCTTACGCGGCGAGGACGGTGCTGGTGGGTCGATCCCCGCGTGTGCGGGGGAGCCTCCTTTCAGCCCTTGGCCAGCGTCCTGCGACCGGGTCGATCCCCGCGTGTGCGGGGGAGCCACCAGGGCGTACTGCGCCAGGCGGCTCATGCCGGGTCGATCCCCGCGTGTGCGGGGGAGCCTGTACAAAGGACCGACAGGATTTTTCGTGTCAAGGTCGATCCCCGCGTGTGCGGGGGAGCCTGTTTACCGTGTCGGTCATGGGGGCGTGTCCGGGGTCGATCCCCGCGTGTGCGGGGGAGCCCGGGCAAAGCAACAATGTCTTCGGCCCCAGTGAGGTCGATCCCCGCGTGTGCGGGGGAGCCGTGTCGATCGGCGGCGCGCTGCACTTCGTCCAAGGTCGATCCCCGCGTGTGCGGGGGAGCCCGGGTTGCCCGGCTGCTCGATAACGCCGAACAGGGTCGATCCCCGCGTGTGCGGGGGAGCCGCCCCTTATCACTCGGCATCGGCCGATGCCCCGGGTCGATCCCCGCGTGTGCGGGGGAGCCCGGCGTTCCCGGTGGCGGCCATACAGCGAATAAGGTCGATCCCCGCGTGTGCGGGGGAGCCACGCAAAGCCAATAGCACGTCGTGCGCTCTGGGGGTCGATCCCCGCGTGTGCGGGGGAGCCTCACCAGCCTGCTTTATATCAAGGGCCTTCAGGGGTCGATCCCCGCGTGTGCGGGGGAGCCACCCTGCGATGCACTGCGCGCAATCCATTAGGAGGTCGATCCCCGCGTGTGCGGGGGAGCCCCGGGTCGGCCCGGCCATGCTCGGGGTCAACGGGGTCGATCCCCGCGTGTGCGGGGGAGCCATTTTCGCACCATGTGACGTGGGCCATGGTCCGGGTCGATCCCCGCGTGTGCGGGGGAGCCTTGAGCGACCCGGTAGTGCCGATCGGTAGATGAGGTCGATCCCCGCGTGTGCGGGGGAGCCGGGCTGCCATCGCTATACGCTCCGCGCCACAGGGGTCGATCCCCGCGTGTGCGGGGGAGCCACCTTGAGGGCCTTCGGGGCGATGCTCAGCGTAGGTCGATCCCCGCGTGTGCGGGGGAGCCTTTTCATCGGGAACCCTGGGAACCTTGCCAAGGGGTCGATCCCCGCGTGTGCGGGGGAGCCGCCTGATATGGCACCTTGTCCATGCCGATGCGGGGTCGATCCCCGCGTGTGCGGGGGAGCCCCTTCAGCAGTCCGGTACATGGCGCACCCTTGAGGTCGATCCCCGCGTGTGCGGGGGAGCCACCACCGAGAGTTGGGCCGATGCCCGCGGCGAGGGTCGATCCCCGCGTGTGCGGGGGAGCCGCCAGGTCCGGGACCCCGCGCGTCTGCTCGTCGGGTCGATCCCCGCGTGTGCGGGGGAGCCCAGGCAGGTACCCCGCTGCACGTCCTGCAAGAGGGTCGATCCCCGCGTGTGCGGGGGAGCCTGTGCGTTGGGTGCCGGGGCGATACCTGTGCCGGGTCGATCCCCGCGTGTGCGGGGGAGCCCGTTAAACGCAATCGGAAGTCAAGGGACCGAAGGGTCGATCCCCGCGTGTGCGGGGGAGCCGGCGTCTGCGGCCATTATCTCAAATGGGGCTGGGGTCGATCCCCGCGTGTGCGGGGGAGCCCGCCCGAAATCGAACCCCCTGGCGAAGTCCAGAGGTCGATCCCCGCGTGTGCGGGGGAGCCATTGCCGTGCGAATCAGCGGCCACTCGTCGGGAGGTCGATCCCCGCGTGTGCGGGGGAGCCGCTGCACCCCCGGCTTCCGAGTCCTCGTCGTGCGGTCGATCCCCGCGTGTGCGGGGGAGCCCAGGTGGGACTCTGCGCGCCGCAGTGCTGCTGAGGTCGATCCCCGCGTGTGCGGGGGAGCCCCTCGTGGTCCGTATGTCGGGCTGCGGATCGAGGGTCGATCCCCGCGTGTGCGGGGGAGCCACGAACAACACCACGACCGCGGCCGAATCCAGGGGTCGATCCCCGCGTGTGCGGGGGAGCCGCGGCGCGAGACGCCATCCTGGAATATCTGGAAGGTCGATCCCCGCGTGTGCGGGGGAGCCAACCGCCCTCGTCCTGTATGGACTCCTGATGCAGGTCGATCCCCGCGTGTGCGGGGGAGCCGAACGAGGCCAAGCATAGGCTATGGGGCGGGCGGGTCGATCCCCGCGTGTGCGGGGGAGCCGCCATTGCCCTGCTGAATGGCATCCATACCCAGGGTCGATCCCCGCGTGTGCGGGGGAGCCTGATTGTCGAGACCCCGCTGATAGACCGCGGGAGGTCGATCCCCGCGTGTGCGGGGGAGCCCGTCGATGTCGCCGGACTCCAGGTCGAGCGCCGGGTCGATCCCCGCGTGTGCGGGGGAGCCCCGGTGACGCCTGCTGTCGGGAGCCCGGTGCAAGGTCGATCCCCGCGTGTGCGGGGGAGCCGATGTGTGTATCTCCTGTCCGGTCGGTTCTGAGGGTCGATCCCCGCGTGTGCGGGGGAGCCACGAGTAGCAAGTTCGGTCAGTCGTTGGCGCCGGGTCGATCCCCGCGTGTGCGGGGGAGCCTGGGCCACCTCCAGCGCGTCCGGCCAGGCGGCAGGTCGATCCCCGCGTGTGCGGGGGAGCCGCCCACGGTCAATCCGGGGAGGTATTCCGCGAGGGTCGATCCCCGCGTGTGCGGGGGAGCCGCGATGCGCCCCTGGCACGTCACGTCGACATAGGGTCGATCCCCGCGTGTGCGGGGGAGCCATCTTCCAATAACTTGGATCGTCCTTGTGATAGGGTCGATCCCCGCGTGTGCGGGGGAGCCTCTAGGCGATAAGCCTATAACTTTTCGTTCAAATTGTAAAAGATCCGTGCTTTCCTCAGCCGTCGGGGGCGGGCGCTCCGGGTACCGCGGTTGTCTTCGGCTTGGGGGTGGCGATGGCGCGGCGCGTGAGAATCATGCCGTCGAGTTCGACCAGGGCGACCGGCGGCACTCCCAGCACCTGCACGCTTTGCCCGCCGGGTAACTGGTTGTCGGCCCAGACCATGACGATGGAGGCAGCGGCCTCGGCCGGGAACCAGTCGCTCAGGACGGTCCAGATGCGCGTGCGCACGGCGGGGCTGACCCGGGGGGCGCTGTAGACGCCCGGGGCCAGTTCCAGCATGGAGGAGGCGAGGAACCCGCGTACGCGATCAGACACATTTCGGGTCACTACCACTGTCATCGACACCGAGCAACTCCTTGACCCTATCGATCATTTTCGAGATGAGGTGGTGCTTGCGGAACCAGACCGCGGCCTCCCGGCGCAACTCGCGCTCCAGCCGGAACTCGGGGTCGGCCAGCGCCTTCTTGGCGACGGCAAAGGCGAGCGGCAGGGTGACATCGGCCCGGTACAGGTCGGTGACATCCAGGGTGAAGGCATTGCTTGAGTCCTCATGGATGAAGCCCAGGGGCGGCAGGGCGCCGACGGCGGCGACCGCGATATCGGCCGCGGCCTCGACGAAGGTCACGGCGTGGTTGATGGCCTGGTTGGGGAGGTCGGTCCCGTTGGGGTTGTTGCGGTCATAGTGCCGACCCTTCCAGGGGATGCCGTGCTGGTCGGCCACCAGCCGGTAAGTCTCCTTGAGCCGGGCGCCTTCGATGCCCCGCAGGACGGTGATGTCCTTGTGGGGGAGGATGCGCCCGAAGCGCCAGGCATACATGCGGCGGGCGACGTCGATCCGCGCCTTCTCGTCGGCCCACAGCCGGGCATGGGCGCGGGCGACAGCGGAGTGCCCCTGGCCCCATGGCGGTGCGGTGTAGTATTTGACCCCGCCCTCGCCGATGGCGGCCAACAGGGTGCCGTGGCGGGCCAGCAGGCGCAGCACGTCGTGACTGACGGTGGACCCCGGCCCGAGCAGGATCAGCGAGACGCCCTGATAGGGGATGGCATAGTCCCCGGCCGCCAGGTCGTCGGACTGGGCGGCGCGAAAGTGCAGGGTGCCGTCCTCTACCGTGAGGTTGCCGCGCGTAAGCCACAGCAGTCCGTGGCGATCGGCGTGGGGGATGCGGGACTCGGCCAGTCCCAGGCGGCCGGCGAAGAGCCCGGCCATCAACAGGGCCTCACCAACAACATGCCGTAGCCGAAGGCGCCGTGCCGGCCGACCCCCCGCGCGAGCAAGGCGTGGAACGCGGCCCCGTCGGCGATCTGCAGGATGCCCCGCAACAGGGCCGCGGGGCGGACCAGGTTGGCATGGCCCCGGCCGCGTCCGCCCTCGCGATGCCCCTGGCGGAACTGTTGCACCAAATGGAAACCGGCCAAGTCGCAGGTCGCGACCGTGGCGGCCGCCTGGATGCGGGCGGCCAGCCAGTCGCGATAGACCGCGGCGCGGTCGAGACCGGCATCCGCGACTGCGCGGTCGGCCTGGTGCAGGAAGCAGTCCCGTTCGATGCCGGTGCGCGCGCGGCGCGCGACCGGGCAGGCCAGGACCTCGAAGCCGAGCCGCCGGCCCGGTTGCCAGTGCGCCGGTCCGGGGAGCGCGGCCACGGCCAGGTCTTGCTCCAGGGGAGAGACGGCGCGGGCGGCGGGTTCGGCGAAGGCGGCTTGGTCGAGCAACGCCGCACGACCATGGGGCGAATAGGCCAGGAGCTTGGGCGGCTTGCGATTGTCCCGGTCCAAGTGCAGACGGAAGGGGCGCGGGGCCAGGGCGCCGAAGGTGGCGACGAGCCAGGCATGGACGCCATAGCCCAGGTCGGAGTCCGCCCGGTGGTGCTGGCCCTGGCTGGTCAGGAAGCGCAGCAGGGCGGCGGGGTCGGGGTGCAACTGGACCATATTCAGTGGTGGGCTCAGGGGCATGACGGGGCCTCCTCGATCAGTCCTTCGCGGCGGCGCCGTTGACCGGCATGAACCTGGTTGTGCCAGTCGCGGCGGTCGTAGAGGGTTGTCTCCCGGCTGGAACCCTGGGCCTCCAGGTGGGCGGGCCAGCACGCCTGCATGGGTTCCGCGCGATCCCGGCGGCCGGGGCATTGCGCGCGTTTTACCTGGCGCAGTGCAGCGAGCACATCGGGGGCCTCGGTGGCCCCCAGGAGCAGCGGGGTGGACGGCAGACAACTCTTACGCCCCAGGAACAGCGGGCGGGCGGGGGTCCGCAGTGCCCGTGCCAGGTCCGCAATGCTGGGTGGTCCATCGTCGGTCAGGGTGAGCGCGACGGTCATGACGCCATTGGCCCAATAGTGCCGGTAGCGGATGTGGGTGACGTAGCACGCTTCGCCGGTGCCACGGCGCTCGGGCTGGCCCCGGGTTGTCCAGCCGCCGTGCTGGGACCGCTTATCGGGGTCCGCGTAACCGATCATCTTGGCCTGCCCCAGGTCCACCGTGTGGTAGTCCAGCAGTGGCTCGGGGGCTTGGTCCCAGCGGGCGGCGAACTCGATCCGCCCCTGGAGTTGCGTCAGGGCCGCGGCGTCGGCGTGCCGCCAGCCCAGCGCGTTGCCCAGCAGACCGGTCAGGAGCGAGAGCCCCGGGAAGCGGTCGGTGGGGCCGTGCTGGTCCACCATCACGCCGCCGAAGCTCATCAGGGGGGCGTCAAAGCGCAGCAGCAGGATGTCCATGGGACTCCTCCCCGAAGACGGCGTTCAGGATGGCGGCGACGGCGGTGTCCAGGGGCTGGGGCTTGGGTTCGGCCGTCCAGGCGCAGGTGGTCGCCAGGGCGCGGCGCTCCGCGGTTGGGCCGAATATGGTCTCCTGGGCCTTGAGGTGGGCGGCGAGTGCGTCGACCGCTTGAGCGGTGAGGTTGCCGTGCGGGCGCAGGCTTTGCAGGTAGGCGTTGGCCAGGCTGCGGGGCTGCTGAGGACCGGCCTCCAGGAGCACAAAGTCGCTGTAGGCGTAGGGGGCGGTGGCGCCGAGCTTGGCCCCGGGGCTGACGGTGGCGATGGCGCGGATCAGGGCCTTGAGCACTGTGCGTACCTCGGCGCTGTCCTGGGCGCGCCAGTCCTTGGGGTCGCTGCCGGTGAAGTTGGAGACCAGCAGGGGTACATCGACCGCGACATAGCCGTAGAAGACGCCGGCGCCCAGTTCCATGTCGCCCGCATGGGCGGCGCCGGTCTCCTCGTCCCGGTTGAGGTCGTCCACCACGGTGAAATAATCCACCTCGGTATCGAGACCGTGGACGGTGAAGGCGTGGGCGACATGCACCGCGGCATCGGAGCGGGCCAGGATATCGGAGGTCACGAAACGCCCGAACAAGGCGCCCTCGACCCCGGCGAAGAGGTTGCCGTGGCCGGCCTGGCGCAGCATGGCCTTGAAGTTGGCCTTGTCGCCTTTGAGCCTGGTTTCCAGGAGTTCCTCCGCGCCCTGGCCCTGGGCGGCACACTCGGTCAGCAGGCCGACCAGGAAGTCCGCCTCCGGTTTGCCGAACAGGATCGGCTGCTTGACCTGGAGGCCATCGATCCCGGTGTCCGCCGCCGCGCTGTCTGCGCTCGGTTCCAGGTCGAGTTGCAGGTCTAAGCTGCCTTGCTCTGCCGTGGCCTTCTTACCCTTCTTGGGCCTCTCGGTCTTCTCGGTCTTTGGCTTGTCGGACTTTTGCAGCAAGAGCCCGATCAGTGATCGGGTCAGGCGGGTCGCCAGTTCTTGCCCCAGACCGGACTCATCGATCAGCCGTTGGCAGATTTCGCGCTGGAAGAAGTGGCGGGTCCGAAGGCCGCCGGGCAGCGGCACGGTCAGATGGAGATTTTCCCGCCAGTGCCGCTTGAGACACTGCGAGGAGACCCGCAGCCGGATCTGATCACCGAAGGGGATGCGCTTGGCGAGCCCGGCGTCGTCCCGGTTTAGCAGGGTGGCGTGGTAGGACGTCAGGGTGTGGATCTGCAGGAACATGGCTTAGTCCTTCTCCTTGAGGTGGCGATAAAAGGCGCGGGCGATGGCGAGCCGGGCGGATTCTTGCGGCTCGCGGTTGGTGGCGAGCAGCAGTCGGGCGAAATCGACCCAGTTGCAGGAGGCGTTTTTCGCGGCCAGGAAGCGGGCGGCACGCAGCAGCAGGGTGTATAGGGTAGCCTCCTGCGCGGCCAGCAGCCGCTCCAGTCGGGACTCCGCATAACCGGCCTCGGCCAGGGCCTGCCCCGCGGGTCGGTCCGGTCGGTGGGCTGTCTGGCCCATCAGGGCGATGCCGGCCACCAGGGTCATCCAGGCGGGCTGATGGCGCTCCCAGCCGTCCGGCAGGTGGCGGAAGGCGAAGCGGTAAAAGGCGAGCCCCGGGGCTTGAATCGGATCGAGGCGCCGCAGTCGCGCCCGCTCGCCGGTCGGGAACTCGGTGGATGCGAGCACCCCGGCGATGTGGCCGATGCTTTGGCGCAGGTCCGGGGTGGCGGGGGCCGGGGCCTCAGCCGTTGCTGGTGTCGTCATGGACGCTCTCTCCCTGGTCTTCTGTGGGTGCTGGGGTGAGTACGGGGAAGTGTTTGCGCAGCAGTCCGTGGAATAGCCCCTGGGCGCGGACCTGCGCCCGGTAGCGACGGCCGGTGCGGGCTGGATAGCGGGCGATGGCGTCCGTCAGGGCGGACTCGGCCTTCTGCTTCAGGGCGCGCAGCCACTCCAGCCGGGCGGCCTCGGGGTCCGGGTGTTCCGTGGTGCGCCAGAGCCAGGGGAAGAAATCCACCGACCAGGCGGCGGCGAAGGCCCGCTGCGTGTCTCCCCACCAGGCCGTGACTTCGCGCTTGTCGAAGTCGACTTGCTTCGGCCCCGCTTCCAGCAAGGAGTACACGGCCGCTTTGAGCACCTTGTTCTGCATGGTCCCGCTGTCTTCGACCGCGGTCTTGCTGAGGGTTGCGAGGCGGTCGCGCTCCGGACCGCGCTGGAACAGGCGGCGGGCGCTGCGATCAGGGATGGGCACGATGGCCTGATAAAAGCCGTCGGTGGTGCCAATTCCACGAACGAGGACAGATGCCGTGAAGCGGCAGTGCTGGCCGGAGTGTCCCGGAGTCGGCAGTTGCAGCCCGGTCAGGGCGAATCCGTCTTGGAACATCAGATCACGCAGTAGGCTTGGTGTTAACCCGTTGGCCGACACGGTGAGCGCCGATTTGTTTTTCAGATTGATCGGGGTCCAAGGGTCTCCGAGGTCTCCGTTAGCCGCCTTGGCCGCGATCCGTTGGCTCTTGCTGGTGGTTCCCAGTGCGCGAATGTCCTTGGCGTCGCCGACCAGTCTGACTACCCGGCAAACCTCAATGAAAAACGGGTCGAGGGCGGACAGGACGAGACTGCTGTGACGGTCCCACGGCGGTATCCAAGTGCATACCAGGCCATCCCGCCGGTAGTGCCAAGACTGCGCTAAGAGGTCCGGCCGCAGTGCCATAATCCTCGTGGTGTGTTCGCGCCAGCGTTCGCCCCATGCGTGCGCGTAGCTCAAGGCAACGACCGACCGACTCCCGGCACCGCTGTTCATGCGTGCAATACCATATTTCCCATTCCCGAAGACGCCGCTCATGGTCTGAAGGCTGATGAGAGCGTAGATCCAGTCATCCGGCTCTGGATGGCCGACACGGTTAGCCTTCAGGTCATGATTCTTGGCGGTTGGCAACAGGTCGATTGCGTCCGGTGTTCTCGCCTTGAGTTCAAGTTCTCTGAAATCGGCCGTGGTTGGGCAAGGGGGCTGCATAAAGGCTGGCTGCGTCGGGTCCGCGACCACCAAGGTCCAGGCGCTGTCGTCCGTAGCGCCGTCGGTACGGGTCAGGCGGCGGATGGCATCCCGCCAGAAGTCGGCGCCCTGGCGTTGGTCCTCCTGCCCTGCCCGGGCGAGTACGGCACCGGCCAGGTAGCAGAGAAAGATGTGAAAGGCATCCTCTTGGTGGCGTTGCAGACCGGGTAGGGATTCCACCCGGTCGGCGCCCAGTGCCTGCAGCAAGCCGGGCAGGTCGAGCCGTTCCAGGCCACTCGGGGTATCGACGCGGAACACGGGGTCAGTGAGCAGGTTCATCGGGCTCCTTCTCCAATCCGAAGCGGGTGTAGCGAAAGGCTATCCCGGCGAGGGTGAACCGGAACCCGTCCGGGTCCGGGGTCAGGTCAGTGGGGGACTCGTCCGCGCTGATTCCGGGCAGCAGGTGGCCGGGGATCGTGATCTCCGGGCAGGGGCGGCCGAAGGGGCCGGGCGGATTGTCGGGCAGGGGGATGCGTAAGGTGCCCAGGCCCAGGCGGGTAGCGGCCCAGGATGGGAGGTCGTCTGGGCGTGGCGAATTCTCGTCTGCGAATGCCTTGTCGTATTTTGCGGCAACAAAAAAACCCGCGCGCTCTTGGGCCAGGGTCGCACCGTCAACATTGGTGGCATGACGCGCCCACCGCTCGCCCACGAGCAGCGCCAGCCGCTCCGGATGGGTCGCCCCTTCCACCAGCCGGCGGTTGTCCGCCGGGATCTCCACCAGCGGGGTCTCGGCGAGCATCCGGCGGGTCAGTTCCAGGGTGCGCAGGTCCTCGTAGACGCTCCCCAGACCGGCGGACTTGGCGGTGCCGATGGCCGTGCCGCGCCCATCGAGCAGGTCCTCCAGGGTGGCCGTGTCGGGCACCAGGACCAGGCAGCGGGCCTGCGCAAAGCCGACGGGCCGCGGGCGCGCGTGGCGGTGCAGCCGACCCACGCGCTGGAGGAGCACGTCCGCGGGGCAAAGGTCCGTGATCAGCAGATCGGCGTCGAGATCCAGGCTCTGCTCCAGGGTCTGGGTGCCGATCAGCAACAGTGGGCCGGGGGCCGAGCCCTTACCCAGGCGCGCGCTGACCGCCTGGTCCAGCCACTCCCGATCCGTGGGGGCGAAGCGGCCATGGTGGGGACAGATGACCCCGGCGCAGCGGAACAGGGCCGCGGCCGGGATGGCGGGGTCGGCCTCGCAGGCGCGTTGAAAGGCGACTGCCCGGCCGACGGTGTTGAACACGGCCAGGACGCGGGCGCCCGCGGTGAGCGCCGCGGCCAGTTCGGGGATCAGGCCCTCCGGCCGGTCCAACAGGGCGCGCACCGTGAAGCGGACCGGCTTGCCGGGCGCCGGTATCCGGGCGATCAAGATCGGCTCCCCGGACAGGTCGGTGAGCGCCGGGTAGGGTGCGGCCAGGGCCGCGGCCAGGGACGGCGGGTCCAGGGCGCTACCGGACGCGGCGGCGACCAGTTCGGTGCGCGCCGCCGCGCCCAGGGTAGCGGACAGCAGCAGGGCGTGGCCGCCCAGCCCCAGGTGGTGCCCGAGCAGACCCTTGAGCAGGTATCGCATATAAGGATCGGAGGCATGGACCTCGTCGACCACCAGCAGGCTGCGATCCAGGCAGACGGAGCGCAGGTGGCTGTGGCGGGTCTGTACCGCCGAGAGCAGGGCCTGGTCAATGGTACCGACGGCCACAGTGGCGGCCAGGAATCGCTTGGGGTGTTCGGCCGCCCAGACGCGCTCGGCCAGCCGTTGGCCGGCGTCGTCGTCCCAGCGCACCCCGGGCGGGGGCAGCAGGCGCTCGACCGGGATACCGCCGACCCGGGCATAGCGGGGCACCGCCAGGACGGCGCGCGGGCGTACGCGGGGGTCCGGAAAGGCGCGGCGCAGATAGCGGCGGATGCGCCGATAGAGTTCGCGGGCCGCCACCCGGGTCGGCAGTGCGAAATAGAGTCCGTCGACCGCCCCGGCGGCAAACAGGTTGAAGAAGCGCGCCAGGGCCGCCTCGGTCTTGCCGGAACCGGTCTCGGCCTCGGCGACCAGCAGCCGGTGGACCGGGTCCGTGGGCGGCAGGGCGTCGAGGCTGGCCTGGAGTGGGTGGGGGGGAAAGCCGAAGCGGCGGCTGAAGTCGGCGGGCCGTCCGGCCAGGTCCAGCCGCGCCGCGCCGGCATCGAGTCCAACCCCGCGGACTGCCCGCTCGGCCGCGTGTGGACGGTCGAAGGCGTCGGCCCGGTCGATAGGAAAAAAGCTGTCGTGGGAGCCCAGCCAGTCGGCCAGCATCACCAGCCCGGCGAAGCGGTGCTGGAGTGCCGGACGCTCGGGCAGGGGTGCCAGGTTTGGGGCGAAGGCACCCGGGTAGGTGTGGCGGGCGGCTTGCAGCAGTTCGGCGATGCCGACGAAGGGGTCGCGGCCATCCCGTGGGCGCCAGTGTCTGGCGTAATCGTTGGTGCGGATGGTCGGATCGAAGTGGACGGGGGTGCCGTGATGAGACCAGGCGGCGAGCAGGAAGGACTCCAGTACGTCCGCTGGGTCGGCCCAGTCGCTAAGGTCGGTCAGGGCCGCGATCAGGCGCTCACAGAGATCGTCTTCCCCATACAGTGCCTGGATGGGTGCGATGTGCCCTACGCGGGAGCGCGGCTCGAAGGGCTTGTCCTGGAAACCGAGATTGGTCTTGCCCAGATCATGCAGCAAGGCGAGCACGGCCAGCCGGTCCAGGTCCGCTGCTGTGAGACGCCGCTCGGCCGCGGCCTCCAGCCGGGCGCGCACCAGGGGCAGGCGCACCAGGACGGCGAAGACGCCAGCCACATCCAGACAATGTTCAACCAATGGCAAGCGGGCCAGGACCCGGTGCGTCACCAGGTCTTGACGCAATTTTCCCCAAAATTCAGCGGGACTTCCCATGACCGTCTCCGTTCACATCCGGTGAAGGCGAAGGATACACGAGGAAACCATCGTCGATGTGCGGACCGGACGGCCGGGAAACCGGGGCGGGCCGTCGGGCCTCCGCCGTTGCGTCGCCGTCAGCCCCGCAGCCAGGATTCCACATAGGTTTTTAGTAGCGGAACAGGCTGATCGCGTCTTCGCGTCGCAGATAGGATCGGCCATAGGCGAAGCCATGGCCGCCGCGGGTATCCCGGCTCAGGACCCCCGCGACCACCGGCATGAGTGCTTCGGGCAGCCAGACCCAGACATAGGCCCGGCTAGCTTTGACGTCGGCTTCAGAAGTCATCATCGACGGGCTCCTCACCGGGGCGGCGGACCCGGGAGGGCAGCAGCGTCAGTTTTTCCTGCTGGCGGGACAGTTCGCGATCCAGTTCATGCGCGCATTCCTGGCCGAACAGCGGGATGTCGACCAGGGCGGCGGCTTCGAAATAGCTGCCGATGGCGACGCCCGGCTCGCCGCGGGTGATGCGGCGGATGGTGACCGCGCCCAGGCCCGCCCGCTCGGCCAGTGCCTCCCGCGACCAGCCTTTGCGAATCCGGCCTTCCTCGATCAGACCGCCCAGGAGGCGCAGGGCCTGGCGGGTGGTGGGGCTTGAACTATTGCGATTAAAGTTGTACGTTTTTGCCAAAAATGAGCAAAAAAGTGTACAAAGTAAGGATAGGGGAGGCGGCGGAAGCTTTTGGGGTTTCGCCCGCGACCGTGCGCCGCTGGGAGACCAGTGGCAAGATCACGGCCGAGCGCACCCCCGGCGGACAGCGCCGCTACGACCTGTCGGCGCTGCTGCCCGACAAGTTCAGCCTCGATTCGCCAACGCGACGCACCGTCGCCTATGCCCGTGTTTCGTCGCATGATCAATCCGCAGACCTTGAACGCCAAAAGCAAGTTCTTGAACTGTACTGTGCGAAACAAGGATGGACGTTCGGTGTCGTTGCCGACCTGGGTTCCGGCATGAACTATCACAAGAATAAAAAGCTGCTCGATGACATCAAACAGGCCGTATCGGATTCGCAACCATGATCCTGTCGCACAAGATCGCCCTCGACCCTAACAACACCCAGCGCACCTACTTTGCAAAGGCGGCAGGAACCGCGCGCTTTGCCTACAATTGGGCACTGGCCGAGTGGCAGGCGCAGTACCAGGCTCATCTTCTTAACCCGCTGTTGGCTCAACCCAACGAAGGCGCCTTGCGCAGACAGCTCAACGAGATCAAGCGCGAGCAATTTCCCTGGATGCTCGAAGTCACCAAGTGCGCCCCGCAACAAGCCATCATGCAGTTGGGCACGGCCTTCA
>Ga0247841_10006432_pt1 | contig 18115 bp, 15 predicted proteins | sample LaCruzMarch2015__2_FD_192410 | JGI IMG/M metagenome (GOLD analysis project Ga0247841, IMG submission 192410) | Freshwater microbial communities from meromictic Lake La Cruz, Castile-La Mancha, Spain - LaCruzMarch2015_18m | ecosystem: Environmental > Aquatic > Freshwater > Lake | place: Spain... | reverse complement strand
TCTAACTTCCAACATTGCCGAATAGGTCGGCAAGATAAATAATCTTTCCCCTTCTTTGGTCTTATTTATGATCGCTTCAACCGCGTTTGAAAGATCTTCAAATGTATTAATAAGTTTTTTGCTATTTTCATATTTTAATCTTAGGTTCATGTCATAAACCCTATCCCCGGAAACATAAATATTATTGGCGACATCAAGTATTGGTTTGAAATCAACATCCCAAATCCAGGAAACGTCCAGTCCATCAGGAATTCTATTATTTAAAATAACAAGAAAGTTAGCCTTTTTATTTTTTGCCATTTCACTAACGGTTTGGATCGATTGATTAAAGCCGGCAGGATTTTTAGAAAGAAGAATAAATGTTTTTCGGTTCTTATAAATAATTTCTTCCTGTCGTCCAAATGCAGGAACAAATTCTTTTAACCATTTATTAATATTTTCACCATCATTGTTAATGAGCGATTTTATTAAAAGCAAAACGGCGTTTGTATTATATACATTATAAAGACCGCTCATTGGATAGTTGATTTTTTGGTTTGAAAAATCATTTACTTCTGTTCTTTTAAATTTGCAGTTGGGACAATAAAAATCTCCCAAATGTGCATATGCCAACCGATCATATTTTAATAGTGATAAGCAAACCGGACAATAGATCGAATCAACGTCATTTGGGATATCTTTTAACTTCATTAATTCTTTTTTAATTCCAAAATACTGTATCTTACTCAAAACCTTTGTGCCAATATGATAGAGTTGCGGGTCGTCTCCGTTTATAAAAATTTCTGTTTTGTCGGATAAAGTTTTCAGGGATTCCAGCCATTTTAATGCGATGCTATTTACTTCTCCGTATCGATCCAATTGATCGCGGAATAAATTTAAAATTATAATTTTATCTGGTGTAATTTCTTTGAGGAGAATAGGCAGGTTAAGTTCATCGCTTTCAAAAATAGCATAGTCGAATTTTAGTTTTGAAAAAATATTGCTATTTTTGATAATTGTAGAAGCTACTCCATTTAATAAATTAGCCCCCTCACTATTTGTGATAACTTTGTAACCCGATTTTTCTAAAAGGTATTTAAGTAGGGCTGTTGAAGTAGTCTTTCCATTAGTCCCTGCGATAACAATAATTTTTAAGTTTTTGTTTTTATTAATGACTTGTTCGATAAACTTTTTATTAAGTATTAACGCAACATGTCCTGGCCAAGTAGAACCAGAACCAAGATTAAGAATTTGACTGATAAGGCTAATTATTTTGCAGATGAAAATAATTAAAATGTTCTTCATTTAGTTATTTTATCATTTATTTGACCCTACATGCTCTCCAAAACCCTAATTCTATCCTCGATCGGAGGGTGAGTCGAAAACAAGTTCACAAACCAAGATGAGTTTTTTTTCTTAAACGGATTATCAATAAAAAGGTGAGCAGTTGACGAAGCGGCGCGGTCTAATGGCTTGTGATCATCCTTTAATTTTTGGAGTGCTCTAGCCAAACCTTCGGGATAACGGGTTAAAAGAGCAGCTGAGGCATCGGCCAAGTATTCTCGTCTTCTTGAAATTGCCAACTGAATTATTGTAGCTATAATCGGTGTTAAAATTAAAGAAATAATAAGCAAGAGTAGAAAAACTGGATTACGATTTCCCCGACCATTATCATCGTCCGAACCGCGGTGCCACCACATGTTTCTTAAAACCCAGTCAGAAACTATAGCCAAAGTTCCAACAAGAACAGCCACGATTGATGCTAAAAGAATGTCATAGTTCTTTATATGGCTCATTTCATGAGCGATGACGCCTTCAAGTTCAGTGCGATCCATAATTTGTAAAAGTCCTGTTGTAACGCAAATTACGGCATGTTGTGGATCCCGACCGGTTGCAAAAGCATTTGGTGATGGATCGCTGATTACGTAAAGTTTGGGTTTTGGCAGACCGGCGGCAAGGGCAAGATTTTCAGCCACGGTATAAAAATTAAAGAAAGTTTTTTTATCTGCCGGTTGTGCCCCAGTTGTAAAGAGTACTAACCTATCACCGTAAAAATAACTTCCGATCGATGAGCTGAGAGAGATAAAAAAGCCGAGAAAAAAATAACCCCAGGGCGAATCAAAATATTTTCCAAGTAAAAAGAAGAACGAAGAAAAAATTAACACAAAGAAAAACATTATAGAAAATGTCTTTACTTTGTTTTCAGAAATTTGATTGTAAACAGTCATTCTTTTAATCAAACTTTACTTTTACGCTCTTTTTTGCTTCTTCTTCAGCTTCAAAAAATTCAAAGGCCTTAAAAGCAAATGCATTAGCAATCAAATTTGACGGAAACATTTGAACCTTCGTATTAAAATCAAGGACGTTGGAATTGTAAAATTGGCGAGAATAGGCAACTTTATCTTCAGTGTCTTCCAACTGTCTTTGCAAATCCTGAAAATTAGTGTTGGCTTTTAGATCAGGATAGGCCTCAGCAACTGCAAATAATGATTTCAAAGCTCCACTTAACATGTTATCCGCTTCAGCTTTTTCACTTAACGATTTAGCTCCCATCAATGCTGATCGGGCTTTGGTAACTTCGGTAAAGACCCCTTTTTCATGTTTTGCATATCCCTTGACGGTTTCAACAACGTTAGGAATAAGATCAGCTCGTCTTTTTAACTGAACGTCAATACCGGAAAGAGCTTCTTGAATTCGGGTCTTTAGAACGACAAAACCATTATACTGAGCAACCAGATAGACTATTAATACTGCAAGTAAACCAAGCATTATAAACATATTTATTAAAGTAATTAATAATAGAAACATTATAGCAGAATAGTAAAAACAGTTAAACTATTTAACATTTATCATTGCATTCTATTATTATGTGTGATATAATATAAACAAGATTTTAAACCTGCTTGAATTTGTCTACAGTTTGAATACTTTAGTACATTTCTTGAAATTTCGACAGTCATGAACATTTGATGTTAGAAGGACTTAGCTCGAAAGGAAAGCAACATTTATACTTACAGTTTTATGTTTGTGATCTACGAAGAAAAAATTTAGGCGGATTTAAAGTCTTTTTTATTGTGTAAAAAACCCTGCCTATTTGGTATCATATAAGGATTGCGCTCATAGTTCATCGGTTAGAATAGTTCCCTGTCACGGAACAGAGGGGAGTTCGATTCTCCCTGGGCGCGCAGAAACCTACAAGTAAACACTGTATACTGTCTACATAATGAAAATTCCTGCACGAAAACAGCAAAATATTTTTATAAAAATAATAAAATTTTTTGCCAAGTTGTTTTTTTTCCCCATATTTGCGTTTGTCAATATCTTTAGACATAAAGAAACAAAAAAAATAATAAAAAAAAGTTTACTACTTAATATTCTTTCATTTTCCGTCAAATTAATAGCTGTATTTTTTCTTTTTTTGATATGGTTTTTTGGATACTTTGCAGCGGGAGTTATGATAGTCGAGAAACTAGGTTTTTACCCTCACTCTGTGCAAATCACCGGAACCGGCTCAATGTTTCCAACATTACCTAAAAGCAGCGAGAAAGACCCTTTAAAACAAGCTAAGGATATTGTTGGGAAGTACAACTTTACCTCCTATCCAAACGGATTAGTTTTATTTAATAAAAGATATTTTGGTTATAAATTGCAAAGATTGGACATTGTTGTAGCAGATAATCAGAAGATCAGAGATATAACAAAAAAAATATTTGGAAACCCTTCCGGTGTTGTAAAACGAATAATCGGACTTCCCGGGGAAACCCTGGAATTAAAAGATGGCATAGTTTATATAAATGGCGATCCTTTAAAAGAGGCATACACTGCAAAGCCACATTCAACTTTTGGAGAGGAATTTCTAACTGAGTGCAAGAAAATTAAAATTCCTGGAAATAAATATTTTTTGATGGGAGACAATCGTAAGGGCAGTGGGGACTCTCGGGAATTCGGCTGGGTTGATGAAAAAGACATTTCGCTAGTTTTACCATTTATTAAACAAATAGGGATTTTAGATAAAAATTATCGGGATACCTCAAGGGATTTGACTAGTTTTTCAAAAACAAAAATAGATGTTCAGGAGTACATTAAATTACTAAATGAAAAAAGAAAAGAAAATGGTGCAAAATTATTAAAACACCAATTACTTCTTGATAAATCTGCCGAAAAGCGGGGAGAAGCAATGTTAAAGTATGATGATCTATCATTTGAAGCAACCAAAAGCGCCTATACAATGTACTCAGCAATGAAAGAAATGGATTATTGGAATCCATATTATGGAGAATTTCCAACACTGGGTTACTATGACGCAAAAGAATTACTTGAAAGTCAGTTTGAACATGCGAATTCTAAAAAATTTCTTTTAGATGACATTTATCAAGAAGTTGGAATCTCGGAAGTTAAGGGAGAGATAAATGGTTGCCCTACTCAGATAATTGTCCAACATTATGCGGGTTATGTGCCACCTGATTACAAAAAAGAAAATATTGGATCATGGACAACAACTTTGGACCAATTAAAAAAAATACAACCAAGCTGGAATAACTTAAAGAATGATCAGAATTTTTATAATGACCACAAGCAGGATATAGATGATATAAATTTGATCATAAATATACGGATATCAAATATTGAACCGATCGTCGACAGAATGAACAAAAACGAATGGTTGAGTGAACAACAAATTGACTATACATACAAGGATGAAAACCTATTTAAAGATCAAGAAAATATAGCAGAAAGATTAAATAGTAAGTAATTACCCGCCTTTAGCTTTTATCTTCGCCCATTTTGTTTCTATCTCCAGAGGTTCATAATTAACTTTTTTTGGAAGCGTGTATTGGCCTAATGGACACTCACCATTACTAAATTGGCAAGTTTTATAAAACTTTAAGGGACCAAGATTATAAAGTAGCCCGACACAAATATATCGCAATCGGTTTTCATTTGGAGCGGCAACAGGTAGTTCTAAAGAGCATGTATCTGGGGCGTAAGTAGCTGGGTGATCTGACCACTCGGTTAGGAAAGAAAATGCGGCATTAAAATCTATATCTGGAATGGGTTTTTCCATTTAGACCTTTATAAATTTAATTCTGTAATTACAAAGTTAATTTTGCAAACCTTCAGTAATTCTACACTATTATCAATAGTAGAGATATCATTGTAAAAATCAACATCATTTTATATAATTTGGACGTATGATACGCTCTTACAAGAAAAAACCAATAAAAATCGGAGATATAAATTATCAAAAACTTTTAATATTAACCGTCAAGGAAAAATATTTTAGTTTAATCTTAGGGTTGCTCGCGTCTTTTATTATTTCCTCACTAACTTATAAAGTACTGCTTAAAAATATTAGGGTCAATCTGGCATTTAAGATTCCAACGTTTAAATTTGGATCAAAGATAGTGAAGAATAAAGTAGTCGTTCAAAAGCCGCTAAAAACTTATGTTGTTTCAGAGGGTGATGATCTTTGGAATATTGCTGAAAAATTTTATGGATCAGGATTCAACGCGTATGACATTTCTGTAGCAAATAAAATTCCAGATTCTTCTAATTTGGAAATAGGGCTAAAATTGGTTATACCTCGTGTTGCACCACGTCAACCGACAGTTGGAGAAATTTCAGCCATTACTTCTTCTCAGGTAACTTATGTTGAAGATAAATACATTGTTCAACCAGGAGATTCTCTATCAATAATTTCACAAAAAGTTTATGGTGATATTTTTTCTTGGCCAAAAATCATGAATGCTAACAATCTTTTATCTCCAGATTCTATTGAAGCCGGTATGGTTTTGATTATCCCCCGCTGATTAAAATAGTTTATAATAGTTCAATAAACGGAACGTTGCGGGATTAGTACACCGGTAGTATGCTACCTTCCCAAGGTAGAGAAAGGGGTTCAATTCCCCTATCCCGCTCAAATTTTTTCAAGACTAAGATTAAATCTTGTTCCAGGGAGATATTCTATGGGCGTCTGATCCTTTTTAAATATTTTTGCTCCGTTAATTCCTCCTAGTGTTAGTTCTTTATTATCAATTCTTAACCAAGCACCTTCTCTTAATCCAATAACAGGGACATCATTTTCCTCATGAAATTCTTTTATTCGTGCCTCTCGTGTTTCCCCCATATGTCTTGAGTTAGGATTAGGGTCGAGGTAATGAGGATTAATTTGAAAAGGAATAAGATTTAATCCATCGAGAGATGGTTGTTGAACTATCGGCATATCATTAGTGGTCATTATTGTAGGGCAAGCAATATTTGTTCCAGCACTCCATCCAACAAAAGGTACTCCAGATTCTACAGTTTTTTTTATTGTGTTTAATACAAGGCAATCTTCTTTTTGTAAACCTTTTAATAGTCTAAATGTATTTCCACCACCAACAATTATTGCTTCAGTTTGATTAATCTCTGACTCTATCGACTCAACATCATCGATTGACTTTAAAAATAATCCGATTTTATTAAAGTATGAGTTAGCTTTTTTAGTGAACAGTTTATGATCATGGAGTGCATATGGGATAAATATTGCATGTTTTTTTCCTTTTAAAAATTCAGAAAAAATTCCCTTAACATGTTCGAGCCATTTTTGTCCATATAAAGTAGAATTGCTGACGAGTAATAATTTTTGTTTGAATTCCTTCATTTACATAATTATACTTCAACTGATGTTATAATAAATTCAAAGAAAGCCGATGTAGCTCACCTGGTAGAGCAACTGTATCGTAAACAGTAGGTAGTCGGTTCGATTCCGACCGTCGGCTCATGGGAAGACTAGAAAGGGTTCAAGAAAAAAAGATAAAAAACACGATCATCTTGTATGTCGTGGTTCTTTGTACTATCTTATATTTCATTTTTACTTTTGGTATCAAACTTTTATTAAATACCTCCAGTTATATTTCTGGCTTATTTCCCCAACCATCGGCGAAACCGCTATCGAAGACAGAAGACAACTTTAGTTCGATCGATATCTCGTCAATTCCCTTAGCCACAAACAGTGCAAAAATTATCGTTTCCGGATCGGTTCTGAATTTTGATACTCTTGAGTTTTATTTAAATAAAATAATAGTAAAGGAAGTCCAGTCTACATCAGATATATTTAATGTAGAAATTGGTGAACTGGAAAAGGGGGACAACAGTGTCTATATATTAGCCAAGTCCAGTGATAGTAAAACAGAAAAAACCACCATTACTTACAAGGTATTTTATAAAAGTGATAAACCAAAATTAGAAATTACCGAACCATCAGATAACTCAAAGACGAGCAGCCAGGAGATAAAAGTAAAAGGAAGCACTGATAAAGAAACATATATTCATGTTAATGACTTACCCGTTGTTGTTGATGCTAATGGCAACTTTGAGACTTCAGTTCGACTAAAGGACGGAGATAATCAGATTACGGCAACTGCCCAAGATATCGCCGGGAATATAGAGACAAAAACATTCAAGGTTACCTATCAGAAAGACTAGTAAAAAGAAGAAACAAGATAAACGGATGAAGAATTACGTTATCAAATAAAGAAACTATTGAAAGAAAAATCAATAGAAGCGGTGCTAATTTGTTTGATCTTCTTAAACTCCATAGTACCCACATAAAGCTAGCTAGGCCTAATATTCCTGAAGAAACTAAAATAGTCAGAAAGCTGGAACTATAAGTTGCGCCAGAATGAACTGAATCGCTATTTTTTACATAGCGGATTCTATTATAGCCATATCCTATAAGCGGCTTGTTTTTCCAAAGGCTGATACCTTGTATATAGTCTTGGGCTCTTGAACTGATCGAGTAAAGCCTTTTTAAATTTACGCCTTCACCGGATGGTTTTGGAATAAAAACAATCAGTGACACAAAAAGTATTAAAAAGAGAATAATCTTTTTAAGCTGTTTTTGCATAATAAACAGATAAATTAGCGTTATTGACAAACCTAGATAAACAGAGCGGGAAAAGCTTAAAGCGACAAGCAATAAGTATGCGATTTTAATTATCGGCTGATTGATAGTTAGAAAAAAAATTCCAAAGATCGCGGCAGATATGGATGTGTCAAAAAAAACTCCAAATGTTCGATATAAATGAGGATCCCATCCTTGATAAATTAGATTTCGAAGGTCTGGATAGAGAAAATATTGGATTAAAGTAGAAATGATAGTTAGAACAGCCACGAAAACAATTCCATTTTTAATAACCCTAGAAAATTCCTTGTTCTTCTGTACGTAATAGTGAAGATAGAGAAAATAAATAAAATATAAATGCAGACGATACAGATATAACAAGCCAACTAAATTTTGAAACTGAGTAAATTTTGTTAGATCAACTAGAAGTGAGATTATCAAAATCCCCAAAAAAATAAAGATAGGCAAAAACTTCTTCGATCCATCTTTAAAAGGTTGAAAACGGTACTTAAAAAACAGAAAAAAAATATTTATGACCAAGGCCACCTCATATAAATAGAAATTTATTTGCTGATTATAAAAAGAAACCCTTCCGAGCTGGCCTAAGGAGAATAAAAAGGCAGTTAAATAAAAAAGGATTATCATTTTTTGTTTATTAGCTGATAAAGTTTGGACCTGACCAAAAAGGAATGAAAGCTCATCATAAAAGCATAAGAAAAACCGGCTGGACCATCAAGAAATCCTAAATTAAAAAAATAATTATAAATAAATTTACCTAGAGGAAAGAGCACTATCTCAAAAACATTTGTTCCGGTTCCTCGGTTAAATAATTCTTCTGCCCTGATATCCGAGTAACGGTTTATGTCACTAATAAATTCTTTTAAAGTTGGATGTGGATAGTGATTTAAAAAATATTTTAGGTGCTGGGTATTTTTTGCAGTATGGAAAACTTCGTGTACGTTCCCCATCCAAGTTCCGGAGTTTTTTCTGACAAGTCGGACAATGCCGGAATCTCGAACTTGTTTAACCTCGCCATATTTTAATTCCTGATCCCAAAAATAGTCTCTTCTTCGCAAATAAAAAGAATTTTCCTCAACAATCGGATTATGAAACAATGAAACAATTTCGCTTTTTAGTTCTTGGTCGACTTCTTCATCGGCGTCAATAAACAAAATCCATTCATTGTCGGCTTTGTTTAAACCGAAATTTCTTTGACCTGCGAAATCATTGTTTAATTTTCTTTGAAATATTTTGCAGGAAGAGTTGATACGTTTGATAATTTCCTGTGTTTTATCTTCTGAATAATCATCCACAATAATTATCTCATCACAGAAATCTAATGACTTTAAGCATCTTTCAATATTTTTCTCTTCATTTTTAGTTAAAACAACCGCTGTTAATTTCATAGTCGTTAATACAATTTTACTAGATTATTAACATATTTTTCCCAATTAAATTTTGCATGTAATTTACGAATAGAATTTGTATTGGGTTTAATATTAATCTTTCTCATATTTTCAATAAATCCTTTTAAGTTAGTGCTTAGATTAACGTATGGTTTTAGTTCAGGTATGACGGCTGATTTTAGTCCTATCACAGGGCAGCCTAATGACGAAGCTTCAAGTACGGGAAAATTAAAACTTTCATAAAAAGAAGACGTTAACAAGGCAGTTGCTCTTTGATAAAGTTTCCTTAATTTTTTTCTGGAGACATTTCCTAAAGAAATTATTCCTTGGTCAATATTTTCACGTTCTTTCCAATCGCCTATCAAGAATAATTTATGATTTTTATCAAATAATTTTGATCTATTAAAACAGTTAATAACAAAATCCACGTTTTTTATCTTCTGATTATTGGCAACAAATATAAAATACTTTTCTTTTTGAATTTCAATCTTTTTATTTTCCATGTCAAACGGTATACCGAAAGGCAAAACAATTATTTTTTTGATAACAGATTTATTAATAGTCATAAGCTCGCTTTTGATCTTTTGTGATGAAACGATAATTTTATCAGACCTTTTAAGCATTTCATTAAGTTGTTTATTTAAACGTGCGCGATCTTTTTTTGAATAGTATTGTGGGTAAAAGTGATATGAAAGTCCATGACAAAAGCTGATAATTTTGCCTGATGTATAGATTGGCAAAGCCTGGTTGACCGCTAAAAAAATATCTTTATTCTCTCTTAGTTCTTCAATACTAACTCTACCTTTCATCCAAAAGATCTTTGGCTTTAAATTTTGGAATGTATAGATGTGATATATATTTTGATTGTCATAAACCTGGAGCGATTTGATTAAATTTTCAGAAAAAACAGCTGTTCCGAATCTTTGATTATTCTTCTGATTCAATGCTCCCCCATCAACGGAAATTTTCATTTAATGATTTTCTTAAAATAATAAAACAAATTAAAGTATTAAGAGATTCCCCCACCAGTGTTATATAAGCTGAAGCAAAAAAACTGAACTTAGGAATAAAGTATAAATTTAAAATAAGATTAAATATTAATTGAAATAAAAAAATATAAATAACGGTTCTTGCTTTATTTAAGGCATAGATAGAATTTAAAAAAACCGAAGTTAATAGGATTAATGGTAAGGCAAAAATAATTATTCTTAGAACCTGGATTGATTGGAAATAGGTACTTTTGTATAAGATCGGCAAAACGATCGGGCCAAAGAAATAAAAACCAAGAGCGATTAAAATTCCAATTAAAAAAACCAAAATAACATCCTTTTTTATTTTATTAATAAAAATATTTTTCTTTTTTTCCTTGACCAGCTTAGAGAATAATGGCATCGAGGAAACGTTATAGGCAGTGACAACAAACATCAAGGCGTCTAAAAATCGATATCCGGCTGAATATATTCCCACGGCTTCTTTTCCCTTTATGAAATTTAAAACAAGAACGTCGATCTTTGAATAAAAACCGGCAAGCAGACTAATTAAAAGGAAGATGAATGATTTTTTAATGATGACCGACCATTGTTTAAAATCGATCTTTAACGATAGATCTCCGACTTCTTTTTTGACAAGAAGAAAATTTATCAAAGAATAGAGATTATATAAAGCAAAGGTAATGATAAAGACGGTCATTAATTTTTTTGTGATCAAAACTCCGGTAATAAGCGAAATTACAAGAACGATTTGAAAGATCATAGAGACAAGAGATGCGAGGTAAGATTTTTGTTTAATAGAAGTGAGGATAAGATATGTACCAGAAAACATGTTGGCGAAAATGACAAAAGAAATAAGAATAATTGGAATAAGGATAGAAACAGGATAATGAAACAAAATAGCCAGTATTATTGTCAAAACAAAAGTGATCAGTGATAGATAAAATCTTAATGAAAAAAGCTCCCGTATTTTTTTATCAATAGAATCATTGATGTGAACTAAACCGTAGGAAGTGGTGCCAAAATCAAGTAAAGGTAGGAGTAAGCCTATCTGGGTCCAAGCCAAGGTATAAACACCATATTCTTCGGGTTTAAAAAAATTTATCAAGATTAAAAAAAGTCCAAAATGAAGTATTTTGTTTACAATTGACGAAACATTAAGACTAAGAAAGTTAAGGTAAAAAGGCCGCTTTCTTATTTCCTCAAAAACAGTTTTAGGAGTTCTTAATAATTCGTGGATTTTTTGCTTGACTGTTCCAAATTTAAATAAAAATTTTAAACGATTTTTGAAAAGATAGAATTCTTTTTGGGGATTATCTTGAGATGTTTCAAAATGCTCGTATTCTAGTTTTGTATCCAATCCGATTTTAAAACCGGCTTTCTTGGCACGAAAACAAAAATCTACTTCCTCATAGTACATAAAATATCTTTCATCAAGTAGTCCGATCTTATCAATTACCTTTTTATTTATAAACATTAAAGACCCGGAAACAAAATCCGTTTCTGAAAAATGTTTAACCGGTTTCTTTTCTATGAGTCCCCCGCTCATCCGCCACTTGTCGATCTCTCCGCCATAGTAAATTTTTCCCTGTTGTTTCATTGTGAATCCCCAGATATCAAAATGGTCGGCTGCATCAAAAAGGTTTGAGCTTGATAAAGACTTTAAAGAAATGTCAGGATTGGCAACGACAAAAAGATCACAGTTATCTTTTTGAGCCATTTTTATTCCCTTGTTAACACCGGCAGCATAGCCTAAACCATTGTTGGAGTTGTCAATAAAGTATAATCTCAGACCATCTATTTTTAGATCCCTGACTTCTTTTTTTAATCTCGATATTTCATTTGTAGCAGTTTTATAGAGAACAAAGATAAAGCCGGTTTTCATATTTTAAGTTTCTTAACTGTCATTTTTCTTGCACTTCTAGATTTTAATATGGAGGGAATTCTTAATTTAGCATTTTTTATATTTAAATACGCCAAAAAAATATATGTGACAAATTCCATATAAGCAAATAACATATCTAACGGTATTCTAAAAAGTCCGTCTTCGAAACCTTTATCTTTAATAAATCGGGCCCAAAATAAATGAGGTGGATACAGGAATATCTTTTTCAAAGAAGATTTTTCGCCAACAATATATTTTTCACGTGCCATCCTGAATCCATAATCTGTAAATTTTGAAAACATTTGAAAAATTGACCGATATGAGTGATGGAATATTTTTCCCTTTAAATATCCGGTTTTTATGTCTTTGACATCCATTCTGTTATGAACGAGTGAGGGTCTAATGGATAGTTTTATCCTTCGGAAGAGACGAAGCATTTTATAATCTTCTCCCCCGAATTGAAGCGGCTGACCTAAAAAAAAGTTCTGATAAGGAATATAATAGCCGTTGATTTTTATTCGGGTGTTATCGACTTTTGATTTAATTTCATGCATTAATCTCTCAGAGACTATTTCATCGCAGTCTAGGATCAAAACCCATTTACCAGATGCCTTAGATAAACCAAACATCCGTTGCTTGCCAATATCAGTAAATTCCTTAATGTAGACTTTGGCTAAATAATTTTTAGCAATTTCGACAGTTCTGTCGGTCGACTTGCTATCTACAATAATTATTTCATCAGCGATCTTCTTCACCGACGCTAATGATTTTTCCAAGGTTTCTGCGGCATTTTTCGTGATCATCAAAACCGATAGTTTCGCACTCATGCCTATATTATACAACCTAATCCCCTCTCTCCCAAATCCGAGCACTACAATTAATTAATTAATTGTAGTGAAGTGAGGGTGACATATTGAATTAAAAATCTCGTTTCTACAGTCTATTCCCGTATATTTGTTGGTTATAACCAACTGAAATAAATAATTCAAAGTGTAAAAATCAGATATCAAAAACAAACTTAACAGTCAAAAACGCTTTGTTAGTATTTTTTTACTTGCAATATTTATTCGATTAATCTGCCTTTACATATTTAGAAATGTCAATAATTATGATCTTGAATCATATTTTCAAGTTGGTGAACTAACTTTAAAAGGAATAAATATTTATCCTAAAGTTGCCAACCTCCATCATCCATATCTTCCGTTTTTTTTATATCTCGAGGCACTGGCAGTATGGTTAGGAAAGTCAAAAATTGTATCTATTATGACTATAAAATTAATAAATATTGTCTTTGATCTTGGAATTTTATATTTGATTTATTTGTTATCAAATAAAAATGTACAAAAAACATTTATCTACGCCATTAATCCAGTAACATTATTAATAACGACGCTTCATGGACAATTTGACGTTATTCCAGTATTTTTTATACTATTTTCAATTTATTTACTAAACAAAAAGCGTGACTTTTCGTCAATTTTGAGTCTATCTTTAGCAATTGCTTTGAAGACTTGGCCGCTTTTATTTTTTATTCCCATTTTCAGAAATCTAAAAAACAAAAAAATAATAGTTTTAGTTGCGATTTTTCCAATCTTTTTTGTATTAATTTACTCCTTTTTGTTTAAAAGTTCTTTGATTGATATTAGCAAAACTATAATCCATTACCAAGGGTTGTGGGGTATTTGGGGTCCTTGGAGTTGGATCGGTAAAATACGAATGATCATTCAAAAAACAGCAACAATGTTATTTTTAATTAGTTTTTTTGGCTATTCTTTAATTAATACTACAAAAAACACAGTAAAAAATATTTATCTTTTATTGTTTTTCTTTTTTACCTTTACTACAAATTTTTCAATCCAGTATTTTACTTGGCTCGTTCCGTTTTTAATTCTTATTAAACCAAAAAACTTTTTATATTTAATTATTTTTATCAGCATTTATCTCTTTTCGTTTTACTACGCTTGGTTGTTTTGTTTAGGCTGTAAAACTATACCCTTTTGGCTGACGCTTACACAAAATACCATTGGTTTTATTCTTTGGCTCAGCTTCATAAGAATTTGGTGCATATCGAAAAAAATATCTTAATCTAGCACTCCAAAAATATAGATTTGTAGGTTATAAACAGTAGACGAGTAAATTTGTAGAGTCTATAAATTGATATTAATAATGAGAAAAACATTTTTAATTTTTTTCACATATTTATTTTTTGTTCAGAGTATTTTAGCTTTTGAATTTGTGAAGTCTGCAAGTAATCCGTTACCGGTCACATATATAAATAGCTATCTTAATCAGCTGCAAGCAAGTGTTTTTCGTGACAGCAACATTTATAAAGGCATTATTGCAATCCATAGACCCCCGGAGATGTATCATTCTCTCGGGTATTTTGAATCTATTGATGGGATTAGCTGGGTACTGAAAAAGGAGATCCTAAACACAGGTTTAGACTTATCAAATCCAAGTATTTTAAAAACGCAAACGGGATATTTGTTATTTATCACTAGATATGATGATAATAGTATTTACAGAATCTATAGGAGTAATTGCGATTTTGAATTCAACTGTTCTTCTAGTTTTCTACCAATAATATTCCCGGCAAATAATAATTCCGAAAAAAATGGAGTTTTTGCCGGACATACCTTTCAACAAAATGATCGTACTTATATGTTTTTTGGAGCTTGGGGCACTGATGGTTTCAAAATAAAATTAGCTTATTCGGACGATTTATTTACTTGGCAACGTTGTCCAAATGGATTCTTATATGGAGGCGATGGACCTTTTCCTTACCAAGATGGCAACGATCTTTATTTATTTTTTCATCGATCTGATAATACTGGAATTAAATTAGCCAAAACTTCTCTTCCTTTAAGTTGCGACTCAATATTTATTGATCAAGGTTATCTATTAACAAAAGACAAACAATATGATCAAAAACATTTGATTTTTCCATCGATCTTAAATGATAATGGCAATTTGAAATTATATTATTCTGGACTCGGAAGCGATTCACAGTGGAGATTAAATTTAGCTTGTTCCGGACAGTCTTGTTTAGTGGCGGAAACTCCCACTCCAACTCCTACACCAACTCCAACTCTTATTCCAGAGAAAACACCCATAATTATAATTCCGGGCTTTATGGCTTCATGGAATCGAGATGCAATTTTACACAATCAAACGGTTGATTATTCTGCGTGGAAGCTACAGAGCTTTGTTAAAGAATATGATGGTTTAATAAATAGTTTAAAAAATATAGAATATCAACAAAACATTAATCTATTTATATTTCCTTATGATTGGCGTCAATCGATAGAAAAAACTACTAATGACTTAGGTATCTTTCTACAAGAAAAAATTTGGAATAATAAACCAAATCAAAAAATAAATATTGTTGGTCATTCTTTAGGTGGTTTAATCGGTCGCATTTTTTCCCAAACAAATGTGGCCAAAATAAACAAGATCATTACGATTGGATCACCACATCAAGGAGCTGTTCAAGTTTATAAGCCACTAGAGGCAGGCGAAATTGATCGCGATAACACTTTTTTATGGTTAGCCGAAAAAATTGTTTTGATCTTAAACAAATCAACATTTGAAAGCGACAGAGTCACATTTATTAATAAGTTTCCAGTGGCAAAAGATTTATTTCCAAACTTTAATTTCTTAAAAGATCTTCAAGGTAATGAAATCTCAATTGACAGTTTAATTATTAAAAATACTTTTTTACCTATCTATAATCAAAATTTTGAAGATGTTTTTCCGATATTTACTGCAATTTATGGTGAAAAAGACAGTAATACTCCAGCTGGTTATATTGTTGAACCTCAAAATATTGTTGACCAATTGTTAGGAAATTATTCTGATGGAAAACCTAAGCAATCATATTTTGATTTGGGTGACTACACGATTTTAAGTAAAAGCGCTTCTCAAGATACCGATTCAGAAAAATTTTACTTTGATCACGGAGAAATTATTTCAAAAAAAGAAGCAATAAAAAAGATATTAGGTTTATTAAATATTAATTTTAATGATGGCCAAATAGTCGAAGGTAAAATAACTAAAATTTCATCATCTCTAATTTTTATGATTAAATCACCAGCGACGATGACGGTTGAGTTTGGGAGCGATGTTTTTCCAGAAGATGAAGGAATAATATATATCCCTGATGCGCAAACAGGTAGCTATAACTTAAAAGTCCAGGGAGCTGATAAGGGTAAATACGAAGTTATCGTTGGTCAAATTTCTGAAAATAATGACATTTGGGAAAGTATTAATGGGGAAATTACTCAACCATTAGCTTCATCACAGATAGATATCTACAATATACAATATAACAATCAAACTGCTTTCCCAATATTTCCTTCCCCAACGGTAACGCTTATTCCAACATCTTCTCCAACACCAACAATTTTACCAACTCAAACGCCGACCGCAACTCCAACACCAACTTTAGTACCCACAACTACCCCACAACCAACAAGTTCTTCATCAAATAATCAATCAATCCAATCAAAAACCGATGAAATTCCTATATCTAAAGAATCCCCACCTGAAGTTTTGGGAATATTATCAAGTACGGAAGAATCAATTAGTCCAACGATTAAAGTCGCCAAACAAATAGAGGTGAAAAATGAACCCAAAAAATCTTCAAGTATTTTCGATTATATTTTGCCATCAATAACGCCGTTGATAATTGGAGGAATCGGATATTTATTTAGAAAGAAAATTTTTAAGAAATGAATTCTATTTTTTAATAAATAGAATTACATTTGGAAGATTACGTCCAGGGCCGGCTTTGTATCCCCCGCTCCAGAGAGCAGATGATCCTCCACTATCAAGATTGAGAGCATTTTGGATACCCATAGTATGAATAACATGGGCAGCTTCAGCAACCGTTGCGTTAAACACAATTCCGATATAGGCTGTTGAACCAGAAGCGCCGACAAAACTTCTATTACCTTTGCTTCCTCTCTTTGGCTCTCCATCACCATTAAATGCTATATTTCCTCCGGAAACCAATAGAGGCTGCATTGCCAGCACAGCATCCACGCCTGTATCCCGGCCCCATTGTGATGATTGGCCAACAAATCTGGCTGAATTACCGGTAAAAATAACTGCGGGAACACTACTATATACATTATTGTCAGAATTTAAATATTTTTTATTTTTATTCATTGCCAAGGTATCAAAGGAGTTTTTTTTATCAGAACAGCTTGGATAATCGGCAGGGCAAAAGTATGAACCATTAATTCCGGCATAGGCGCCTGAGCGTGATACGTAATCACCTAATGACATAACTGGACAATCATTTTTACAATCGGAATCTGATGCAGTATCAACAACTACTCGAGTTGAATTAAGATCGGCGGAGATAATACCAACCAGAAAGTCACCAACGTCGGATTTTACAACTTGACTGGAATAACCGGATCCCGGTGGCGAATTATTTTCAGGTACGTTAGCAGGTATCTGAAAAGAATCTAAAATTTTTTGTTTTTCTGTGCCAATCCCCTTCTCAAGGGTTAATAACTCTGCCTCAGCTGACGAATAATTCCTTTTTGAAAGAAGTGTTAAAATATCTGCAAATGAAGAATCGAACTTTTCGGTTTTTTTGGTAACACTTTTTAGATCAAGCAATTTTTCATAAGCGGTTACTGCTTTACTGTAGGTTGTTTCAATACTTTTAACTTTACCCTCTAGGTCTTTATTAATTTTATACTGATCCTGAGACTTTAAATTACTCAAATCAATAGAAGCATTCTTTAGTGCTTGGTCAAGTTTAATTTTATTTGACTGCATTAATAAAATCTGATTGGTGGTTTTTTTATAGTAGTAAAAAGCTCCAGCAATTATCGCTAAAAAAACAACAACCAAACTCGCAGTTTTTAAAATCTTCATAGAATTCTTTAGAAGTTTTTTCATCTATCTTCAGTGTAACAGAATAGTATCCTATAAAACTCACTACAATTAATTAATT
>Ga0247841_10006430_pt1 | contig 18119 bp, 19 predicted proteins | sample LaCruzMarch2015__2_FD_192410 | JGI IMG/M metagenome (GOLD analysis project Ga0247841, IMG submission 192410) | Freshwater microbial communities from meromictic Lake La Cruz, Castile-La Mancha, Spain - LaCruzMarch2015_18m | ecosystem: Environmental > Aquatic > Freshwater > Lake | place: Spain... | reverse complement strand
AAGCCAAAGGGAACACCGAAAAATATGGGCATACTAACTGCGAGTTTAAATTGGGCGATATTGAAAGCCTTCCGATTGAAGATAATTCTGTCGATATCGTGATCAGCAATTGCGTCATCAATTTGGCTCCGGACAAAGATGAGGTTTTTAGGGAAGTCTGGCGCGTTTTGAAACATGGCGGGAAAATGTTTGTTTCGGATATTGTTTTGCTCCAGGAGCTTCCGGAAGCGGTGAAATATAACGAAGAACTTTTGTCGGGTTGCGTGGCCGGAGCGCTTTTGAAAGACGATTATATTCAAAAGATCAAAGACGCCGGGCTTGCAGTGGAAGTGCTTTCGGAAGACAAAGACATAAGTAAGAAACAATATTCCGGCATACCGCTGGAAAGTCTGAAGGTGAAAGCAGTTAAATTATAAAAAATATGGAATCTGAAAAAACACCTATTGAAAGCGCCAAGAAACCAGCTAATTCCTCAGCGACTTTTTCGGCGCACGAAAAACTGGAACAAATAGAAAAGGAAATAGAAGACTTGAAATATAAAGCGAAAAATTCGGAGGAAAAAAATAGATTCATGAAATCGAGGCAAGAGGAATATATCCTCAAAAAGAAAGAGCTGGAAGGAAAATTAGGTCCGTTGGGAAGTGATTCCGATGCTATAATACAGAAAAATATCGTTAGTGACTTTATAGATTTGGCTATTCAGGATAACGAAAGACTGGATCGGTTGAATTTAGAAAAACAGGGGCTAATCAATATTGATTTGGCTGAAGATCTGTTAGGCGCCCTTGAATCATGTGGAGTTGTTCCGCCACAAGGAGAAAAAGAAAAACTTTTAGACATACTGGCCTCGTCGAAGATAATTGACTTTGATCGGGGAGAATTGGTCAGGCTTCTAGGCATAAATATGGAAGACAAGGAGCTTGTGAGCAGAATTTCAATTAACGAAGAATTAAATTATAAATTCGGCAAGATTTTGAGAGGCCAGCTAGTCGCTTCTGAATATCGGGAGCTATTGTTGGCTCACGACGTGGAGTTCGCAGGTCGGGATGAATTTGAAAAAAGCGGCGCGAGCAAAATATTAAATTACGCTGGAAATGAAATCAATGATCCGGAAATAATTGAATTGAAAATTGAAAATGTTAAGCAAATAATCAGGGAAATATTGAACGATGAAGAAAGCATTGCCGGGCAGGGGATGTTTTGGAATGTTCTAATTTCCAAGGAAATGCCTTACGTTTTAAAAGCCGAGAGACATATTGAAGATGAGAGGAAAACTGAGTATAGAGAAAGAGCATTGTTCTATTATCCGGTCATCAGAGACGCTATCGGAAAAAGATTCTTGCCTCGACAGGCAATATTGAAGTCCGAAAGCGCAAACAGGCTCTATGTGCTTCAAGAAAAAGAGAATTTGAGTAAAATGATTAAAATTAAAAGTTCGTCGGTAGATAAATTATTGGAAGGAAGTTATGGTCAGGAAGTTTTGGAAGCGCTAAAAGACGAAAAAAACAAGCAGACACTCAGAGATTTCATTCAAGGTGTCGAAAACTTATATGATCAGCACAAATTAATGATTGACGTAGAGGGTGATAATTTGTTCTTCCAAGTCGTAGCAGGGAATTTAGAAATCAAGCTCGTAGACTATGGGTGTTTTGAGGATAGATATAAAAGTCGGCATGATGATATAGCAAAATCGCAGGCATCGATAGAAAAATTAAAAAACTTGGTGAATGGGAAAATAACTTGAAAAAATATGAATAACATAGAAAATCTCAAAAGAAAAACAAATCCCATGCCTGAATTTGTGAAAAAGATATTGGCGAAAGAAAAATTGATGGAAAAATATCTAGCCCGCCCGCCTTATCAGCGCAATGACTATATTGGATGGATCAACCGTGCTGTGAGGGAGGAAACGAAGCAAAAAAGGCTGCATCAAATGATAGCGGAACTCAAGAGAGGCGATAGCTATATGAAAATGGCTTATAGAGCAAAGGATAAATAAAACAGTTCTATGATCACAATTGATTTTCTAAGACAATTTAGAATTTTGGGTTTTGCAATCTTTGATTTGTCGGTTGCCTTTTTGGGTATTCTTATCCTTTCTCCGGTTTTGTCGTGGTTCGGCAGAAAGCTAGGATTGGAAATTCCCAAAAGGAGCTGGCTACTTTGGGCTTTGCCGATCGGCATCATTACTCATCTCATCATTGGACGAAAGACGCCCATGACTATGCAATTTATTGACCCAAGCGGGCATTATGTCTTAAAAATATTTATTATTGTCTTATTGATCTTGGGAATAATGGGCGTAAAAAAACGGAAAAAGATAGACATATCGATGGATACGAAAACAATATAGCTTAAGCCGGTTTCCAGAAAGCGTCGCGATAAGGACGCTTTTTTGTAAGCCTGGTTTTTGTTTCGGAAGATTGGTATAATATAGGCATAAAAACTAATAATTAATATATAAATATGCAAAAAAATGAAAGCACAATTGACCGGTTGATCCGGGCGATCGTGGGAATCGTAGTTCTATACTTTGCCTACTCGTCACTTTCCGGAGTTGCAGGCGCGATCGGCTATATCGTCGGAATAGCTTTGCTTGTCACCGCTGCAATCGGGTATTGCCATTTATACAAAATTTTGGGAATTAGTACGAAAAAATGAACATCAAAAAAACCATCTATATTATCGCCGCGATGTTTTTGGGTTTTTTGCTTTCGCTCATAATCCACGCAAAATTGGAAATATGGTACATTGGGAAAATGCTGGCTTCCGGAGTAACGCCTGTTTCTTTTGGCAGACAAGAATATCTGCCGCCATTGGCTTCGCTTCTTCTGGCAGTTTCAGGACTCGTTTTTGGATATGTCATCGGCCAGCGCTGGTGGCAGATTGTCTATGTTGAAAAGCGCCATTGGCGGATGAATCTAAAAAAAGCCAAATAATAAAAATTACCTAATCTTATGGAAATGAATTTTATTCCGAAACCGGGATTTGAAAATCCGTTTGCGCCGGTCGTGACTCATCAAAAAAAAGAACGGCTTACGCCCAAAAAAGAACAATTCGAAAAGCTTTCTGGCCTTATGGGAATCATTTCTACGGAGATAAATGATTTTTTGGAAAAAGAATATGGAATGACAGGCCTCGTTGATGACCAATGTGCCATTATCATGGGACGGTATCTCACAAAGCGCGGCGGAATTTATAATGAACTGACGATTGGGAAACATGAAAATAAAATTGAGGCAAAAGAAAACGAATGGTTCCGCACCTGGAAATACGGAGTGAAAGAAAATTTTAAGGAAGATAAACCTTTGGAAAAAATGAAAGCCGAAAGAGCTTCAAGCAAAAACAAGCTTATGGAAATGGCAGTAACTGCGATTTTTCATAAATTTTTGGGTCAGGAGTTTATCATTCTCAGGACTTCAACGTATGACGATTATTTCGGCGGAAGAGCCAAAGACGGAAAATATCTCGGAGGTTCGGATAATCTTATCGTCCATAAAGTTACGGGGGAAGTTTTATGCGGCATCGATGAATGCCATGAGGGAGGAAGAGGCGAAACAATAGAAAAAAAAGAAAAAAAGATGAAAAAAATTGCCGAAAGCGGAGGAGTGGATGTCACTTATGGCATGACGATAGATGACAAAAAGTTGAAATTGACCAGCTTGAAAAATATTCCGGTATTTTATATCTCGCTCATGAGAGATGAATTGAATGAACTTCTGGAAAAGATGAGTTATGATAACACGAAATCAAAGAAAACTTTGCCGGTCGAACAGAAATTTTTTGGAAAATTTATCACATCCATGATTTCACAGAAGGAAGAGTTGGACAGACTTGGAAAGCAGGGACTTTCTGTTGGCAATTTGCGCCCATTTGAGGCTTCATTTGAAAGAATAAGGGAAATTGCCGGGATGTGAAATAAATTGGTATAATAAACACATGCAAAAAATAAAAGTCGAACAGCTATGTATTATTTATATATCCTTAAATGTGCGGACAAAACGCTTTATACCGGAATTACGACTGATCTTGGGCGAAGAGTCGCAGAACATAATGGTGTGAAAATAGGAGCAAGATATACAAGAGGCCGGAGACCAGTGAAACTGGTCTTTTCAAAAAAATTCAAAAGCCGATCAACTGCTCTCAAGGAGGAATGCCGGATAAAGAAAATGACAAGAAAAGAAAAAATAAAAATAATCAAGCTAAAATAAAAAAGGGGATAATGCTCGTGTGAACATTACCCCGGGCGGGTGCATTTATTACGGCTAATCCGCTGAACCTGGATGCCGGAAACAATGGCTCGGCTCAATTGGGCATTCCCTATTTCTCAGTGAAGATCAGGATCAGAGCATGAGCAGAGAAACATCAGAGCGGATCGCTATCGACCGCCGAACTCGTTAAAACAGTGCGTTCTGAGACGCGCATATTGGCCATAATTCTCTCCCATCGGAAGATTTATGGCTGCACCCTTATGCTGTCTCTTAACTCGAACGGAGCTCCAGGCAGTGTGAAGATTCTAGGGCAGTTGGAAGAAATTGTCAAAAAATAAATTGTTTTTGTTTTATGTGGCTGGTATAATGTAAGTATTAAAAAGAAGCGCGTAATAATTAACAAATAAAAAATAGTATGGAAATTTTATGGAAAGACGAGTATAGCGTTGGAGTAAAGGAAATAGATGATCAACACAAACATTTTATTTTTATTGCCAATGCGTTTTATGATGCTATTTTGGCGAATAAAGGGCGTGAAGAACTAACTGCTCTTTTTCAGGAAATCTCGGATTATGCCGATGAGCATTTTGCTACTGAAGAAAAATATTTTGATCAATTTAATTATGAAGAGGCAGACATGCATAAGCTCAAACATCAAGAAATGAGAAATGAAATTAAAAATCTAAGAAATCAGGAAGTCGGAAATAAGATTGATTTTGATGGAAATATTGTTTATTTTATTCGAGACTGGCTGGACGATCATCTTAAAAATACTGACCAAAAATACAAAAAATGCTTCAAAGAGCATGGATTAGTTTAGCTATTGAAATAAAGTAATAAATTATTTATAAAAACAAATGTATAAACTTTTTCTAGACATCGAAACTTTGCCGGCTGATGAAGGGAGCCATGACGCTCTCCGCTTTTTGCACCAGAAGAAAAAAGCCAAAAAGAAAAAAGAGTGTTGCGAAGAGCAGGGAGATTTTGAACAATATCTTTTGGGAACATCCTTTGACGGATCTTTCGGACGTATTCTTTGCATCGGATATGCCATTGATGATAATCCGGCGGAGTACCTGTGCAATGATAAGGATGAGGCGCAGATGCTTCGAGAGTTTTGGGAAATTGCCCAGGAAGCTAATCTCCTCATTGGACATAACATCATAGATTTTGATATGCGTTTTATCTATCAAAGATCGATTATTAATAATGTTCTTCCGTCGCTCGATCTGACTTTTGCCCGTTATCGCAGTTCTCCCATGTACGACACGATGAAAGAATGGGTGAAATGGTCCATGGGAAATGTCGGTCTTGAGTATCTTGCACTGGCGCTGGGTGTTCCTTCTCCTAAAGACGGGATTGATGGATCTCAAGTGTTTGAATTTTATAAAAAAGGAAAAATCAATGAAATCTGTGAATATTGCAAGCGAGATGTCGAAGCGACGCGGGCGGTTTATAAGAGAATGACTTTTCAATAAGATGGCTAATTTCAGGAAGCATATTTCCTGGGGAGTTTTTGTTGGGATTGCAACAATCATAGCAGGATTTATTTTTTCGCTGATATCCGGGATTGAACTCATTTTTTGGGTTTTTTTTGCCGTACTTGTCGGATCATTTCTTCCTGATCTTGATATGGATGAAGGCGTGCCCTTCCAGATTCTTTTCGGTCTTTTGGGAGCAGGACTAGCCGGAATGGTTTTTTTCAAAACTTACCAGGGCGGAGAAAGGAATGCAAAATCGCTGATCATTCTTCCGGTTGTGATTTTTTTGGCAGTGCGTTTCGGAGCTGGTTATATTTTCGAACGATTCACAAATCATCGGGGAATGTTCCACTCTATTCCAGCTGTTATTCTTTTTGGGATTTTGGCAGTCTGGATTTTGGAATTTTTGGATATCCAAAGTCACGAACGTTTGCTTATTGGGGCAGCGGTAAGCATCGGATATCTGGGACATCTCATCTTGGATGAGATGCATTCATCCGTAAATCTTCATGGACATTCTTTGCTTCCAAAACAATCTCTGGGCAGTGCGCTTAAACTCTTTTCTTCGTCTCGACTAGCTACTCTTTTTATTTATATCTTAATTTTTGTTTTAGTCAGAGCGCTTCCGGAAGTAAGGCAATTTTTAAATTAAAAAAAATATTTTTATGGCCGACTTTATATATCATGCAGAGCGGGGTGTGGATAAGTTTTTATTTCACGAAAAAAAATATATATTGTATAATAAAACTAGTTTAATTTTTTGGGGGAATATAAAAAAATAGATGTTAAAAACAAACGGTAAAATAATCCGTAAAAAAAATAACAAAAAAAATTATAAAAGAAGTGATTTCCAAAGCGAGCTGAAAAGTTGGCAATGGAGTTTCCTCCTATGGGCCAGGAAACTTAAAAAGAAGTTGATAAAAAAACTGATTGATTTAAAAATAATTTCCCCTGAAAATCTTGTCAGAGAAAGAATAAATGAGATCGATGCTGGAGAAAAATACCCTACTGTTTTTGAAAGCAGGGTTTGGTTTTTTCTAGCTAGTTTTCTTTTTATTTCTATAGCTGTGATTTCCGGCAATATCTCGCATAATAGCAGTCCTGAACAAGTTTCGGCTTTTTCTCCGAATGAACCAGCTGTTCTTGGGGAGGAGAGCAATAATGTATCAGCCAAAAACAACACTAATTATTTCAATTCCCAGGGTGGAAGCATGATTTTAGGAGAATCCGTACAATCTTGTTTCGGATGCATAACTAGCGATAACATAAAGTTTCACGCGATTGAGCGTTTTAATTTAGACAATAATTCCGTTACCTCAAGGATTATTGATGATAAGACAATCCACTCAAGAGACCTTGCCCGAAGATTGACGATCCAATATCTGACCGTCGATCATGATTTAACTGTCGATAAAATTAAAGTGCACGAAGATATTCTACCTATCCATAATGATTCTTCTAATTTAGGAGATTCGAATCATAGATTTGCCAATCTTTTCCTCGGAGGAGAAACAATCCATATCGGCACAAATGAATCGGATGAGGGAGAAATTTCTTATATCACTGCAAATAATGTTCTCCAGTTTCAAAGCGAAGGAAATCTATCTCTCCAGCCGACGGGAAATAATGTTGGAATTGGAACGACCGATCCGAGCCTTTTCAGGCTCCAGGTCGCTGGAGATATCGGCCCCAATATTAATGATACTTATAATATCGGATCAGATCTATATCGCTGGGCCAATGTGTGGTTAGGGGGAGAAACATTACATCTTGGAACAGCTGATGCTGATGAAGGTGAAATCAGCTATATAACAGCCAATAATGTTTTCCAGCTGCAAAGCAATGGTGTCTTAGCGCTTCAGCCATCTTCCGGCAATGTCGGTATTGGAACAACTGCGCCTCAATATAGATTGGCGGTTAATGGAACCGGGTATTATTCCGGTGACTTAAGTATCATTGGTGATGGGAGCGTCGCCTATGCTCCCGCGGTGTCTGGAATATATTTAAGTTCCGGAGCAGACACTAATCGGCATATCGAAATAGTATCGCCAACCAGTGGAAATGCTTATATTGATTTTACCAATCCGTCGGTTGATTCCAGAGGAAGAATTCTTTATAATACTGCGAACAATAGTTTTAGTTTTTACACAAATTCCGCTGCCGGCCCTCAAATGTTTATTACCTCCAGCGGGAATGTGGGGATAGGAACGACCAATCCGAAGGCGAATTTAGAAGTCGCAGGAGTTTCAGCTGCACCAGTTATGGGGAGTCCGGACGATGTTTCATCTCTGAAAATCGGCTCCAATAATTTGGCTTTCGGTTATTTAACCGGCAGTTATAATTGGATGCAAAGTTATGGCAATTTACCTTTGTATATAAATCAACTTGCAAACAATACGATTCTAAATGCAAGTAGTGGCAATGTCGGCATAGGCACGACGAGCCCTTTGGCTAGACTGGAAGTTAAACAATCTTCAGCCGGTTATTCCAATGGTATTATTGTAAAAAACTCAACCAGTGGATACACCGATGGGTATATTGCCCTGAGCATGTACGGTACTGATATTGGAAGTATACAATCGGCTGATAATGCTGGAATGAAAACCCTAGCTCTCAATCCGGAAGGGGGGAATGTCGGCATCGGAACAACGAGTCCGGTTAATACATTGGATGTAGCAAGTAATTTGTCAGGTGCTTACGGAATTTATATCAACAATACTTCTCCGACGGGTAATGGTCTTTATGTTACTGCAAGTGATAACAGCGCGAGTAACTATTTAGCTTATTTCAGAACAAAAATTACAAATACCGACGCATTCATAGTGAAAGGCAATGGAAAAATAGGCATGGGCACATCTCCCTCAGGAGGTTATGTTCATATTTCCGATAATCTTAGCACTAGTGGTACGCCAGCCCTATATGTTCAGTCCACTAATACAGGCGATGGATTACAAATACGAGCCGGGAGTTCCGGTGGGTATATTTTTGACGCCCATGACAAAGATACGGACACATCGCGTTTTATAATCAAAGTAAGTGGCAACGTCGGTATCGGAACGACCAATCCGGGGGCAAAATTGGATGTAGCGGGGAAAGTTCTAGCGGCGGAATCTGTCGGCACGACCAACGGCGGATATACTTTTGAAAATGACGGCAGTTATGACACTGGCATGTTTTCTCCCTCGGACGGAGTGATTGATTTCTATAACAACGGTTCCCCTAAAGTCCGCATCGATTCAAATGGCAATATTGGTATCGGAACAACTAGCTCTAGCTATAAATTAAGCTTAGGATCATCTGGCGATCAGATTGGATATTATGTCGATTCCACTCATTACGCCAATATAAAGCTATATGATGGAACTACAGGTGGAATGTATTTTGATAGAAGCACTGGCAGCATAGGCGGGTATCATTTCAAATTTTACGGCAGCGAAAAAATGACGCTTACTGATGGCGGATATCTCGGTATTGGCATAACCAGTCCTTTAGCAGTGATGAATATTTCGAACACGTCTCCAGATTTAGTCTTATCAAACGCAAATGCAACTAATAGCGAGGTTGATTCAGGAACAATTGATTTTCTTGAGCAAAGTCGATATGTTTTTGGAAATGCGAGTGCGCTTGGCTTTAGGATTACCTATGATGGAAATGAAAATCGATTATATGTTCGTTCAACACAAGGTGGGACAGTAACCACTGCAATGTCAATTGAAAGAGATAATGGCCATATTGGCATTGGAACAACTAGCCCTACAGCCCAGATGCATATTCATGGAGCCAATGAAAATGCCAGCACTGGCATACCACTTTTTAGGATTACTGATACGAATTTTAGCAATAACTATTTTTCAATTGACAACGGGCAAAATCAGGATGCTTATCGACTTATTGCAATGACTAATTTGGAATTACAATCCATGTCCAATGGTAGTCAACTAGTCTTGACTACCGATAATAAAGTTGGAATCGGAACTTCTAACCCTGGTTCTTATAAAATTTACATCAATGGAACAGGATATTTAAATGACACTTCATGGAGCTATCTTTCCGACAGAAGGCTCAAAGAGAACGTTGAAGGAATTAAATATGGACTTAGCGCTATAATGAGTCTCGATCCGGTCAGTTTTGACTATATAAATGGAACTAAAAATCAAATGGGTTTTATCGCTCAAGATGTCCAAAAAATCATTCCGGAAATTTTAGGAACCAGACCAGATGGCATGATGACGCTTAAGACCGAACTAATATTGCCTATTGCGGTAAAAGCGATACAAGAGCTAGCTTCTTCGGAAAAAGAGCAACAAGCTCAAGTATCTGAAATCTTATATGACGTATCTAGTATAAATTCCGATATATTAAAAATAAATGATGACAGTATTTCCATGAATGATAAAATTGGAATAATCAGTAAAAATTTAACCGACATAAGCTCGATCCTGAGCCAGGAAAACAATGACAATAAGAATTTAAATTCCACACTTGACAGTTACAAGTTACAACTTGATAAGCAAAATTCAGCTATTGATGCACTTGAGGATCAGCTGGCTATAATTGAGGAAACCAATCGGTCCGTAATAGATTTTGCCAAAGTTTTTGATCCTAAATTGATGGTGTATAAAGATTCTACGGGAGACATCAATTTGACTGACGGAAAAATTACCGCAAAAAATATCGAGGTGCTAAATACGATAAAAGCGAAAGACGTTGTTGCTACCGGAAAAGTTATGGGAGAGTCGATTGAAATGGGAACGAGCAGTTCCGGAAAAGGCAAAATAAAGGCGGAGGATACAGAAGTAAAAATTGAAACACCGGCTGTTAGTGAAGACGTCAAAATTTCCGTTACTCCAGAGGGTTCGACGCAAGGAAAAGTCTTATACTACGATGAAATTGTTGAAGGCAAAAGCTTTAAGGTTAAAATAGATAAACCGGCTTTAGATGAAGACATTAAATTTACCTGGTTGATAATAAAATAAATTTTCAGATTTCCAGCTATAGACCAAGCTTTAATAAAAACCACTGGCGATTAAGCTTGTGGTTTTTATCTTGAAATCGTATATAATAGAAGCATACTGGAATTAACTCTGATGATGAAAACAAAAAAAATAAAAAAGAAAGAAACCCACACATTGATAATATCCGATCTCCATCTTGGTTCTTCGGTAAACCATCCGGAAAAAGTCCTCGAGACACTGCAGAAATATTCTTTTAGAAAACTGGTGCTTTTGGGTGATGTCTTTGATAACTTGGATTTCCGGAATCTTTCCAAAGCAAGCTGGGATTTACTCAGTTATATCGGAAAAATTTCTAAGACCAGAAAAGTGAGATGGGTCATTGGAAACCACGACGAGGGGCTACACGATGTTTTTGAGTCGCTTATGAATGCTCGGGTTTATGAAACTTATACCTGGCAATATAAGCAGGAAAAATATCTGGCTATCCATGGCCATCAATTCGACCGTTTTCTGGTAGACAATGTTTTTTTAAGTTATCTGTCCAACAGAGTTTACAATATAATCCTGAGAATGGATTTTGAAGATAAGCGAATCAGCCATTTTCTCCGAAAAAAAAGCCGGGGATGGCTAAGGCTTTCCGAAAGAGTGGCTCATCTAGCGCTCCACTACGGAAAAAAACACAAGGCTAATTACGTTTTTTGCGGACATACCCATAAAGCCATCAAGAGAATCCATCACGGAATCAGATATTATAATTCCGGTTGCTGGACAGACATACCCTGCACTTATATCACTATTGATGAAAATGATATACGAATTTGTGAATATTAATTGTTAATTAATAAATTTAACTTAAATTTATGTCCAAAACTCAAGACAATTTAAAAACAGCTTTTGCCGGAGAGTCGCAGGCTAATCGGAAATATATGGCCTTTGCCGCCAAAGCTGAAGCCGATGGAAAACCAGGACTGGCAAAACTCTTCCGCGCGGCAGCTGAAGGAGAGAATATCCATGCATTGAACCATTTTGTCGCATCTGGAGAAGTAAAAAGCACGCCTGAAAATCTGATGGCAGCCATTGCTGGAGAATCTTATGAAATAGACACGATGTATCCGCAATTTATGATGGAGGTCTCGGAGGATAATGCTGATGAAGCGACGATGCTAAGCTTTGCTAAAGCGGAAAAAGTGGAAGAGTTCCATAAGGCCATGTTTACGGATGCGCTTTTCAATCTGGAAAAAGGCCAAGATGCTCCAGATGGAGACTATTTCATTTGTCCCGTTTGTGGCTATCTTGTGCTGGCAGAAATCCCTGAAAGATGTCCCATATGTGCTACGCTAAGAAGCAGATTTTACAAGGCATGAAAATAAAACCAGTCCGCGAGGGCTGGTTTTTACATATAAAATTGCTATAATAAAAGCATGAGAATAAAAACATATGAAAAAGTAGCCGTAGTTTTTCTTTTGGTTTTTGTACTGTTGGCCTGTTTTGGTGGAAACAAGGTTTTTGCCCGCGAAAATATAACTGATTGGTATATCCAGAATTTTGATTCGACTATCATTGCCAACAAAGATTCATCGCTCGAAATTACGGAACGTATTATAGCTGATTGCGGAAATCTTCCCAATAAGCACGGAATATTCCGTATCTTGCCGGAAAATATAAACATTACTGACGGAAGTAGCATTAAAACTTCGGTTGAACTTATCAGCATCACTGATTTTGATGGCCAGGCGATAAATTATACAGAGTCGAGAGATTATACAAATCATACCGTCACGTGGAAAATTGGCGATGCCAACAGAACGGTTAGCGGAGTCAATAAGTATCTTATCCACTATAAGGTGAAAAATGCCATTCGCTTTGGAAATTCCAATTTTGACGAATTGTATTGGAACTTAACCGGAAATTTTTGGGACATAGAGATCGATAAATTCCATGGGAAAATAATTTTTCCGGAAGAAGTGATGGAAAATAACAGCCAACTGGATTATTATTCAGGAAGTCTGGATTCGAAAAGCAAAGATTTTGCGACATTCAGATGGAGCGCTCCCAATGTTTTGGAATTTGACTCGACCAAAACCCTGGCCAGAAGGCAGGGAATTTCGGCTTCAGTCGCATTTCCCAAGAATATTTTCATTCCTTACGAGCCCACGTTTTGGGAAAAATATGGCGCTTATTTCGCTTTGCCGATTCCAATCATCGTTTTTTTCATTTGTTTTTATCTTTGGTGGAAATATGGAAAAGATCCGCGGGTAGATAAGACAGTGATTGCTGAATATGAAGCGCCGGGAAATTTGTCACCGATTGAACTTGGGATGCTGATGACTAATGGAGATTTTAAAAACAGCTTTATTACTGCCGAAATAATAAATTTGGCTACAAAAAAAATTATTTTGATAAAAGAAACTCATTCGAAGGTTTTATTTTTTGATACGAAGGATTATACGCTAACTAAAAATGTTAACATGGATGCGGAAAATTCTCTTAATGCGGCGCAAAAAGCGATTTTGAACAAAATATTTAAAGACGGAAATGAAGTAGATCTCTCATCGCTTAAAAATGAATTTTACACAGTTATAAAGGATGTTGAAAATAAAACCAATGAAATTCTAGAAAACAAAAAATTGATTTTAGCGACAAGTCGTAGTTATCATAAAATTTTTACTATTGCCGGTCCAATCATGTTGATATTTTCAATTTTCCAAATATTTAGGTCTGTAGCTGATTCAGACTACTCCTTGATTTATTTGTGTGTCAGCTCCGCTATTTCTGGTTTTATAATATCAATATTTAGCTTTATCATGCCCAAAAGAACTCCTGAAGGAGCGGAACTTAATTGGCAGATCAAGGGTTTCAAGCTTTTTATGGAAACAGTGGACAAGGATCGAGCCAAATTTTATGAAAAAGAAAATATTTTTGAAAAATTCCTGCCCTATGCTATAATTTTTGGAATCACCGGACTTTGGATAAAGAAGATGAAAGAAATATACGGCGAAGAATATTTCACTCACTATGCTCCTGTCTGGTACGCTGGAAATCTATCTGCTTTTGATGCCAACAGTTTTGCTAGCACTATTGATAGTTTGTCTTCTAGTATCGCATCCAGCACTTCGGCTCCGTCCGGGTCAGGCGGTGGCGGAGGAGCTGGGGGTGGCGGAGGCGGAGGAGGCGGAGGCGGTTGGTAAGTTTTGCATAATTATAATTTTTATAACATGATCAAAAAAATAGTATTTGCAATTGTTGCTATAATTGCAATCGCAACGGTTTCCGGATGCGGGGGAAATAAAGAAAAGAGCGTGGAAAATAATAAAACTTCGAAGGATTTGAAAACTGCGGAGGTCGCTACCCAGACAAACACTTCAGGTGCTTGCAAGGAAGAAAAAGTAACGCTTCCTAATTACGGGGATCCTGGAAAAAGACTTTCCAATTGTTTTGTGCAATATCCGGGAGAACCGTCCAGGCAGGATAAGAGCTACTACATCGTGGAAGATATTTGCGGGCAGTTTACGCAGGAATTTATTGAAAATTTATTAGGACAAAAACTAAATCGGATTGAGTCTCCCCAAATAAGCACTCTCAGCAACTGCACCTATTATTTGGATGATAAGGAATATGTAATGCTCGTTCTTAATTATCTCAAGGCGGAAAATCAAAAAATAGGTCAGGAAGCTATGGGAAGAAAGGTCGAAAAAAATTCCGCCATCCCGATGGACAATTGGGTTGTTACCCAAGAAGATGGCGAGATTAATTCAACATACTTTATCTTGAGTCCGGAAAAATTCTTAAGCCTTCAGCGAAGTTCAAAAGCGGCGCTTGCTAATGATAAGCTTATTGATTTTTCTTCAAAGCTGGGTGAAGCTATTAAAAATTATAAATAGATTTTTCGAGACAAATAGAGGCAGTTGCATAAAATATAGTAAAAATGCTATAATCGTAACATAGGGGAATAATTAAGTAATTAACTAATCATCCCGCTTAGCGGGATAAAAAACAATATGGCGAAAATGACAAAGTCGCAGATCCTTTCCGCCCTGGCTGAAAAAACCGGCTTGGCGAAAAAGGATGTTGTAGTTTTGATGGATGAGCTGGCAGTCTTGGCTTATTCAGAAGTGAAGAAGGTTGGGGAATTCGTTGTCCCAGGTTTTGGAAAAATGGTGAAAGTGAACCGAAAGGCTCGAATGGGAGTTAATCCTGCAACTGGAGAAAAAATTAAGATTGCAGCTAAAACTGTTGCGAAATTCCGATTAGCGAAAGCTGCCAAGGAAGCAGTATTGTAATAGTTTCAAAGAAAGTTTTCAAAAACCGTCCTGATGTCAGGGCGGTTTTGTTTTGTTTGACAGTATTATTTAATTTGATATATTAAGAGCAGTATAAAAAATATGATTAAGTTGCCACTGCAAATTATATCAGGAGGCTGCGGATCCGGTTCATACGTTCATCGGTGGCTTTTTATTGTTTAATTCTCAATAAGTTCATTCAAAAAGGCCACCCGATGGGTGGTTTTAAGTTTGGCCTATTTCAAAAGGAGAGAACTATGGGCAGGATAGAAGTTTTTGGCAAAGCGAAAACGATGAAGGATCTTCCTGGGTGCATTTTTGCTAATGCATTTGCATCTCCAAAAATTTGTGAAATTTGTCCGGCACCAAGCCTTTGCCGAGAGACAGATGAAAGCAAGGATCTTTTTTTTAACCCAAATGGCAATGGAGCCAACAAGCCAGAAAAATCCGGCTGACAGAAAGCGGATTCCAAAATTTTGGAATCCGCTTTATCATTTATCCAAAAAAGTATATAATAAGGCCAAGAAAATTAAAATATATGGAAAAAAGAAAATGGAGCCTACTGAGCGTTTCTTTGATAATAATCGCCATGTCCGTCCTGTTTTATCGTGGAAAAGATCAGATTATGCTTCTGAAAGACAATCTATTTCTTTCAAAAGTCGAAAAAATTGAATATGAAAGAGAGGCCGATGAAAAAAGCGATTTGTCTATGTTTTCTTTTGCAATTTTAGGTGATTCCAGGCAATTTATGGAAAATAAGGGAAAATATCTTGAAAGCGCTGCGAATAAGATAGAGGAGACTGATGCTGATTTGGCATTCACTATCGGTGATATGGTTCCTGAGTGTAATGACGAAATAAAATGCGCCAATACATTTAATCTTTGGAAAAAGTATGTTGGATCCCTTTTGCCGATAACCTATGAAGTCCAAGGAAATCACGACAGGATCGGGGGAGACAGAGCTGACATTGTGTGGAGAAATCAATTTGACTTGCCCCTTAATGGCCCTGATGGATATGATGAGCTTGTTTATTCATTTGATTTTGGAAACTCTCATTTTGTGGTTCTCAATACTGAAAAGCCGAAAGAGCATGGCCTAAGCGAGGCTCAGCTTGACTGGCTGGATTATGACTTGGACGCAAGTGATAAAGAAAATATTTTCGTTTTTTTTCATGAACCGGCTTTTCCTGTCAGTTCAAAAATAGGCAACTCTATAGATATGAATCCTAAAGACAGAAATCGTCTTTGGAGCATCCTTGATTCTCATAATGTCACGGCAGTTTTTAGCGGGCATGAACATATTTTCAGCCGTCGACTGATCGATAGTAATGTTTTTCCAGAAGCCAAAAATTCGATTCAGCAATTTATCATAGGCAATACTGACGCTCCATCAGAAGACGTTAAAGGAAATAGTACGGCTGATTTTACATATAACGGCCGCCATTATGCCATAGTTGATGTCGAGGGAAAGAATATCACCTTGAATTTATACACAACGGAAGGAAAATTGGTGCATTCTTTCAGCTTTTCTAAAGAAGAGAATTAAACCCCCGCACCCGCGGGCGACCGCCGCGAGCATTGTGGGTATAGGGGTAAATATTTCAAAAAACCGCATGCCTGAAATTATTCTTAAGGGTGAATTATTTGAATATGAGTTAAAAGAAAGCAAAAAGGCCTTAAGAATGAGGCTTTCTGTTTTTCCTGGAGGAATTTTGAAAGTTGCTATCCCAAAGGGTTTCTCAAGAGAACTTATGGAAAAGTTCATGAGAAAAAAATCCACCTGGATCGCATCAAAAATAGGAATCATGAAAAAAAGGAACTATGACCCGGTATTTCACGGTTTTAGCAAAAAAGAATATCAAAAAAATAAAAACCAGGCTCTGGGACTGGCGAAAAAAAAACTAGAAGAATTCAATAGGATTTATGGATTTGAATATAATAAAATAACTATAAGAAATTCGCGGTCGCGTTGGGGAAGCTGTAGCGCAAAAAAAAATATAAATTTTAATTATAAAATTGTATTTTTGCCTGAAGAATTGCTCAATTATATAATTGTCCACGAACTTTGCCATCTCGGACAAATGAACCATTCGAAAAGTTTTTGGGATCTGGTAAAAAAAACCATTCCGGACTATAGAGAAATGAGGAAGAAGATGAGAAATATCTAGAAAAGCCTAATTTCCCTTCGGCTGGTCTCCTCCAAGTTGTTTGATATTAGCTAAATTATCCGGATTATAAATGGCATTTCTCCAGCGGAGAATCATCGGGTCGGTCGTGTTTTGCATTTCAACTACCAGAGGAATGCCGGTCATAGAGCTAAACCCACTCGGATAATCAATTTTCATTTCAACTTTTCCTGGATCAGCTTTTGAGGCTTTGTCGGGGGATATTTCCTTTCCGCTACTTTTTCTTACATATTTTATTTCGGGCATCCCTCCGCTTCTTTGCAAAGCATATGCCGCTGTCTTATCGTAGTCAACAAAACGCTCATCAGGATAATTCTTAAGCGCTTCGGTCATAAAATCATTCCAAAGAGGAGCGGCTGCATAGGATCCGTCGGCACCATTTTTCATTGCGTCATTGTTGTTGTTTCCAACCCAGACGCCTGTTGTAATCGAGGGAGTATAGCCGACTGTCCAGGCATCATGAAATTCCTGAGTAGTGCCTGTTTTGGCAGCAACCTGACGACCCGGAATATACAGCTTGCTTCCTGATCCAAAAATAAGCGATCTGGCTCCGTTGTCAGACAAAATTGAATTTATTTTTCTGGCAATCTCGGAGTGGATCGTTTGAGTATCTTGAGCTTTTGCCTCATAAAATATATTTCCATTACTTTCGACAATTTTCAATATTCCCGTAGCCGGATTTCTTTTTCCATCATTGGCAAAAACTGAATAACCGGCGGTTTCATCAAGTAGCGTTACTTCACCGCCTCCAAGAACTAAAGCTAAACCATATCTGTTGGTATCATTCAGCGTGGTTATTCCCAGTCGGTGAGCCAGATCGATCGTATCTTTTATTCCGGCCAAATATAAAGTTTTAACAGCAGGAATATTAAGCGATCCTGCCAAAGCCTGTCTCATTGAAACCAGTCCATGGAAGCTGCCGTCATAATTGTTAGGCTTATAGGTTTGGCCTGATCCGTCCGGTCCAAAATCAGTTGGGATATCATAAAGCATATTTTCCGGCTGA
>Ga0247841_10006429_pt1 | contig 18122 bp, 12 predicted proteins | sample LaCruzMarch2015__2_FD_192410 | JGI IMG/M metagenome (GOLD analysis project Ga0247841, IMG submission 192410) | Freshwater microbial communities from meromictic Lake La Cruz, Castile-La Mancha, Spain - LaCruzMarch2015_18m | ecosystem: Environmental > Aquatic > Freshwater > Lake | place: Spain... | reverse complement strand
CTATCCCCAGGATAACTGGATTATCAACCAGAATTCCAGTAACAACCTGGATATCCTGTTGCGTGACTATGACCTCACCAAGCCGAATTTCCGCAGCGTGAAGATACAATACAAGCATCCTGCCGATCTGGACTGGATTCCAGCCCTGGAAATAATGAGGGATAGCCTGGTCATCCATCCCCGATACATATCCGTTCCCTGGGATGTTACTTCCCTGGCGGATGGTATCTACGAAATCAGGGCTGCTACCACAGATAGTATTCAGGCAGACTGGTTTACAGGCTCTTTAACAGGAGTCATAGACCGCTCTTCACCCGAGATTTGGGGACTGCCACAGCCGTCAGATGGCATCTTGCAACTTGGTGATGTGATATCCCTTACTTTCAATGAAAAGATTAATCCGCTGTCCATTATTCCCGGCAGAGTGGCAATGCGGGTGGTCAGCACAAACATGGTTGTGGATGCCACGGTTCAATGCTATGACAATACAATTTCGATAGTGCCCAATATCGCCAACTACTGGCTGGAAAATGAAACAATCGAGGTGCAAGTTCATAGCTTGACCGACCTTTATGGCAACCCCATGGAGGGTACCACCTCATGGGAGTTCTTTGACAATTCCAATCCAGTGAACTGGCAGACTACCAAGATTGAAGTTATCAAACCTTTGGGACAAGAGATGACGCTCTCCACCAACTTGATTAATACAGGTGGGCAGTTCTCGTCTTTCACGCTCCAGGATTTGCCTCTGTGGATGACTGCTACTCCCATGACAGGCTCGCTATTGGCTCTGGATACACGTACAATCACATTCACTGTCAGTTCCCAGCTTGGCTTCGGCACTTTTACCGATACCCTGTATGCAGATATTCCAGGCTTGGGCAGAGAACCCTTAGTGGTTAAAGTAAGTGTCCTTGCCAGCCCGCCTGCCTGGACAGCAAACGTAAACTATAACTATGAATTTACCATGACTATTACAGGGCGTCTTGTGATAGATAACGTGACATCCACCGACGTTAACGATATCATCGGCGCTTTTATCCTGAATGAGAGCGGTGATTATGAATGCTCGGGAGTTGCCCACACCGAGTATGTGAGTTACCTGGGTGGCTCATATCAATTCTTCCTGACTATTTACAACAACTTTGATAATAGTCAACCCATCCTTTTCAGGGTTTGGGATGATGACCAAGCCAAAGAGCATTATGGAATAATTGAAGAATATACCTTTCTATCAGGTGAAATCTACGGCACTCCGGTTACCCCAACTAATATTCATACGACACAGCAATTGGTACAAGATATTCATTGTGGCAGTGGCTGGACCTGGATTTCTACTAATCTCTTGAATACCCAATCAATGAGCACAAACAATGTACTTCAGAGTTTGTCACCTCACCCTAATGACCTGATTAGAAATCAAACTCAGCATTCCCAATACACTACTGAAGTTGGCTGGGTAGGTGCAGTTAACACAATCTCCAACACCCAGATGTATAAGCTCAAACTTGCAGATTCGGACAATTTGGAGATGATAGGCACGCTGCAAAACCCTGTAACAACAACTATCACTTATGGTAGCGGTTGGAACTGGATTAGCTATATTCCGCATGTAAGTATCAGTGTTGGAGAAGCTCTTGCCGGTATCTCCAATTTGGCAACAGGAGATATCATTAAAAGTCAGCGGGCTTATGCCCAATACATTTCCGGTTATGGCTGGGCAGGTTCTCTTCGTTTCATGAATCCCGGAGAAGGCTTCCTGCTTAAAATGGCAAATCCCGGTTCTTTCCATTATCCTGATTACCAGATACCGCGTGATGGTCAAAGGTTCAGGGACACTGAACCTCTACCAGAAGTACCCGGCTGGGAGCTCAATCCTCTGGCTTATGAGTATTCTGCCAATGTAACCGGTGTAATGCACATAAACGGTCTGCCTGTTTTGGATGATGTGATAATAGGTGCTTTTGTCGGTAATCAATGTCGGGGAATTGTTTCATCCATGGAAGTAATGGGTAGCAGGATGTATTTTCTTACCGTCTATGCCAATCCTATTCCAACAAATGAAACTATTACTTTTAAAGCTTATTTTCCAGATTCGGAAAGCACTATCGATATTTCCACAACACTCCAGTTTGTCAACAATCAGATAACCGGAAATCCCAATAATCCCTATGTCTTTAATATTCCGAATCTACCGCTGACAGCACCCCAAAACGTGGCTATTGAAATTGCCGGGGCAAATGTCCAAATAAGTTGGGCCGCCACTCCGGGCGCCACTTCTTACAAGGTCTTTGCTTCCGACGTTCCTGATAGTGGATTTGTCGATGTCACGTCACAGGGGTCTTTCATTCGTAATGACACACGTCCTTTGGAGTCTTTTTCAAATAACCGGTCTGAAGATAACCGCAGCCGGGTTAGCTGGACAAGTAATAATACAACAGGTCTAAAGAAGTTCTATTATGTAAAAGCCACACAGAATAATTAAACTACCTGTAACCATTATGTAAGCGCCGTTCTTTTCATACTGAGCATATTAAAGGACGGCGCATATTCTACGCTTGCTGCCTGCCATCCTCCCGGCATCCACCCGGGATCTTCCTGGGGTTAGCCCAGGTGGATGTCAGGAGGATGCCACGTGGATGGCAAGTTGCGAACGTGGGACACACTGATTCTAATTTTCCAATTGACATTTAAACATTAGTTATAGAAGTTGCTTCTAATTAAAAAATATAGCTTTTCAGGAGCGTCCTTATGGCAGACCAGTTACAAGAAATGCTGAATAAGATTTATGAAGAAGGCGTGAACAAAGCTAAAGCTGAAGCGGCGGTAATCCTCGAAGCTGCGCAGCAGGAAGCTGAACAAAAGAAAACCTTGGCTACTCAGGAAGCGGAAAAGATTATCAAAGATGCCAAACAGAAAGCCGCAGAGCTGGACAAGAACCTCAATTCAGACCTCAAGATGGCTGCCCAGCAGGCAATGAGTGCTCTCAAGAATAAAATCATCAATACCTTGATGGTTGAAACAATGAATAAGCAAACTTCCGAAGCCATGCAAGACGGTGCCTTTCTGCAAAAGCTTATCCTGGAAGTTCTCGGCAAATGGTCTCCCCAATCGTCTTTGGTATTAACTGTTCCCGAAAGCAAAAAAGCAGAATTGGATACATTCTTTAATACAAGTGTGAAGTCCGCTTTTGCCGGCAGCCTCAAAATTGATTACAGTCCGATCATGAAAAACGGATTGGCAATTGCTCCGGCTGATGGAACTTATAAGCTCAGTTTTACCGATGAGGATTTTGCCAATTTCTTCAAATCCTATTTAAGACCCAAAGCAGCCCAAATCTTATTCGGAGAATAATCTCCCCAAGATGGCTACAGAATATTATTACTTTGTAACCGGCTTACCGGCTCAAAGCGCAGATGATACCAAACTGCTGCTCACTCCGCTGATGTTTTTACATGCTGCCGAAGAGCATCTGGATGAAAGTGATTTTGACCTGTTGGAATTGCTGTTGATGCCAAATGATATCACCAATCTTGTCCATATCCTGCATGATAAAGACCAGTGGTCTGATGAGAATACTGTTTCTCGCGAAGAATGGGAAGAGGTTTTGGCTCTTTTGAAAGAACATGTTGATTCTAATCCTCTCAATAAGAAACTCTTCAAGAAACACATTCCCCCCTTTATGATTGACTACTTGCATGAGTATGTCAAATCCGGCGAACTCAAAGCAGAGAATGTTCTATATCAGGAACTGTTTTCCCGTTTTTATGACTGGATAAAGACCAGCAACAACGATTTCATCAAAGAGTGGTTCCGCTTTGATTCGGACATCAGGAACATTACCATAGCCATCAATTGCAGAAAACACGGAATATCTTACCATGATCAATTGATTGGCAACAATGATTTAACAGAGAAACTGATTAAGAGCACAGCCGGTGATTTTGGTTTGGGCGGAGAGTATCCTATGTTTGAAACCATCTCCAGACTGAATGACCAGCCTGATATTATTGAAAAAGAAAAGGGATTTGATGCTTTGCGTTGGAAGTGGATTGATAACAGGACTTTCTTTGATTACTTTACAATTCCCCGTATACTGGGCTATTTTTTAAAACTACAAATCGTATATAGATGGATTCATCTGAGCCAGTCAGTTGGCGAAAAGCGGTTTAATCAGGTTTTACATGACTTGGAAACCAGCTTTGAATTTCCCGAAGAATTTGCACTTAATAAAAGGTGATGAATATGACCAAAGGTATAGTAAAAGGCGTTATCGCTAATCTGGTCCAGATTGAAGTGGACGGACCTGTTTCGCAGAATGAAATCTGTTACATTTTGCTGGGTGAAACCAGGCTGATGGCAGAAGTCATCAAGATTATGAAAAACACGGCTCATGCTCAGGTGTTTGAAAGCACTCGCGGTTTGAAACCGGGGGACTTGGCAGAATTCACCAACCATATGCTGGAAGTGAAATTGGGACCGGGTATGCTTTCCAAAACCTATGATGGGCTGCAAAACGACTTGAATAAAATGGACGGCATTTTCCTGATCAGGGGTCAATATACTGACCCGCTTGACCAAGGTGTGAAATGGCAGTTTACGCCAACGGCAAAACCGGGTGATAAAGTTCGTGCCGGTGACTGGCTGGGACATGTTCCTGAAAGCTGGATAAAACATCAGATTATGATACCCTTCAGCTATGATGATGCCTATACAATAAAAACCATCGTGCCTCAGGGTGAATATGAAATCACAGATACAATCGCTGTTGTTACGGATTCCAAAGGTAAGGACTTTGAGATAAATATGATACAGAGATGGCCTGTTAAAATGGCTATTAAAAACTACAAAGAAAAACCCCGCCCATTTCGAATGATGGAAACCGGTCAACGTACAATCGATACTCTCAATCCAATTGTGGAAGGCGGTACAGGCTTTATACCGGGACCGTTTGGTTGTGGTAAAACAGTTCTGCAACACGCGCTTTCCAAATTTGCTGATACCGATATGATTATAGTGGCTGCCTGTGGTGAACGCGCTAATGAAGTGGTGGAAATATTTGTTGAGTTTCCCGAGCTGGATGACCCGCGTACCGGCAGAAAGCTGATGGAACGTACTATTATCATCTGTAACACTTCCAATATGCCTGTGGCTGCCCGTGAAGCTTCGGTTTATACTGCGATGACCATTGCGGAATATTACAGAACCATGGGACTCAAAGTATTGCTGCTGGCGGACTCCACTTCCCGCTGGGCACAGGCTTTGCGTGAAATGAGTAACCGTATGGAAGAATTGCCCGGTCCTGATGCTTTCCCGATGGATTTGCCTGCCATTATATCCAACTTCTACTCCCGGGCAGGTTACGTAGTACTCAATAATGGTAAAACCGGTTCCATTACTTTTATTGGAACTGTTTCTCCCGCCGGTGGCAGTAAAAAAGAACCTGTGACCGATGCTACCAAAAAAGCTGCCCGTTGTTTTTATGACCTATCACAGGACAGAGCAAATAGTAAACGCTGGCCTGCAGTTGACCCAATTGCAAGTTATTCCAAATATCTTGATTATGATGAAGTTATCAGCCATTTGAACTCAACTATCTCACCCACTTGGGTGTCTGATGTCATGGATGCTAAAGATATCTTACTCAGAGGCAGAGAAATACATGAACAAATCAACATACTGGGTGAAGATGGGGTTCCTGTATCATACCATGAAAGATATTGGAAGAGTGAGCTCATCGATAGAATTATCCTTCAACAGAACGGTTTTGACAAGATAGACCAGTCCACCCCCATGAAAAGACAGAAATATATGCTTGAGCTCATCTTGACGATATGTAGGTCAGATTTTACATTTGAGATGTTTGAAGAAGTGCAACCCTACTTTATCAAGATAGTGAACTTATGCAAACAAATGAATTATTCCGAATTCGAATCACCCTCATTTAATAATTACGAATCAGAGTTAGGTAACATTATTGCTGAAAGGAGAGTGAAATAATGACTACACAAGCCTTTCAACGCATTTATACTAAATTGAATCAAGTCACAAAAGCTACTGTCACGGTGCAGGCAACGGGAGTCGGTAATGAAGAAATGGCAGTTGTGTCGGGTCGTCTTGCCCAAGTAGTAAAAATATTAGGCGATAATGTGACTTTGCAGATTTTTACCGGTACAGAAGGCATCGGGACTGATGCTGAAGTTGTCTTCATGGGTAAACCACCCGTGCTTAAAGTCGGGGAACAACTGTCAGGCAGATTCTTCAACGCTTTTGGTGACCCAATTGATGGTGGTCCTGAAGTGGAAGGAATAGAAATGGAGATTGGTGGCCCATCCGTAAATCCTGTTCGACGTAAGCAACCATCTGAGTTGATTGCAACAGGTATTGCCGGGATTGATTTGAATAATACTATTGTTACCGGACAAAAAATACCGCTTTGGGCTGATCCTGACCAACCGTATAATCAAGTTTTGGCTCTAATCGCTCTTCGTGCAAATGCCGATAAGATAATTTTGGGAGGCATGGGGCTTTCCAATGATGATTATCTGTTGTTTAAAAGTGCTTTTGAGAATGCGGGTGTTTTGGACAGGATTATCTCTTTTGTCAATACTACTGAAAATCCTCCTGTTGAGCGTTTGCTTGTTCCCCACATGGCTTTGACCGCTGCAGAATATTTTGCTGTGGAGAAACATGAAAAGGTAATAGTTTTACTCACTGATATGACCTTGTACTGTGATGCTCTCAGCATAGTGTCCAACCGCATGGACCAAATTCCATCCAAAGATAGTATGCCTGGTTCGCTGTATAGTGACCTTGCCAGAATATATGAAAAAGCCGTGCAATTCCCCGATGGTGGCTCAATTACAATCGTAGCTGTTACTTCACTTTCCGGTGGAGATATTACTCACGCTATTCCTGATAACACGGGCTATATTACTGAAGGTAATCTCTACCTGTTGCGTGACACCGATATCGGGAAAGTGATTGTTGACCCTATCGGCTCTTTATCTCGTCTCAGACAATTAGTCCAGGGTAAAAAGACCAGAGCTGACCATGCACAAGTTATGGATGCATCTGTCCGTCTTTACACTGATGCTGCTCTGGCAAAGATAAAGATGGAAAACGGGTTTGACTTATCGGACTATGATAATAGACTGTTAAAATATGCCAAGGATTACTCTGCCCAATTGCTTGCAATAGACGTAAATCTCGATGTTGATAGTATGTTGGATGTTGCTTGGGAGTTATTCGCCAAGTACTTTTCCAAGGCAGAAGTGGGTATAAAAGAAGAATTTATGAATCTATACTGGAAAAAATAAATGGGCGTCCAATTCCAATATAATAAGACTGCTCTGCAAAAGATAGACAAGCAGCTAAAAATACGCTTACGAGCCTTACCTACCCTGAAAAACAAAGAATCATATCTAAGAGTTGAAGTTAAAAAAGCACGTGACATGGCAGCCGACCTGGAACAGAAAGTAGCTGTGAAAACTCAGGAACTGAATAAGTTTATGAGACTCTGGCAGGAATTTGATGCCGGTTTGCTTTCCATCAGGCAAGTGGAAATCATCGCCCGTAAGATTGCCGGCGTAAAGATTCCCATGATGGGCAAGATTGACTATGACATCAAACCTTTCTTTATGTTTCATGCTCCGAGCTGGTATCTGGATGGGATAACCCAGCTCAAGTCCGTTTCAGAGCTTCAGATTGAGCGTCAGTTTTACCTTAGAAAGATGCGTATCTTGGAAGCTATACGCAAGAAGACCACTCAAAAGGTCAATCTTTATGAGAAAGTCCAGATTCCAGCTTTTGAAGATGCCATCCGTAAAATCAAACGCTTCATGGAAGACGAGGAAAACCTCTCCAAATCAGGGCAAAAGATACTCAAGAACCGGATGCAGAATGAGGCAGCCTTATGATTGAAAAGATGCGCAGATATACTTTCATATTGCATCATGCGGACTACGCTGCTTTTCTTGTTGATTTGCAAAAACTGGGCATGGTGCACATCGTTAAAAGCACCAAAGAAAAGAATGAAAAGCTGCTCGAAACTCATCATGAAATCGAAGCTTATACCAATTCCATCAAGTTTTTGAAGAAGTATGTCACCGACAAAAGCTCAAAAAAACAGACTTCCATGCTACCTATCCAGATGCGGACAGCTATAGACAAAGCTCATACAGAAAGGGAAAGATTGCATCTCCAGTGCTCTGTTTTGACCAAAGATATTCATGATTTGGAGCCTTGGGGCAATTTTGACTATGAGATGTTTAAAAACCTGGCTGCTTATGGCTTGCAGATAAGTCTTTATGCTTGCACAAAGCATCACTTCAAAGCTGAATGGCGCAGTCAATATACAATCCAGGATATCAATACAAACGGTGCTATGGTCTATTTTGCCGTGATTCACAGGGCAGATGAGCCTTGCCGGATAGACGCAGATAATTTCAAACTCCCTCCCAGGACTTTAGCTGAACTCATCAAAAATGAGGACGTGGTTGACAAAGGTCTGAAAGCCATTGAAGATTTTTATAATGACAATGCTCTGGCAGCCATTGACTTGTTTACTGAGGAAATTTCCAGTCTGTCTCACAAGTATGAATATGAGGATGCCAATCTTCAATCCCTGCCCGAAGCCGATAATCACGTTATGATTATGCAGGGCTGGATACCCAAACGCATAGAACACGACTTGTCTGATTTTCTAAGTAAGCAAGACGTGGTGCACTTTGCCATTGATGGCAAAGTTGAAGATAATCCTCCCATTCTGCTTCGGAATAACTGGTTTGCCAAAATCTTTGAACCCATCGGCAATATGTTTATGCTGCCTTATTACAATGAAATTGACCTGACTCCGTTTTTAGCTCCTTTTTATATGATGTTCTTTGGTTTTTGCAGCGGAGACACAGGCTATGGTATTGTCTTGTTTATTTTAGGCTGGCTTTTAAAGAGGAAATTTAAGAATAAGCCTGATATGCAGCCTTTTCTGACTCTTATCATGGCTTTGGGTATCGGTGCAACCATCATGGGTTTTGTGATGGGAAGTTTCTTCTCGTTTGATATGAAGAAGCTCGCTTTTCTTGACCCCTATATTCTGATTAGAAATACCAATCAAATATTCAATTTTGCCCTGCTATTGGGTCTGATTCAGATTCTCACAGGTAAAGTCATCAATGCAGTCAAACAAATGATCCAGAGCGGTTTTATTCATGGGGTTGCCACCCTTGGGATAGCTTTGTTTATTTTGTGCCTTGCCATATCCGGTTCACCTATGTTGGGAGCCAAACCCGGTGCCATATTGAAATACACGCCGTATGGAATGTATCTTGGTCTGGCTTTGGTTTTCCTGCTCAATTCCCCGGGCAAGAGCATCCTGCTAAATCTTGCCAATGGCATCTGGGTCATGTATGGAGTTTTTACCGGCTTTTTTGGCGACCTGCTGTCCTATATTCGTCTTTTTGCTTTGGGCGTTTCAGGCGGTATATTGGGTTTTGTAATCAATACTATGGCTGCCCAATTTGGCGCAGTACCCATCATCGGACCAGTATTGTTTATCGTCTTTATGATTGCCGGACATAGCCTGAATATTGCTTTGAGCAGTTTAGGCGCATTCGTACATCCCATGCGTTTGACCTTTGTAGAGTTTTTTAATAACTCCGGGTTCAGTGGACCCGGAATTGCATATAAACCTTTCGGAAAACAAAAAACTGTTAATTAAATAGGAGGAATTATGTCCCCAGATAGTTTAGCTACTGTTGCACAAGCTGCTGCTCCGATAACCTCTAACATTGCGCTATATACTGCCTGGATAGGTATGTTTTTTATGGTCGCACTCAGCGGATTAGGAAGTGCTATGGGCACTGTTATGGATGGTCAGGCAACTATTGGTGCAATGAAGAAAAGAGATGATATCTTTGCCAATTGCATGATACTTTCCGCTCTTCCCGGTACACAAGGTCTCTATGGCTTTGGAGCTTTCTTTTTGCTCAAGGCAAAGATTGTTCCCGGTATGTCAATGGAGTCGGCTGTGGCTATTTTTGGAGCCGGTATGATTGTTGGCTTGGTTTGCTGGTTATCAGCTATCCAACAGGGTAAAGTTGTGGCTACAGGTATTGAAAGCATCGGAAACGGCAACGACGTCTTTTCCAAGACTCTTGTGCTTGCTGTTTATCCGGAACTCTATGCCATCATTTCTTTCGCTGCCGCTTTCCTGATTTCCACAGGAATCTAAACGAACCATTAGGTTCATCACCCCAAATTTTCAGTATTTATATCGTTAGAAAGCAGTCTGTAACAGACTGCTTTCTTTTATCGACAAACGAAGGCGTCATTGCTGCTCGGTAGTAATACCATTTTGCCATCAATGCCCCAAGGTAGATCAGGATGCCGATGCCACCAAAGGCATGAAAGAAAACAACCTGTGTGAATAAAAGGAAATCTCCTCTTTCGGGGGCAAAACAGTAACGCAAAATTTTATTGACCTTCTTTTTCCTTGACTATATTTCACTCTCAGAAAAACTAAGCTTTATACTGTTGAGATAATAATCGGGTTGCATTAAAGAAGTAACAACCATTTATTACAAGCGAGGAATCAATCCATGAAAGACGTTTTCAAAAAATTGTCGCTTTTCGAGGCAGGTAAAGTGCTTGATGCTGCGACGGGACGCGGGGATTTTATCAACGTAATCAAGCAGCATTTCAAATCCTATACCCAGATAATTGGCATCGACTATTCGGAAACATCCATCAAACATGCCCAAAAGTTGTTCCCCGAGAACGATATTGAGCTATATAAGATGAATCTGGAGAAGCTTTCCTTTGCTGATGGTTACTTTGATACGGTTTGCATTTCCAATTCCTTGCACCACCTCGAGCATCCCGAAGCTGTTTTTGCTGAGTTGATGCGGGTGCTGCGTCCGGGGGGATTGATGGTACTGGTTGAGATGTATAGAGATGGGGAGCAGACTCCGGCACAGCAGACCCATATCAATATGCACCATTGGTTTGCACAGATTGATACATCCAACAAAGTCTTTCACAGAGAGACCTATCTGAAAGAGGAACTACTTGCCTTTGCTCACAAACTGCCCTTACTGAAAACGACTATTGAAGACTTCTACATTCCGGTCGATAATCCGACAGACCCGGTTGCCACTGAGCCAATGGTTAAAAACGTGCAGGAATGGATTAAAAAATGCGAGTCTATCCCCGCAGCTGAACATCTGTGTTGCGAAGGGCACAAGATTATTGAAAGAATAAAAACCGCCGGATGCGTCAGTGCCAGCAGGCTGCTGATTACCGGCTATAAACATAAAGAAAAGAAACACACGAAATAGGAGCACACATGAACCTCGATGTAGATTTGTTTGAATTAAATCAAACCCAACTCAATAAAGTAGCCAAAGAATGCGGGTTGCAAGGCTATACCCAGATGAAGAAGCAGGAATTGATTTTCGGCATCTTCGAATTCCGCGCCCAGCAGGAAGGACTTGCTTTCGTGACGGGATGTCTGGAACTCATGGAAGACGGCTTTGGCTTCCTGCGCTTTCCAGAAAACAATTACAACCCCGGCAGAGATGATGTCTATGTCTCTTTGACGCAAATCAGACGATTTAACCTAAAAAAAGGGCACATGGTTTCCGGTCCGGTGCGTTCTCCCAAAGAAGGCGAGAAATATTACGCACTGCTGCGGGTCGAATCCATCAATTACTGTTCACCCAACAGCACTCAGGAAATGCGGCTGTTTGATGAACTCACGCCTTATTATCCGACGGAAAGATTGAACCTTGAATATGACCCCAAAAACTTTTCCACCCGCATTATCAATCTCTTCACTCCCATCGGTAAGGGACAGCGCGGACTGATTGTGGCTGCTCCCCGCACCGGCAAAACCACTTTATTGCAAGACACAGCCAATGCCATTCTGACCAATCACCCGGAAGTGCATTTGATTGTGCTGCTGGTGGATGAACGCCCCGAGGAAGTCACCGAAATGAAGAAAACCCTCAAGCCCGGCAACAAGGAAGTCATCAGCTCCACCTTTGACGAGTCACCCCGTAACCATACCAATGTATCAGAGATGGTTCTGGAAAAAGCCAAGCGGATGGTGGAGATGAATCAGGACGTGGTAATAGTTTTGGACAGTATCACAAGACTGGCAAGAGCTTACAACAGTGTGATTCCTTCCAGCGGAAAGGTGCTTTCCGGCGGTATTGATACCAATGGTTTGATAAAACCCAAAAAGTTCTTTGGTTCCGCCCGCAACACAGAAGAAGCCGGAAGCCTGACCATTATTGCCACAGCGTTGGTGGATACCGGCAGCAAGATGGACCAGGTTATTTTTGAAGAGTTTAAAGGCACTGGTAATATGGAACTGCAGCTTGACAGAAGCATCTCTGATATGAGACTTTATCCTGCCATTGATTTGGTCAAATCCGGCACGCGCCGAGAAGAACTGCTGCTCACCAAAAACGAGCTGAACCGCATGTATGTCCTGCGTAAATTTCTCAAGACTGTCAGTCCGATCCAGGGTATCGAAACCCTGCGTAAAAAGATGGCGGTGACTGAGACCAACTACGACCTGCTTAATTCGATGAGCAATTAACCTATTGCATAGATGGAAATAGTCGCTCCAGCCGGTAACTTTGAAAAGCTGCAATATGCTCTTGCCTACCATGCCGACGCCGTTTATTTGGCTGGGCAGAACTATGGCTTAAGGGCTTTTGCCGGTAACTTTTCGCTTACTGAGCTTAAAGCAGCCACAGACTATGCGCATGCTTTGGGCAAACGAGTTTTCCTCACCCTCAATATTTTTTCCCGAAATAAGGATATACATGAACTCCCCGATTATCTGCAAGAGCTGAATAGCATTGATTTCGATGCCATTATTGTCTCTGAACCAGGCGCTTTGTCCTTAGTTAAACAATATACCAAATTCCCAATTCATCTCAGCACTCAGGCAAATACGACAAATTGGCAGGCAGTCAGCTTCTGGCAGGAAATGGGAGTAAGCAGAGTGATTCTGGCAAGGGAAGTTTCTTATTCCGAAGCGTTGGAAATCAAATCCAAAGTTCCCGAGATGCAGCTCGAAGTCTTTATCCATGGTGCTATGTGTATGGCGTGGTCAGGACGCTGCTTGATGAGCGCTTTGCTCAATGACAGAAGCGCTAATCTCGGTCAATGCACTCATCCCTGCCGTTGGGAATGGAATCTGACAGAGCCCACCCGAGCCGGACAAGTCTTTTCCCTTGAACAAGATGAGAGAGGCAGCTATCTGATGCATTCCAAAGACCTTTGCCTGCTCAAAGAAATGCCGTTGCTAACTGCTTCCGGCATAGCTGCCGGCAAGATTGAAGGCAGGATGAAAAGCACTTATTATACCGCTTTGATCAGCAGAATCTATCATTCAGCCAAAACCCTCCCAGTCAAAGAGGCTACAGACTGGCAGCAATTAGCCGCTGAAGTCAATAAAGTCAATCATCGCCCCTATTTTTCCGGTTTCTTTTATGCTGAGGATTCCGTTAACTATGCTCAGCAGATTGCTCCCATCAGTTTGGATGAAAACTATGACGAGTGGCAGTATTGCGGTAAAGTCACCAGGGCGGAAAACGGTTTGCTCTGGTTTGATTGCCTTTCCAAAATCGAACTCGGCGACCAGGTGCAAATAATATATCCAGACCGGACGGATGACATCACGGTCACGGTAAATCAAATCTATGACGATGAAAGCAACTCTTTATCCATGACCAAGCCCAACCGCAGTTTTGCCCTGCCCATTGCAACCGCCAAAGCAGAATGGGGTCTGGTGCGCAAATGTCTGTACCACATACTTTAGTATGTACAGGATTCAGGAATGGAAACAAGAGCAATACCACATAATTTAGTAGATACATCCGCATGTACCACATACTTTAGTATGTACTTTATCACGTGTGGATTAGCATAAATTATGTTTAGACTAAAATCTATCCAGCTAATCCTGCTTTTGGCAATATTGAGTATCTCTTTTTTGCAGGGTGCTTTGAAGCCCGAAATCCAGGCAATTATTGATAATTACAACCAAGGTGAGACGAGCAAATGCACTGCTTTGCTGCAATCTGCCCAACCGGCAAATCCGGATGAGAATGCGGTTGTTCTCTATTACAAGGCTATGTTGACCAGCGATGCTGCTCTTGCCAAAACAAGTTTGACCTCTCTGTTAACTGGCTATCCCAAGACCGGTTATGCGCAAAAAGCCATGCTCGAGCTGGGCAATTTGTGCCTGCTGGACCGAGAATATGACAAAGCTCTGGGCTTTTACCGCAATATCACAGACCCTGATTTGGTGGACAAACACTATTGGATAGCCAATACCTATTATCAAATGAGCGATTATCAGAATGCCATTGCTTCCGGCAATCAATACATCAGGCTGGCAAGGCGCAATCCCAGAGTGGAAGATATCTACTATTTAGTGGCAGATTCATATTTTAGCCTGGCTCAATACAATAGCACAATTTCCACTTTGAAGAAGCTGCTTGCATTGCCGGGTTCTCTGGATGACGAGCAATATTTACGCTACCGTTATGGCTATGCCTATGAAATGCTGGGAAACCGCTCTGAAGCAGTCAGCCAGTATAAACAAGGGATTGAAAAAGACCGCTTTTCCTCGCTGGCTTATTTAATTGAAGACCGACTGTTTGAAATGCGGTCAAGATTTGGCAGTTCCCTTGACCTCGGTTTTCTTTATCCCTATTCGGATAATCCTCTACCGGATATCGTTATAGCGGAACAGCTTAAAGCCGAGCAAGAAGCCGAACAGGAAAAACAAGACTCCACAGCCGTCATTAAAGAAGCACTGCCAACGCAATTGGATGCTGCTCCAGGGCAGGGTCTGTTTTTACAGGCAGGACGGTTTAGTCAGTCAAAAAATGCCGTCAAACTCTGTGAACAGATAATCAAACTTAGTCAGAATGCGCAATATTACAAATCGACCCAGTTCAAGGATGTCTCCTGGGTGGTGGTGGTCGGTCCCTTTCAGACTCAGCAGGATGCCCAAGCTGCCAAAGATACTCTGAAAGACAACAACATTGATACTTTCATCATAGAAAGATAGGAAGAAAACCATGCTTCGATGTCATTCCTGCTTCAGCCAGTCCTCAACTAACGACAGGAGTCTGACAGGAGTCTATCAGGAGTCTATCAGGACTATATTCCCGCCAAACTCCTTGCAGAGTGCCGTATGAGTGCTATCGTAAAAAGGGAAGGGAATGAGGAAGCAAAGATAACGCCTATGCTGAAACAGTATTTGGATGTGAAACGCGCTCATCCCGATAAACTGGTTTTATTCCGGATGGGGGACTTTTACGAAACGTTTTTTGAGGACGCCTATACCACTTCCAAAGTGCTGAATATCACTTTGACCACCCGCAATAAACACAACGACAATCCCGTTCCCTTAGCCGGTTTTCCCTATCATGCATTGGATAATTATCTGGATAAACTGATTAAAGCAGGTTTGAAAGTGGCAATCTGTGAGCAGATGGAAGACCCCAAACAGGCTGTGGGGCTGGTAAAAAGGGAGATTACGGAAATCATCACTCCCGGTGCCATTCTCGACCAAAACCTGATTGATACCAAGGACAACAACTTTCTGTGCAGCGTTTACTTTGAGAAAAACACCGAGTTGATAGGACTGGCATGCTTAGATATATCCACTGCGGACTTCCTCTTTACCGAAGTTGCCTTGGATGAGTTTAATAACGAAATACAACGTCTGCATCCGGCAGAAATCATTGTCAATAATACCGGAACGGAAAAGTGGCTTGCGGACATCCTGTCTGATTCCAAGCCTACCATAACGGTTTTTGACAGCTGGCAATTCCAGCCCTCGGAAGCCATTCAGCTTTTGAAAAAGCACTTTCAGGTGAAATCTCTGGAAAGCTTTGGCGCTCATAATAAAAATATGGGTGCAACCGCTGCCGGAGCTGCTTTGGCTTATGTGCAATCACTTTATAAAGATAATCTCAAGCATGTGACAGGCTTGCACTTCTATTCGCTGAGCAGCTATATGCAATTGGACGAAGTGACCAGACGCAATCTGGAATTGCTGCGCTCCATGCGCTATGGCAACCGAACCGGCAGTTTGATTGAAATTCTTGACCAGACTTTGACTCCAATGGGCTCAAGACTGCTGCATCAATGGCTGTTACATCCCCTGCTGGATATCAATGAAATCATTGCCAGGCAGGAGATTGTCGCTTTGCTTTTGGGCAACTATCCCTATCTCAAAGACCTCAGAACAAAGCTCAGAGATGTGGGCGACATCAGCAGATTGATTTCCAAGATTGGCTCCAACAGGATTAACCCACGGGAAATCATCGCTTTGCAGTCATACCTGCTGGTGCTGAAAGAGCTTAGCCTTGTCTTGAGCAAATTTGAGAGCGAGACCACAAACTCCTGGCTGCAGCAACTGAATAACTTTGACGACCTGATAGAAAAGATTGAGCAGGCAATCAACGAAAAGCCGCCTCTGGTTATCACAGACGGGGGAATTTTCAAAAGCGGGTATCACGTTGAACTGGATGAGCTGCTTTCCATCAGTCATGACGGCAAATCCTGGATTGCGCAATTGGAAGATGACGAACGCAAGAAAACAGGCATTCCGTCTCTGAAAATCGGCTATAATAAAGTCTTTGGCTATTATATTGAAGTAACGACTGCGCATCGCAGTAAGGTGCCGGATTATTATATCGGCAAACAGACTCTGGTCAATGCAGAACGCTTCATCTCGCCCCGCTTGAAGGAATATGAATCCAAAGTCCTGAGCGCGGAAGAGAGAATTAAAAGCCTGGAATATGAGCTCTTTAAGGATTTCCGCACCTATCTGGGTGAGCAAATTACCGGATTGCAAGCCCTGTCTGACCTCGTGGCAATGATAGATGTATTCAGCGATCTGGCGTTTCTGGCGCATCAGAATAATTACTGCCGTCCTGTTTTTGTGGAAGCAAGAGCTCTTGAGATTGTCAACGGCAGACACCCGGTCATTGAAAAACTGCTGGTCGGTGAAGAGTTTATTCCCAATGATACCTTGCTGAATAGCACGGACAATAGGATTGCCATTATTACAGGTCCCAATATGGCAGGTAAGTCAACTTACCTGAGACAGATAGGACTGATAGTTATCATGGCGCAGATAGGCAGTTACGTACCTGCAAAAAGCATCCAAACCCCTATCTTTGACCGGATTTTTACCCGGGTCGGCGCTTCAGACAATCTGGCGCAAGGACAAAGCACCTTTTTGGTGGAAATGATTGAGACAGCGAATATCCTGCATTCTGCCACGCCTGATTCCCTGATTCTGCTGGATGAAATCGGACGCGGAACTTCCACTTTCGATGGATTGAGCCTGGCATGGTCAATCGTGGAGTACATTGAAAAGCTGGTTACTGCCATGACGCTTTTTGCCACGCATTATCATGAGCTTACAGAGCTGGAAAACCTTTATCCCGCCGTGAAGAATTACAATATTGCAGTCAAGGAATGGCAGGATCAGATGATATTCCTGCGTAAGATAGAACGGGGCGGAGCCGACCAAAGCTACGGCATTCAGGTTGCCAGACTGGCAGGTATTCCCGAAAAGGTTGTCCGCCGGGCAAAGGACATACTTCGGAATTTAGAAGAGCATGAAATCAGTCCGCAGGGGTTGACGAACAGCATCAGGAAAAGACTCAATCAGAATTTACCGCAGATGGAAATCTTTGAAGTGCTATTGGATAGGTCTGATGAAAAGGATACTTTCATCCGGGAGATAAAAAACCTTGACCTGAATGAACTGACGCCTATACAGGCTTGGCAGTATTTGAAAGATTTGCAGGACAGACTTTAGCATAGTAGCGACATTCGCCTCGAATGTCAAATTAAACAGATGAGGCGTATGTTTTCACCCTGGGAGGGGCTTTAAAAATGACACAGTTTACACAATATTTATCCAAAATCAGATTAGTTCTGTTAGCAGGACTGGGGTTTCTAATCCTGCTGCTCAGTTTTGGCTGTGCTGCCCAGAGAGCGGACAGTGCCGGCAAAGTGAACGGCGTCTATATCAAAAAGCAGGATTTTATGAATTCCCTGCGGGGACATTTCAC
>Ga0247841_10006428_pt1 | contig 18122 bp, 14 predicted proteins | sample LaCruzMarch2015__2_FD_192410 | JGI IMG/M metagenome (GOLD analysis project Ga0247841, IMG submission 192410) | Freshwater microbial communities from meromictic Lake La Cruz, Castile-La Mancha, Spain - LaCruzMarch2015_18m | ecosystem: Environmental > Aquatic > Freshwater > Lake | place: Spain... | reverse complement strand
CGCCGCGAGGGAATCGGCGATCGTCTCGCCGATGGCCTGGGGCTCTTCGCGCGGGACATCGGCGCCGACTTCGCGATGACGATCAAGGGTGCGGAGTTGCCGATGCACGAGCCGCGAGGGAAGCAGGGAATGGGACTCTCCTACGCCACGTCCCCGCGCGGCGCGACGCACCTCGAAGGGATGCACGACTCGATGCTCGAACGCGAGAATGCGTGCCCCGAACTCGGCGTGACGAAGACCTACAGCCGCTTCACACTGCTCGATAAGATCGAGCCCTCGATCGCGTTCGAGGACCTGCGCTCGTTCACGAACTCGCTCGTCCTCTGCTGTTTCACGATGAGCGAGACGGGGCCCGGGTACAACGTCCCCGCCATTCGTTCGCTCCTCGAGGCCGCGACGGGACTCGCGATGGACGCGACCGAGATGCAGCGCGTTGGCGCGCGAGCTTACGCCCTGTTGCGGGTCTTGAGCGCACGCGCCGGGCACACGCGCGACGTTGACGGCCTGCCGGCGCGGTTCGCCGAACCCTTGCCGCGCGGCGCGAGCGCCGAGCACCCGATTCCGGCGAAGGAGATGAAGGCCGCCGTGGCCGCCTACTACAAGGCGCGCGGCTACGATCGCTTCGGCCCGACGGACAAGACACTGCGCGCGCTCGGCCTCGACGATTGCGCAGGCAGGATCCGCCGGAGGGCGGCATGATCCCGGCCGTCGCGTTCATCGGGCACCACGAGAGCGGGAAGACGCGCGTCGTGGTCGAGATCACGAAGCGGCTGACGGACCGCGGCTACCGCGTCGGCACGGTCAAACACGCGCCCGACCTCGGTGAGGTCGACGCGCCGGGCACCGACAGCGCCCTGCACCTCGAGGCCGGCGCGGTCCGCACGTTGCTCCGCGGAGAGACCACCTCGGCCCTCTACTTCGAGCACGGCGAGCCGGACGACCTCGCGGCCGAGATCGACTCGCTCTTCCTCGGCTGCGATCTCGTCGTCATTGAGGGCTACAAGCGTGGCCCGTGGCCGAAGATCGAGGTGTTCCGCCGCGGGCGGGACCTTCGCCGCGAGCCGCTGGCGGGGGAGATCGACGTCCTCGCCGTCGTGACCGACGAGCGCGTCGCCCTGCCTGACGGCGTGCGTCGGTTCGGCGCGCGCGACGTCGAGCGGATCGCCGACTTCGTCGAAGCGGTGATCGCCGGCAGCGAGGACGATTGCGCCTCCGAGGAGGCTGTGCTACCCTGAGCGGGCGATGACAGCGATCGGAACGGCCGTCTCCCCTTTCGCGGCGCCCGCCGCGGCGACGATCTTCCTCGTCCCGCCACGGGCCGAACGCCTGACGCTCGGACGGCGCCTTGTCGCGCCGCTCCTCGGCGATCGGCCGCAAGACCACGCCCTCGCCCTGCGCGGAGTTCACCCCGATGTGATGGAACTCCTTCCCGCGAGCGGCAAGGAGAGGATCGGCATCGACCAAGTCCGCGAGGTGCTCCGCATGGCGCAGTTCTCTGCCGTCCAAGCAAGCCGCAAAGCGTGCCTCATCCCGTTCGCCGAGGACTTGACTCCCGAGGCGTCCAACGCTCTCTTGAAGGTCCTCGAAGAGCCGACGCGAGGCATGGTGTTCGTTCTTCTCGCGTCCCACACGGGCGACCTTCTGCCGACGATCGTCTCCCGCAGCCGCGTCGAACGGGTCCAGCCGGAGAGCAGGACTTCGCTGGCCGAGCCTCTCGTCGCCGTTGGCTATTCGACCTCCGAGGCGGAGTGGCTCGTCTGCGTCGCCGACCGCGCGGGCGAACTCGACGGGCTCGTCGCAGCCCGCGTCCATGTCGGGGAGGCGCGCAGTCTAGCGCGCGGCCGGCTCGAGACCCTATCGGCCGTCGACCTGGTCGCCACCTGTCTCGACGGCGGACCCATCGACCGAAGGGAGGCACACCTCGTCCTCGCCGCCCGAGCCGCAACGCGCGACCCGGAACTCCTCACGTCCGGTGTCCTGGCGCTGGCCGGCCAGGAACGCTCGACGCTGTTCGTCTTCCTCACCGACCTTCTCTCCGCGTGCGCCGACGCGATCCGCGGCTCTGTCACCGCTGACGCAGTTGCGGGGAAGCCGAACGCGACCCGGGCGCGACAGCTCCCCTTGCAGGGGCCCGAACGCGCCTGCGTCGCCATCGAGACCGCAAATCGGGCCCTTCTCGCATACTCGCCGCCCGAGGCCGTGCTTCTCTCGCTCTTCTTCGCGTTCGGGGGGACGTTTCCATGACCAGTGATCGCGTCGTCCTTGTGCGGCTTCTCGACGTCGAACGGGAGTCCACGTACTTCCGCGCGGGACAGGTTCCCGTGAAGGCGGGCGCCCACTGCGTCGTCGAGCACAGCGGCCCTCGCCTGGGCATCGTCGTAGAACAGGTGGCCGCCGACGTGGAACTGAGTGACCAACTCGAGCCGATCCTCCGCGTCGCGACGGATGCCGACCTCGATGCGCACCGCCTCAACCAAGCGGACGTCGAGCGCACGCTCAAGGCGACGCGCGCGACCGTGGCCCGCCACGCGCTGCCCATGCACCTCATCGCCGCCGAGTACTCGCTCGACCGACGGCTCCTGCGCGTCTACTTCACCGCCCCGCATCGCGTCGACTTCCGCGACCTCTTGCGGGACCTTGCCAGCCAGTTCGGCACGCGCATGGAGCTCCGCCAGGTGGGTCACCGCGACGAGACCAGACTGCGTGGCGGGTACGGACGATGCGGGGTCGAGGTCTGCTGCCACCGCTTCCTGCGGGAGCCGAAGCCCGTACCGATGGAGTACGCGTACGACCAGGAGTTGTTCGTTTCTCCCGAACGGATCACCGGAGTCTGCGGCCGGTTGATGTGTTGCCTCGCCTACGAGCGCGAGGCTTACCTGGCGGAACTCGCCGAGTTGCCGAAGCTCGGGTCGCAGGTCACCGTCGGCGACAAGCGGGGAAAAGTCATCGGCCACAGCATCTTCCGCCGAACGGTCACGGTCCTCACCGAGGATCGCGATCGGATCGAGGTGGACATCGCCGAGATCACGCCTCCTCCGACGCCGAAGGCGCCGAAGTGATCTCCCCTCCGGCCGCCTGCACGGCCGAGACTTCCTCGTTCGAGAATCGGCCCCGGACGCGCGCCCCGTCGGGAACATAGTCGAGGATCTCCACGCGATCCTTGGCTCGGAGGAACGGCAGCGACCGCAGCGCGGCGTACGGCACGAGCAGCACGAGTTCGCGGTCTCCCGAGTAGACGAGCGAGGCGACCCGCTCGCGCAACGCGTCGAGGTGGCTGCCTTCCTTGGCGGAGACGGCCACACCCTGGAATCCCGCGGTCGCGAACTCGCCGGCGACATCGATCTTATTCAGGACATTGAGAATCGGCGGCCGTTCGTCGCCCTTCGCGAATACCTCTTTCTCGAGCGTCTCCTCGACGGCGCGGTAGTCACCGGCAGCGGAGGGGCTAGCGACGTCCACCACATGGAGGACAAGGTCCGCATAGCGGGCCGCCTCGAGCGTCGCGGCGAAGGCCGGAACGAGTTGATGCGGCAAGTCGCGGATGAAGCCGACGGTATCGATGAACAGCGCCTCGCGGCCGGCTGCGACCGGCCCTCGGCGCACGAGGGTGTCGAGGGTGGCGAAGAGCTTATCTTCGACGAACGCATCCGCGCCGGCAAGCTGGTTCAGCAGCGTGGACTTCCCACTGTTCGTATACCCGACGAGGGCGACCTGCGGAAGGTCGCTCTTGCCGCGCAGCTTCCGTCGGACGGCGCGCTCCTCGGACGCCGCCCGCAGACGCTTCTCGATCGCGTGGATCCGCCGCGTGACCTTGTTCCGATCGATCTCGAGCTTCGTTTCGCCGGGGCCCCGCGTCCCAATTCCGGCGCCGGCGTGCGTGAGAGCCTCTCCCCATCCTCGCAACCGTGGCAGGAGGTAGCGGAGTTGCGCCAACTCCACCTGGAGCTTGGCCTCCTTTGTCGTTGCGCGCTGGGCGAAAATGTCGAGGATCAGCTGCGTGCGGTCAATGACCTTCCGTCCCAGCGCTTCCTCGAGGTTTCGCCCTTGGCCGGGGCTGAGCTCGTTATTGAAGATGACGACATCGGCGCCCAATTCCTCTGCGGCAGCTCGCACTTCCTCGGTCTTTCCCTTGCCGATGAACGTCGCGCCGTCAGGCCGGAATCGGTTCTGCACAACGGTTGCCAGGGTGGGGATACCCGCCGTGTCGGCAAGCGACTCGAGCTCGACGAGCAAGCCGGCATTGTGGCCCTGAAGGTCGACGGCGACGAGAATCGCCCGCTCCGTGCCGTAGACGCGCGCACGTTTTCCGAGGTAGTCCTCAACGAGCGGGCGCCGCTCTTCGTCATGCCTCTCTTCGTTCAATCTGCGCTCCTAGCGATTCCAGCTTGTCGGCCAGTCCTTCGTAGCCCCGCTCGATCTGATCGAGGCCAGAGAGGGTGCTTGAGCCCTGCGCCGCGAGTGCGCCGAGGACGAGCGCGGCGCCGGCACGGATGTCGGGAGCTTCCACCGCGGCTCCGCGGAGCGCGCCCACTCCCGTGATCGTCGCCGTCCGGCCGTCGATGGCCATCTGCGCGCCCATGGCCCGCATCCCCTCTACGTAGGTGAACCGGCCCTCGAACACGGTCTCGAAGATGTGACTCGTCCCCACGGCCCCGCACAGCGCCGCCGCCGTCTGCGGGTGAAGATCCGTCGGGAATCCTGGGTGGGGCGCCGTCTTGATGTCGATGCCCCGCGTCCCCCCCGGCGCGGACGCCGTCACGTCGGCGCCGGCGACCGTGATCTCAACGCCCATGCTGCGCAGGGCCACGAGGAAAGGCTCCAGGTGATCCGGCCGCACGTCCACGGCGGTCACCGAGCCGCGCGTCGCCACGCCAGCTAGAAGCAACGTGCCCGCCTCGATGCGATCCGGAATCAGCGTATGCTCCGTCCCGTGGAGCTTCGCCTCGGCAACGCGGATCGTGCGCCCCTCCACCTCGATCTCCGCCCCCATCGCCCGCAGAAGCTCAATCAGGTCCAGTACTTCGGGCTCAACGGCCGCATTCGCGATCTCGGTCACGCCAGACGCGAGCGTGCCGGTCATCAAGAGTTGCTCCGTCGCCCCGACGGACGGAAACGAGAACTCCACCCGAGCTCCGCGGAGCCGGTCGGCACTCACCGTCACTGCGGCCGCCGACTCCTCCACATGCGCTCCGAGGGCGCGCAGTCCCTGCAAGTGCAGGTCGACGGGTCGTGCGCCGATGGAACAGCCGCCGGGCAGAGGAACGACGGCTCGCCCCAGACGCCCAACGAGGGGGCCAAGCACGAGGAACGAAGCCCTCATCTTCCGGACCGAGTACGGGCTCGCTGCGGCGGTGAGGGGCCCGTCCTCGGAGATGACCACGCTTCCTCCGTTCCGCACGACACGCTTTCCCAGGGCGCCGAGCGTGAACAGGATCGTGCTGACGTCGCGCAGTTGGGGAACCCGGTGGACAAGGATGGACTCGTCGGTGAGAAGAGACGCCACGCACGCCGGAAGGGCGGCATTCTTCGCCCCCTCGACGCGAACGCGCCCAACGAGTCTGCGGCCGCCTTCAACGGTGAGAACGTCCATGAGGGTCTAGGGCAGGAAGGAGACAGGATCTACGGGGAACTCGCCATTCCGCAACTCGAAGTGCAGGTGCGGACCCGACGAGATGCCCGTGTTCCCCGAGATCGCCACGCGCTGACCTTTCTCCACGTACTGCCCTTTGTTGACGAGCGAGCTCTTGAGGTGCCCGTAGAGCGTGTAGAACCCTCCCGCATGCGCAAGAATGAGCACGTTGCCGTAGCCCGGTTGCTCGCCGGTGAAGTACACCTCGCCCCCCGCCGAAGCGTACACCGTCGTCCCTTCCGGAACGTCAAGATCGATTCCATCGTGGTGATGCCGCATGTCGAGCACGGGATGCTGTCTCCATCCGAACGAAGACACGACCGCTCCCTGGAGCGGCCAGATGAACTGCGCCGTCGACCCGCGCGACAGCGTGGTCACCGTGTCCCAGAAAGCCGAACTGGCCCCCGGGATCACGAGCCGCGCGCCGGCGAAGATCGTCGACGAGGACGAGATCCCGTTCGCTTTGGTGATCGCGTCGACCGACACGCCGTACGTCGCGGAGATGTCCGTCAGCGTCTGACCGGACTTGATCGTATGCACGAGCCCCGTCTTCGCGGCGTAGAGCACTCGCCCGACGGTTGGCGCCGCGGTGCCGTAGATTTGGTTGTCCGCACGCAGGTCTCTCAGGCTGACCCCCATCAAGGTGGCGAGACTCTGAAGCGTCTCGCCCTGCTTGACGGTGTGTGAGACGATGCTCGCGTTCGACGACGCCACGGTGGCCGCGGGTACCGTCGTGGTGGCCGCTGGCTTCGGTGTCGCGGGCGTGGTGGCCGAAGGCGAACTCGGCGACGCCGTCGAGCCGGAGGAGGTCGGGAGTATGGCCTTGACCACGGAATCCACATCGCTCGGCGCCGTCGTCCCCGTCGTCGCGGGTGGGGTAGTGGTGGCGGCGGTGCCGACCGTTTGCCCGTCCGAAAGGACGGCGACCGGCTTGTCTTCGCGCTTCGTACATCCGCTCTTCAGGAGAACACCGATGACGATGATCGCGACAACGACAAGTCCCGCAATCAGCAGCCGATCCTTGCGGATCGGCTTGTTGCCCTGGCTCCCGAACCTCGTTTGGCTAGTCACCCTTCATCAGCTCGAGGAACTGCTCGTTGTCCCGGGTCCCCTCCATCTTCACCTTGATGAACTCCATCGCTGCCTGGAGGTCGTGCAACTCGCTGATCATCTTACGGAGGATCCACACGCGTTTCAATTCCTTCTCCCCGAGAAGCAGCTCTTCCTTGCGGGTGCCGCTCTGCTCGATGTCGATCGCCGGGAAGATGCGACGGTTTTGGAGGTCGCGGTTCAAGACAAGCTCCATGTTGCCCGTCCCCTTGAATTCCTCGAACACAACCTGATCCAGCTTGCTCCCCGTGTCGACGAGCGCGGTGGCGATGATCGTCAGGCTCCCGCCCTCCTCGATGTTGCGGGCCGCGCCGAAGAACTCCTTCGGCTTGTACAACGCCGTGGGATCCATTCCGCCCGACAAGAGCTTGCCCGAGGCCGGGATGGAGAGGTTATAGGCGCGCGCCAGGCGCGTGATCGAATCCATCAGAATCACGACGTCGTGACCCAATTCGACGAGCCGCTTGGCGCGGTCGGTGACCAACTCGGCGACGCGCGTGTGGTGCTTCGGCTCCTGGTCAAACGTCGCCGCGACGACTTCCCCGTTCTTGATCGATCGCTTGAAGTCGGTGACTTCCTCCGGCCGCTCGTCGACGAGGAGGACAAACAGCTTGATGTCAGGATGGTTCGCGTTGATTCCGGCCGCGATCTTCTTCAACAGCGTCGTCTTTCCTGCCTTCGGGGGGGAGACGATGAGCCCGCGCTGCCCCTTCCCGATCGGGCAGAACAGGTCGATCATCCTCGTCGAGACCTCGCTGGGATCGTGCTCGAGCTTGAGGTGCTTGTCCGGATGGAGCGGCGTCAGGTCCTGGAACTGCACGCGGCGGCGAGACTCCTCCGGATCGTGATTGTTGACGGCGTCCGCCTTGAGGAGTGCGAAGTAGCGTTCGTCATTCTTCGGCCCACGCACCGGGCCGCTGACGAGGTCCCCGTCGCGCAGGCTGAACCGCTTGATCTGCGAGGGGGAGACGTACACGTCGGCCTTGCCGGGAAGGCAGCTGTCGCTGCGCAGGAACCCGTACCCATCCGGGTGCAGTTCGAGGATCCCGTCCGTGAACTGAAGATCCTTCGCCTTGGCCAGCTCCGCCATGACCCCGCGCATGAGGTCGTCTCGAGAGATCTGGCGCGCGTCCGTGATCCCCAGCTTCTCGCCGTACTCCTCCAACTCATCGATCTTCTTCGCGCGGAGTTCTCTAACTTCCATGACTACTCACCTCGCAACTGTGCTCCATCGGGCGACCCTGTGCCGCTGCCCGCTCTCTACGGTGATCCCTCGACCTTCTCCACTCGCCGCGCATGCCGACCCCCATCGAAATCCGCGCCAAGCCACGTTCGCACGATGCTTTCCGCCATCCCGCATCCCACGACGCGCGCCCCGAGGCAGAGCACGTTGGCGTCGTTGTGGCGCCGGCTCATTTCGGCGACGTACGGGTCGGAGCACGTCGCGGCGCGCATCCCACGATGCCGCCCAACGGCCATGGCCATCCCGATCCCCGTACCGCAAATGAGAATCGCCCGCTCGGCGTCTCCCTTGCGCAACACGGCGACCGCCGCCCGCGCGATGTCCGGGTAGTCCACCGAGTTCGTGGAATCCGTCCCGACGTCGATCACGCTATGCTCAGCTAGAACCGTCTCCTGCAGCGCCACCTTCAGCGCCACCCCGGTATGGTCACACCCAATAACGATCCTCATCTACACCCTCTTGAACAGCCACTTGATCATGTCGCCGTACATCCGGAAGCGGTCGAGGAGGCCCTTGCCGAGTCCGCGTTTCTCTTCTTTGAGCACGTGGGTCACACCGGCGAGCTTCACATACTCCTTCCGCCACCCTTCTCGCGCCGCCAATCGCGACAGCGCAATCTCGATCCCGAAGTTCATCTCATGCACGTTCTCTTTGGCTCGCTCCCACAGCCGCCTTGGGAGAACGCGCTGCCCCGACGCGTAGGGGTTGATCTTCTGCGCCAGATCGGTGTTTCGCCGCCCGTCGGAGAAGACGCCCACCGCCATATCAAGGTCCCCGTCGACGTAAGCGCGGATCAACTGATCCACATGTTCGGTTCGCAAGCCGACGAGATCCGCGTCGAGGAACAGGAACACGTCGTTCTTCGCCACGGAAACTCCAGCATCGAGAGCCGACGCCTTTCCGCGGTTCTCCGGCAACCGAACCACCCGCACCGGAAACCGCTTGGCCTCGTCAGCCGTCTCGTCTTCGGAGCCATCGTCGACGACGATGATCTCGTCCACGAGAGCGCTTGCAGCGATAGGCTCAAGAACGGCTCCGATACGACCGGCCTCGTTGTACGCGGGTACCACCACGGAGATAGCCATCAAGTCTTGAGTTCTGTGAATCGTGAGCGCTGGAGATTGTTTGTGTGGCCGTCATTCTATCGGCCTGGAGAGTTCAAGTCAATTCTGGGCCGGCTCCTTCAACCCAACGAGCCGCTTCGCGGGCGGCGTCTTGCACCGACGCCACGCTCTCGACCCGCACCGGCAGCGCTTCTGCGAATCGTCGTCCGTACGACTTCGTCCGAATGCGGTCGTCCGTCAGGATGACCACTCCGCGGTCCGTTCTCGTGCGAATCAGGCGCCCCACGCCCTGACGCAATCGAAGCACCGCCTGCGGCAACGCTAGATCGAGGAACGCATCCTTCCCGCGGCGGCTCAACTCGAGGGACAGGGCGGCCAACACGGGGTCGGTCGGAACGGCAAACGGAAGGCGCGTCACGACCACGTACTCAAGTTCTTCGCCAGGCAGGTCGATGCCTTCCCAGAAGCTGTCGGTCCCAAGGAGAATCATGCCCTGCGGCTCCCGACGGAACCGCTCCAAGAGGGCGGTGCGCGATCCGTCGACTCCCTGCGCCAGAGTGGGAACCCGGTCGTGGATCCGCTTTCGCACCTCGAACAGGAGGTCGTACGACGTGAAGAGGACGAGGCCGTTCCTGCCGAGCGCGCGGTGAAGCTCGACGAGAAGCGAGGCAAGCGCGTCCGCGTACGCGCCGGGATCGGCCAGCACGGAGGGGAGACCCGAGGGCAACAGGATGCGCATCAGCTTCTCGTACTGAAAGGGACTCTCTACGACAGCGGTGCGTACGGGATCGAACGCATGCGACAATCCTAGGCTCTCCTTGAGGTACGTGAAGTTCCCACCGAGCGACAGCGTCGCCGACGTGAGGATGATGGACTCGACCCCTTGATAGACGCGCGCCTCCAGGATCGGAGCCACGTCGAGCGGTGTGACGTGAAGCGCGAGTCGGCCGAACTCCCATTCGTACCAGTGGACCGTGTTGTCCGCCGCGGGCGCCGCGAGCACATCACAGACGTGAACGAGTTCGCCGATCGCCGCCAGACCGCCCTCCCCTTCGCGCGCGAGCTCCGGCTCGTCACGCACTCGCTCGATGGTCTCCTCAACGAGGATCTCCCATCGCCGCAACGCGCTGCGCAGCGTCGCCAACTCCTCCGCCACGGCGGAAAGCTCGGGAAGGGATCCTCGCCGGTCGTCGACGCCTCGCGTCGCGACAGCCTGCACGACGCGCGCCGCCAGGCTGCGGACGAGCGCCGTCGCCTCACCCGCCGCAGCCGCGCGGCTCTGTTCCGGCGGCAAGGACAGACGATCGAACCACCCGTGGCGGCGCCCACTCCGCCCGGGTCCGAGCTCGTCGGCCACGCGCTCGACGCGGGCCTCTGACAACGTTGCGGTGAAGGCGAGCCGCGCCGTCGCCTCGAACGCGTGGGCCTCGTCCACGATGAGGCGCGTGTACTTGCCGAGAACCACGCCGCCCGCCGCGGCGTCGCTCAGCAGGAGCGAGTGATTCACCACCACAAGGCCGGCTTTCCGGGCCAACCGGCGCGCGCGGATCGAGAAGCACTCGTCGACGTGCGGACAGAAAGAGCCAGCGCAGCTTGTCGGCGAGTCACCGAGGCGGGACCACAGCTCTCGCGCGTCGTCCTGGGCGAGAAACGCGCTGTTCTCCTCGATGTCCCCCGTTTCCGTGTCGAAAACCCAGCGACCGAGCGAGGCCAACGACGCCAGCCGGTCCCGCTCGAGGCCGTCGCTCATTTCCCGCACCAGGATCTCCCATCGTCGCAGGCAGAGGTAATTCTCCCGACCCTTGAGAAGCGCCGTCGCCACCTCAGAACTCATCAGCGAAGCGAGGAACGGGAGATCCTTGCGAAAGATCTGTTCCTGAAGCTGTTTTGTCCGCGTGCAGACGACAACCCGCGACGCCCGCTCCGCTTCCAGGTGAACGAGGGCCGGCACGAGGTAGGCGAACGTCTTCCCTGTTCCCGGACCCGCTTCGACGCACAGTGCGCCACCGAGGCGCAGGGTCTCTGCCACCGCCCCGGCCATGTCAAGCTGCCCCCACCGCACCTCGTGTGTGGAGAGCTGCCGTGCAATGAGCCCGTTCGGCCCGAGCACGTCGTCCACCGCGGTCCAGCCCCGCTCCTTCTTGGGCGCTGGGTCTGACCTAGAGGTTCCCTTCCCTTCCTCCTCGGGTTCCGCAGAAGTCGGCAGGGTGGAGAGACCGAGCAGAAGATCCTGCACGGCCCCACCACACAGGTAGGCGAGGAGTTGAAGCATTTCTCGGTTGAGGGTTGCCGCCTCGGTCACCACGCAGAGAAGGAGCTTTCCAACGGACACGGCCGCCGTCTTCGAACGATAGGGAATGCCGTGCGCCGCGCATGCGGACGCCAGGCCATGGTCCGGCTCGCAGGGAAACAGGCCGCGGTACAAGAGAGAGAGGTCGAGGTTCGGGACTCCATGCTCCGCGGCCTCGCCGTAGGTCACGCGAAGGACCGTCGGGTCGTTCGGGAGCGCGGCTTTACGAACGTGAGCGCCCTCGCGGAAAAGTGCGGAGCCGTCGCCCGCGATCGCCAGGAACTGACCGAGACCGAGCGCGCTCCATGGAGTGTCCATCAGCAAGATCTTGCGGCCCCGCACACCGCAGAAGCTGTCACGTCCCCAAGAGCGGGCGCATCGAATCTCATTTCTTCTCCTCCAGACCGTCAACCCACGCACCGTCGCGGGCTTGCCCGGCCGCCCGAGATCGCCTCACGTGCGGTCTGGGGACAACGCGGCAGATCAGGTCACCGCATCGCCCAGCCTCTGGACGGCTCCCGTCAGCGCGGACGCGGACGCCCGCAGGATCGTCACCAGAGCGAGCTCCCCCGCGCCGACCTCTCCCTCCACAACGACCGTCCGGTGATCGTCGGCACGGCCGAAGTGTCGTCCGCCGGCCGCCTCTCCCTCCACAAGCACGACCAAGGTTCGGCCGACGAAGCGCGCGTTTCCCTCCGCAGCGATCGCCCGCTCGACCTCGAGGACTCTCGCTAGACGCCGCTCCTTCTCGTCGCGCGAGACGTCATCGACCATCTCGGCCGCCCGCGTCAGGGGGCGGGGCGAGTACTTCGCCGCATAGATGGAGCCAAATCGAACCTCCCGAACCATATCCAGCGTCTCCTCGAACTCGCTCGCGGTCTCCCCAGGGAATCCGACGATCAGGTCGGTCGTCAGGTTGATCCCCGGAAGCGTCCGCCGCGCCGCCTCGGCGATGCGAAGGAAACTGTCTCGCCCGTAGCCGCGGTTCATCGCGTCAAGCACGCGATCCGATCCCGACTGGAGGGCAAGATGGAGGTGGCGGCACACGTTGGCGTGCCCGGCCATGGCGTCGAGGATCTCCTGCGTCATGTCCCGCGGATGGGAGCTCGTGAAACGGATGCGCGCCGGCCCCTCGGCAGACGCGCGTTCGAGAAGCCGCGCGAAGCCGCCAACGGCGGGCCTGTCCCTTCCGTACGCATTCACGTTCTGACCAAGGAGCAGAATCTCCCGATGGCCGTCCGCGACCACGCTCCGCACTTCGGCCAGGATGGCCTCCGGATCCCGGCTCCGCATCGGGCCGCGCGCACGGGGCACCACGCAGTAGGAGCAGGCGTTGGAGCATCCTTCGGTGATCGTCACCATGGCCGTCACCGCGCTCGTCCGACGAAACGGCGTCTCGTCGAGCGACGCATCGTCCGCCCCGCTGAGAAGGGACGCTCGCTTTCGGCGCGCCTGATCGATCAGGTCGGGCAAGGCTAGGTGCTGTCGAGTCCCGAACACAAAGTCGATGGCTCGCGACCGCGCGAACAGCGAGTCTCCATGCACTTGCCCGAAGCAGCCGCCGACTCCGAACACGACGTCCCGCCGACGCTTCTCCTCGACCACGGCGCCGATCCGCCCGAGGAGCTTCTCTTCCGCTTTGCCTCGCACCATGCAGCCGTTGAATAGGACAACGTCTGCGTCTTCCAGCCGGTCGACGATGGCGTGGCCGGCACGCTCCAGTACCCCGGCCATCCCTTCCGACTGGTGGAGATTCATCTGGCAACCCCAGGTTTCGATGTAGACGCGCGTTCCCATGGCTCCTTGCGGCAACTATACTTGATGGGCACGGGGCAGACCACGCGACGACTCTGCCCGGGGACGAGTGGCCTAGCGGCCGCGTCGCCCGGTTGGCTATCATGGCGCGTGATGCTGCGTCGTTCCGACCGCTATGTCCTGCGCGAGATGATCGGCCCTTTTGCGTTGGCCCTCGCCGGACTGATCCTCTTCATTCTGCTGAACATCATCCTGTCCTTGTCCGATCTGATGGTCGACCGCGGCGTCACGATGCCGATGCTCTTGCGGCTCGTCCTCCTCAAGGTTCCGAGCCTGCTCGTGGTCGCCGTCCCGATGAGCGTCTTGTTCGCCACGTTCCTCGGCTTGGGCCGAATGGTCCACGACCGTGAGATCGTGGCCCTGGAGTCCCTGGGAATCCCTCTGCGGCGCGTGCTCCTGCCGCTCGTCCTCGCCGCCAGCGTCGTCGCGGCTGCCGACTTCGCGGTCTACAACTGGCTGGTTCCCGCGTCGGAGAGCGCATACCAGGACGCGCTCCGGGCCGTCATCTTTCGTCAGGGAGTCCCTCGCATCACGTCCAACGCCTTCTTCAAGGGCCCAAACGACCAGTTTCTCTACATCCGCCGGTACGAGGAGTCGACGGGCAAGATCTACGACGTCCACATCTACGATACGACCGGGCAGCTCTTTCCCCAGCAGCAAGCCCCGGCTCAGTTGACCATGCTGACCGCCGATGAAGGCGTGTGGAGCGACGGCTCATGGAACCTCGGGGACGCCCACGTCTACGGCTTCGACCGAGAGGGGAACCTCACCTTCTCCGCTGTCGTCGACTCGCTCGTCATTCCCGTCGATCAGGGCGTGTCCCAACTGCTCTCGCGGTCGCGAACGACCTCCGAGATGGGGATCGGGGAACTGTGGGAGCGCGTCGGCCAGGCGCGGGCGAACGGCCAGCGCGTCGACGAATACCTCGTCGAGATCCACCTCAAGATGGCACTGCCCCTCGCCGCGGTGATCTTCGTCCTGTTGAGCGGCTCGCTCAGTCTCGCGTTCCTTCCGCGTGGCCGCGCCGTGGGCATTGTTCTCGGTCTCCTCCTCGTCGCCGTCTATCAAGGCGTGCTGTGGTGGACGCAGACGCTCGGCCGCCGCGGTGCGATGAACCCTGCCCTGGCCGCGTGGTTGCCCGACATCTTGTTCGGCGCCGTCGGTGTCCTGCTCTTCCTCCGCGTGGACCGCCTGGCCTCTCGCGACGTGTGGAGCCGCGTCCGAAGGCATCTCCCATTCCTCGTTCTCCCGCTTCTGGCACTCGTTTCCCTCGCCCCCTCATCGCTCGGAGCCGAGGCTGTCCCCGTCCACATCGATTGCGACGAGCTTTTCCTCTCCGAAGACGGGGCGTTGATGCGCGCCTCGGGATCGGTAAGCGCGACGTTTGAGGGAACGGCCATCCGCGCGGATCTCCTCGTTCTCGAGCAGGTCCAGTCCTCGAGTTGGCGAGTTTCGGCCACCGGCCACGTGACGCTTGATGCCGGCGACGAGGTGTCCGTCCGAAGCGAGACGCTCGTTGCAGAAGTAGACACCGAGACGGGCGCGGTGCTGACTCACACCGCGCAGGCAACGTCGCTGGCGGGGTCCACGAAGTTCACCAACTCCGACGGCGAGGACGTCGAACTCTTCTTCCGCGCCGAACGCGGCGAACTCCGCTTCGAGGAAGGTCGCGTGGCGCTCCTCGAGGCTTTCGGAAGCGAGCTCACAACCTGCAACTGCTGCAACGCCGACCTCCGGAGCCAGCCGTACAGCCTGCGTGCCGAGCGCCTGCTTCTGTATCCGGATCGCCTATTCGTCGCCTTCAGCCTCACCGGACGCGCCGCCGGGGTGGGGCTCGTGTGGCTTCCCCTCTACGTCCAGCCGCTCAAGGAGACTCTCGAAGCTCCCCTCTTCCCCGCCGTCGGCAACAGCGCAACGCGGGGTTGGTTCGCGAAATGGAGCTTGCCGTTCTTCCTCAGCGAGTCGGTTTACGGCAGCGTCAACGTCGATATCTTCACCCGCTACTTGGAAGTGGGCCTCGGCGGCGCGCTGCGCTACGACCTCAACGGCCAGAGGGGTGAACTCTCCGTCTACCGCTTTCCGGCCAAGGTCGGCGACTCCGAGGCCACTCTCCACCTTCGTCACACCGCCGCCCTCGTCCCAGGATGGGAGGCCACCGGCAGGCTGGACTATGACGCGAAGGGGAGTCGGGAGAAGCTGTCGTACGCATTCCAGCTAACGGGAAACAGCGAGGTTGGCGATCTCACGCTTCAGGCCTCGCGCGCGCTCCTGACTACGGCGACGGAGGCCACGCGCGTCGACGAACGATTGCCGGAGCTCACGCTCAACGTCACGCCAATCCACGCGGGTCCGATGGAGATTACGCCCCGCGTCAGCGCCGGCTGGCTCAACGAGGGGATCCTGGGCGAGCCCCTGCAGGAGGGTTTCCGCCTGTTTGCACGCGCCGATGTGACGGCCGACGCGTTCGACCTTGGGGAGTTCCGCATCACTCCGCAGGCCAGCGCACAGGCATCCGCCTACGACGAACCCCAAGGAAAGAAGACCCAGGTCACACTGGCACTGACACCGACCGCGACGATGGGGGATCTGAAGCTCGCGTGGTCGAGCACGTTCGTCTACGGCTCGACGCCGTTCGACTCGGATCGCGCCAAAGCCGGACACGAGCTACGTTGGGCCGTGGAGCGGAAAGGCCGCTTCGACGTCACCCTTGCCGGATCCTATGGCCTCGCGGCGGGATTCGGCCCGATCCAGACCACGCTCGCATGGGAGACGGGCGCCTCATGGTCAGTCTCGGCTGCATTCGACCCAGTCCTTGTTTGCATCACCCAGTTCGCGCTCCGCGGCACGTGGAGTGACGGTGTGCGGACCGCGACGTGGAAGCTGCCCTTCGACGCGACGAGTGGCCGCTTCGTCCAGACGTCGCTCAGCGTCGGGTCCGAATTGGACAACGTTTCCCTGTCCGCTCGCGTGGACGCGAACCTTTCCCCCTTTTCTATCGACGCCTGGAAGATCGATGGAACCGTCGAGGCCGCGGGTGGGTGGGGAATCACGGTCGGCGCGACGTACTCCGCAGACACGCCGACGACGCTACACCCCGCGTTCGGGGTGTTCAAGGACATCGCCAAGTGCCTTCGCATCGGAGTAGAGCGCGCCAGCGGCGAGACCTGGGTATACATCTCCATCCTCGCCTTTCCCGAGGCCGTCTTGCGCTATGCTCCGCGCACGTTCGAGGTCGAGGTCGGCGACTAGCCACAGATACCACCAGTCCACGTGCTAGAATGGGCGACACCACAGCGCGAGGCTGCAGTTCGCCCCGCCGGAGGAGGGATCGGAGCTATGGAACGTGATTTCTCGGCACTGTTCTACGTGCTTGTCGCGATCATTCTCGTCGCGAAGTTCTTCGTCGGCAGCTGCGGAACCTGCAGCTAGTATCACGAAGAGAGGAGGAGAGCGGCAGCTCGCCACGCGAGCGGGCGGCTGCGCGCCCCGCATGCGCCTCGGAATTGTTCAGACGGAGCCAGCCTTCGGCGAGCGGCGTCGCAATCTTGACGATGCGTTCGCCCTCATGGAGCGTGACTCGGCTGATCTGTGGGTGCTGCCGGAGTTCTTCGCCTCGGGGTATCAGTTCGTGGACGCGCGCGAGGTCTCGCGCCTGGCCGAGCCCATCCCCGACGGCCCCACGACGCAGGCTCTCGCCGCGTTCTGCCGCGACCACGACTGCGTGGCCGTCGGCGGCCTGCCTGAAGCTGCCCCAAGCGGCCTCTACAACGCCGCCGTGCTCGTGGGGCCGGAGGGATATCTCGCCAGCTACCGGAAGATCCACCTGTTCGGCATGGAGACGGTCTTCTTCCTCCCGGGCGATCGCCCCTTCTCAACGCGCGATGTCGGCGAGGCCTGCGTCGGCATCATGATCTGCTTCGACCACCTCTTCCCGGAAGCGGCCCGCTCCCTTGCCCTTCTCGGGGCCGACGTCATCGCTCACCCAGCGAACCTTGTCCTACCCGGCGTCGCGCAGCGAACGATGGAGGTTCGTGCTCTGGAGAACGGTGTCTTCGCGGCCACAGCGAACCGCGTCGGAAGCGAGGCAAGGAACGGGAGAGAGCTTCGCTACACCGGCCTAAGCCAGATCGTCGGACCGGACGGCAACGTGCTCGTCCGCCTCTCCGAGGATCGCTCCGAGATCGCCGTCGTCGAGGTCGACATCTCCCGTGCGCGAGACAAGGCCATCACATCGCGCAACGGCAAGCTCGCCGATCGCCGCCCCCACTTGTACACTCTTGATTCCGCCGCGTGACCTCGCCCGGCGGTCGACCGGGAGTGCCGGGAGCGGAACCTCACCCAGCTCGCGAAGAAGGGAGATCCCATGGTGGACGTCGGCACGAAGCGCACGCAAACGTGGGTCGTCGGCAAGGAACACCTCGCCAGCGCGTTCGGAAGCGGGTTGGTGGATGTGCTCGCCACGCCCGTCCTCGTCGGCTTCTGCGAGGAGTGCGCGCGAACGATGGTCGACCCCACGCTGCCTAACGGCCAGAAGACGGTAGGTATGGCCATCGCTGTGGAGCACGTTGCCGCAACGCCCCCGGGAATGCGCGTCACCGTCATCGCCGAGTTGGTCGAGATCGACCGTCGTCGACTGTCCTTCCGAATCGAGGCACGTGACGAGGTTGAGCTCGTAGCTCGCGGGACGCACGACCGCTTCATCATCGACGAAGCTCGATTCGCCGCCGGAGTCGCCGCCAAGCAGTCAGCCCCGCGCGACACCTGATGTGCGACGTCGCCGCGGTGCATCTCCGCCGCCAACGCGCACGCCGCGGCTTCGGAACCGCGCCCACTCTACACGGCGCGGCATCGGAACCCCGCCACCATAAGACGCCCAAACGTACACGGCGGGGCTTCGGAACCGCGCCGACTCTACACGGCGCGGCATCGGAACCCCGCCACCATAAGACGCCCAAACGTACACGGCGGGGC
>Ga0247841_10006426_pt1 | contig 18124 bp, 26 predicted proteins | sample LaCruzMarch2015__2_FD_192410 | JGI IMG/M metagenome (GOLD analysis project Ga0247841, IMG submission 192410) | Freshwater microbial communities from meromictic Lake La Cruz, Castile-La Mancha, Spain - LaCruzMarch2015_18m | ecosystem: Environmental > Aquatic > Freshwater > Lake | place: Spain... | reverse complement strand
AATTGCTTGTAAATTGATACTATATTCATTTTGTTATCCTCTACCTTACTTAAGTACAGAATAACACATTGAAAAGGATTTGTCAACTACCTTAAACTAAGACATTCCGAAAAGATATATCAATAAAGCATAGAGGGATAGGGGCATAAAATCTCTGGGAACGAGAGTGCTCCAAAACCGCCTGCCAGGAGATTACAAGATTCCGCGAAATTGACCATAGGGGGGTCCGCCAGAACTTGGATAAACACAAAACACCGCTCACCGAGGCCATAATGTCAGAGGATGAGCACAAAGCAGTGGAGAAAACAGCGGAGCAAATAGCCGCGGCGCTGACTGCTAAGATTAAAAGCAAAGCCGGCGCCAAACTGAACTCAGCGCTCATGGTGGTGGTAAGTAACGGACAGGGAAAAGACCTGTTGGTGCTGGCCGATCCTAAATTAAAAGACTTTATCTTGGAACTTCAGCGCTATGCTGATGCCGGAGAGGACTCCCCACTGGGGTGTTTGCTGGATGCATATCAGCATTGAGATCATTAACCATATACTCAGTCACCACAAAAACGCCTGCATAGCGTTCTCTGGCGGCATGGACTCCATGGTGCTGTTGGATTTGGTTTACCGCCACACCGAATACCGGCCGCCGGTCATATTTGCAGACTCCGGCATGGAGTATGAAAGCACCCAGGACTATGTCAGGGACGTCTGCAGGGAATACAGTGCTCCTTTACATATCGCGGAGGCTCCGAACACCTACCTCAACCAATGGTACCGATATGGTTGGCCAATGTTAGGAAAGCTGGCCGCCAGACAGTGGATGCAAAGGCACCGTAACTTCGGATATCGTCTGGACGTCTCGACCTGCTGCCGGCGGATGAAAATAGCCCCGGCCAGGAAACTCACCAGGGAACTCGGATGTACCGTTCAACTAACCGGACAGCGCGGCCAGGTGGATGACAGCCTGCGCGGACTGAGGGCGCTAAAAGATGGCGCGGTTAAGTACGTGATAGCCGACAACATAGTGATAGGTAACCCACTGATTGGTTGGACTGACACTATGATAAAACGATACACCAGGCGTAACGACCTGCCAATGCACCCGGCAAAAGCTGCCGGCGCCGTAACGATAGGTTGCCTGTACTGCGGAGGCGGCGCCCAGTACACCAATTCAGGATTCAAGATACTGAGGGCCACGCAACCGGAGGCATGGCGCAAGTTTATGGTAGACGACCGAGCCGGCGAAATAGTGCTATCAATAAAATACGACCGGCCGCTGCCGGAGGTGCGCCAGGCCGTGGGCGAACTGGGCGGACTGGGCAAACTGGCCGATGACCGGCCATGGATATTTGATTATTTGAAAGTAACACCAATAGAGGGGTACACAAAATAGTTACTGCCACGTACAAAATTCAATACCTTCCGATAAACGACGTCGTATTAAACGACTCGAACCCGCGGCTTATTAAAGGCGCCGCGTTTAAGCGCCTGGTTAAATCGCTGCAGGAGTCCCCGGATCTGTTCAAGGCACGCCCGGTGATATGCTCTGACCGGACAGGCAAGCTGGTGGTGTTGGGGGGAAACATGCGGTACCGTGCCGCCCAGGAACTGAAGTATAAAGAGGTTCCGGTTATAGTGATGCAGGGATTAGATGAGGCCGGGGAAAAGGCCATCATCATCAAAGACAACGGGAACTTTGGTGAGTGGGACTTTGAGATGTTGGCCAATGAGTGGTCTGACTTCCCGTTAAAAGAATGGGGCATCGACCTGCCGGAAACATCCATGCGGGCCGACAGCGATGAGGTCAAAGAAGATGACTTCGATGCGGATGCCGAAGCCGACGCGATAGAGGAACCCCGGACAAAGCGCGGAGATGTATGGAAGATCGGCCGCCATCGGATTATGTGCGGGGATGCCACATCGATAGACGACCTCACCAAACTCATGGATGGCCAGAAAGCTGACCTCTGCTGGACGGACCCCCGTACGGTGTGAGCTACACCGATAAGAATGATTACCTGAATAATAAGCGAGCCGGGAATAAGCACAAGGCCATTGCCGGCGATGAGCTCCGCGGCGATGCTTTATATGAAATGCTGCAGGCGGCATTTGCCAATGTCAGCGCGGTGAGCCATCCCGGAGCCTGCATTTATGTGGCCCACGCCGATATCAACTCTGCTTTGTTCCGACTGGCGCTGACGGAGGCTGACTACCATATCAGTCAAAGTTTGATCTGGGTAAAAAACTGTTTTGTCCTGTCCAGGAATGATTATAACTGGCAACATGAACCGATACTATATGGCTGGAAACAAGGCCATGCACATTATTTCAGCCAGGATTTTACATCGTCTACAGTGATAGACGACCAGCCTGATCTCAAGAAAATGAGCAAAGAGGAACTCATTGTGCTGGCGACTGAACTGCGCAAAACCATTCCCTCAACGGTATTCAAAGAAAACCGTCCCAGTAAAAATGAGGAGCACCCGACCATGAAGCCGGTTGCGCTAATAGCCAGGATGGTAAGAAACAGCAGCGACCACACCAAACCGCAAATTGTCCTGGACACATTCATGGGATCGGGATCAACACTGATAGCATGCGAGCAGATAGGCCGGACAGCCTATGGAATGGAACTGGACCCGGTCTATTGTGACGTGATAATGAAAAGATACGAAACGTTCACCGGCGAGACCGCGACACTTGTCCCGGAGGAAGCAAATGAGAGGACGTAAACCAAAACCCACGAACATTAGAAAGATAGAGGGTAACCCAGGCAAACGAAAATTGAATACCAGGGAACCTCAGCATACAGGGGAAACAACGCCGCCCGCACATCTTACTGGTGTCGCCAAAACGGAATGGAGGCGCCTATACACCGAACTCAAAGCCATGGGGCTGATCACCAGGGTAGACCGGGCGTCACTGGCGGCTTACTGCCAGGCATACGCGCGATGGGTAAAGTATGAATTGGTGCTGCAGGAAAAAGGCGAACTTTATAAAACAGCCTCCGGCTCCATTACCACCTCCCCGGCGCTGTGGATAGTCAATAAGGCGCTGGACCAGATGCATAAATTTGCCGTTGAGTTTGGATTTACACCGGCCAGCAGGTCAAGGCTCACGCTACCAAACGAAAAGCAGGCTGACTCATTCGACAAACTACTGGACTATTGCAACGAGAGCACAAAGAAAACCAATGTATGATAAATCAAGCCAGGGCGGACACAGTCAAGGATTTCATTGAGGGACTAAAACACACCAAGGGTGAGTTTGCCGGCAATAACTTCAAGCTAACCGAATGGCAGTGGAACGATATCATCCAGCCGCTATTCGGCACTCTGAATAAGGACGGCTCCAGGCAATACCGCACAGCCTTCATCGAGCTCCCGCGCAAGAATGGCAAAACCACATTGGCCGCCGCGATAGCTTTATATCTTACCTTCGGCGATGGCGAGTACGGGAGCGAGGTTTATTCAGCCGCCAACGACCGCGAGCAGGCATCACTGGTATTCAACGAGGCCGCCGATATGGTCCGGCAGACCGGTCTATCCAAACATGCCAAAGTGGTAGACTCCACAAAGCGCATCGTATTTTATAAACGCAATTCCTTCTACCGGGCGATCAGTGCGGAGGCTTATACAAAGTGGGGATATAACGCCCACGGCATTATTTATGATGAGCTCCATGCGGCGCCGAATAGGGACTTGTGGGACGTTTTAACCACCTCCCAGGGCGCCAGGCGGCAACCTTTAATAGTCGTCATCACCACTGCAGGATATGATAGACACTCAATTTGCTGGGAGCTGCACGACTACGCGTTAAAGGTGCAGAACGGCATCATTAAAGACAAAACATTCTTGCCCGTTATCTACGCGGCGGATGAGGAGGATGCCTGGCTGGATGAGAAGGTATGGGCGAAAGCTAACCCGGCTCTGATGGTCAAAGGCCGCAAAGATGCCTTCCGCCAGATCGATGAGATACGGATGCTGGCCAAACGCGCCGCGGAGACACCCGCACTGGAGATGACCTTCCGCAGACTATATCTAAACCAGTGGGTTAATTCAGTACAGAGATGGATGCCAATAGATAAATGGGACGCCTGCAAAGGTGATATTAAACTGGACGACCTCAAAGGTAAAACCTGTTATGCCGGCCTGGACTTATCAGCCACCACGGATCTGACAGCGCTGTCGTTAGTATTCCCGTTAGATGATGGGACTTATGCCACGCTGATGCGCTTCTGGATACCGGGTGATACCGCAGCCGAGGCTGAACGGCGCGACCGGGTACCGTACCGGGCCTGGGCAAAGCAAGGCCTCATCACGCTGACTGAAGGCAACGTCATTGACTACGACTATATTCGTGAGGAAGTCAAAACCCTCCGCGAGACTTACGACATCAAAGAAATTGCGTACGACCGATGGGGAGCCGCTAAACTCGTCCAGGACTTAACGGAGGACGGCCTGACAGTGGTCCCGTTCGGCCAGGGATATGCGTCGATGTCACCGCCAACTAAGGAACTGATGAACCTGGTGCTCAGTAAAAAGATAAACCACGGCGGGCATCCTATTTTAAGGTGGAACGCTGACAACCTTGTCGTGGCCACTGACCCAGCCGGCAACCTAAAGCCGGATAAAAGTAAGGCAACACAAAAGATTGATGGCATAGTCAGTCTAATAATGGGGCTGGATCGCGCCACCAGGCATGCGGAGGAACCGCCCTCAATATATGAAAAGCGCGGAGCAGTATCTATATGAAGTTTGACTTATCGGACGCCCTGGTCTTTATCGGATGGCTTGGGGCAATGGTTGGTATCTGGTTAATTTTCCCGCCTGCAGCCTATATCGCGGCCGGCGCGAGCCTCATGTACCTTGGCCTCAGTGGAAATAAAGGTGAGTAAATATGGGCATAATAAAAAACTATATTGAAAAAAGAACAAACATAACCAATCCCCGCAACCCGGCCTACTGGTTGGGACTTGGAGGATATAAAAACCAGGCCGGCGTGGACGTTAACACCACCACGGCCATGCGCCAGTCCGCCGTTTTCGCCTGTGTGAACCTGCTGGCCAATACCTTCGCCTGTGTACCATGGATAACATACCAGAGGTTGCCCAGGGGCAAGGAGAGGGCCACTGACCACCTGTTATATTCGGTTTTGCATGACCGGCCAAACCCTGAGCAAAGTTCCGCTAAGTTCCGCGCCATGATGATGAGCCATGCACTCTTACACGGGAACGGTTATGCCGAGATAGAATTTGATGGCGGCGTCCCCGTAGCGTTATGGCCTATCCCTGCGTGGAAATGCAAAGCGCTCAGGCTGAATGATAATAGCTTAATTTATGAGGTACAGACTCCTGAAGGACAATTCAAACGACTCGCTGCATGGCAAGTATGGCATTTCACAGGACTGAGCACCGATGGCACGTCAGGCATGTCAGTGATAGCCCAGGCGCGGGAGTCTATCGGCCTGGCCATCGCCACGGAGCAATTCGGCGGGCATTTCTTCTCGCGCGGCGCCAATGTCGGCGGCGTTGCGCAGCACCCCAAGGTATTGTCGGCGCAAGGACACCAAAACCTCCAAAAGAGTTTGGATGAAGAATATGCCGGACTGGGACGGGACCACCGCCTACTGCTATTGGAGGAGGGCATGACTTACCAAAAGGTGGGCATACCTAACAACGATAGCCAGTTCCTGGAGACCCGTGTCTTTCAGATCGTTGATATAGCCAGAATGTTCCATGTTCCCCTGCACATGATAGGGGAACTCAGCCGCGCAACCTTTACAAACATCGAGCACCAGGGCATTGAATTCATGGTCTACACCATGAACCCATGGTTTGTATTTGCAGAGCAGGAGACTAATTACAAACTCTTTGGCCTTGGGAGCGCTTACTTTTCCGAGTTCCTTGCCGATGGTTTACTCCGCGGCGACTCGGCGGCGCGGGCGTCGTTCTACCGTGAACTATTTTACTTAGGTTCAATATCCCCCAACGAGATAAGGGAAAAGGAAAACTGGAACCCCATCGATGATCCAGGCGGAGATGAATATTACACCCAGGCTAACATGGTGCCGATGAAGATGGCCGGACAACAGCAGCAAAGCCTTAATTCCAGGGTTCTATTCGACTATGCCATCAGGCGCATAGCCGAAAGGGAAAAAGCAAGGGCATTGCCTGCATGGAGGAAAAAGCCTGACGAATTCGACACATGGAAAACCGAGTATTATCGTGATTTCCCTCCGTTTATGAGGGGATTACTTCAACCGGCATTTGTGGCCGTCGGGCGCAACGACATGGAGGACTGGATAAGAACGTATATTGAATCATCTAAGAGATTGCTGACTGGGGATATTGAGTCAGTAATGATTGACTGGGAGCATCGACGGCTTTCAGATGAACTATAGGAGGCATAAATGGACACAGATATCGAAGTAAGGACCATCGAAACTGAAATAAAGGTTGAACAACGCGAGGATAAGATGCCGGTTATCAGCGGCTATGCCATCGTATTCAACAAACTCTCTGAGGATTTGGGCGGATTTCGCGAACAGGTAGCACCAGGAGCCTGTACCCGCGCCATTAAAGAGGATGATATCCGCGCGGCTTTTAACCACGACCCTAATTTTATCCTGGGCCGCAACAAGGCCGGGACGCTGCAGCTTGCCGAGGATAATAAGGGCATCCGCTTCACCATCGACCCTCTCCCTGATACCCAGTGGTGCCGGGACCTGCAGGTGAGCATTGGCCGGGGAGACATCAACCAGTGCTCGTTCAAATTCAGCACAATAAAGGATGCCTGGGACAACAGCACAAAGAATGTCGTGCGCACGCTGCAGGATATCCGGCTTTTTGACGTGTCTATCGTTACCTATCCGGCCTATCCGCAAACCAGCGTAAAAGTACGTGACTATATAAATACTTTAGCTGAGCCGGACGGTCAGGGCTCTCCAGCGGAGGGTGTTGATGGCCTGGAGATACTCAAGCGACGGCAGGATTTCCTGAAACTAACTAAATAAACGGAGGCAAAAAATGATTAACCCTAACCCCATGAAGGAAAAACGGGCCAAACTCATTGCCGATGCCCAGGCAATTCTCGACAAGGGCGAACTTACCCCGGAGGACCGGGCCGCGCTTGACAAGATGCACACCGACGCCAAGGCATACGGCGAGGACGTCGAGAGAATCGAGCGCCAGAACGACATGGAGATGAAACATGCTCCGACTCACCAGGCTGTGATAACCGAGGACAGGAAAGCCGAGAAACGGTCTGCCTTTTTCAAGGCTATGCGCGAAGGCCGCTCCGGTATGTCCAAGGAAGAACGGGCGCTGGTGGAAGATACCTCTGGCCTTTACTGGGTCCCGGAGGACATGGAAGCCGAGATATACCGCGCATTGCCGCAGCTTAACGTTATCCGCCAGTTGGCCACTATACGCCCGACTTCGCGTGACAAAATCAGCAAGCGCAGCATGACCGAAGTATCTGTCGGTTGGGGCAAGCTGGAACTGGGCACCGCAATCACCGAAAGTACGCCGGTACCTGCCAAGGATTACATCTACGTTGAGGACTTGTCCGGCCTGACCAAAGTAGGCAAAGACGAACTCAACGACACGGATGCCAACCTCGCCGCGATTATCACCGATTCCTTCTCCAGGGCGATTGCCGATGCAGAGGCCAAGGCTTTTGTCGTAGGCACCGGACACGCCTTCAATCAGCCGGACGGCGTGACACTTGATGCCACTATCATCTCCACCTACACTGATCTCGATACCGCCGATACCGCAGTTCCGGATGATCTGATCGACCTGGAGACTGCACTTCCTGCACAGTATCACAAAGGCGCAAGCTACCTGATGCACCCGTCAACCAAAGGTCAACTTCGCAAAGTTAAGGCTACGGCGAATTATCTGTGGAATCCGGCAATGACTGGTATTCCGGAAAGCTTTAACCAATTCCCTGTCTACCTATGCAATGACATGATTTATCCCGCTTCCACCAACGTAGACCGCTCTATCGTGGCGCTGTTAGGTGACTGGAAAGCTGGTTACATGATCGTCGACCGTGCCGGTATTGCCATCCAGAGGCTTGATGAGCTTTATGCGGAATCAGGGCTCGTCGGATTCATTTGCCACTTCCGCGTGGGTGGTGGGGTTATCCGCCCCGATGCCTTCCGCGCACTTAACAACAACACCTAAACCAGTCTTTGACGGGGCGGCGAGGAGCCGCCCCCTATCAAAATAAAATAAACGAGGGAAAAAATGACTGCAAAATTAAAAAGACTTCACATTCCCAATGTGGGTGAATGTATCATGTCCCAGGGTTCCGGTTATCCTTACGTTCCCGCTTCGCTGATTTGTCCTTCGGGGTTTGAAATCAACGATACCATCCGAATCGGCAGAAAGGAATTCACACTTTCCAAGTCCGGCGGCGTAATGGCCAGCACCGCGCTGGGCGCCAAGAACGGCCTGCCCCAGGGCGTGGCCTTCGCTGACGTAGCCGAGGCCGCTGCAATCGGCGCGACTGCCGTGGTACTGACCACAGCCGCAACCGACGGTGCCGCAGGGACCGGACTCATGGCCGCCGATGAATTCAAGGGCGGCGAGATCGTACTTTTCACCAATGGCAGCGATATCCCGCAGCGCAGAGGCATCACAGGCAATACCGCCCGCGCCGCAACCGGCAATGTGTCGGTGACATTCTACCTGGACTCGCCGCTGACCTCAGCACTGACCGTAGAGGATCACGGCGAATGCATGCAGAGTCCTTACTCTTACCTGGTGCAGGACGGCGAAATAGGCCATCCCGTCATGGGCGTGCCCTGTGTCCCGGTGAGCGCGGCCAATATGTACTTCTGGCTGCAGACTAAGGGCATCTGCTTTGTCTCCCCGCAGGCAAACGTCGGCGTGGGCGGAGCAGGCATCGGCTGCTATTGGAGGCACGACGGCTCCATCGACGTCTATGCCAATATCGGCACCTACGTGTCCACTCAGTACGCAGGGAAAGTTGTTGCAGAGTCGAGCACGCATACCCAGGCTGCGCCGTTCGTTGATCTCGTATAAGGAGGCTAATCATGGAAAATCCGGATTACATACAGAGGAAACTTGCCGAGCGCGGTGAAAAAGCCGACGACAAGCCCAAGAAAAAGGACAAGAAAGAAAAAGACGAATAAGGCACAGGGGGCCGGGGAAACTCGGCCCCCTCCTATATTATGAAACTCAAATTATTAAAAGACATAAGGATGCAGGGTGCCCCGGCTGTGCAGATATTGGCCGGGTCTATTGTTGACGCCAGCGACGGGACAGCAAAAGCATGGATATCCGCCGGGGCTGCGGTGCCCATAAATATTATTGAGACAGCAACACCAAAGGCTGTAACCGAAACGGCAGTTACAGATAGCGTTACAGACAGAAAACGCGAACAAACGCGCGAAAGAGTCCGCCGTTACAGGGAAAAACTAAAGAGCGTTACAGGTGAATAATGATCATAAAATATAAGTCCTGCACCATAAACGGGATTGATATGACCGGCAAAGTTGAGAAGGTTGATGATAAGCAAGGGGCGCGCTTGATAAAATCCGGCTTTGCTGAAATTGCCACGGCTGGGCCGGTTGTCAATTACATGGGCCAAAACCCGAGGCGGGCTGAATATCCTGACGTTGAAAAGCCTGCCGATGAACCCAAATCCGGCATATTCGGCAAAAAGAAAAGGAAGGCTGATTGTGCTTAAACTCAAAACTGCGCCCACAGTTGAGCCTATCTCACTGGCTGAAGCCAAACTCCATTTGAGACTTGACCCTGGCGTGGCCGGTGATACCTCAACCGTGTCAACTATTGCCCATGGCTCCCACCCGATAGCCGCTGCTTATTCTTTAATAGGCACTCCCATTGATATTACAGGCTATGGAGTGGTGGTAAACCTCGTCTGCCTAACCAACGGCGCCTCCGGGACCGCGGACGTTAAACTCCAGGACTCTGACGATGGGACAACATGGGTAGATGTGGCCAGCGGGGCATTCACTCAAGTCACCGAGGCTAACGACAACGCCACCTACAGCAAGACATACATAGGTATAAAAAAGTATATCCGGGCCGTGGCCACCGTCGCTGTCGCTAATTGCGACTTCGGCGTTGACGTGGTTAAAAGTGGAGGAACTTCCGTGGAAGATACCCTCCTGTCACGGTTGATCACCGCCGCCCGCGAATATTGTGAGTCATTCCAAAACCGCGCCTTTATCACCCAAACCTGGTATCTGTGGTTGGATGCCTGGCCTGTCGAAATTAAAGTTCCATTGCCTCCACTATTATCAGTAACCTCTATCAAATATTACGACACTACTAATGCCGAAGCCACAATGACGGCCTCCGATTATTATGCCGATACTAATTCAACGCCAGGCCGGGTTGTCTTAGCATGGGGAAAGACGTGGCCGGGTACTACGTTGAGGCCGGCTAACGGGATCTGCGTGGAGTTTGTTTGCGGATATGGCGCAACGTCGGCCTCCGTGCCAGCCGCTGTCCGCCAGGCCATGCTCCTGCTCATCGGCCATCTTTACGAAAACAGGGAAGCTGTTAGTGAGAAGCCGTTGACCCAGGTACCCATGGCTGTCGAAAGCCTCTTATGGACGGAGCGCGTGCTGTAATGGAAGCAGGGAAACTTCGTCAGCACATCGTCCTGCAGCAACCCATAGCGGGGAGCAATGCCATCGGGGAAATTGTAAATACCTGGGCGGACGTAGCCACTGTTTGGGCTGCTGTAGAACCGGCTACCGGCTCCTGGTATTACGCCGGGCAGCAGGCCGAGTCAAAAGTCGATGGCAGGGTGAGGATACGCTACCGCGCCGACGTCCTCCCGACATGGCGGATTAAATTTGGTGACAGGTATCTGTCAATTATTTCTATCCTAAACCCACAGGAACGCAACAAGGAACTTATTTTGATGTATGTGGAGTCATTGGACTGATGGATATCGATATTGAGATCCAGGGTAAAGAGGAGTTTGAAAAAACCCTGCTGGCCCTGGCCAAAGCCTTGCCCAACGATAAAGTCGAGCCAGTGATGATGGAGGGTGCCAAGGTCGTGGCCGCAGCTGCTAAAGCCAAGGCGCCGCAAGGTCCTACCGGCAATCTTAAAAAAGGGGTCAAGGCCAAATACTTACGGCAGATCAGCAACTATCCGCGTTCTGCTGCAGCTACAGTAGACCGCAAGATTGTCCGCCATGCCCATATTATCGAGTATGGGACTAAGCCGCGCTACCAGAAGTCGGGGCGTTATACCGGCATCGGCCCGGCCAAACCCTTCTTCCGCCCTGCTGTTGACACTAACAGGGAGCCGGTCTACAGAAAGGTACGGGATAAGCTCTTGAACATGATCCTTGAAGCCGCGAGAAAATAATGTACGTTGAACATGCCCTCTTAAAGCACCTGTTGGCCCAATCTGCCTTGGCCGCGCTTGTCGGTGAAAAAATCTACTATGTGAACGCGCCGCAGGAAGTAGCAAGCCCGTATGTCGTGTTCTTTAAGGTATCAGCGGTAAGGGAGACCTCGCTCACCGGAACGTCCCATTTGGTTAACTCCCGCTTTCAGTTTTCTATATTCTCCGAGACTTATTACCAGGCCAAGCAGATAGCCGAGCAGATACAGTTGGCTTTACAGGATAAAAACAACGAAGTCATAGGAGGAACAGGTGGGGTGAGGGTCAGCATTCAATATGACAACGAACAGGATTTATACGATCCCGAAACAGGGTTTTACCATATCCCAGTCGAATATTTAATCTACTACAACGAATAGGAGGTCAAACATGAGCAACGCTATAGCAGCCAAGGGAGCTACCTTAGCCAGGGACGGGCACACCATTGCCGAGATTACCAAGATCGGCGGCATCGAGATCAACCTGGAGACGCTGGACGTCACCACGCTGACCTCGCCCGACAGCTTCAAGGAATTTATCGGCACCTGGTTTGATACCAGCGAAGTGCCCATCGAAGGAAACTTCATCGCCGGTGACGCCGACGGGCAGGTCGCCTTGATGGCCGACCAATTAGCCATGACCGTGCAGTCGTTCGTCCTCACACTGCCCACAGCTATAACGGCCACCTGGGCTTTCAATGCCCTAGTGACCAAGTTCAAGGTCGGCGATTATGCCGTAGGTGGCAAGATCGACTTCTCCGCCTCTTTGAAGATATCGGGCAAGCCGACTCTGGCCATTGGCGCTTCAGCTGGCTTGACCACGCCGTTCTTCGAGATTAGCGATGACGCGGTTATCGTGCCAGAGCCTGTAAACAATTATTATGATTATGTGGCCATGGTAGCCACTGGTATCAGTTCGGTAACCGTGACACCCACGGCGACTGCTGGCGTTATCACCGTTAACGGCAATATTGTGGCCAGCGGTGAGGCCTCGGGCTCGATTGCCCTGGGAGACGCAGGCAGTATCACAGCAGTTACCATCGTGGTAACCGAGACCGGCAAGGTGGCCAAGACATACACTGTACGAGTGGTCAGGGCGGTCAGCTAAATGGATAACATACCTATAGTTCTCGATAAAGAACGGCACCTGAAATGGACCATGGGCGGTATGGAGAAATTTCAGGAGGTCACCGGGATTGATGTGCTTTCTGGCGATGCCGATCCAGCCAGCTTCACACAAAAGGAAATCATCCCATTTCTCTGGGCTTGTTTGCTCTGGGAGGATAGGACATTAAAGCTGGAAGACGTTAAATACATGGTTGATATCAGCAAGATGATGGAGTTTATCCAGCTTATACCCAAAGTGGTAAACGCTGCTGTTCCCCAGGGAAACGCAGACCCAAACGCGGCGAGCCTCTCGACTGGCTGACACTGTGGTCTGTCGGGAGGTACGATCTTAATTTATCCGAGGATGATTTCTGGGCACTCACGTTAAAAGAATTGAGCGCCCTTCTGAAGCGCCGGGCGTTTCTCATCGAACGCCAGGATTTTCACGCCGGGCTGATCTGCGCCGTGCTGGCCAATATTCACCGCGACCCTAAGAAAACCAACGCCTTCACGCCGCAGGATTTTATGCCCGGCAAAACAGAGAAAAAACAGCAAACAGCGGAACAGATGATGCAGATTATTCAACTCTACCAGAAGTATTTCGAGGTAAAAGATGAGTGACGCAGAAAAGAGTCTTGTCTTCGTCCTACGTGCAAATATCACGGACTTTAATAAAAAACTCGGTGACGCGGAACGCCAGTTCAAGAAGTCGTTCGGCAATATCCAGGCCGACCTGAAAGCAACTGCTATTCAGTCGACGGCGTTGGCTGCTGCCATCATGGTGCCCATCGCGACTGCGTTCAAATCCTTTGCCCAGCATGGTGAGGATATAGCCAACATGGCCGACAAAACAGGACTAGCCACCAAGGAAGTCCAGCAGCTGGGCTACGCGGCCAAGGTCACGGGCAGCGACATGTCCGGGCTGGATATCTCGGTAAAGAAGATGCAGCGGACGCTGGTCGATGCCAGGACCGGAGGCAAGGCGGCGCAGGATGCTTTCAAACAGCTAGGTCTGTCCTGGGAAAACCTGAGCAAAATGAGCGTCGGCGATCAGTTCAAGACCATCGCTGACGCGTTAGGCAAAGTAGAGGACGAAGCGACCCGCACGGATTTGGCCGTTACCATATTCGGCAAAAACGGCACCACCATGCTGCCCATGTTCATCGAGGGTGTCACCAAATTATCCGATGCCTTCGATAAGCTCGGAGGAGGAATGAGCGATGCCGATCTGGAAAAGGCTAAGGCAGCGCAGCGGGCCATAGAGAATTTGGAGACAGCCTGGGGTCAGCTGCTCAACACGTTAACCAGTGCCGCCACTGGCAAGCAGGGGGCAGAATTCATTACCAGCCTTACCGAGGCGCTCGTTGGCATGAATAAATGGGCCAAAGAGAATCCGGAGGTGGTTAATGCCATCGGCCAGATCGTGATTGGTATTGCTGCCCTGGCCGGAGCACGGGGGATAGTGGCGGGCATAGGTTGGGCGCTGATGCCCCTGGTCAAAGCCTTTACCTGGCTGGGCACGTTTCTTCCTGGCTTGGGACCTATGATAGCCGGTGTATTCGGAGGCACAGCGTTGGTTACTATAGGAGCTTTCCTTGCTGCCATAGGCGGCGTAGCGTTCTTTGTCTACGCCCTGGTGACCGAATGGGACAGGTTAGGGCAACTGTTGGGCATTGTGGGTGACATTATCCGCAACAATCTGAATATAGCCATAAATCAGGCACACATAGCATTCATGCAGGCCAGGGATGGGATCGTGAATGCATGGAATACCGTTGTAGCCTTTTTCACCGGAGTCGTTGATGGTATCAAGAACGCTTTCGTAGCAGTGGGGGAGTGGCTGACGCAGCCGTTCAGGGACGCCTGGGCGCAGATACAGCAATTCTGTAATGACATAAGGAACTCCTGGAATAACCTTTTCAGCGGTGGATCGTCTGCCACAGTTACTGTTACTGCAGGTGTTCCGCGGACAGCTATGGGCGGTATCGTTACCTCTCCCCAAATCAGGCTGGTAGGCGAAAGTGGCCCGGAGGCCATCGTGCCCCTCAGCCAAATGGGAGGTATGGGCGGTATGGGTGGGAATACGTTTAATTTCAATGGTCCGTATATGGGCGATGATATCTCCAAACGCGCCCTGGTACGTGACCTTCAAAGAATAATGAATGAAGAGACTCGGCGTAGTTCATTTAAACCGGCTGAGACTTCGTTCTATAGTGTGGGCGGACATCTCTAATGGCACAGCCCGTATATTCCATAGCGATAGATTGGGATTGCGTGGACTGGGCAGGTGCGCATGACTTTACAGCTGCCGGCGATGATATTACCGGTGATGTTAAGGCATTCCGGATATCGCGTGGTAAAGACAAAGATAGCAACAGTTACCCGGCGGCCACGCTGGAAATGACCATAGAAAATTCCAGCGGCAACTATTACCCCACCAACATAGGGAAGAATCCTGGCCCAAAAGTCCGGCTGTGGCTGCCGGTGCGTGTCCAGGCCACCTATGACGGAACGACCTACGACCTGTTCTATGGATATTTGAACAGGATCACAGCATACCCGATAAAAAACCGGCAGGAGATCTACTTCTATGCCACGGATGGTATCGACCTACTGGCCAAGCAGATAGTAATTCAGGATATGGACGACAAAACCACAATGAACGACGGGGCGGCGGTTAACCTGGTACTCGATGCGGCATCATGGAACCAAACGAGGCGCGCCATTGATGTCGATGGCGGCGACATAACGAGCTTCCCCGATACCTTTGAGTTTGAGAAACCATAATGGCATACACGGACAAGACGATAACCAACGCATTTAACAAAGACGACACGCACCCGGAAGGCTATGATTTTGTGCCTGCCGCTGAACTGCTGAGACGTATCGCCGATACTGCTCTTGGTCGGCTATATATTAACAGTCTGGGCAATATAGTCTATGAGAGCCGTCATCATAGGGAGGCATGATGCCCGGTCACTGGGAAAAAACAACGTGGTCTTTTAATCCGGTACAAGCGGTGGGTCATTACGAAGGCTATGATATGGATCAATGGTCTTACCCGGATTGGCATCCATATAATTGGGATGGCAATCCTTCTGATTCCTACTGGCAATACGGCAGCGAGGCCCAGATGTTCGATCATCAGCGATTCGCCTCGCTTCAATACGAGCATCAGAGTGCGTGCACAACCTATCCCAATCACGTGCCTGGGCCGGGATACCTGAGCGGCTGGTTCGGCGATGAGGATATGTGGACATATCTGAAATCCTTTCGCTATGACCTGTCATGGCTGATCGATTATCTTGAAGCCAATCCAGACACATTTAGATTGGACGCAGAGATGAATCCATATGTCCAATTCAATTACGCGTATTCGAACGTGGGATACGGAAGGAATTCCCTGCCGTGGCCTTCACCGGACATTAACGCTACTCTAAACGTGGGTGGTAATTCGATCGAACTGGGGCACGAGACGAGCAGCACAACATATAAAAGAGATCTGTCACCAGGCGTGATAGCTCCGATTGTCGAGTGTTCAGTATCAGCATCTTACACTGAGCCGGAGCTCGATGTCGGCCCTATAACTTACCATGACTTCTATTACTGCGGGGAGTTGTGGGAGAACAAATACGTCTGCATTTATTATCATCAGGAATGGGTTCTCACCGGGACAGGTGGACGGTGCACGCGTCCCATCTTATGTGTCAATATCGAGTATTGGGTAGAAGACGAGCCGGTTCTGCAAAATATCGAGACCTTGAACGCCAAATATATCCACGTGTCCTCGGCCACTATTGGAGGCAAATTTACTACTTCCGATGATACTCATGTCGAGATGGGTATACATTGGAGGCCCAAGGGCGCGACTTTATGGCAGACCTACTGGTGGGCCAAGTCGCCGTTTTATATAGCATGGAACCTGACCTTCTGGTACACATTATCGGGATTAAACTCCAATCGTACATATTACTACAGGGCATTTTTCAGGAAAGACGGCGAATATATCTACGGTTCGGAAAAAAGCTTTACGACGGCTGCGATTCCGGTAGTGTTCAAATATCCAGGCACGGAATACCGCACGGCCAAACAGGCACTGGATGATGTGATGAAATTGAGTATAGGCCGGTATTATGCCGACGCCCAGGGCGACTTTGAGTATGAGAGCCGGTTTCGGAGAAACGCCTGATGCCGGCCAGTGCATTCACTTTCAATAATGCGAACATCACCGATCTGATTTACGAGTTAAACGACGGTGAGTTGTTCAATGACGTGATGGCCATTGTAGGGGCAGCAGGTTCGGAAAACCTGGTAAGGTGGACGGATGACGGGTCCATTGCCAGGTACGGTAGAAGGTCTTTCAGAATTGACCGCCCGATAGGGGTTGATGATGCAGTGGTAGATACATTGGTAACTGCACAGTTAGACCGCACCGTCGAGCCCTATGCCAACCTGACCATCACGGTATTATCCACGACTGCCGCATTGATAGTTGCCACACTTGAACTTGAAATTAGTAACAAGGTAACAGTCAGCGAAACCACGATGGGCATGACTGCCGTTGACTTTATCATTGAGAGCATTGATATCAGCGTGGATCGTAACAATTTGATCACGGCGACATACGGGATGGTGCAGGCGAGAACAGGCGAGTAATGAGCAATACGCTGTTCGAATCGTGGGAGTCGTTCAATGAGTATTGCTACGCTCGGGTGACTCTGGATCGCTGGGAGTGGCAGGTATTCTATCCTCAGATCAGTCACACTATCACCAGCATCTCGGTGCTGATGTGTGCGCAATACTGGGATACTGTGGATTTAGGGAATATAACAGCCGAGATTCAATCTACTGTATGGGACGATGGAGTGGAATCCGGCGACCCTCCATGCTGGAAACCATCAGGGGTCGCACTCTGTTCCGGTACCCTTGACACTTCTCTGATCACGACAGAAGACCGTTTTGGGGAGTGGTATGAGATAACTCTTGGAGCAGGCGCATTTCTTGTGGCCGGGTCTAAGTACGCTATCGTACTAAAGGGGGAAGTTCTCGGCGACAATGGGGAGATAAGCTGGTTCTATGATTATGAGACTGATCCTCTATATCACGGAGGCAAGGACTGCGGGTACAAAAATGATGGTGAGGAGGAGTGGTGGAGTTGGTGGGGGCAGACGTATGCCTTCAGAGAATATGGGGCGCTCGGGGAATTCTCAGGCCTGTGGGATGCCAATCTGAGTGACCTCACAATCACCCTCGACGATACTGAAATCTGCAATGACCTGAGAGTAATGATACCTCATTATTCTTATGATCTGTCATACGTCGGTGAAGCCGTAACAGTCAACTACCGTGATCTTGTTTACACATCACTGGACGGCGATTCCATTAACAAGTACGGCAGACGGTCAAAGGTCAACAAGTATCAGGTGATGGATGAAACCTTTCAGGAAGCATGGTGCGAGAACCAGAAGCAGAAGTACGCCGAACCTTATTACTGGGCTGAAGCCACGCTTCCCGGCACGGATGCCAATATGGTGAAATGCCTGGCCACTAAAGTATCCAGCGTTGTGTCCCTGCTTAACACGCTATCCGGTATCAACAATGAATACATGGTTGACAGTTAT
>Ga0247841_10006425_pt1 | contig 18127 bp, 14 predicted proteins | sample LaCruzMarch2015__2_FD_192410 | JGI IMG/M metagenome (GOLD analysis project Ga0247841, IMG submission 192410) | Freshwater microbial communities from meromictic Lake La Cruz, Castile-La Mancha, Spain - LaCruzMarch2015_18m | ecosystem: Environmental > Aquatic > Freshwater > Lake | place: Spain... | reverse complement strand
AAGAATGGTTTGTTTGTTTTTACTGTGCCTTCAGATAGATATGGACAATATTTATTTTTTAGCCAATTTTTTAGAAAAATAAAAATGCCCTTTTTAGCCAAAGTTTATGCTCTTCTGAGAAATCGTCAGTTAAATCATTTCCATTGCTACTCTTTGAAGTCTTGGGAACAGAAACTGCAAAAATACAATTTAGTTTTATCAGACTCTAAAACTTATATTAGCTCTCAAACTTTATATTTTTGGGATTGGTTGGCTTTCAAAAAAAAGATTTTTCCTTTTATAAAAACACCTTTAAAAGAAATGAATCTTTATTATGAAAAAGATGATCAGTCCAAAAAAGGCGGAGCTTTTTTAATAGTAGCAAAAAAGATATGATTTTAGTTAAGGAGTAAGATAAAAATAAAAGTGTTTAAAGTTAGAAAGGTTTACAATTAAATGTCAAAAAAAATCAATAAAATAATTAATAAAAAACCTTTACTGCCAGAATTTTTTTATGCCTTTGTTGCTTTTATCGCTTTTTTCTTTTTATCTTTCAGAAGAATTTTTGGCATTAAGGGGATTCTAGGCCATAATTGGGATTGGTCTTTCCCAGCCATAGATGTTCTTCTTAAAAAGATTGATTTAATTTCTCGTTATGCTTGGTGGGATTTTGACTTAGGCATACCTTTAAATTTAAATCTGTCGCAGATTGGACCCAATACTATCATTAAATTTTTAGCTTTTATTTTTCCTTCGAAAGCCGTAATTATTACTTTACTTTTTTTAGTAACCTTAGCGGCTTTTTTCTTTTTCAAGAAACTGCTTGATTTTCTTAATCAAAAAAGCTTTTTGAATTATTTACCGGCTTTATTATTTGCTTTTTCACCTTTTTTATTTAGTGATATTATCGGTGGTTCTTGGTATATGTGGATTTCCTATGCTGTCTCGCCCTTATTCTTCTTGAATTTAGTTAAATTTAGCCAAGAGAGCAAAATAAAATATCTTTTGGGTTTTTTATTAACCTCTATTTTTGTTATTGCCTCATTACAACATCTTTTACTTATTGAGTTGATTGTTTTTGCTTATTTAATTTTTCAATTATTTATCAATAAAGAATTAAATGTCAAAAAAGTTATTCTTCGTTGGTTTTTGGCTCAAGTCATTTTAGTTTTCTGTAATCTTTATTGGCTGTTGCCTTTCTTTTCTTCTTTTGCCGACTTTGTTAAAGATTCTTCGGCGGTTTCTTTTGCCGGAGCTTTTGACTCAGTCCGTTATTCAACTCAAAATCTTTTAAGTATCGCCTCTTTGACCGGCTACTTAAACCGCAATCTTTATTATTACGCCCTGAATCAAGGGCTAGTGGCTTTTATGTCTTTGGCAGTTTTTACAATTTGGGGTTCAATTATTGGCTTTTTTATCTGGGGTAAAAAAGAAGCTAGAATTAAGGCTTCAGTCTGGGGGATAATTTTGTTTTTACTGGTTTTAATTGTTAAAGGCGGGAATGATCCTTTAGGAGAATTAACCATGTGGATTTATAATCATTTCCCTTTGATGAAGCTTTACCGTAGCCCTCAACACTTAATCTTTGTGGCTGCTTTTATTATCCCAATTTTATTTTCTTTTAGCCTTGATTTTTGTTATCAAAAATTTGTTAAATATCAAAAGCTAATTTTAAGCGGTTTTGTTTTGTGTCTTTTTTTCTGGTTATCCGGTTGGTGGGTTAATGGAGATATAGGTCATGAAGCTTTAAAAAATAAAAAAAGAGATTATGTTGATTTTTATCAATTGTCTCCATTAATAAGTGAGGTTTATAAACAAAATGAAACTTCACAAGATAATTATCGTATTTTTTTCCTTCCAAGCTCCAAATCGCCAGCTTATTTACCCAATGAATATCAAAACTTGGCTCAGGGTGGGCAACCAGAATATATGTATCTTAAAAACCCGACTTTTACCTTAGAAAATATCTTTTTTGCCAAGGATATTCATGACTCTTTTTGTCACAATTTAAAGATTAATTATCTTAATTACCTTTCTTTATTCTCTGTTAAGCAAATGGTTTTAAGAGCGGATGTTTATCCACTCTACAGTCAAATCGATCCCAACAGATGTTGGGATTTAACGAAAATTAAAAATTATCTTGATGGTACTCAGGGATCAAAACAAATTGCTGGAGATAAAAATACAGCCTTATATGAGATTAATAAGGAAAATTTTCTGCCTTTAATCTACATCCCGGAGAAAATTATTGAGGCTTCTGGAGATAAAAAAGATTTAAGGGAAATAACCGGTTTTAAGGGTTATCAGATAAAATCAGCTATTTATTTGAGTAAAGAGAATAAAGATCTTACTCAGTTTAAGCCACAGAGTGATGAAATTTTTATTAAACCGGAGATAGAAAATCAATTTATGGAAGAAGAATCAGCGATAACAGCTCTTAAACTGCAATCAATTTATTCACCTTATGTTCAATGGCAACCTGGAAGCTTTATTTACGAATGGCTTTTAAAAAGAGAAGCTAATCAAGAGAAATCATTAATTGGTAAGGATAAAGATTCTTTTCAGGTTAAAATTGTCAATGCAGCTAAAAGAATTTCAGAAACAGTAAAATTCTTTAATCGTCAATTAATTGATGATGATCTAAAATCTGAAGAGCAGACTAAAGAAAGATATCGTCAAAAAATGCTGGAATGTCTTAGTCTTTTAGAAAAGATAAAAAAGAATGATCCTGAAAGTTTTCAAAACTTAAGTAATGATTTTTATGCTGGTGTTGAAAATCATCGAGGAAAAATTCGACAACTATCATTACCGGTAAAAAGCAAAATTGAATACGAAAATATTTTTAATGAGTTATCTAACAAATTGGGAGAGTTAAGCTTCAAACATGACTTTCACTTTCTTAAATATAATTTTGAGATTAGTGAGGATGGACAATATCAACTATTTTTAAAAGCTGATTATCTTGATGGTCAGCTACCAATTATTAAAGAGATTCTTTTAGATAATCAAATCTTAACCCTAGAAGAAAAAGAATTAGATTTTAAAGATTGGCAGGGATTATTAAGTCTTAATTTAAATAAAGGTAAACATCAATTAATTTTATCTTTAGAGGAAGGGCCGAATCTTTTACAAGAAAATTGGCAACAACAAAAAGACTCTACTCTAGAAAAAGTTTTATTTCAGGGACTTACTAATTATCAGCCAGATGCTTTATATCAATTAAGTTTTGATTACACAGCTTATCAAAGCAATGCCGGCTTTTATCTTACTCAAGATTATGGCTACAAAGATAAAGATGGAAATCTTTCTCCTTTAATAATAAAAAGTTTGCCACAAACTCAGTTGAATGAATTTAAGAATAAAGTAATTATTATCAAAGCTCTTTCTTCTACTACTCCGGCCCAACTTTCTTTTTTCGCTCAATCAATGAATGGTGTTTCCAATCAAGCTTCATTCAAAAACATTAAAATGGAAAGAGTTTTTGAACCGATGATATTTTTGACGAAGAATTTAATCAATAATCAGGAGTTAAGAAAAAATCAGAGAGAGGAAGTCTCTTTTATTAAAATTAATCCCACTAAATATCAAGTTAAAATTAAAGGAGCCTCAAAATCTTTTAATTTAATTTTTAATCAAAATTTTAATAAAGGTTGGAAACTTTATATTAACGGCTCAAAAAAATCGTTTGAGGAAAATAAGCATTGGTTAGCAAATGGTTATGCCAATGCTTGGCAGGTTGATTCGTCAGACTTAAATGGTTCTCAAAATGATGATTTGATATTAGAATATTTCCCCCAAAAAATTTACAACAACGGTTTAGCTTTATCTGGTTTAATAATTTTAACTGTCTTAGTTTTAGCTACTTGGCAGAGATTTAAAAATAAAAAAGAAAATTAAAAAATATTTTAAAATTTATGGATAAAAGAGAAAGGTCTTTAATATTAAGGAAAGAGAAAAAAAGCTTTACCCAATTTTTACAGGTAAAATCACTAATAGAAATTTTCCAGAAATATAATAAGAAACATAAACTAAAAGTATTAGAGACGGGTTGTGGATATGGTTTTTTTACAGAACTTATCTCTGACTATTGTTCTTCACTTTACGCGACTGACTTATATGATTATTTTCCTTCAAGTTTAAAAGAAAATAAAAAAATTAAGTATTTTAAAAATGTTGACGCTCAAAAACTCCCTTTTGAAAATAACTTTTTTGATGTGATTTACAGCATGGACGTTATTGAACACATCGCTGATGATAAAGCTTTTATAAATGAAGGATTACGGGTTTTAAAAAAAGGAGGAGATTTTATCATTGGAACGCCTAATAGAAACAGATTGGCAAATTACTTATTAAAAATTATTGGTAGGGAAAGAGAATATCCGCTTTTTTTTGGTTATGATCCTAATTATGGTAAAGCAGTTCATCAACAAGAATATACTCCAGAAGATATTGGTAAATTACTCAAGAACAGTGGATATTCTTGGAGGGTAGAGAAGTTATATTATCTTTCTTTTGGTCTTCTTGGTTATTTTGAAGTAAAGTGCCCTTATTTTTTAAGAAATTTCTGTCAATTTTGGTTATTCGTTATTAGGAAAAAATAATTTCATGGGTAAAAGAATTACTTTTGTTCATTCAGAAGGTGAGAGTTACGCTATAGAATGTTTATCGTCACTTTTAAAAAAAAATGGCCATCAGGTTTCTTTGGTTTTTGACCCACGTCTTTTTGACAGTTCGGAAGTGAAAAATAAAAGCTTAAAAGAATTTTTCGATATTAAAGATATCTTGATCAAGCAGATTATCGTTAGTAAGCCTGATTTAGTTGGTTTTTCAGCTTTTACCTATAATTATCAATGGGCTTTAAAAATGGCTAAAGAAATTAAAGCTAAAATTGATATCCCGATAATTTTTGGTGGTATTCATCCAACTCTTGTTCCCGAAGTAGTTATTAAAAATAATTGTGTTGATATGGTTTGTGTTGGTGAAGGAGAAAATGCGCTTTTAGAATTAGTGAATAACTTAAATAACCAAAGACGCTATAAGATTAAAAATCTTTGGTTAAAAAAAGAGAATAAAGTTATAAAAAATGAAATAGGCCCTTTATTCGAAAACTTAGATTCTTTGCCTTTACCAGATAAAGAACTTTTTACTTCTTGTCAGCCAATCTATAATTCTGGCTACGGTTTAGTCACTGGGCGAGGTTGCCCTTTTAACTGTACATTCTGTTGCGCTAATGCCTTAAAAAAAGCGAGTGGTAGTTATGGACGTTATATTCGTAAAAGAAGTGTTGATAATGTCATTACTGAGCTTGTTTGGGCCAAAAAGAAGTTTAAGTCTACCATGATTACTTTTGTTGATGACATTTTTGTTATTAATATTAATTGGTTAAGAGAATTTATGCCCAAATATAAAAAGAGAGTAAACCTGCCCTTTAATTGTGATGCTCATCCGGCTAATGTAACAGTGGAAATGGTCAGACTTTTGAAGAAAGCCGGTTGTAATTTATTGATTTTTGGCCTTCAGAGCGCTTCAGAAAAAGTTAGACGTGAACTTTTAGGAAGACCAGAAACTAACGAACAAATTAAAAAAGCAGCTCAAATTTGTAAAGATGAAGGATTAAATTTTACCATTGACCATATCCTTAATCTTCCTTATGAGAAAATAGACGATCTTGTTAAGGCAATTGAATTTTATAATGAAATTAGGCCGACAGTTATTAATACTTTCCTTTTAACTTATTACCCAAAAGCAGAGATTACAGATATAGCTTATAAAGCTAAGTTATTAACCAAAAAAGATATAGAGTTAATTAAACAGGGAAAATCTCCAGGAACTTATTCTTTATCACTTGGAGAGCAACGAGATACAACTTTTTTGAAAAGTAAGAAAAATCATAATCAATTTATTTTCTGGTTGAATGCTTTGCCGTTATTTCCAAGATTTTTAATTAAAAAAGTAATAAAGAACGATTATCTCTATCGTAACTTTACGGCGCCAATTTGGATAATTACTTTAACAAAATTTTTACTAAGAATTAAAATTGGCCGTCCATTTGATACAATATATATTAGTAACTTACTGCTCAAAAGAATGTTTGTTAATCTTAAACTTAAATATTTCCAATAATTTTTTTGATATCTCTGGGCTAGACAATGAAAAAGAAAATTAAAAACATTTTAAAACCACTTAAATATTTCTTTCTAATTACTTTTACCATTGCTGTTTTTATTGATGTTTTTATTTTTAAAATGTCTTTAGGGTTTTTAATATTATTTATTTTTCTTTGCTGGTTATTAAATGTTTGGCTTTTTAACTATAAAGCGAAAATGTCTTTTTATTTGGCTTTATCTTTCTTAGGTTTGCTTTTCTTTTTAATGAGTTTTAAGCTAGGGGTTATTTCTGATAAGGCCATGGTTTGGCTTTACTTTTTTTTCTTTTGGGCAGTTGTCCAGCAGCTAAAAGAACTGCTTGAAGATTCTTCAAAATGAAAATCCTTTTTGTAATTCCTCGGTCGAAAACAATGTTCGGTGAAACTTCTGAAAAAAAAGGTATATCAGGTCATCCTCATGTGGGGATTGCTTCTTTAATTGCTTTTCTTAGAAAGAATTCTCCAAAAACTGAAATTAAAGTTTTTGATGAGCAGATGGATGATTTTTTACAATTAAAAACACTTATTAAAAGTTTTAAGCCGGATTTAATCGGTATAACTTGTTTTAGCTATAATTACCAATATTTTTATGATTTGATTTTAAAAATCAAAAAAATAACTAAAGCTTTAATTGTTTTAGGCGGGCCTCATGTTTCCGCTTTGAAAAAAGAAGTCTTAAAAGAAACTAGGGCTGATTTAGCGATTAAGTCTGAGGGAGAACTAAGTTTATTAGAACTGCTTAAAGAATTGGAAGATAAGAAACCTGATTTGAAAAGGATAAAAGGATTAATTTGGCGACAAAAAGGAAAAGTTATTGAAAATGAGGATAGAGAGTTAATAAAAGATCTTGATAGTTTACCTTTTCCTGACTATTATGCCTTTTCCATTGAGAGATATCCTTGTTATTTTATTAAAGCTCTGCCCTTGATGACTTCTAGGGGTTGTCCTTATGGCTGTAATTATTGTTCAGTCAGATTTTCCATGGGTCAGGGATTTAGGCCTCGTAGTCCGGAGAATGTTTTAAAAGAGATTCAATATTGGTATCAAAAAGGTTGGAAAAATTTTGATATCAACGATGACTGTTTCACTTTAGATTTAAAAAGAGCTGAAAAAATTTGTGATCTTATTGCCAAAAATAAGCTAGAAATAAAATTTCAACTTTATAACGGCATTAGAGTTGATCGGATTAGCTTAAAGCTTCTTAAAAAACTTAAAAAAGCTGGTTGTACTTTTATTGCTTATGGTTGTGAATCTGGTAACCAGCAAGTTTTAGAAGCTATTGGCAAGGGGATTAAACTAAAACAAGTAAGAGAAGCAGTTGACTGGAGTAATAAAGCTAGCATTAAAAATGCCGTTAACTTTATTATTGGTCATCCGACTGAAACTTACGCTCAGGCTTTAGAAACGATTACTTTTGCTAAAAGTCTGCCAACTAATTTTGTTAATTTTTATAATCTAGTTCCTTATCCTGGGACAGAATCTTTTAATTGGGCTAAAAAACACGCTCATTTTCTTTATCCGATAGAAACTTTTTTGCGTGATATTTCTTATCGAGATAATCTACCTATTTTTGAAACACCGGAGTTCACTAAAGAACAAAGACAAAATATAATGAAGAGAGGTTTTTCTCTTTATGAGAAAAAAGTTCTAAGTTTTCGTTTGGGATCGATAATTGGTTTAACTGTTTATTTATTAACTAGGTCAGAAATAATTAACAAACTGGTTTTTGATTTTGCCTTGAGTAATAAATTTGGCAATAGAATCTATCAATTATTTTCAACAAAATCTAGAAATTAGTTTTTTATAAAGATAATTGATATAGTATTTAATCTGTGAGAGAATACCCATAAAAGCAGATTAGAATCTTTTTTTGCTAAAAATTTTAGTCTGATAATTTTTTTATGTTATCTAAAAATTTATTTTTCTTTTTAATAATTTAGCTATCGTAATAATATGTCGCAAGTATTTTTTATTTCTGGTTGTTCGCGAGGCTTAGGGAAATGTCTAGCTGAAACTTTGTCTTCTAAGGGATGCATTGTTTATGCAGGCATAAAAAAATCTGAAGACATTAATAAATTAAAGTCTTCTTGGGCATATTCCCATCCTGGGATTCATCCCATAAAACTAGATATCACTATCGATAAAGATTGTAAAAAAGCAGTGAAGAAGATAGTAGCTAATGAAGGGAAAATTGACTTTCTTATTAACAACGCTGCCTATGTTTTAACAGGTCCAACAGATTTTTTTACTGCTCAAGAGTATATCAATATTTTAAATATCAACGCTGTTGGAGCTTTTCGTCTTATTCGAGAAGTGACTCCTCAAATGCGCTTCCAAAAAAACGGTAGGATTATAAATATTACTTCACTTAATGGGATATTGGCTTTGCCTAATTTTGGTCTTTATAGCTCTTCTAAATTTGCATTAGAAGGTCTTGCCCTCGCTTTACGCTATGAACTAAAAAAAGATAATATTTTAGTGACAAACATTGAACCTGGGGCGATTGCTAATAAAATAGTTTTAAGTAAAAAAATTTCTCATATCCCAGCCAGAGAAAAATTTTGGCTTATTAGAACTATGATGCCGATGATTACTCAAGAAAAAGTGATTAGAGAGATAGAGAAGGTGATTAACAGTCCAAAACCACCAGCCAGAATTATCTTAGGTCGAGATGCTAAAATTACTACTTTTTTGCAAAGATTTTTACCACAAAGACTTTGGGATTATTTATTATCTTTTATTTGGCAAAAGTGAAAAATAAAGATCTTCCTACGATTTCTATAGTTATCTCTACTTATAATTCTGAAAAAACTTTAGCTAAATGTTTAAAGGCAGTACGTGAACAAGATTATCCTCAGATTAAAATCGAAATCATTTTAGGAGACGGTGGTTCTTCAGATAATACTTTGGTAATTGCTAAAGATTATAAAACTAAAATTGTTAAGATTCCTAAAGAGAAACAGCATGCAGAATATAATCGTGGAGTGGCTTTTAATCGAGCTAAAGGAGAATTAGTTTTAATTTTAGATCATGATAATTTTTTACCTTATAAAAATTGGTTAAAAGATATGATTAAACCACTTTTAGAAAACCCTAAAATGGTAGCAACCGAAACTTGTTATTATGATTACAATCGTCAATATAAACTCATGGATCGTTATTGTGCTCTTTTTGGAGTTAGTGAACCCCTTCCTTTCTATTTGGGGAAAGCGGATCGTTTACCTCAAAATGCCAATACTTGGACTAATTTAGGCATGGCTATTGATAAAGGAAGTTATTACCTAGTGAATTTTAAAACTGATCCACGCAAAATTCCCACTATTGGTACTAATGGATGCTTAATGCGTCGAAAACTAGTAATGAGAAATGCAGATGTTAGACCTGAATATCATTACCCGATTGACGTCATGGTAGATGTTATTAAAAAAGGCCATAACCAATTTGGTTTTGTAAAAAATTCGATTGTTCATCTGACCAATTCTGGAGGTTTTTGGCCATATATAAAAAGAAGACTATTGTTTGCTGAAAGTTATCATTTTCAACATCATAGTCATCGGCGCTATAGTGTTGTAATGGAAGGGGACGAATTTGGGGTGGCAAAATTTGTTTTTTTTAGTTTGACTTTAATAAGGCCAACTTGGGATTCTTTGAAAGGTTATATAAAAATTCACGATATTGCCTGGTTTATAAATCCATTTATGTGTTTGGCAATTACTTTTATTTATGGGTATATGACTATTAAAAATTCATTAATTAAATTCTTTAAAATTTAAAGAAATAAAAGTTGAAAAGAAGTATATAATATATAAACATGAATAAAAAACCAAAAAAAGAAAAAATTGTCTATGTGGGTATGTGTGCCGATATAATTCATCAAGGACATATCAATATTATTAAGGAGGCAAGAAAAAGAGGTAAAGTTGTCATTGGCTTATTAACTGATAAGGCTATTGCTAGCTATAAGAGAATTCCTCTTTTAGGATATGAACAAAGAAGAGAGATTATAGAAAATATCAATGGAGTTTGGAAAGTAATTCCACAAGAAACTTTAGACTATGTTGCAAATTTAAGAAAAATTGAACCTGATTATGTTGTTCATGGTGATGATTGGAAGACTGGCGTTCAAAGAGAAACAAGAGAAAGAGTAATCAAAATTTTAAGTAAATGGGGTGGTAAGTTAATTGAACCAAAATATTCTTCAGGAATTTCTTCAACGCAGTTAATAAATTATTCACTAGAAAAAGGAGTTAGTCCTTCTTTTAGAATAAAACAATTAAGAAAAGCTTTAGAAATGAAACCTTTAATTAGAATTTTAGAAGTACATAGTGGTCTTACTGGCTTAATTGCGGAGAAAACTAGGTTATCTCAGTATGGAAAAAACTTAGAATTTGATGGTATGTGGGAGAGCAGTCTGACTGATTCTGCTTCAAAAGGGAAACCAGATACTTCTGCGGTTGATGTCACTTCAAGGCTTTTAACTATAGAACAAATTTTGGAAGTTACGACTAAACCAATAATAGTTGATGGCGATAATGGTGGTTTAATTGAACATTTTATTTTTACTGTTAAATCATTAGAGAGGTTAGGTGTTTCGGCCGTAATTATTGAAGATAAAATTGGTCCTAAAAGAAATTCTTTATTTGGTGCAGAAGCCAATCAAGAACAAGATACAATTGAAGATTTTTGTGAAAAAATTAACATAGGTAAACAAAATCAAGCCACTGATGATTTTATGATCATCGCCAGAATTGAAAGTTTAATTTTAGGACAAGGTATTATTGATGCTATTAATAGAGCGAAAGCCTATATAGGAGCTGGTGCTGATGGGATTATGATCCATAGTAAAGAAAAGACACCAGATGAAATTTTCGAATTTTGTCGAGAATATCAAAAAATTAAATATAAAGTTCCTTTAGTTGTTGTTCCTTCAACCTACAGCTCTGTTAGAGAGAAAGATTTAATAAAGGCTGGAGTAAGGATTGTTATTTATGCTAATCAAATGTTAAGAAGTGCTTATCCGGCTATGTTAAAAACAGCAGAGACAATCTTAAAAAACGGTAGAGCTTCAGAGGCAGATAGAAACTGTCTTTCTATTTCTGAGATAATAAAACTAATTCCCAATAGTTCTGTATGATTAAAAGTAAAGATTTTATCATTTTTTTAAAAAGTCTTAGGCTTACTGATTTTTTAATGGTTCCTTGTTCAATTTTTAAACCCCTTAGTGATTATTTATTAAACAATAAGACTGAATTGATTTTTCCTCCTAACGAAGCTCACGCAGTAGGTTTTGCTGTTGGTAGTTACAGCGTTAGTAATGAGCCAGCAGTTATATTTATGCAGAATTCTGGCATAAATAATATTGCCAATGCGATAACATCTCTACATTCTCTGTATAAAATTCCGATGGTTTTAATTGTTTCTTGGCGAGGTGAGCCTGGCAAAAATGATGCACCAGAACATCAAATTATGGGAGAAATATTAAAAAAATACCTTTCTTTACTGGATATTCCTTTTAAAGTTTTATCAAAGAATTGGGAAAAAGAATCTAGAGAAATGATTCAATTATCTAGAAACGAAAAAAAACCAGTTGCTTTAATTGTCCGCGATGGATTTTTTGATGGAGAAAAATCTCATTCAGATGATCTTTCGGAAAAATATTCACTTTCTCGATTTGAAGCCATTAAAATAATTAAGGATAGTCTAGAAGAGAAAACAATTTTTATTTCAACCAATGGATTCACTAGTCGAGATTCCTTTTCCGCCAAACCAACTAAAGACTTTTACATGTTGGGTTCGATGGGTCATTCTTTTTCTATTGGTGCCGGCGTTGCATGTTCATTAAAAAATAAAAAATCAAATTTTAACACTGTTATTCTTGATGGTGATGGTGGCTGCTTAATGCATTTAGGTAGTTTAGCATTAGTTGGTATAGAAAAAATTAGAAAAAGTCGTTTAATTTATATACTTTTGGATAATGAGGCTTATGAATCTACCGGTTCACAACCGACTCTTTCTTCTAAAATAGACTTTTTAAAATTGGCTGAAGGTTTTGGTTTCCCTCAAATATTTTCTACAACTAAAGCAAATGATCTTAAAAATATTTTAGAAAGAATTGATCATAATAAAGCCGCTTTTATTTTTTTACGAATAAATCGTAAAAAAGGAATGGGGGCTATAAGAGTTTCTGATAAATATAACTGTGAACAAATCTCTAAAAGATTTAGAAATAACTTCACTAAAAAATAATCTTCTTATTAGTAAATGAAAAAAGAAAATTTAAAAATTAACAAAAATATTGAAATTTTTAAGCCATTTAAAGAAGGCAATTATAAGATGCCCACCGAAGTAATTTTTGGTAGAGGAATTTTAGATGAATTGAAAAACTTTCCTTTAATTAAGAATAGCCAGAAAATAATTTTAGTATTTGGTGATCATTTTAAAAACTCATACTTTTCTGATAAATTATCTTCTGATTTGAAAGAACTAAAAAAAGAAATACTTATTTATCCTGAAAAAATTGTTAAATCGGATATTAAGACAGTTAATAATCTAATTAAATTTTGTCGTCATAAAGATCTTGATATTATTTTAGCTATTGGTGGAGGAACAGTTATCGATGCATCTAAATGTGCTGCTGCTTTATTTCGAAACGATGGATTAATTAAGGATTATATTGTCAAAAAGACAAAGGTTCTAAAAAATAAAAGTCTTGATCTAATCGTTTTACCTACAACTGCTGGCACAGGTAGTGAAGTTACTCCTTGGGCAACAATTTGGGATACTAAAAAAAAGAAAAAATATTCTTTAACCTCGCCATTTATATTTCCTAAATTAGCTGTTATTGATCCTCAATTAACTGACTCTTTGCCACCAGCTGTTACAGCTGAAACTGGCTTTGATGCTTTAGCTCAGGCGCTAGAATCTTATTGGTCAGTTAACCATAATCCTACTTCTGATAAATTTGCATTATTATCGATAAAACTTTGTTTAGATAATTTAGAAAAAGTTGTCAATAATCCTGATGAAAATTCTAGAGACAAGATGGCGAAAGCCTCGATGTTAACTGGTTTAGCTTTTTCTAATACACAAACAACTATTTGTCATGCGGTTTCTTATCCGATAACGGCTTATTTTAATATCGCTCATGGGCAGGCAGTGGCTATTACTTTGCCGGAATTTTTAAAATTTATTTTAAGAACGATTGAACCAAAAAGAAGGAAATTTATTTTAAAAACGATGGGTGAAATTAATATTTCTGACGCAGCTCAAAAAATAAATCTGCTAATGAGAAAAACCGGTCTTAAAACTAAACTTTCCGAATTAGGGATTAAGAAAAAAAATATAGATTTAATTGTTCGTGAAGGTTTTGATCCGGATAGAGCTAATAATGTGCCAAAAATTCCTACTAGAAAAGAGCTTAAAGAAATATTAGAAAAAATTTGGTCATAGTTGTCAGGCTAAATTATTGTGAGATGTAAAAGAGTATGATTTAATCTATAATAGCTGTCTAAAGTTTATAAAATTAGAAACTTTTATTTTAGTTTAAACTGTCTATAATAGTAAAACTTTTTATTGGACAATTAATATTGTAAAAAATTATGAGAAAACAAAAAAATTTATTAGTAATAGCTCCTTTTTTTCGACCCAGTTTAGGTGGGGCAGAAACCTATATTAATGAATTATGTGAATTTTTTAGGAAACATAATTATTTTGTAAATGTTTTTTCTTACCAGCCAGTTATAATCTCCGGTATTAGAGGTAAAAAGCTAGAAAGACTGAAAAATATGGAAATTAGAAGGTTTTCTTGGATAGGTCACGATATTTTTCATAAATTTCAGCATTATCCTATAATTATATTTATTTATTTAGTTCCTTATTTATTTATTCGCTGTTTTTTTTGGATGCTAAGAAATCACAAAAAAATTGATGTTATCGATGCTGAGGGTTTAAATGCGGCTTTTATTGCCAAAGCTTTAGGATTTTTATTCAAGAAACCTATCATGATTAGTATATTAGCGCTTTATAATTTTGTTCCTAGTAGCTTTTTTGCCAAAGTTGTTGCATGGACACTGAAAGGCGCTGATAGAATATTAGTAGAAAAGGGGAAATCAGCAGACGAACTGGAAAGTATTGGTCTAAAAAAAGATAAATTTGTAATATTCAATCAATGGGTTGATCAAAAACGTTTTAAGCCAGCTAATAAAAAGGAAATTAAAGACCAATTAGGGTGGAAAAATAAATTTATCGTTTTATTTGTTGGAAGAGCAATTCCAGAGAAGGGTGCTTCGATATTGCTGGAAGCCTCTAGAGAGGTTAATAATGATATTAATTTTGTTTTTATTAGCAATAAAGGCCCAGTTACTGCAGATATAGTGAGTGAATCAAAAAGAAAGAAAAATATCATTTTTTTGGGTGAAGTTAATCCTCTTGAGCTACATAAATATTATCAAGCAAGCGATATTTTTTGTTTGCCGTCAAAATATGAAGAAGGCGCGGCTAGGGTAATTTCAGAATCTATTTCTTGTGGGACTCCAATAATAGCTTCTAATATGGGGTCAACTCCCTACGTATTAGATAAAAGTGTGGCAATACTTATATCACCTAAAGCAAAAGAATTTTCCAAAAATATAGAATATTTATATAAAGATCAAGGAAAACTAAAACAAATGACAGAAAATTGTAATGATTTTGCTATAAATAATTTTGGAGAAAAAAATATTTATCTTATTTATAAAGCGGCAGAAGAATTAGCTAAAAAATAATTTCAGCAAATTTTTTATGAAAATATCATTTGTAGTTTTAGAAGATGAAAATTTGGGAGTTGAGACATTGTCCAGCTATCTTAAAAAAAATGGTCACCTTGTTGATCTTATTTTTGACCCAAAACAATTTAATAAAGCTTATATGCGTAAAGAAATTTTGGCAAAATTTTTTGATTGGCAAGCGTTAAATTTAGAAGAATTGAAAAGACAAAAGCCGGATTTAATTGCTTTTTCTTGTGTAACCGCTACTTATCCTTCCGCTTTAGAATTTGCTAAGAAAGTTAAATCTACTTTGAATATTCCAATAATTTTCGGTGGAGTGCACCCAACTTTAGTCCCGGAAGTAGTTATGGAGAATGACTTCATTGATATGGTATGCGTTGGTGAAGGAGAAGAGGCTTTATTGGAATTAGCTAATAGCCTTGAAAGAGGTGAAAAGCGAATTGATATTAAAAATATTTGGTTTCGTCAAAAAGGCAAGATCATAAAAAATAATATAAGGATGTTAGAGCAAAACATAGATAAATATGATATGGATCGTGAGCTTTTCTTTAATAAATTACCGAGCAACTATAGAGAGTGGGCTTATTTTATTTGTAGTCGTGGATGCCCATTTAATTGTACATATTGTGGTAATGAACAGAAAAGGAAAATATATGCTGGTGCTGGGAATTATGTTCGTCAAAAAAGTGTCGGCCAAACGATTAAAGAGTTACAACATCTTAAAAGATTAGGAACTAAGCATGTTCTGTTTGTAGATGATGTTTTAACCATGAATAAAAAATGGTTTATTGAGTTTATGCGAAGATATAAAAAAGAAATTAATTTGCCTTTTACTTGTTTTGTACACGCTAAACTTTTTAATGAAGAGTTAGCAAAAATTTTAAAGGATTGTGGATGTCATCTGGTATGGTATGGGATCCAAACTGGTTCAGAAGAGGTACGAAAGAAAATTTTAAATCGTTATGAATCTAACGAGGAAATAAAAACCGCTGCTAGAATTTGTCATAAATACAAGCTTAAATTTATGGTGGATCATATTTTTGATATACCTTATGACAATAATATTAAAGAATCTTTAAAACTCTATAATGCGATTAAGCCAGATATGATTAATTGTTATAATCTTCTTTATTTTCCGTCATCTAAGATATTAGAGCATGCTATTAAAGCTAATATTCTAGCTAAGAATGACATTGAAAAAATCAATCGTGGTCAAGGTATTGTTTATCAGACTGGAGGTTTAAGTGCCCAAAGTCAGGATGTCCGTAATAATTATGCCAAATACGTTTTATTAATAACGTTAATACCTATATTGCCTAAAAAATTTGTAGATAAAGTTATTAAAGATGATAGGTGGATGCGTTTTTTTCAAAAAATGCCTATTTTTATAATTCCTATTTTAAAAGTTTTTTTGAATTTTCGAGTTAATCATGGTTTTTTATTGTGGACAGTTATTAAGACAGAATTATATTGGACCAGAAAATTTATTTTAAAAAAAATAGAATATAAATTAGCAGATATTGGAATTAAAGATTAAAATTTAAATGTTTGTTAAATTTGTTATCATTTATGACAAAAATAAATAATTTAATGTTAAGAAAAAAATTTCTTGTTTTTGGTAAACCAGCTATTGGGGAAGAAGAGATAAATGAAATCGCCGACTCAATAAGAAGTGGTTGGATTGGTACTGGGCCAAAGACTATTAAATTTGAAGAAATGTTTAAAAAATATTCTAAGGCAAAGTATGCGGTTGCTTTAAATTCTTGTACAGCTGGTTTGCATCTATCATTACTTGCCAATAATATCGGTCCTGGTGATGAAGTTATTACTACCCCTATGACCTTTTGTGCTACCGCCAATGTTATTCTTCATGTGGGCGCTAAACCGGTGTTTGTTGATGTTAATAGAGACACAATGAATATTGATCCAGAAAAAATTGAAGCTAATATAAATAAAAGAACTAAGGCAATTATACCAGTACATATTGCAGGTCGTCCTTGCGAGATGGACAAAATAATGCAAATTGCTAAGAAACATCATTTGGTAGTTATAGAAGATGCAGCTCATGCTATAGAAAGCGAATATAAAGGTGAAAAGATAGGGAATATTGGCGACATCACTTGTTTTAGTTTTTATGTTACTAAAAACTTAGTTACTGCTGAAGGTGGAATGATTACTACAAATAATAAAAATTTATCTGACAAGATAAAAATATATGCTCTTCATGGTATGAGCAAAGATGCTTGGTCTAGATATTCTGACAAAGGTTTTAAAAAATATGAAGTTGTATATCCAGGCTATAAGTATAATATGACCGACTTACAAGCAGCTATGGGAATTCATCAACTTAAAAAAATAGAAAAATATTCCAAAATAAGAGAACGTATTTGGAGAAAATATAATAAAGCTTTTAAAAATTTACCAGTGATTACTCCTAAAAATCCGGAACCAAATACTCGCCATGCCTATCATTTATATACACTTCTAATTGACAAAGATAAAGCTGGTATTGATCGTGATACTTTCCAGGATTTATTATATCAAGATAATATTGGTACTGGAATACATTTTTTAGCCATTCATTTACAAAAATATTACAAAAAGACTTTTGGCTTTAAGAGAGGTGATTTTCCTAACGCTGAATATATTTCTGATCGAACTGTATCTCTTCCTTTTTCTGCCGCCTTAAGTGATCAAGATGTCGATGACGTAATAAGATCAGTCAAAAAAATAATTGGTAAAACTCATGAAAAATAATAATAAAAAAATCATGTTGAATATTGGTTGTGGACCGCTTGGTCATGATGATTGGCTAAATATTGATTACGGAATTTTGGCTTTTGCGCATCGTTTTAAATGGTTGGAAGGTTTAATATTTAAATTTAATTTTTGGCCTAAAAATGAAAACATTAATCAAATAAAATATAACGTTGGTTGGCCGAATAATTTAAAATTAATTAATGCTAGAAAAAAAATTCCTTTTGCTGAAAAATCAGTTGATTATATATTTACTTCTCATTTTTTAGAGCACATTAAAAAATATGAAGCACTTAGATTTTTAAAAAACTCTTATCGTTGTTTAAAATCAGGCGGGATTTTAAGGATTTCAGTGCCCGACCTTGATATTGCTATTCAGCGTTATATAAATCAATCAGATAACCTTAAAAAGGTTGATATTATTAATGATGATTTTTACGCTACTATCCAACAAGGGTTAACCCCCCCCAACTTTATATGA
>Ga0247841_10006423_pt1 | contig 18139 bp, 16 predicted proteins | sample LaCruzMarch2015__2_FD_192410 | JGI IMG/M metagenome (GOLD analysis project Ga0247841, IMG submission 192410) | Freshwater microbial communities from meromictic Lake La Cruz, Castile-La Mancha, Spain - LaCruzMarch2015_18m | ecosystem: Environmental > Aquatic > Freshwater > Lake | place: Spain... | reverse complement strand
GTTTAATCCCTTCATAAGGTTTCTTAACTTTCCGTGGCTGAATGATCTCATCATTTTCTTCATATCGTCAAACTGTTTTATCAGTTTATTAACTTCCTGAATTGATGTTCCGCTGCCGTTTGCAATCCGCCTTCTTCGCATACCGTTCAATACATTCGGAGTTTCACGCTCAAGGGGAGTCATCGAGAGAATTATTGCTTCGAGTTTTGTAAATACTTTCTCATCAATTTCTTTGTCTTTCAGCGCCGAACTTGCTCCAGGAATCATTGATACAAGATTCGAGATTGACCCCATTTTTTTCACCTGTTTTAACTGATCGAGGAAATCGTTAAAATCAAACTTATTTTTCCTTAGCTTTTCTTCAAGTTTTTCCGATTCCGATAAGTCAAAATTTTCCTGAGCTTTCTCGACCAATGAAACAATGTCCCCCATACCCAGAATTCTTGAAGCCATTCTGTCCGGGAAAAACTGCTCAAGTGCGTCAAGCTTTTCACCAACGCTTACAAATTTTATTGGTTTATCAACAACAGCTCTGATAGATAAAGCCGCACCGCCTTTTGTATCACCGTCAAGTTTAGTCAGAGCGATGCTGTCAAAATCGAGTTTATCGTGGAAAGTTTTTGCCGTATTTACGGCATCCTGTCCCGTCATCGAATCCACGACGAAAATAATCTCAGCAGGATTCATCGCTTTTTTCAGAGCCGAGACTTCATTCATCATAACTTCATCAATTGCAAGCCGTCCGGCAGTATCAATAATCAGTGTATCTTTCGCGTTTTTTCTCGCATAATCTGCCGCATGTTCGGCGATTTTAACTGCATTCTTTTCATTCTCTGCGGAAAAAACAGGTATATTTATTTCTTTTCCGAGAACTTTTAACTGTTCAATTGCGGCAGGGCGGTATATATCACATGCGGCAAGAACAGGGCTTCTGCCTTTGGATTTGAGAAATCCGGCGATTTTCGCCGATAAAGTTGTTTTGCCGGAACCCTGAAGTCCCACGAGCATTATAACAGACGGAATAGAGTTTGAAAATTTTACATCAGATTTTTCCGAACCCATAAGGGAAATAAGCTCATCGTTAATAATCTTAACGACGAGGTGTCCGGGAGTTATACTATTGAGAACATTTTGTCCTAAAGATTTAACTTTAACGTCATTAATAAATTTTGAAACTACCTTATAATTAACGTCAGCATCGAATAAAATCCTTCTGACTTCACGAAGAGATTCTTCGATATTCTTTTCGGTTATTTTCCCCTGACCCCGTATCTTTTTCAGAACGGACTCGAACTTATTTGTTAAATCCTCAAACATTAAAATATTTATGCAAAATCTCTAAGTATATTAAAAATTGAGCAAAAATTCAATGAAATAAGGAGTTTAAGCAATTTCCACCAGTACGTCGCCTTCGAGTATATTATCGCCCGGTTTTACTTTTACGGATTTAACCGTACCTTCGCGGTCAGATGAAAGGTTATTCTCCATCTTCATGGCTTCCCAGGTCAGAAGGTTTTCGCCCGACCTGACCGTATCTCCTTCTTTTACAAAAACCTTTATAATTGTACCGGGCAGAGGCGCTTTGATAACTCCCGATCCTTTTTTCTCAGAAGGACTGCTCGTCAGCGCAGTAGCTTTATGAGAATCAGTTGAGGTCTGCGGACTTTGTCTTACGAGAGTCGGCGTTTTGGAAACATCTCCGCTTTTGTCAAGAAGAACTTCATAAGGTTTTCCGTTTACTTCAAGTTTCACTTTATTACTTTCGAAACTTAAAAGATTAACGTCATAACTATTATTGTTTATTGAGAATTTAAATTTTTTCATTATTATGAAAATTAAAATTTATATTTTCTGTTTTTCAGCGGGGCCATTTTCGCATCATATAAAGTTTTGAACTCCAAGGAGAATAAGGCCTGTCTATCCTTTTTATCGTCATTTTATATTCTTCAGGGTCATGTACATCAAGCGTGAATAATGATATTGCCGCTGCAATTACAGCCGTTATCTCGGCATCGGCGGAAGATTTTTTCGCGGAGGCCTTCGCTGTTTGTGCAGACGGCACTGTTTTCGCAACAGCTTCTGTTTTCTTATCAGTCAGGGTTTCCGGTTTTTCTTTTTTCTTCAGTAATCCCATCTTCCGTCCTCCTAAAGCGGTATGTTAGAGTGTTTTTTGGGTGGATTTGTGACTTTTTTTGATTGCAGAGACTGTAAAGCACGAATGATTCTGAATCTTGTATTCCGCGGCTCGATAACATCGTCTATATATCCGTATTTAGCCGCCTCGTATGGTGTTGCAAATTTTTCCCTGTATTCCTGTTCTTTTTCTGCTACGAATTTAATTTTTTCCTTAGCGTCCGTAATCTCTTTTAGTTCTTTAAAATACAGAACTTCGATGGCGCCTTTAGGACCCATTACTGATATCTCCGCAGTCGGCCAGGCATAGTTAATATCGCCTCGCAGATGTTTAGAGCCCATAACATCGTATGCACCGCCGTAAGCTTTACGAAGTATAACGGTAATTTTCGGCACAGTAGCTTCTGCATAAGCGTACAGCAATTTGGCACCGTGTATGATTATTCCGCCGTATTCCTGCGAAGTACCCGGCAAATATCCCGGAACGTCAACTAATGTCAGAATCGGAATATTAAAAGCATCACAAAAACGAACAAATCTCGCGGCTTTCCTCGAAGCATTTATATCAAGAACGCCTGCGAGGTACTTAGGCTGATTGCTGACTATACCGATAGGCATTCCGTTCATTCTGGCAAAACCGATTACGATATTCCGCGCATAAGCCGGCTGAACCTCGAGGAATTCACCGTCATCCACAATCGAGTCAATTACGTCAATTATATCGTAAGGCTTATTAGGGTTATCGGGAATTACTTCATTCAGTGAGTCTTCAATTCTGTCAATCGGGTCGGAGCATGCGTAAATCGGCGGATCTTCAAAATTATTCTGCGGCATATAACTCAGTAATTTCCTTATAAGCATAATTCCCTGTTCTTCGTTATCGCATGTAAAATGACATACACCTGATTTAGAGCTGTGTATAGATGCGCCGCCAAGGTCTTCCTCAGTTACAACTTCACCCGTTACTGTTTTCACTACTTTTGGTCCGGTTATAAACATATATCCCGTATTCTTCGCCATAATAATGAAATCCGTAAGAGCAGGGGAATAAACAGCACCTCCGGCGCATGGACCGAAAACTGCCGAAATCTGCGGTATAACGCCCGAGGCGAGTACATTTCTCTGGAATATATCAGCGTAACCTCCGAGTGATTTTACGCCTTCCTGAATGCGCGCTCCGCCGCTGTCGTTAATTCCGACAACCGGCGCACCGACTTTCATTGCCATATCCATCACTTTGCAAATCTTTGCCGCATACATTTCCGAGAGCGAGCCGCCGAAGACCGTAAAATCCTGCGAAAACAGGTAAACAAGTCTTCCGTCTATTGTTCCGTAGCCCGTTACTACACCATCGGATAAATATGTTTCTTCTTCAAGCCCGAAATCTATGCATCTGTGTGATACAAACATATCAAACTCTTCAAAACTGCCGTCATCAAGCAAAAGGTCAATACGTTCTCTGGCAGTTAATTTACCTTTCCTGTGCTGGGTTTTGATGCGTTTTTCTCCTCCGCCAAGCATTGCCTCGTTTCTAAGCTCAGTCAGTTCCTTAATTTTATCCTGAATTGACATTTTAACTCCGTTTAATTTTTATTATTAATATTTTAATAATTACTAGTTTTACCAGTTATTATATAATCCGTCGAGCAGTATTAACTTCTTCTCATCAGGTGATAATGCGTTATATTTTTCGGCTTCTTCCTGAATTTTTCTGTTTTCAACTTCCTCCATCGCACGAAGTTCGGCAATCATTTTCTTATATTCAACTTCCCGTTTTCCTCTCAGGAATCCTGTTGCCACCGCAGGGAAGAGCTCAAGCAGTAGTTCTTCTTTTTCGTCTTTTGCAAGTTTGACATTCTCAAATTCAGGCAGTGCCGGATTCTCCTGTTTTGTGTACAGCGAAACGTCATAAGGAGATTCTTCCCGTGTACCACAAATCATTTCCCGGAAATCAGGGTCAATCGGATACGGAGTTTTTCCGTAAACGCCTTTTACGAGATTAACATACTGCATAGATTTATTGGCATAGAATTCCTCGCCTTTATTTTCGGATACAACGCTGTGAACCGCCTGAACTCCGACTATCTGGCTTGTAGGGGTAACAAGAGGAGGCAATCCCGAATCAAGCCTGACTCTCGGAACAGTTTTCAGGACTTTATCAAGAAGATGGTCAAGCCCTACTTGTTTCAGCTGGGCGAGCATATTAGTGTACATACCGCCGGGTATCTGAGCGGCTTTCACTACTTCGTCGGAAGCAGGGAAATTAAAATACTTTTCTATTTCAAGACAGCAATTAAGCGCTTCTTCTATTCTTTCGGCTTTTGCCGCTGAAATTGCATCATCGAATAATTTATTTACATTGTCCGGCAGTGAGTAATTGGATATATCGAATTCGATCGGGAATTGTTTTGCCTCGTCAAATTTATCAAGTTCTTTTCTGATACCGTATAATTCTTTATTTATTTTATTAACAGCATCGAGATTAACACCTGTATCTATTCTCATCTTCTCGCAGAATATCTGTATAAGTTCAAAAGAGGGGGCGGCAGGACCGCCGGCGAAGTTCATAATTACAGTATCCACGATATCAACATCGTTTACGATGGCAACGAGTACGGAAGCTAATCCGTAACCGGGAGTGCAGTGCGTATGCAGGTCAATCGGGACTTTAACTTCTTTTTTGAGTTTTTTTATAATTTCGTTTGAAACATCAGGAGGTATCAGTCCAGCCATGTCCTTAATGGTTATAATATCGGCACCCATATTTTCAAGGATTTTGGCTTTTTCGACGAAATGGTCAACAGTGAATATTTTCGGAGGAATTTTCTTGTTCGAAAATACCCCTTTTACTTTTTCCATAAACGTGAATACCGGATCCACCGTGTAACAAACTGCGCAGTCAGTTATTCCGCCGTTTTCTTTTACAAATTTAATAGTGGATTTCATATTATCGAGGTCGTTCAGTGCATCGAAAATCCGCATAATATCAATACCGTTTTTAATAGCAAGGCGGTTAAAACCTTCTATTACCTCGTCGGGATAAGGGTTATAACCGAACAGATTCCTGCCTCTTGAAAGAGCAGTTAACTTGGTTTTACCTCCGAATCCGACACGAATTTTTTCAAGCCTGTCCCAGGGGTCCTCGTTTAAATAACGCATGATGGAATCAGGCACTGCTCCCCCCCATACCTCAGCCGCGTAGAAATCGGCATCTTTGTAAAAAGTGAGTACACTGTCAATTTGTTTTTGAGTCATACGGGTCGCGAATGATGATTGCTGTCCGTCGCGAAGTGTTAAGTCCCGTATTAAAATTTTCTTCTTCATATTTTATTCAGAATAAATAATGGTTTCAAAATTGATAAACTCCTGTTGCCCGAGATATCCAAGCAGTATTTGATATGCAACTTAATAAAGGCAGGTTTCATATGTATCCATAATACAAATATAATCAAAGAGTAAACGAAAAAAAGTGTAAAAATTTATTAGATTGTTATTAAATTTTGTTACCTGCCAAGCGGCTTCCGGGTTTATAAACCGGTATTTTCCCAAGCCATTCGGGTATTTCATTTTCCGCGAATTTAACGACATCAAACTTCGCAAGCGAGATTTGCTTACATCCGAAATTAACCTTCCCGTTGCTCCTGTCTATAATAAACCCGACACCGCTTAACACTGCTTCATGTTGCTTTACAATTTCGATAAGTTCAAAAACACTTCCGCCGGTTGTCACTACATCTTCAACTGCCAGGACATTCTCGCTTTTTTTTAACTCAAAACCCCGTCTTAAAGTCAATTTCCCGTTCTCCCGCTCCGCAAAAACCGTTCGGACGTTCAGAATCCGCCCGATTTCAGTGCCGAGAACTATACCGCCGACTGCCGGACTGATAACAACGTCAATTTCATTATCTTCAAAATACCGGGCAATAATTCCCGAAAAAACGCTCAGATATTCAGGATACTGAAGAACTTTAGCACACTGAAAGTAATGCGGACTGTGAAATCCCGAAGTAAGCACAAAATGCCCTTCGAGCAGTGCGCCCGTTTCCCTGAAGATATTCAGAACTTCATCCTGCGTCATAGTTTTACCTGTTTTACGTTATGAATCTTTTTACCGAGAAATCTTTCTGCGATTTGATGGAAATTATTCGGGAAATCCGTCACAAAAAACCTGTGCTCGCCTTTTTTCTTTTGCGTGTTAAGAAGTTTCTTTTCCTGAAGTATTATATTCACTTTCTTAGCCGTTTCTTCTCCCGAATCTATGAGTTTAATATTCTTCCCGATAACTTTACTTATTGTATTTTTAAGAATAGGATAATGCGTACATCCGAGTATCATTGTATCAATTCCTTTTTTGCTGATATCGGTCAGATATTCCTTTGCAGTAAGTTCGGCAATTTTATTGTCAGTCCATCCGTCTTCGGCTAATTGCACAAATAAACTGCAAGCCTGAGAAAAAACTTCGGCTTTTTTATTCAGTCTTATTATAGCTTTCTTGTAAGATAATGATTTCACCGTTCCGAGAGTTCCTATAAGCCCGATTTTATTGTTCTTCGTCATATTCACTGCGGCTTCGGAGCCGGGAATCAGAACACCGATAACGGGAATTTTTGTTATTTTCTGAAGGAAAGGAACGGCAAATGACGATGCCGTATTGCAGGCAACAACAATCATTTTCACTTTTTTTGACAGCAGAAATTTCAGACATTCAATAGAATATAGTATGACGGTTTCTTTTGATTTAGTACCGTAGGGGAGCCGCGCCGTATCGCCGAGGTAAATAATATTTTCACTGGGCAGAATTTCGAAAAGAGCCCTTGCAACCGTCAATCCGCCTATACCGGAATCGAACACACCGATTGGTCTTTTGTGAAGATTTTTAATCTGTAAACTTTTCAATTAATCCACTTTAATTAACATAAAATTAACCAAATTCAACGAGTAAAGAAATGTATATAGACCGGAATATGCAATACAATTTTTATGCAAACCCTACTAACGGCAGGAGTATCCGCAAGCCAAGCCATATCAGCAATCCGCCGCCTATATCGAAAAATATTCCCGAACGCATCATCTTAACAATCGGCACCATCTTCGAACCGTAAACAATGGCATTCGGCGCCGTGGAAACCGGAAGCATGAAACCCCAGCTTGCTCCGAGTGTTGCTCCTATTGCCGGCGGCAGGGGATTTACGTTTCCGGCTATGCAAATTGAAATTATAACAGGCACAATCATATTAGCCGATGCAGTGTTGGAAGTGGCTTCGCTGACTATAATTGCGATAAATATTGCTATCAGCGTGATGCTCCATACGGTTGAGACTCCGCTGAAATTTATAAGGCTGTGACCGATGGATTCCGCAAGCTTAGTCTCGAACATCAGATTTCCGAGCGAGAGTCCTCCGCCGAATAATATCAGCGTGCCCCAGTCGATTGAAGCGGCGTCTTTCCACTCGATTGTGAAAAGACGTTTTTTAAAATTGACGGGAAGAATAAAAAGCAGTAATGCGCCGAGCAAAGCCGCGGCTGACTCCGGTATGTAATTGTTATAACTTTTCAGTAAAGCGGAATCGGAACCGCCGATGATTGCAATGAATCCCGGTATAAGCCACAGTACAACAGTTATTCCGAAAGCGATAAGCGAATTTATTTCACCCGCACTCATTTTTCCGGGCTTCTTCAGACTGTCTTCGATGAAACTGTGAGTATCACTTAGTTTTGAAATTTCAGGTTTGTTTAAATAATAAAGAAGATAAAAGAGAAAAAAATACATCGCTATAAGCAGCGGAACTGCGAATGAAGCCCATTGGAAAAATGATATTTTCACTCCGGCGAATTTTTCTATCATACCGATTCCTATCAGATTAGGCGGAGTTCCGATAGGCATTCCGATTCCGCCGATGGACGCCGAATATGCCGCCATCAGCATCATAGCCGTGGCAAATCTCATATTCCTGATTTCCGCATCGCTTCCGTGGCGTTCTTTTATCACTTTGCCGATTGAGTAAATAATACCGAGGCCTATGGGATACATCATTGCAGTTGTTGCCGTGTTGCTGATCCACATTGAAATAAATGCCGTAATAGCGCCGAACGTGAAAATAATTCTGCCCGTGCTTTTCCCGACCCATTTTACAGACAGAATATTATATGCGAACCGTCTGTCAATGCCGTGTTTCATCATGCCCTTGGCGAGTATAAAACTGCCGAGGAACAGAAATACTATCGGGTCTGCAAAAGGAGTGAAGACCTTTTTAACGTCGGCAACGCCTGTAATGATGCAAAGCACAGCGCCAAGCAGAGCGCTTGCGGGAATAGGGATCGGCTCTGTTACCCACCACACTATTATCCATACAAGTATCGCAGATAATATATGCGCCTCGTGTGTTATTGTTCCGAGTTGACTGAAATAAACTATGACACCTGCCAGCGGACCGAGAAAAAACCCGATTGCTTTCCGCCGGCTTTCGAATTTCTCTTCTGCCGGTGTTATAACCTCCAGATTATTTTCCGTCAGCAAAATGTATTATTTTATTTTTTATCTTCATCGTATGCAATATCACAAAAAATACTAAAACAAAAAAGCGAAAGGGGATTGTAACTAATCAGTTATGGAATTTTATACAAGTTTCGCTTACTTTTTCGAAGAGCTTGCACGAGATGTCCCAGCGTAAATCTCTGTGCAACTCCGTGTTCCCTGCCTGCGTCAGGCAGGTTTGTGTCTCTGTGGTGAATAGTTACGTTTTGAATTCTTTTTTATTGCAAATTCGGTTAACTTGATTCGTATGATTCAAATTCAGAACCTAAAAAAACGATTCGGAGATAACGAAGTTCTCACAGGTGTAAATCTTGATATTCATTCCGGTGAAACCCTCGTGATAATCGGTAAAAGCGGATGCGGTAAATCAGTTTTGCTTAAACACATAATTGGTCTCTTAATGCCTGACGAAGGAACTGTTATTATCGAAGGGCGATCCATAAACAGCATGAAAAGGAAAGAGTTATTTGCCATGAGGAAAAAATTCGGATTTCTTTTTCAGGGCGCGGCTTTATTTGATTCGATGACTGTGGAAGAAAATGTAGGTCTCGCTCTTAAAGAAAACACGAAAATGACGAATGCGGAAATCAGCAGGGTTGTTGCTGAAAAGCTGGAACTTGTTGGGCTTCCGGGTACTCAGAAAATGCGCCCCTCAGACCTTTCAGGGGGTATGAAGAAAAGGGTTTCGCTTGCAAGGGCAATCTCAACCGACCCTCAGTGTATTTTATATGATGAACCTACTACGGGACTTGACCCCGTGATGAGCGATAATATTGACGAACTGATAAAAGAACTCGCGCAAAAACTAAAAGTAACTTCGGTTGTAGTTACACACGATATTTTCAGCGTTTATGAAATTGCAAGCAGGGTGGCTATGATGGAAGGCGGTAAAATTTATTTTACTGGTACGCCGCAGGAACTCGTGGAAACGAACGACACGGAAATCAGGACTTTTCTGAACAGAACCGACAAAAAAATATAAGATTTATAATTAGTAACTACTCACCACAGAGACATAGAGAACACGGAGTTGGACAGAGATTAACTCGAAGAATTAAGTGTTAAACTTAAAACTTACTTTTCTCTATGTCTATATAGTTATTTTTAGCTCTCATTTTAAAAAGTTCTTTCTTTAATTCGTTTAATTCGTTTAATTCGAGCAAATTCGAGTTAATTCGTGTTTAAGTTATTGTTGCTGAGTAGTTACTATAATTATATTATTTCGCGAATTATTCCTCCGCCGATAACATCGTTACCGTCATAAAAAACCGCCGACTGCCCCGGCGTGATTGAGCGCTTTGGCTCATCGAATATCACCTTGATTTTATTCCCCGGCACCTGCTCAATCGCCGCGGAGGAACCGGAATCCTTATACCTGATTTTAACATTTGCTTTTACGGGTGCCGTGAGTTCGGAAAGTTTCATAAAGTTTATATCTTCCGCATAGAAACCATTGCTGTATATTCCTTTATCGGTATCTACATAAATAAGATTATTCTCAGTGTCAATTTTTGTCACATAAACCGGTTTTCCCAAAGATAAATTCAAACCTTTCCTTTGTCCTATAGTGTAATACGGATAACCTTTATGCTTACCGACAATTCTTTCATTATAAATTATATCTCCGTTTCCTAATTTGTTTTTTATGCCGGGCATCCGGTGTTCGAGTAATTCCCTGTAGTCATTATTCGGTACAAAGCATATTTCCTGAGAGTCAGGTTCAAAGGCAGTTTTAAGTTTCATTGCCGCGGCTATTTCCCTGATTTTTATTTTCGTATATTTCCCGAGGGGGAACAGAGTCTTGCTAAGTGCTTCCTGTGAAATCTGCCATAATGCATAGGTCTGATCTTTCAGAGCATCTTCGGAATTTGAAATATAATATCTTCCGCTGTCATTATTGAAATTAATCCGTGCATAATGACCTGTAGCAATGAAATCAGCTCCGAGCGCCCGGGCTTTCTCAAGCAGTATGCCCCATTTTATTACCTTATTGCATAAAACGCATGGATTGGGAGTACAGCCCTTCATGTATTCTAAAATGAAATTCTCTATTACAGTTTCGTTAAATCTTTCCGTGAAATCCATTGTGTAATGCGGAAATCCGAGCGAATCGGCGACATTTCCGGCGTTGTAAATTGCTTCCAGCGAACAGCATCCTGAATCTTTTAACGGAATTTCATCATAACTCCACGTCTTCATAGTTACACCGATAAGGTTATATCCTTCTTCTTTTAATAACGCCGCGGCAACGGAAGAATCAACACCGCCGCTCATTGCGATAACAACAGTCTTATTTTTGTTAATAATATCCATATTTCAAAATATCAAACAAATATTTTTTAAAAAAGTTAATAAAATTGCTATTTGGAACAATTTTGAATATTTTACGTTAAATAAAAGAAAAAACTATGGGTTTATTATTTAAAGCAAAAGGCAGTTCATCTTTCGGTTTATTACTGATAAGATTATCTATAGGTTCAATTTTCCTTTTCGCAGGAGCGAAAAAAGCAATGGATGTAGAGGGTTTTATACTTTATGTAAAATCTCTCGAGTTAATGCCGGCGAACCTCGCTTTTATTTCAGGTTTCATACTTCCGTTCGCTGAAATGCTGTTCGGAGCGTTATTTTTAATCGGTTTTTTTACACCTCTGACAAGCCTTGCTCTGTCATTCATGACCGTCGGATTCATCGGAGTAACGGCTGTAAACACGCCTGAAAACCAGCTATACACAATCCCTGTTTATGCTTTTTATATTGTTATTCTGGCGTGCACTCTGACTACTTTATTCTCAGGTGCGGGAATAATTTCGCTTGATGTTTTCCTTGATAAGAAGAAGGGGAGGGAAATAACCGTTACGGATACTCCGAAAACGGAAAATGTACAGGTGCAGGCGCCGCAGGGCATACAGGATGCGGTTTTTGAAGACGTGAAAAACGCACCAGAAAAAATTGAAATAAACGAAACGGAAATCAGGAACTGAATCAACTTCTGTTAGTGAAGAGAATTTCTTTTTTGTTGAAGAACTTTGCGCAAAACGCCTGTGATTAACGTATAATTACAGAATCCCTTGAAGGTCCGGTTGAAATATATTTTATTTTTACGTTTACAAAGTCCTCTATGTATTTTATGTATTCCATGTATTCTGCGGGCAGATTCCCGGAATCTGTTACTTTGCTAAGTGATGTTTCCCAAACTTTAAAAGTTTTGTAAACAGGTACTGCTTTTCCGAGCAGAGATGCGTGGCAGGGAAATTCTTCGGTGATTACGCCGTTTATATTATACGCGGCACACGCTTTTATTTCATCAAAACCATCGAGCACGTCTGATTTGGTAATTACAAGTTCTGTCACGCCGTTTATCATACATGCATACCTTAACGCTACAAGGTCGAGCCAGCCGCATCTGCGCGGTCTGCCGGTTGTAGCTCCGAACTCAACTCCGGTCTCTGCAATCCTTTTACCGGTATCGTCAAAAAGTTCAGTGGGGAAGGGTCCTTCGCCGACTCTGGTTGTATATGCTTTGAATATTCCTATTACGCCTGTAATCTTTGTCGGTGGAATTCCCGTACCCGTGCAGGCGCCGCCCGAAGTCGGACTTGAACTCGTTATATACGGATACGTGCCGAAATCAACGTCAAGAAGCACGCCCTGAGCGCCCTCCAGCAGAAGATTCTTCCCGTCCGAAATTGATTTATTAAGATAAGTCTGTGTCTGTGCGATGTATGATTTGATATTTTCATATTGTTTCATAACATCCCTGTAAACCGAATCAGAATCAAGTCCGGCAAGTTCTTTTGATGACGGGAAAATTTCTCTTAATAACGAAATATTCTTCCGGATCTTATTCCCGAGAATTTCAGAATGTTCAAAGTCCGAAAATTTAATTCCCCGTCTCGCGTATTTATCAAAGTAGGCGGGTCCTATTCCTTTTTTTGTCGTTCCGATTTTATCGGACTTGCTTTCGTTAATAGAGTCAATAATCTTATGATAGGGGAGTATCACGTGTGCGTCACGGCTTATAAGCAGGCGGTCTTTAAGACTGATTCCGTCGGATTCAAGTTTCATTATTTCCGATATAAGCGCCTCAGGGTCTATAACCGTTCCGTTGCCTATTACGCAAACAATATGCTCCGTGAATATTCCGGAGGGAATAAGATGCAAAACGGATTTGATTCCGTTGATGACAATCGTATGACCCGCATTAGCCCCGCCCTGATATCTCGCAACAATATCATATTCCTTGCTCAGTAAATCTACAATCTTTCCCTTACCTTCATCGCCCCACTGAAGACCCGTAAGAACTGTAACTTTATTTTTCATTATCGGTATAAATTAAAAATGCCATCCCCTGAAAAGGATGGCACGAAAAAATTAATTATTTTATTGCTTTCTTACGCTGTTAACCTGCAATGTCAAAAACAGAATTAAGCTTTGTAATTGCAAAAATATTAAGAGTGCGCTCATTCACGTTAATCATTTTAAGTGAACCTCCGCCTGATTTCACTTTATTCTGAATACCAATCAGGATTCCGAGTCCGGAACTGTTTACGGCTGTAAGTCCGCCGAGGTCCAGAGCAATATTTGAATTTACGCTCAATTCCTTATCAATGATTTCCCTGAAATTCGCAAGATTTGCCAATCCAAGGTCGCTGTCTTCGACCGTTAATACAGCGTATTCAAGGTTTTCGATGCTGATATTATCTTTTTTTTCTGACACTTGTTTAATTAGTTGAAAGTTTTGGTCTTCCTTTTGCCTTATTCTTATCAATTACGTGATGTTTCCAGTCAACAACAATAGAACTTGAAACGAATACTGACGAGTAAGTTCCGGTGATAATACCTATTCCGAACGTAAATGCGAACGCTCTCAGAACTTCTCCTCCGAAAACAAACAGAACCAGCACGGTGAGAAAAACGGTGCCCGATGTAATAATAGTTCTGCTAAGTGTCGCGTTAACGCTCTTATTCATGACTTTTTCGATATCTTCATTCTTAAACAGTTTAATGTTTTCGCGGATTCTGTCGAAAATAATAACCGTATCATTAACAGAAAAGCCAATAAGCGTCAGGAATGCCGCCAGCATCTGCTGATTGAATTCGAGCTGCAACATAGGGAAAGTAGCGTCAAAAATCGCCACTGCTGATATTGTAATCAGAACGTCGTGGAACAATCCTATAACGGCGCCGAGCGCATAAACGAACTGAAAACGAAGTGAAAGGTAAACTAAAATTCCGAGCAGGGAGAAAATAACCGCATATATTGCATTTTTCCTTAATTCAGCTCCGATTTTCGGTCCCACTTTGTCAACTCTTTTTACTTCGAAATTATTATTCGAAATATTATCTTTTATACCCTTCTGAATTTTTTCAGCAACTGTCTGCCCTTCACCCTGAAGAGGTGTTCTCAGCAGGTAGTCTTTATCGGAACCCATTGATTTTATTTCCATACCGACAAATCCCGATTTATCCATAGCATTACGCAAATCGGATACTTCCATTTTATCCTGAAAGGTAATCTGCATCTCTGTACCGCCCTGAAAGTCAATTCCTAGCGGAATACCTTTGAAAAATAAAGCCAATATACCGACCACGATTACTGCAAGTGAAACTACATAAAACTTCCGGCGTTTACCGAGGAAATCTATGTTTGTATTCTCAAAAAGTCTCATTTAAAATATAATTATTAATTTACAAATTCTGTTTTTTAACCGTAACTTATTTCTTTACCTTTTTCGAGCATCATGTCAAAAATAAAATGCGTTATAACGATAGCCGTAAAAAGGTTCGCGCCCAGACCGAAAAGAAGGGTCAGAGCAAATCCCTGTATTGGTCCCGTACCGAACTGGTAAAGAATAATACCGGTGATAATACTCGTTACGTGCGAGTCAATAATAGCCGAGAATGCTTTTTTATATCCTAAATCAATACAAGTCCTCAACGGCTTGCCTGATTTCAATTCTTCCCTTATACGCTCGAATATAAGAACGTTCGTATCAACAGCCATACCCAGCGTAAGGACAAGACCCGCTATACCCGGCAATGTCAAAGTGGCTTTAAAAGAAGCCATTATGCCGACAACAAATAAAACGTTAATAATAAGAGCGATATCCGCAACCGTCCCGCCGAATTTATAATATACAATCATAAACAATGCAACAAGTAACAGAGCCATGCCTGAAGATGTTAATCCTTTTCGTATGGAATCTTCTCCGAGTGACGGACCAATTGATCTCTCTTCAGCTATCTTCAGCGGAGCAGGAAGTGCGCCTGCTTTAAGTACTATTTCAAGAAGTTTTGCCTCCTGAACCGAGCCCATTCCTTCAATCTGTGAATTTCCGCCCGTAATTTTTGTCCGTATAACCGGCGCCGAATAAACAACGCCGTCAAGAACTATAGCGCATCGTTTATTAATGTTGGCTCCCGTAATCCTCGCCCAGTCAGCAGAGCCTTCACTGCTCATTGACATAGTTACAATAGGAGTATTGCTTGTAGGGTCAATATTAGAATTTGCGTCTTCGATAACTTTACCCGTAAGTTCGGCGTCTTTCTTAAGGCAATAAAGTGAATAAATCTTTTCGTTCCCTGCCTCGAATGTTCTTTGTGACCATGCGAACATTACGTCTGACGGAATAACAGCTTTAACATCTTCTCTCTTCAGTATATTATCAACAATTTCTTTATCCTGTTCCCTGACATATCCGTCTGCTGTGCCGCTCTGCTCATTAAGCCTTACAAGATAAAAGAACGGAAATTTTATTTTAAATTCTTCTTCCGAAAGATTTTTTGTAGAATCTTCAATAGATGTGCCGGTATCTCCGGTTATCTTCGATGTATCGTTTTTCTTTGCTGTATCTTTTTTACCGGTTTCTTTCTTTGTCTTAGAAGTGTCTTTTTTAACGGCGTCTTTCTTCACGGCGTCTTTTTTACCTGTCTTAGTAGTATCTTTCTTAGTCTCGTTCTTACCCGCTGATTCTTTTATAGCCGTTGTATCCTTCGAAACTAATGACTCGTTTTTCTTTAAGGAATCAGGTTTTAAATCGGCTTGTTTTTTCGCGGAATCGGTAACCTCTTTCCCGACGAGCACACTGTTAATTGCCTGCATAATTTTTACGGCACCTTCCGGGTCTTTCAAAATATGGAAAGTAAGCATTGCAGTACCCTGTAAAAGTTTACGCACTTCTTCGGGATTGCTGACTCCCGGAAGTTCTACAATAATCCTCTTACCGCCGATTTTTTGAATCTGCGGCTCGGCAACGCCGTACTGGTCAACTCTGTTCCTGACAATTTCAACCGCTCTTTCAATTGAATTATCAATTTCAGTTGATAATTTCTTTTCCACTGCCGCTTCATCATCCCTTACTTCGCCGTAATATGATTTCAGCGTTAATCCTCTTTCCCGTAATTTTGCTTTCAGGAGGTCGAGTATGGGCTGATCTGTCGTTTCGGCAACTACTTTAAGATCGTTTAGTATCTGTGTAAGCGTCGGGTCGTCTTTCTTTTTTGAAACATCCTGCAACAGCTTTATCACGTCAACATCAAGCACAACGTACATACCGCCTTTAAGGTCAAGACCGAGTTTTATTCTCCCGTCCCGTGCCTTCCTTATTTTTTCGGCATTTTTGGTGACAAAATCAAGACTGTCAGGTCCTTTTAAACCTGCGAGCTGTTTGTTAATCTGATAATCGTTGTACGTCGGGTAGATATACATAACCGCCGCGATTATAAATAACACTGTCAGTATGATTCTGAATAGATTCTTCTTCAAGTTTTATCTCCGTATTATAATTCCTTAAATTCCTGTAAAAAATACAAACTCCAAAATATATGTATTATTGAGCAAAGTCAATGAATTAGGCAGGTATATAATGTGTTTTTTAACCTGTTAAAATGTTTTCGTACGCCTGAATGGACTCGAACCATTGACCCTCAGCTTAGAAGGCTGATGATTCCTGAATTGTCCCTTTGTAACTTGTATATTTCTATGAGTGTTTATCACACCGTTTTTTTTTACTGTGTTTTTATATACATTTTCGTTTACCTCAATGCTCTTTTTATTATTTTTATCGCTTCATCTTTATCTTCTATCGTCTTTCTCAATTCCTCGTTTTTCTTTTCAAGCTCTTTTATTCGTTCCCTTAAGGATTCAGGATGCTGTACCCTGCTGCCCGGCAATAATTCGTTTATATCAACTTTCAGATAATCAGCAACTTTCATCAAAACAATCGCGTTCTTCCAGCTGCCTTTTAATTGAAATGCGTTTTCGAGCGTCGAAGCGTAAACACCGGTGTCCTTTTCTATCTGATAAGTGGTTATTCCCCGGCTTTTTATAATTTTCATTATATTCTTGCTTATCTCGTTAAGCCCCTTGTTCTTTTCCCTGTCGTAGGTTTTGAGGTATTCCTTATTGGATTTTGCAACCATATATTAATTCTCCCGTTTATTTTTCTTATTATTGTACTAATGTCTTGACATAACCTTACAAAACAAGTATATTAGTAGTACAAAGTTATTACAGTTTAAGTAAATTTTATGTAATTGTCAATTAATAAAGTAAAGGAAAAAACTAAATGTCAGACGAAACAAACCAAAACAGCAGGATTTTCAACGCTCTTGCTAATTTTCAGAAAGAGTACGTTCAGATTAAGTTCGATGCCACGGTAAAAGTCCAGACGAAAACCGGCGGTTGCTACTCTTTTCAGTATGCAACATTAAGCAACATTATCGAAACCCTCAGACCGTGCCTGTGTAAACACGGCTTGAGTCTTTTTCAGGTTACGGAAATTGTTAATGATAGAACGTACCTGGTCACGTTCTTAAATCATGTCTCCGGCGAACAGTTGCGGTCCGTAATCGAAGTTTATACTCACATTAACAAAGTTACCGCAGATGGTAAAATTATCAGCGTTCAACTGAGTAATCAGGATTTCGGTGCTGAGCTTAGCTACAAAAAACGTTACCAAATCTCACTGATAACCGGAACTGTCGCCGATGAAAACACGGATGCTAATGAATCGAGTGTCAACAATACCAAAGGTTTCAAAAAAGAAAATACGAAACCCGTCGAGCCAAAACAGAACGCGCCCGTCACGAAGCAAAACGTCCCGAAGCAGAATTCTGTCGAGCCCAAAAAAGCGCCTGGTACGTTGCCGTTCGATAGAAAGAAATTTGATTCACTTTTTACACCGGCTCAGCTGGTCGCTTATTTTGAATCGCTTCTGCCGGTCGATCAGGAAAAATACAAACAGGAATTCGCGGATAAAGTTGCCGCGTTCAAAAAGAAAAAAGCTGAGGGTTCCGCCCTGCCTCAGAAACAAGCAATTTAGGGTATATAAATATTAGAGGACGTTAGTCCCCTTTGCTCCCGGTCGGTTCTTCCACCTTGCCGGCCGGGTTTTTTAAAAACTGACTATTTTTAAATACAATTTTACTGACGATGGATAATAAATCTGCTGAATTAATCTTACAAAACTC
>Ga0247841_10006422_pt1 | contig 18140 bp, 12 predicted proteins | sample LaCruzMarch2015__2_FD_192410 | JGI IMG/M metagenome (GOLD analysis project Ga0247841, IMG submission 192410) | Freshwater microbial communities from meromictic Lake La Cruz, Castile-La Mancha, Spain - LaCruzMarch2015_18m | ecosystem: Environmental > Aquatic > Freshwater > Lake | place: Spain... | reverse complement strand
TTCATGGGCATCCGGACGCGCCCGGCGGGCAATCGGATAATTCCCATGAAGCGATCGAGGATCGCGTCCATCCGCATAAGTGATCCACGGATGGTGCGCAATACAGTCCCCCCTGTCAATGTAGTCCCACCGTGTATAGACGATCATTCCGTCGTGATTGACGCTGGGATTCCATTCATTGGTCTCATGAAAACTCAGCGTCACAATATCACTGCCATCGGGATTCATGGAGTGCAGCGTGTACGTCGGCACCGGTCGTCCATGGCAACGGCCGAAACCGCCCCGGCGCTCGGAGATGAACGCGACACGGCCACTCGGCAACACACACGGATCGAAATCGTTCCAAGCACCATCGGTCACCTGCGTCAGCGCCGAGCCGTCAAGGTTGACCTTAAAGACATGGTATACCGTTTCTGGAGTCCACACACGTTTGCCCGGAGCACACTGGGTGGCGGCAAAGAAAATCTGATCGCCATCGTAGGAGAGTTCTGGCGCACGGAACGAGCTGCCCCAAAGTGTCTTGCCCTGGAGACGTCCATTGCTGACGGGCGAACTGGCCAGGATGTCACGTAATACCGGTTTTGCACCAAAAGGGTCATCCAGAATGTACACACTTCCGCCAGGGCGGGTGGTATTGCCGAAAAATTGGTCGCAACAGTGGCTAGCCCCTAAGTAGCTCTTGACAAAGAGCAGCTGTTTGAAGTTCAGCAGCGGGTTAGAAAACGCAATCTGGCGGCGAAGCTCGGCGATTGACATAAAGAGCGCCTTGCGCGCTGGCAAATCCTCAATCTTACACGTGGCAACCTTAGCCTTGAGCTGCGCCAAAGCTTCTTGACGTGCCGTCAGGTCCGGCGCATCGGGAAGTTCCTCGATATCAGCCAACAGTGCTTCGGTTCGACGAAGAATCACATCTGTCGGGTCACGGTCATCCTTGGCGATCAGCGCTTCCTTGCAATAGGTCTGCGCCGCCAACGCTTCAAAACGCGTCCGTTCGCTAAGCTCTGAACGGATGAGATTGAACTCATTTTCCCATCGGCTCGCAAGGTCTGGCACAACCGACGCAGTCGGCACAGCTGGTGCCAGTGGCACAGGCGGTTCAGAAGACGATTTGTCTTTCCTTGCCCAAGCCGGCCCGCAGGTTGCCAGTATAAGAGCGAAGAGCACGACTAACAGAGATCCGTCCACATAGGAACGGGATCTTGACAAACAAGAAAACTTCACGTTAGCTTCAACACGCGACAATGCGATCTTCATGGCAAAAGATGCCCCCTGTTTTTTAATATTTTTTATACGACATCGGCCTGACAGTCATTATCACTTGCCAAGCCAACATCTCCCCTTCTCTGACACGTTGAAGGATGTCAGAAGTCGGAGAAGATGTCAAGCGCATGCCTTGGCCATGGGAGCGCACTTTCGATTCAATGACTTGCTCGTGAAAGCCAGGCGAGTGTTGTTTTGGTGCTGTGATCCGATCCAAAAATAACTAAGATATTTTTTGAAAGATTAAGTTCGTCTAACGTGGCCAAGACCTTGCCGATCCCATCATCAAGGTGCTCAATCAATGCCACAATGCCAGCTCGCTTGGACAACATTGCGGGCTCTCTCGCCTTGACTCGCGTTAAATACTCAACCGGTGGCTGAATCGGCGAATGGGGTGCATTGTACGCCAGATAGAGAAAGAAGGGCTGCCCTTCTTTGGCTTGGCCCCGAATGTAGGTACACGCCCAGTCCGTGAAGAGATCCGTCGCATGACCTTCGGGGTTAATGACCTCTAGGTTCCTGCGCATATAGTTCTGACCATCCCGCATGTGGGTCGTATAGCTCTCCATCATATCACCAAGGAACCCCTGAAAGAGATCAAAGCCCCTGTCGTTAGGTAAATTCGGCGATTGCAACCCCAAATGCCACTTACCAACAAGAGCCGTATGATATCCAGCCTTCTTGAGTTCCGCAGGCAACAAACTGACTTTGGGATTCAAAAAACCAAATGAACTTTCCGAACGTGTTCGAATGACACCGGGCACCCCTACGCGATCCGGATAGCACCCCGTGAGCACAGCCGCACGAGAGGGCGAACAGACTGTACAATTGGACCGCATATGGTCAAAGCGAATTCCCTCTGAGGCAATACGGTCAATGTGAGGTGTTCGCACATCCGTCTGCCCGTACATCGAGACATCCGCATAGCCTTGATCATCCGTATAAATGAAGATAATGTTCGGTCTCGCTGCGGAGAAAGTTGTGAGTCCACCGAGCAGGCTACATAGGCTGACGAGCGTATTTACCTTCATAGATAGCAATTCCCCTGATTACTGAGCATCGCTAACATATGACGCTGATAACCCCATTACGGTTCGCAGTAAAAAATCTGGGGTGCGGTGATCCGGGAAATCCCCGAACCAGCGCACCCCAATGGAAGTGATATCTTAGACGCGCTTGGCGAGAACTTCCGCTTCGTAAGCCTTGATCTGATCAAACCAGGCTTCGGTCGAGGGAACCTTGGACTTCGCGCAGAACATTGCCCAAACATCGCTCAACGGATAGGTCTTCATCTCTTCCTGAAGCATCAGCATCTCGGTGAACTGCCGCTTGTTTTGCAGTTTCGCCAGGGTTGCCCGAGGCAACAGGAGTGCAGCCAGAAGAGCCTTCTGCATATTGCGCATGCCGAGGACCCACGCAGCCACGCGATTGATGCTCGCATCAAAGTAGTCGAGCGCCAAGATCACGCGATCAGAGCCATTCTTGATGATCTCTTCCGCGATGGAACGGGTCTCATCGTCAAAACGGACCACATGGTCGCTGTCCCACCGGACGGGGCGAGAAACATGTAGTGCGACTTTGTCTGCAAAGAGCAGCATCGAGGAAATTTTGTCCGCGACGGATTCTGTCGGATGGAAGTGACCATTGTCCAACAGGCAGAGCACATTGTTCTTGGCTGCATAGTTCATGTAGAACTCGTGCGAACCCACGGTGCAGCTTTCAGCGCCGATACCGAAGAGCTTTGATTCCACCGTAACGATGACGCTCTTCTTGTTGTACTTCATCTTGAAGACCTCATCCAGCGAGGCTTTCAGACGAGCGCGGGGGGCCATGCGGTCAGAGGGGACATCCTTGAAGCCATCTGGGATCCAGATATTCAGGGCGCTATGGGTCTTCAGCTCCTTTGCGAAATATTCGGCGATCTTGATGCAAGCCTTGGTGTGACGAACCCAGAAGGCGCGAATCGCAGGATCTTCATGGGAGAGCGTCAGACCATCTGCCTTCGGATGCGAGAACATCGTTGGATTGAAGTCCAGCCCGAGGTTACGCTTCTTGGCGAATTCAACCCAACGCTTGAAGTGCTTCGGCTCCAGTTTATCACGGTCCACCTTCTTGCCATCTTCAAAGATCGCATAGTTGGCATGCAGATTCACGCGATGGGTACCAGGAATAAGGCTCATCGCCTTGTCAATGTCCGCCATCAGCTCATCAGGTGTGCGCGCCTTACCCATGTAGTTACCCGTGGCTTGGATGCCCCCCGTGAGGGAGCCAGCGTTCTCAAAACCTGAGACGTCATCACCCTGCCAGCAGTGCATGGAAATGGCGATATTCTTCAATTCCTTCAATGCTGCATCGGTGTTCACGCCGAGCTTTTTGTAGATTGCCTTTGCCTCTTCATACCGTTGTGCCGTACTCATGCTCATTCTCCTTTTATTGAATTAAACATCCTTCACTTATGAAATTAACCTGCAAGCTTTCCGCTGTATCCCGCGATCACCGCTGAGATTAACAGGATACCCAGACCCGCCCAAAGCAGTCCTCGTGTCTTGGCGCTCGTCCCCTTCCATTCGCCCAAAAGAACACCCAGTACGCCGCTAAACATGATCGAGCTTCCCATCAAGACAGCCCATCCAACATACGCCTGTTTGCCCATCAGCGGTTCGCCAGTCTTAAAAGCCACAAACTGACAGACCCAGAGAAGACCTGCAAGTGATGCCCAGAGGATATTCGTCAGGCCAGGTGCATCCTTTTTCAAATAGTCGCCCCCTGTCTTATTCTTGATATTGAGGACCAGGCAGAGGATACCATTCACCGTGAAGCCACCTAACAAACAGACAACCAATACAGGCATTCCCTGCCACGCAGAAGATGCTCCATGATCCAATGCCAATTTTGCAAGACTTTCGCCCCCTTGCAAGCCAAAGCCTAATCCCGCGCTGGCCAAACCAGAGAAGATGGCAACCATGATTCCCTTGTTAAAGTTATACTCAGCAACAGCTTTCTTCTTTACTTCTTCGGGCAGCTCGCCTTCCTTGGACATGCCAGCCATGCCCACCAACACAATACCGATAATAGAGATGACAACCCCTGCGAGCGAGACAATACCAGCACCGGGCTCCAAGAGCGTGCTGAAGGTTCCCTGGATGATTTTCGGGATCAACGTACCGGCCGCAGAGCAGATGCCGCAACCAATAGCCAAGCCCAAGCCAACACCCAAATAACGGATCATCAATCCCCAGGTGATACCGCCGAAGCCCCACGCCGCACCACAGAGATAACAATAGACAAGCTCTTTTGAAGGAGCGGCAATAAATAAGCTACAGAGCTTGGGCACTGTCAAGAAGGCAAGAGTAACAGGGGCAACCACCAGAGCGATGATCGCATAGACCATCCAATAGCTCTCCCATGCCCACCCCTTTTCCTTCTTGAACGGCAACGTGAAGATAGCACCAGCAAGACCGCCCAGCACGAATATCATTGTTCCTAATACAGGATTCATCTTTCAACTTCCTTTCTTACAAGCACAAGCGGACATCACAATCCGCTTCTACAACTCTTTACTTACCCGCCAACATTTGCTGGCGATACTTTTCATCTGGACGTCCCAGCAGGTGAGAGACAACCTCCGAAGAGAGCGGATTGATGCCCCCTGCCTGAAGTGCCCCCAACCGCATCCGTGCAGCCTTGATCGCCATCTGAGTCACATTCAGCGCCTCCGCAGGATTCGCGCCCAGCGCGATCACGCCATGGTTCTGCATATAAATTACTTTGGGGAACTGGCCCCACTTACTCATATAGGCATCGACCCCTGACTTGATACACTTGGCTAGGACCACGCCCGGATCAACATACGGAACAAAAACAGAGTCCGGCCCGATCACGACCGCTTCGTCAGGACACATCCGGCCAGCCAAAACGGTAGGCCACCCCTTGCTACACGTCAATGCGTTAACAGCAGTCGCATGCGTATGAACAACTGCCTTCACATTCGGGTATCCGAGCAACAGCGCATGGAAGATCGCCTCAACAGAGGGACGGGCCTTAACGGTCTCATCAACCTTGGATAATTTGTAGGTCTCTTGGAGTTCCTGCTCGCTGACCGAATCCTTCTCGAGGAGCGCCATCAAAGGGGCTCGCCGCAGGTGTACTGCATGTTCCGCACCCAACGTCAAGAGGTTACAGCCTGAGGCCTTGACATAAAATGTATCGCCCTCGCCAAGCACGGAGGTGTTACCTTCACCTAAAATAACAGCATCAAGCTCAGGCGCACCTGCAGCATGAGACATAGAGACAAAATCATCAACAATACTCATACATTCCTTTCCAATGTTGAAAACTCCTTGCAATCAACGTTTTGAAGTATAGCGAAACAGAGTCCGCTTGTTAATCAATTTTTCTAACTTCACGTGATCTTTTTTGCACGTTTATTCCACAACCACATCCTTGACCTTTTCCTTCGCCGCTTTTAATTGCTTCTGAAGGTCCTGCAAGGTTGGATCCGCGTTGATCACGGCGGGAGGGGTCGGATTCTGCTCTTTCCACGCCTTGTAGCTCGCCGCCTCTTTGTCTGCCATGATTTTTACTCGTGACTGTTCATATTTTAACGTACGCAACTCGTCCACAGCCTTGCTCTTAGCCCCGCCTTTGAGTGTGTTGAACTTCTCCTCCAACTCCGCTGCCGCAATGATAGAATCCGCATAGCGTTTTTGCCAGAGCTTTGCAGACTCAAAATGCGGATTTTTACTCTGGTTTCCCAGTTCGAGCTCTTCCTTGCGGGCCTCAATCTTTCCGAGCAAGGTGTAATAGTTCTGAATGTTCGCAATGAGCTGCTCTGGCATCTCCGTCAGCTCCCCGCTAAAAAAGACCACATCCGGAGACTGAATAAGAAAGGGGCCTTCCCATTTGCCTGATTTACCTTTGATCTTGGCAACAAGGACAAAACAGCCTGTCGCATGCTTGACCCCTGAATAGCTGAACAATGCTCCAGCCGGCACCTTGCCAATGTTCTCCCCCGCCTCCGTGAAGAAGGCAGAGGACTTGCTGACCACACCCCAGCCACTCTTGGGTCCGGCAAAAACAGGTTCTGCCACGGGCTTTTCCGTCTTAGCCGGAGGAGGCGTCTTCACAGCATCCTTCGGCTCCTTCTTCGCCTTCAATGATTCGAGCGGCTTTGTGCTACCCCCCGTCTTCAAAGGGGTCAGCTTTGTCTCCGCAAAGAGATTGAGATGCGCAGTTATTAAAAACCCGAACAAAATGAGCATCTTTCTCATGCATAACTCCTAATTCTTAACATCAAAAAAAATGCCTTATTGCCTCATTGCCTTATTGCCTTATTAAAATTGGACGTTCGGCTTGTCCTACAAAGGCAACTGCCGACTGCTACCCTGGCCGCCGTAGCCTTGGCGAAGGAGGCTGCCACTGCTTGACCAGTTGAACAATTCGTTCGACTGTCTCCGACTCAGGGATCTTCCCCGTCAGCTCTCCCCGAACAAACAACATGCACTCGCCCTCGCCACCTGCGATAGCAATGTCCGCACCCTTAGCCTCGCCTGGACCATTGACGACACAGCCCATGACCGCGACATGCGGGCGTGGCGCCTTTGGATTCTCGCGGTAAAACGCTTCGAGACGATCCTCCACCTGCATCGCCATGCCTGCGACATCCACCCGTGTGCGACCACAGGTCGGGCACGAGGTCACGGCTGCACCAGGCGCACGCAAACCGATACACCTTAAAAGCTCCACACCCACACGCACCTCTTTGGCTGGCGAATCCGTCAGCGAGACACGGATCGTATCACCAATGCCTTCGAGCAAGAGTGCGCCCAAGGCAACCGACGAGCGGACGGTCCCCGGAATAAAGGTCCCAGCCTCCGTCACCCCTAGGTGCAACGGATAGTCTGTTTTTTGTGACAACAGACGATAGGCCGCAATCGTACGCGGAACATCCGAGGCCTTCACCGAAATCTTGATCTCATGATAGTCTTCGGCTTCCAAAACAGCGACATGCCTCAGCGCACTCTCAACAAGCGCTTCTGGCGTCGCAGCTCCGTGTTTTGCAAGAATATCCTTTTCCAAAGAACCGCCATTGACCCCGATTCGGATGGGAATCTGCCGCACACGTGCTGCAGCGACCACCGCACGGACGCGATCTGCCCCGCCAATATTCCCCGGATTAATTCGCAACCCATCCGCTCCAGCCTCCAAAGCAGCCAAGGCCAGACGATAATCAAAATGGATATCTGCAACAAGAGGCAAAGGAGAAGCTTGCCTCACATGCTTAAAGGCCTCTGCTGCCTTAACATCAGGCACTGTCAAGCGCACAATGTCGCAGCCTAAGTCAGTTGCCTCCTGAATTTGAGCAAGCAGTGCCGCTGCATCATGCGGATCTGCATTCACCATGGTCTGCACACTTACCGGCGCACCACCCCCGATTAACACGTTTCCGATCTTAATTTGCCGAGTCAACTTTCTCATCAGACTTGTAATAATACAAGATACTCTTCATTCACGTCAATCCTTAGCGAGGCAAAAAAAGGGTTTTCTGGCATCTTTCTCATTGACCCATGCGCCCGACAAACGATATAGTATTCGCCTATCTGCACAAAGACTGAAAGTGGCCACGATGAATAATGATGATAAAGATGCTGTTTTAGACTTAAACTTCGATTTGACACCCAGTTGGGCACGCGCGACTCCAGATGCTAGCGCGGAAAGCTTCAAGGGTCGTCACTACGATGATGGCGACCGCGGTTCGTCGCGCCACAATCAAGACCGACGCGACAGCGGCAATCGCCGTCCGATGCGTGATCAGGGTGATCGCCCCAAAGGCGGTACTGATCGCCGTCCCCCGCGTCGTGAACTCGAACGTAAGGGTCCACCCTCCAGTATGCCACGTCCCGAATCACGTGGCGCTGTTGTTGACTTTGGTGCAGCCAGACCTTCCGGAGACAACCGTCCTCCGCGTCGGGATGATTTTCATTCGCGTGGCGAGAGACCCTATCGCCAAGAGTATCAGCAGCCCATGCTTCCGCTGGAGATTCGCGTTCTCCCCGAACAGAAGGCATTAGGTGCTGTTATCCGGCGCGTGCAAACCACGCACAGGGCCTTCCCTCTCAGGGATATCGCATCGCTCTTTCTGGACAACCCGAACTCTTGTTTGGTCCGCATCGAGCCTCTTAAGGATCAGCCACTCCCGTTGTTCCAATGTAAGGTTTGCGGCTTCCCGGCTCTGACAGAAGAAGAGGTCCGCTCACACTTGATCAGTCATCACATCAACGATTTCTTTGACACCGAAGAGGTCGACTGTGATCCGCCAACCGGCGTCTTCACCTGTGTTGCTCGCTGCACCATGAGCGGTGAGTTGCTCGGCCCGACCAACCATCACAGCTACAATGCCAAGGTCCAGGAAGTCTTGCGTACCAAGTTCCCAAGCATGGCCGAGGAAGCTTATCGTTCCCGCATTGAAGTCGTGCGTGACGCAGAGGTCATTGAACAATGGCGTCAGCAGTGCACCAAGAAAAAAATCTATCGCCGTAAAGGCGTCGTGACAGAGACAGCCCCCGAGGTTCCACCAGCCGAGGGCACAGAAGCATCGCCTGAAACAGCAGTAGAACCGCCTCTGAAGGCACCGCCTCTCTCACGTGAAGTTGCAGAGCTCGTCTTTTTGCGCGAGATTGTTCCTGAACAACTGGCCAGCGTCAAACATCTGGTTTGTACGGTAGCCGTGGCGCTCAACACCTCTAGTCGTCCGTTAGCGGGTATGTTGCGGGATATCTTGAATCGCGAGCGCCGTTTCCCGGCTTCGCTCTTCTTCGCCTTGCGCGGAGCCTTCCGCCATCGCAAGCTTCATCTCTTCCGCGTCAATGACGCGAAGGGTCCGGACTTCGTCATGCTGAAAACACCGGTTCCCTTAGATCCTGTCCACACGGTGAAGGCCCTGCACGATGTTCTGATGTTTGTAACCGAACATCCCGCCTGCACCAAGATGGAACTCGTCAACACACTCTCAGAGAATGATGACGAGAAGAAGAAGGAAATCCTGATCCAACTGGCTTGGTTGCTCGAAAAGGGACATGTCATTGAGTTCTACAATGATGTCTTGAGTTCTCCGACAGAATATCCAACGTTCCGATATCTGCCAGGCGAAAAGAACTACAACAGTGGCAATCAACGTCCACAGGCGCCACGGGATCAACATCCCCGCGTAGCACCTGTTGCGGCGGCTGTCGCGCCTGTTATTGCCGAGACACCCGTTGCTGCCGAGGCACCTCAAGCAGAGGTCACTGAGGAAGCTCCGACTGCTCAAGAGGAAGTCCCGACTGCTGAAGCAGCCGCGGAAACTCCGACTGTTGAACAGCCCACGGAAATCGTCTAACGTTTTCTCGCAAAGGCTCTGGGAGGGACGAGCGTCTGCTCGTCCTAGGCACGCAGACGCGTGCCCCTCCCATACAACAGTCGTTTTATTCGTTGTTAACTGCCAACTGCTACTGCTGGCTGCTACTGTACCACCTACGCACTCTGTTTTTTTGCCAGCTTCGCATTCCAGCTGAGTGCATCAATCGCATCTGCGATTGCAAAGAGGAAGGTCTCCTCCGTCTCTGTCATCTCGTTGTCGTACATAACAATAATTTCACAAGCTTGCATGAACTCCCGCTTGAGCAGCGGAGCAAGCGCTTCCAGCTGCCGCAGAGAACGATCAAGTTTTTGAGCATCGACGGTTTCCGGAATCGTTCTGAGCTGTACAGCTCCAATAAAGGGAAGCAACCGTTTGACCCCCGTTTCTAAAGCCGGAACAATCGAGCGTCCCTCTTTTGCGCCATACAGAGCAATCACGGAGAGGACATCGACGATTTCATTAACCATCTGTTTCGGGGACACAGGCGGCCTGCGTGACGCCTCAAGTGATTCATCCGGAAGCAGGCGGCGACGGATCATGCACCCCACAGCAAATTCAAAAGGCTCGATCTGATCATCCGCACTGCTCAGCGCCTCGACGGAATTCGCAAGTCGCTCCCTCAAATCACGCGGTTCGTTTCGCAAGCCCATCACTGCGAGTTCACACAATTGCCGCTTTTCAGAGACTGTCCGTTCGCGGATTCGTTCAGCCCAGGATTCAACCCATTGACGTACGAGTGCATCATTGAATGAAAGCCTTGGCAACATGCCCATCTGACGCTCGCGCACAGATTCATCAGTCGAGAGCAAGCAACCGCAGATACAGCCGATTGCAGCAGGAACGGTCCGTAACGTCTCACGGTCCGCCTGGCTCAGCCACGCCAGTGAAAACAGAGCACTCACCACGGAAGCATCTTCGTCCTCAAGCCCAGGAATTGAAAGGGTTGGATGAAGTTTTTTCAGAGGACTCAAATCCTCCTGACTGGTCGACTCATCGGCCCCCACCGCCCCACTTACCGCCCTGGCAAGCTCAGATCGCCGCGCGTCCAGCATCAGCCGTGCGTCTGAAAAATTCCCGTTAAACTGTGGATCCAGACGACGAATGCGATTGTTAATTGGCGGGTGGGTCGCAAACAGGGAGTTCAAGCCAGAGGCAAAAAGCATGTGAGAGACCTCTGACGTGTTGGGGTTTGCCAGATCACTTCCTGCGGCGCCGATCAATTTCAAAGCCTGAGCAAGGCCTTGTGGATTCCGCGTGAACTGGACTGCAGAAGCGTCTGCCAAAAATTCGCGCTGACGCGAGATGCCACTTTGAATAAGTCGCCCGAAGAAGAAACCGACCAATCCGACAATCCAACTGACTAGCCCTACAAGTGCGAGAATTGCTAACGGATTATTGTTTTTGCGCGAGGAAGATGATGAGCGTGATGAGGAACGCAAACCTATTTCAATCAACACACGCCCTAAAATGGTCAGCGCAAAAATGCCATGCAAGACGCCGACAAGCCAGATATTAAGTCGCATATCCCCGTTAAGAACATGGCTAAACTCATGACCGATCACGGCTTGTAACTCATCTCGCTTAACGACCTCCAAAAGACCGCGTGTCACCGCGATCGCGGCATCTTTTGAGGAAAAGCCTGCGGCAAAGGCATTCATGCCACGCTCATTATCCAAAACAAAGACACGTGGCATCGTAATTCCTGAAGCAATGGCCATCTCCTCAACGACGTTCAAGAGGCGGCGCTCCAGGGCATCTTGCGTACCGTTCGTCACCTCGCGTCCACCCAACTCCTCTGCCACAGCCGAGCCTCCTGCCCGCAGTTGGGTTATTTTATAGAGAGAGGAGAGAAAAATAATGAGCGAGGTGATTCCCATGGTCGCAAGAGCTATCTCCGGCATGAGCACATATCCCAGAAACTTCCCCATTGCAATCCCCTGCCCCTCCGAATCTCCATAGCTGAAAACAGCACAGAGGCTGAGATGCAAGAGCAGGCATGTCGCCACCACGGAAAAGATATAGAGTAAAAGCAAGCCAAAGGTCGCTTTACGGGATTTCTCCTGTTGTTCAAAAAAATCTGTCATACGTTTTAAAATCTCTCCAGCTTGAACTGCTTCGCATTGCCCTAAATGTTACAGAATCACCCGTCCCAACGCAAGTCTGTTTGTCCGTACGTGGCCGTGCGCATTTCTATTTGATTGACGCGGGCATAAGACCGTCATTATTCGGAGCCAGAAAATCCGAAAAACATCACAAAAAAGTTGAAACGGGGGGATTCGACTACATTTTTTCTCTTCACACACTGCGCGACAGGAAGATTAGGGCTGTGCCTGCCCAGACACGCCACGCCGAAAGACGGAAGAAATAGGGTGCGGCGAAGAGGCATAGCCCCAATACACCGAACGCGACTACCACGGAACATTCCCCGCGTGCAGAATCACACTGAATCGCGGCGATCAGCGCGCCGGTTCCGATCAAAAGCGACCCCAGCAGGCTCTTGAACTGCCAAGACCGTAACTCCCGAGGGGAACAGACGATCACATCATGTGGATTATGAGGGAAAAGAAAGAGCATCGCTGCGATGCTTAAGAGAATCCACCCATGAACAGAGGAAACGGGATGGGGTCGAGAAGACATGTCGATACTGCTGGCATACAGTGCTGGCAGCAAGATAACCAGTCCCAGTGCCCCTGTAAAGGCCACAAGCCAAGCCCTGCGCAAGAAGACCCATGCACGCGGCATCAGGATATCTTCAGTGCAATAGGGACAGGTCACGACATGGGGCCACGGCGGATGCCTGCCACACGAAACACACTGCCCTTGCGGATGACGGATCATCATCTTAGACATCGCACAACTTCACCGCATCACGCAGACTCTGCATGGCATCAGGTTTTTTGGGGGAGAACTCCTGTCCAAGGAAGCCTTTATAGCCACTATCGGCAATCGCCTTGGCAATCGCGGCATAATCCAATGTCTGGATACCAGGATCAATCTCGTTGCGTCCGGGCATGCCGGCCGTGTGGTAGTGCCCCCAACAGGAGGCATGCTTCTGGATATCCGTCAGCGGATTTTCCTTCATCATGGCAGCATGAAAGATATCATAAAGCACTTTTACGCGCGGCGAATTAACCTTGTTCACCAGTTCGACGCACCAAGCTGTCGTATCCGCCATATAATCCTTATGCCCGATCGAATTCAAAAATTCCAAACAGACGGTGACCTTCTTCTCTTCCGCATACGGCGCGACCTTTTTGAGCGCAACCACACACTGCTCAAGTCCTTGTTGCTTGTCTAGTCCCCCGCAATTTCCCGAGAAGGTGATCACATTGGGGTAACCCCATGTCGCCGCCTTATCAATGTTCTTACGCAGGCTGTCCAGGCAGGCGTCATGATTTTCCGCACGATTCAGGCCTTTACCGATGGAATGCGTTGAAATCATGGCACAGACCATATTATGCTTCTTCAGAAGCGGCCAATGCTCTTCATCGATCATTTCAACACCCTTGAGGCCCATTCCTGCGCAGGACGCAATGAACTGCGCCATGGAGATATTATTCTTCTTCATATAGCCGGCATAACACCATTGGCAGACTGACTGTTTGATGTTGCCCTTGAGTGCCTCAGCACTCCAAAGAGACATAGGCGACGACATGGCGCTTACGGCTGTCGCTCCTGCGATTGTCTTCAAAAGATCACGACGTGATGTGTTCATTTTTAACTCCCTCATTCTGTTTTTGTATACTTTATCGGATGTTTTTCTCCCTGTCAAACAAGCTGTTCCAAAAAGTCCTCTTTCACCCCCGATTACTTAATTTTAGGGCTTGCTTTAGCGCAGATGGGGCTGGTATACTAAACGCTTCTTTAACTCATGGGGCGATAGCTCAGTTGGTAGAGCATCACGTTCGCAACGTGGGGGTCGGGAGTTCGAATCTCCTTCGCTCCACCATGTATAAAAAGCCGCCAGCACCGGCGGTTTTTCTCTTTTATGAAAACGTTTCATCAAGTTTTTGACTTAATTTCTGCTCGTTTCCACCCTGCCCTCCTGTCAGTTTTTAAAGAAAAATACACGCTTCACAAGTTAACACAGGATCTTCTGGCTGGATTGATCGTTGCTGTTGTTGCATTGCCGTTGGCAATCGCCTTTGGTATCGCGTCTGGGGTTTCGCCCCAGCAAGGCCTCATTACGGCCGTCGTCGCTGGCTTCCTTATTTCATTTTTCAGTGGCAGCCATGTGCAGATCGGGGGTCCAACAGGGGCCTTTATCGTGATTATCTATGGGATTGTCCAGCAATACGGCTATGACGGACTCGCGGTTGCAACCATTCTCGCAGGCATCATGCTGATCTTGATGGGGGCTTTCGGGTTCGGAACCATTATCAAATACATCCCCTACCCTGTGACGGTCGGGTTTACCTCAGGAATTGCGCTCATCATCTTTACAAGCCAGCTTAAAGATATTCTGGGTCTTGATATTGAAAAGGTTCCAGCAGATTTTGTCGCGAAGATCGAATCCTATTACCACCATATCCATACGATCAGCCTCATGGATATCGCCATCAGCGTGGGCACCATTCTCATCTGCGTCTATTGGAGGCGTGTCACCGCCAAGATCCCTGGTTCTCTGGTCGCTGTCATCGTCATGACCGTGATTGTCACCATTTCCCGCCACTATGGCTTTCTCACAATAGAAATAATCCAGACTATCGGTGATCGTTTTCCGGATGTTTCAAAAGGCATGAGCATTCCGATGCCGCACTGGCCATCCTGTTCCTACGAAACGTTCCGCGCGATGATGTCCCCTGCCATCTCGATCGCGCTCCTTGCTGGCATTGAGTCGCTCCTCTCCGCTGTTGTTGCGGACGGCATGACCGGCAAGCGCCACCATTCCAACACCGAACTCATTGGTCAAGGAATCGCCAACCTCTGTTCACCGCTCTTTGGTGGCATCCCTGCCACTGGCGCCATCGCACGTACAGCGACGAATATTAAAAACGGTGGCGTTTCTCCGATCTCTGGCATCGTGCATGCGGTGATCCTTGTTCTGATTATGCTCTTCCTCGGCCGGTTTGCCTCGTTGATCCCCATGGCAGCGCTGGGGGGTATTGTAGCTGTTGTTGCCTACAACATGAGCGAGTGGCACAGCTTCGTCAACATGTTCCGCAGCACCCGAAGCGATACTGCCGTGATGGTCATTACCTTCCTCTTGACGGTCTTTATTGATCTCGTAGTGGCTATTCAGGCTGGTATCCTGTTGGCGGTCTTCCTCTTCATCCGCAGGGCAAGTGAAACCATGGTGACCAAGCGGGTGACCTCGCGGACAGATGAAAAGGATTTCGCTGACGCCGAGTACATACCGAACCTGCCAAAAGATGTTGAGATTTTCAGACTTGAAGGGGATCTTTTCTTTGGCGCAACAGACCAATTCAGTTCAACCATCTCACAGATCGGGCGCTATCCGAAGGTGCTGATCTTGGAGATGACGCATGTCTTGAACCTTGATGCAACCGCGTTGCATGCGCTTGAAGATGTGCATGGCGTGCTCACAAAACATGGCACGCGCCTGATCCTCTGTGGTGTCCACAGCCAGCCCATCCTTGTCATGCAACGGGCAGGATTCCTTGAACGCGTCGGCGACACCAACACCTTCGGTACGATCAAAGAAGCGCTAGAGGCGCTTTAAGACTTGTCAGCCTGCGTTGGAAGCGCCTTCGTGGGCTCCAGATGGATCATGACGTCATAGACGAGCTTATTCGCGTCCATGATCGCCCCTTTGATTTTGTGGCTCAGAGCATGGCCTTCGACAATGGTCATCAGGGGTGAAACCCAGACATGCATGTCCACATACCAACCAATCCCGCTCTTACGAATCTTAACAACCTCGACATTGTCGACAGAGGGGATCTCGCTCGCGAGCTTATAGACCGCATCAATAGAGTCCTGCGCAACCGTTCCATCCAACACATCATGCATGGAACCTTTGATGATCAAAATCCCGTTGATTAAAATAATGAAGCACGCCAGTAATGCCCCCCAATCGTCAGCCATCTCGTAGCCTTTACCACCAAATAAGGCAATAGCAATGCCGATCGCCGCGGCAGCAGAGGTGATCGCGTCCGAGCGATGATGCCACGCATCCCCTTTCAACGCTTGACTCCCGACATCGGTATTGGCCCCAAGCACCTTTCTCGACAGGGTCTCCTTGACGATGACTACAATGATTAAAACAGGCAAAGTAAACCAAGAAGGCACTAGATGAGGAGTCAAAATCTCTTTTACCGACTGATAAGCGATAACCCCAGCGGCTGCAATCAAGGAAAAACCCGAAAAGACCCCCACCAACGATTCGATCTTACCGTGTCCGTACGGATGCTCTTTGTCTGCTGGCTTTAACGAAAAATGGAATCCTACCCACGTAATCAATGAGGTGAAAATATCAGAGGCGGACTCGATACCATCTGCGATCAGCGCATAGGAGTTTCCAATAACGCCCGTAATAATTTTAACCATCATCAACGAAACATTGACGACGATGGTCAAAATTCCGAGGTTAACCAGTTCATTTCTCTGTTCTGTTTGTAACATAATGTTAGTGTAGCATACCATAAGGGCACTATTTCCGTCAGCAAGAAAGATATGTTTCATTTCACGCACTAGCGTCCCATAGGGCCGCCGAGGCTGTAGCAGTTTAGGCTGTAGGCTATTAGGTAAGATGGCAGAAAGTGGATTGTTTAATATCATAAATGTCATTGGTTGAAAACAAACAGAAACACCTGAATTCCCTAACAGTCTACAGCCTACAGCCTAAAAACCTGCGTCCTATGGGACGCTAATGTTTCATTTGTCAAATTGACGAATGGTGCTAGGGTTGTTAAACTGACCTCGATGAAATTTCTCCTCCTTCTATTGATTGCGTCTGTCATCGCACTGCCCTTTCTCTTTAAGCGTACTGCCTCTGAGGATTCGTGGAAGCTTGGCGATCCGGAACTGATTATCATCACGCCGCAAAACGAAGCCATCCGTCAGGAGTTCGGGCATGGGTTTTCAGCGTGGCATCAAAAGAAGTACGGCCAGCCGGTTCGCATTGACTGGCGAGCCCTCGGTGGTACGACAGAGATCATGCGCTATCTTGCAGCCGAGTATGTTCGCTCCGCCAAGCACTATTTCAAGGCATCATCTAAGCCATGGCCTGCCAACGGACCAGAAATCGTGCTTGCACCCAAACAACCCACAACCGCTGAAGATCTCTACTTGTGGAACCGATTCCGTGACTGTGACAATCCCAAATCGATCTCCTGTAACATGGATATCTTCTTCGGCGGCGGACCTTATGACCACAGCAAAGCCCAGTCCCAAGGGTTAACCGTGCCGGCTTGGGGTACGAATGCCCCACCTTCAGGCCTCTTCGTTGATGTGGAGAACCGCATCCTTATCCCTGAAGGGTTGCACGGTGAGGTCTGGCGGGGGCGAGCCTTCTATGGGACTGCCCTCAGTGCCTTCGGCATCTGTTACAACAGAACCCGCCTGCGCGACCTTGGCATCCTGGATCCGCCACAGACCTGGGAAGACCTGAGTGATCCGCTCTATTGCGGCCAACTGGCTCTGGCCGACCCCACCAAAAGCGGAAGCATTGCAAAAGCCTTTGAGATGATCATTCAGTCTCAGTGCATGAAAACGATGATCGAAGCGGGCATTTCCGCTGAGCAAATTGAACATTATGAGAAAGTGATTGCCGAAGCGAAAGGCAAGCCAGAAAACGGTGCGTCTCTACTCCCTGCCACATACCAAGCGACGCTAGAAGAGGGATGGCGCAAAGGAATCTCGCTTATACGCCTCCTGAGCGCCAATGGTCGTTACTACAGCGATTCCGCCTCTAAAATTCCAATTGATATCAGCATGGGAGTTGCAGCCGCAGGGATCACCATTGACTTCATGGGCCGTTTTCAGGCAGAGATGTCCACCCCTGCCGGGAAGGAACCGGTTGTCTGCTATGTCAACCCCAAGGCCGGGTCCAGCGTCAATGCAGATCCCATCAGTCTCCTCCGAGGGGCACCCCACCGCAAACTGGCGGTTCGCTTCATCGAGTTTGTCCTGAGCGCTGAAGGACAGAAACTCTGGAACTATAAACCTGGAACACCTGGCGGCCCCAAGCGCTTTGCCTTGCGCCGCCTTCCGATCCGCCGCGATTTTTATCCATCGACTGATCCGGTCATCCAACAAGCCTTTGAACAACACAAGCCCTTCCTCTCAGACCACCTATGGCTCCCTGAGAACGATGCCTATCATCTCGCGCAGTCCTTCCACTACATCCCTCGCTGGACCTCCATGCATTTCGGAATCCAGCGCGACTTAATTCGTGCCATGTGCATGGACTCGGGTGATGAACTGAAATCGGCATGGCGCTCCATCTTGGCGCATGGCGGCCCCGAGGCCAACCCCAAAGCCATGGCCCTGCTGGAAGCAATGCCAGACACCCCCTATC
>Ga0247841_10006420_pt1 | contig 18149 bp, 3 predicted proteins | sample LaCruzMarch2015__2_FD_192410 | JGI IMG/M metagenome (GOLD analysis project Ga0247841, IMG submission 192410) | Freshwater microbial communities from meromictic Lake La Cruz, Castile-La Mancha, Spain - LaCruzMarch2015_18m | ecosystem: Environmental > Aquatic > Freshwater > Lake | place: Spain... | reverse complement strand
GCATCGTCATCGGCAGCTATCGTAACGCTTACCGGTAACAAAGGATTTACCGTTATAACAACATTATTGGTTGTAACAACATCATGGGGATCACAGAACGTGTCGGTCTGTTGCTGACGATAGGTTGTGCTGACGGTCAAAGCACCGGGTTGATATAACATGGTGGTTGCACCATCGATGTTGCTCCACTCAGTACCAAGTACCTGCCATACATAGCTATAGGTTCCACTGCCTCCGCTTGGAGAAGTTGCAGTCAGAGCCGCTGGTGTTTCACCCGAACATATCTCCTGATCCTCATTGGCTTCTCCCGGTTCAAGCAATGCATTTACAGTAATGTCTACTTCATTGGTAACCACAACCTGCACAGGATCACAATATGTATCGGTTTGCTGCTGACGATAGGTTGTGTTTGTGGTCAAAGCGCCGGGTTGATATAACATGGTAGTAGCGCCTTCTATGGGGCTCCACCCTCCGGAGCCTAGTACCTGCCAGATATATTCAAAAGTTCCGCTGCCACCGTTTGGCGCTGAGGCAGAAATGGCATCGGGTATTTCGCCAAAGCAGATTACCTGATTTTCTCCAGCGTCTCCTGGTTCAAGTAAGCCATGTACCGTAATTGTAACTTCATTTGTGAATACCGTTGTGAGGGGGTTGTATCCACAAACAATATCAGATTGTTTCTGCCGATAGGTTGCAGATTCAACAAGTTCTCCCGGTTCAAAGGTCATCGAAGTCGCACCCGGAATGTCGCTCCAGACGCTTCCTTCTAAAAGCTGCCAGTTATAACTGAACAAACCTCCATTATTACCAGTTGTTGCTGCAGTAGCAGTTAAAGGCTCAGGTGTTTCGCCCCGGCAAATCGTCTGACTACGACCAGCCGTTCCGGCAAAATAATCAATATTAACGCCTCCATTGTGCCAGTTCATCGGAATAATATAACCGCCTCCCTGCAACGCCGATATTTCACAGCCATCAGCAAAAGATATGTTTGCCGGTAGTCCGCCACCGTCATAAATAAAATTAAGATCTCCAAATAAACCATTTATAGTTGCCAGAGGAATAAAACTTGACCAGGCAACATATACTTTATTGCCAACTAAGTTAACAATGGTGGTAGCAGGGAAATTCTGCTCGCCAACATAGGTTAGTTTAGTATTGTCAAATTCAATAATGAGCGAGATACCACCCACACTGTCTACCGGCATATCTGAAAAACTAACAGGAACCGCAACAACCTCTCCCGGATCGGCTGTTACATTGCAGATCCAGGCATTGTGCACGGAATTAACCCGAGGGGAAATAAATCCATCGTTAAAATCAACTGTCAGTGTGTTACCAGCAAGATTGGAAAAAAGACATCCCGGTTCAAAGTTAATGTCTGCTTTCCCAACTCCATTATATTTAAAGCGGAGATTAACAAAGACGCCATTAACCGAAGGTGTCGGTATGGTAACATTGCTGTATGCAATGGATAAAGTGTTTCCCGAGTGGAAAACCTCTGTTTCAGCAGGGAACGCTTCATCAAAAAAACCAAGAAAAGAAAGTTTTGAGGATTCATAACTAATATTTAAAGAGATGGCTGCTGCTCCGCCTGTCCCTGAAAGGAATCCGCTCAGATCGACCGGAATGTCATAAACACCTCCCTGAACGGCATTTGAAACCTGCCCGATGGAAGCGCTAAAAGTGGTTGCAATCGGACTCACCGTCCCGTTGATATAACTGAAGGCAATATTATCGCCAGCATTATTTGTAATAACACAGCCGGGATAAAATTCAACCGGCGTTTCATTATATCCCAGGTAAACGAAATTCAGTTCATACCAGCTGCCAGGATAACCAATGCTGGCTCCCGTTGGTTGAGACCAGGCAATTGTAACAATGCCAGTGGCAGGATTTGCATCAAAGATGGTTCCGGTTTCAAAAGCGCCATGAGGGATTAAGCCTACAAAAGACAACTTAGTCGGATCGTAATGAATTTTTTGACTAACTGCGCCAACAATACCAGTGTATTCATAGTGAACAGGAACCGACACTGTCGATCCAAAAGCTTTATCGGTCTGACTAATAATCGTGGCCGTAGCAGGGTTATCAGTTTTTTCTTTTACCGAACCATCGTTGTAGGTTACATCGACCGGAAGATTCGACGGTCTCTCAAGAAATTCACATTTTCCCGCTCCATATGTTAAAAAACTTAACTGGCTGGTTCCGGGTCCATTATAGACAAAATGAATGTTAACCAATTCACCATCAATGGCGATGGGGGTCAGGTCACTCCATGCTATATGGATGGTTGATCCTGTATGGTCTGCCAACATTCCCGCAGGTCCGTCGCTAATACCAGTATAGATTAATACATCGGGGTTATACAGGATGTTCAGGGATATTGCTCCGATTCCTATATCAGTAAAATCAGAAACATTAAGCGGAACGACAACATCCTCTCCCGGACTCGCCGAAACAGGAATAAAGTAGGCTGTCTGACCAAAGGAAAATGATCCCAACAGCAACAAAAGGATCATCATTAAGGTAAATTTACGTTTCATAGGTTTCAGGTATAAATTCAGTAACTATATTTTTGGGGTTTATATAATATATATGATTTGCTTATTAGTTCATTACGATTCAAACTTAACTTTTTATCATTTTTCTCGCAGAAACGTATATGTCGCTTTTTGTTATATATTCAATCCTGCAGAAATAAATACCGCTGGTTAAACCATTCGCAAAAAAAGTGACATCATGCATACCTCTGTTCATGTCAGAATGAACAAGGTCGGCTACGAGGTTTCCCAACATCGAATATATCTTTACACTAATGTTCCCTTCATCGGGAAGCCAATATTCAATGAAGGCAGTTTCATTAAATGGATTCGGGTTAATCGTAAGCGTTAAAGTTTTTCTTTCAGAAAGGCTGTTTACCGAAGTGGTTGAATCAACCTGTAGCGGCGCCTGATCAGTGGTCACTGAACATGCTTCATTGCGAAGCACACAATGATAAACATTATTATCAAAGGTAACAGGTACATTTGATATGGTAAGCCTGTTGGTATGAACGCCATGGTAATTTCCTTCATCTGAGAGCCTGGTCCACAATAAGCTGCCAGCTACCTGCTCTTCCCACTGGTAACCGGAAGCATTCCCGGAAAGGACCTGGAAGGAGGCCGTGCCACCGGCTGCAAGAGTTTGGGCGACAGGTTGCGAAATAATGCCGGGGTCAGCTGAATTAACGATGCCCTTCAGATAGGTAACCGCGATTGGGGTAAGAGATGAGTCAATGATTTCACAGGCGGGTGAAAATGAAATATTCGAAGGAGCTTCCACAACTCCACACGTTATTTCAAATAATTTCTTTTGATTAAAACTAACCGGTATAAGGTTGTTCCATCCAACGATGAGGCGATTTGAATCGGGGATATAATTATATAGAAGGCCTTCTAGCTGCGGGTCAATGTTGGTTAAAGAGATAAAAGTCAAAGAATCGGTATTAATATCAAGATACAAAGTAATGGCTACAACGTTTAACAGGTTCGACGCGGTAACATTAAGAAACACTTCCTGGCCTGCGCAACCTGATACTGTTTCGATCGAAACAGTGTGTGTTTGCGCAGACAAGGAGGTGCCTAAAAAAAACAGGAAAATAAGAAGTAAAAGGTACCTGTTCATTAAATTTTTGTGCTTTAATTTTCAATTTGATAAATGCTAAAAGTAAAAAATGATAAGAAGGCAACTAAATTGTTGCCTTCTTATCATCGTCCGGTCTTATCTGGTCAACATCATTTTGTTGGTCTTATTGTAAGAGTTGGTTGTTCCTTCAACTTCAATTCTGTACAGGTAAACACCCGGGTTCAGATATCCATCGCTGGCATCAACTTTCACTTTATAAGTTCCAGCAGCCTTTGCTTCATCAACAAGGGTCCGGATAGTTTGTCCATACATATTGGTCATCACAAGGGTAACCTTGCCATCTTCAGGTATCGAATAAACGATCTCGGTCATATTGCGGAACGGGTTCGGATAGTTATACATGAAGAAGTTCGATGCGGTTTCAGGTGTAACAACACTGGCCATCTTCAGGTCAAAGTTGTTGATCCTGATACCCGACTGATCTGCAAACTCACTTCCACCATCGATCGTGAAGATCTGTGAAGGCTCGGTCAGCGATTCCTTTGCGGTAACCTGCAGAGAAATGATCGGTGCATCATTGATAACAGAGAGCGCTTTGGTATCAGACCATGCGAAGGCAACGCGGCCATCGGTGATCTTGTATTCCATTCCCTTGAGTGAAGTATTTACCTTCTCAACATTGAAACGGGTTTGGTCGAAGTTCAGGATAAGCGACATAGCGCCAAGATCAGCAATAGTATTGCTCCTTATTTCGTAGTTAAACGACTCATTGGCAGGAACGGTGATCACACCATCATCGACCGCATTCAGGAAGGATAATGCCTTCGTGGCCGGGATATTGGAACCATTTACGTCGCCTACACAGAGGGCTTTAAGGTTAATAACACTGCTTGATGTAATTGTAAATGCTACGTTGTCGTCAAACACCCAATCTCCAGCCGTGAATGAGCTGATCTGGCCAACGAAACGCTGTTTGATCAACACGCCATCGAACATAGTCAGTTCTCCACCGCTCGCATTCACATCGCCTGCAGTATGTCTCAGGCCGGTTAATGGCGGAACAAGGATCCCTACAGCTTGCTGTTCAACAAGGTTAGCATCGGTAGCATTGACACCGTCCCAGGTTCCGTTGAAGGAAGCATCCAGGGTATAGGTGCCCGGATTCAATGAGGTAAACTCATAGTTACCATTTGCAGTAGTAGTGGTCGTAGCAATCACCGTAGCTCCCTGTTTCAGTGCAAGATTTACACCTCTCAGGCCAATGTTGTAATTATTGTCATAGCGTACAACACCAGTGAGCGTAAGTGTTCCGGCGCTTCCGATCGTTACAGGAATCGTGGTCTGGCCAATACAGCCTGTAGCAGGGTTGGTTTCAAACACGGTAACTGTACCTGAACCCATCGCACCCCAGGTAATTTCGATCTGCGATGTATACTGGCCAGAAGTTACACTACCACCATTAACAGTCCATGTATAAAGATTTCCTGCAATGTTTGGCGTAGAATACGGTTCAACAGTATAAGCTGTTACAGTAGTTGATCCACTGATAACAGGAGCTGGTAACGGATTCAGTGTTACTTCAAACGTTGGCGATTGTCCGTCACATCCGGTTAAGGTATTTTTAGCTATAACATATACCGAACCAGTAGCGCCGTAACCCCAGTCTACAGTAATCTGAGCCGTGTTCTGGCCGGTTTTGATTTCACCGCCAAAGCATACCCATTCGTAGGTATAACCTGTTACGATTGTAGTATAGTAAGCAACGCCTGTTGTTCCGGCACACATTTCGTCGTCACCAAAAACAATCGGTAACGGCATCGGGTTAACAGAAATCGCTTTCGCAGCAGATGTTATACCTACTCCGCAGTTGTTAGAACCGTAAACGGTCAGGTTTCCGGCGGTAGCGGTTGTACCGAATGTCAGCGTAACCTCGTTGGTATTGGTTACACTTGTATAAGTAACGTTAGTTCCAGTGTATGCCCATGTATAGGATGTGGCATTGGCAATGGCTGGTACTGTATAGGTATGAGCGGTATTCTGACATACCGGCGAATCGCCTGTGATGGTTCCGGCAGCGCCTGGCAGCGGACTTACTACGATAGCAAGTGCAGCGCTGATGGTGCCGTTACCACAACTGTTGATACCATATACGGTCAGATTACCCGTAAGAGATGCATTGTTTGCAAACGACAGCGTGATAGCACTGGTACCCTGACCAGCCATTGTTGCGCCTGTTCCGGAATATACCCAGAAGTAACTGGTCGCATTATCAATAGCAGGTACAGAGTAGGCTACGTTAGCCTGACCCTGACATGGGGTAGTGTTGCCAGTAATCGTCCCGGCAGGACCCGGAATCGGGTTCACCGTAACAGTCTTGCTGGCAGTAGCGCTGATGCCGCATGGGTTGGTTCCGAATACGGTAACGTTTCCGGTAACAGCAGTGTAGCTGAAGTTAACAACAATCTGGTTGGTTGTAGTTGTACCACTGATGGTAGCTCCCACAGGTACCGTCCAGGTATATCCGTTGTCAGGAACATTAGCAATTGCAGGAACAGTGTAAATTACTCCGTTAACACCCTGGCAAACAGGGCTTGTTCCCGAAATGGTTCCAATAGTGCCCGGCAACAGGTCTGGTGTAACATTCAATGTTGAATAGCCACCGGTACCACAGGTATTTGAAGCATAAACCGTCCAGGTTCCGGCTGTAGCATTGTTTGCAAAAGCTGCAACGATGCTGGCTGTACCGTCACCCGTAAAGGTTACGCCTGTACCTGAGTAAGTCCATGCATAGGTATTACCCACAACAGCAACAACTGAGTATGTAACACCCGATTCGTTCTGGCAAGGAGTAAGATCGCCTGTGATTGTGCCCGGGCTCACAGGAACCTGGTCAACAACCACTGCTTTCGAAATCGCTACACTGGCACCGCAGGTATTGGCTGCGACAACAGTTACGTTTCCGCTCACGGTTCCCACCAGTACGGTGATAGAATATGTACCAGCTCCGGCCTGGATTGACCATCCGGTTGGAACTGTCCAGTTGTATTGGGTAGCTCCCGCAACAAGTGTAGTCTGGTAGCTTTGTACAGTGTTCTGACAAATCTGGTCAGGTCCTGTAATTGAAAGCGGTGCAAGCGGAGCAGCCATATAAATATGGTACCATCCGGTTGTAGTTGTGCAACCATATTCATTGGTTTCAGTTACCCTGATCTGACCATGGGCTGTTTGAGTACCCCATGCGATGGAGAGTGATCCGGCGCCGGTATTGGTTGGTGTCGGTCCCTGGGTTGTACCATTTGGCAATAATGCGCCAGTGATATCAAATCCATTTACTTCCCAAACATATACATGTCCTGGTTGCGGAGCGTCAATAACATTGTAAGGAGCAACGAGATTGTATGCACAGAGGCTCTGAGGCCCGCTGATAACCGGTTGCGGTGTTTGTACCCTTACGATCACCTCTGCCATTGCTGACGGAGGACAACCATGCGAGCTTTCCCAGCGTACGTAGTAGGTTGTTGTAACAATCGGGCTAACGATAACTGAGTTTACATTGGTAGCAAACGGTGTACCACCTGAAGGACTGGTGTACCAATTGAGTACATCACCTGAGCCACCCACTCTCATCAGCGTAGTTGATTCGCCGATGCAAATATCGGGATCAACAGCATAAGCTGTAGGAGCTACGATAGCAGGATAGGTAGTTACTGTTACCGAAGCACAGGCAGAGTAACAATCGGCAGATGAAACCGTGCGAGCCCAGAAGGTAGTCGTACCGGTAACTGTAACAACAGCGCCATTACCTGTGGCAATGACAGCAGAACCACATGTTCCGGCATACCAGGTAAGTGTGCCGCCCGAATAACCGGCAGCAGTTAAAGTTGTTGTTGTATTGGCACAAACAATTGCCGGATCAGCAACAATAGATGTAGGAGCAACCTGCAGCGGGAACTTGGTAATGGTTACCGAAGCACAAGCTGAAGATACACATACATCATTATTTTCATAACGTGCATAGTAGGTGGTGGTTCCAACCGGAGGATTGACTGTGATAACAGCTGAATTACTGCCGAATGGGCCTACACCACAACTTGTGCTGTACCATTGTACCCATGCGCCCTGCGGAATTGTTCCGTTGGCCGTTAAGGTTACCTCTTCGTTGTAGCAAAGCTGGTTATCAGAAGCAGTGATACTGCCTGGTCCATTGGTAATCGGATCCAATACAGTGATTGTAACAGATTTGCTTCCTGATTTGCAAGCTGAACCGTTGTCATAACGAGCCCAGAGGGTCCGTGTATACGTAGGTGTTACTGTGATATCATTACCTGTGAACACCGGACTGGTACCATTTTCAGTATTATACCAGTTCAATGTTGCTCCACTGCCGTTGGCATGGAGAACTGTTGTTGCAGTTGGTCCGCAAAGTGTATTCGGAGTAGCTGTAACAACTGTTGGTGCAACAGGAGTAGCAAGAACAGTAACCGTAATTGAAGCACAAGCTGAAGGAGCACATGGTGGGCTGTCCATCCGTGCATAGTAGGTAGTTGTGCCAACAGTAGGTGTTACTGTAAACGGAGTATCCGTTCCAATCGGCGTTGTACCACCGCATGTGCTGTACCAGTTAAGGGTCAGACCGGCACCTTTTTCAGCTCTAAACTCAATCCCGGTGTTTTCACAAATTGTCTGATTGTTCGCAGAGGTGATGGTCGGCGCAGTTGCAACCGGGGATACCACGACTGTTAATGAAGCACAAGCAGATTCACCGCAATTGTTTTCGGCGCGTACATAATAGGTAGCAGTTTGTGTAAGGGTCAGCGTATAGTCAAGACCCGTATTTACAACAGTACCACCGCAACCGGCCTTGTACCATTTTATGGTTGTTACATCAGGAACACTTGTAAAATTAGCATGTAAAGTAACCTGTCCGTTGTAACAGATAGGATTGGTTCCGGAGGTAACTGTAATCGAGTCTGGTGCAACAGGTGTATCAACAATATATACATCCACAGTAACACAGGTTGAACTGAAACACTGGTTGATCCAGTGAGCAGAGTATTGTGTAGGATTGATCTGCGGATAAACAGTGATCGTGGTACCAGTAGCTACTAATGGATCTTGACAAGGAATTGACCCGCTATACCAGTTGAGTGTAGTACCATACAATCCACCATCAGCGCTGATTGTGGTTGCCTGTCCTCTGCAAACCGGAGTCGGGTTAGCCACTAGGGAAGTAGGCGGAGTAGGAATCTGAATTACAGTCACCGTGACTGACTTACATGCACCTACGCAACCGTCATTACCCCACTGTGCAAAATAGGTAGTAGTAACAGCAGGACTTACCGTAAAGGTTGTTCCGGTTGTTGTTCCAACTAAAGTACCTCCACAATTTCCGGTATATAACCTCAATGTAGCGCCCGTTGTCAGTGAACCATTTGCTGTAATAGTAGTCGAACTACCAACGCAGATTGTTGAAGGAGCAGCGGTCAGTACAGTTACATTCGAAGGAACTGGGAATACATTAATCGTGATCGACAAGCATGCAGAGGCAGGGCAAGATGCGCTTTCAGTGCGTGCGTAATAAGTAGTTGTCGTTCCAGGACTAACAGAAATAGAGCTGCCAGTACCAACAACAGAACCCGTACAATTCTCACGCCATACCAATGAAATTCCTGCGCCTGAATTATAAGTTGCAGTTACGGTGGCTGTGCCGCCAACACATAAGTTGGTCAGTGTAGCGCTGATAGATGTCGGTACCGTCGGTATATCAGACACAGTAATTGTGATTGACTTACAAGCCGAATAACCGCATCCTGCACTATAGGTAGCAGCATAATATGTGGTAGTAACAGTAGGAGCTACAGTTATTGCGCTTCCTGAGATTACACCAACAGCAGGTGATGTTGTGGAACAGGCCGGAGGAGTAGCGCCAACAAACTGGAACCACTGTAATCCAACACCTGCACCAGGTGTATATGCTGTAGAAAGTGTACTAGTACTGCCATTGTTACAAATTGCAGTTTCCGTAGCATTAATATTGTCTGGTGGCACCGGAACATCAGTAACAGTGATCAATACAGAGGAACAATCTGGAGAGAATCCACATTCATTGCTCCAATATTTAGCAAAATAGATAGTAGTAATCGTTGGAGCAACATGTAAGGTTGTGCCAGTGGCAACAAAGGCGCCACCGCAAGGACCTGATCCGTTGTACCAATATACAACATCACCAACTCCACGACTTGCAACTATGTCAATATAGTCACCATCTGGTGTGTTACAAATTGTATACTTCGAAGGTGTAAGTAAGGTTGGGGCCAGCGGAAGTGGTCTGACAGTTAAAGTAACAGATGCAATACCTGAAACACCGCATTCGGGGCTTTCGGCACGAACGTAATACTTAACCGTACTATTACCAGGACCTGCATTCGTTGGAGAAACAGTTAAAGTATTTCCTTCCCCTAAGGACAGTGTACATGCAACATCGGAATACCAATGTAATACATTTCCAGCATGATTACCAACAAAATCAGCAGTGAATACTACTGTTTCACCGGAACAGCTGATATCAGTCACAGGAGCAACAGTCGGTATTGCTGGAGGATCATCAACAGTTATCGTTATCGATAAACAATTTGAGTTACCGCAAGGATTGCTGTACGTACTTGCAAAGTAGGTTGTGGTAGTGGTAGGGGTTACAATGATAGAATTACCCGATATTGTGCCAACGGCAGGGGTACTCGAACACGTTACCGGTGAACCACCTGCAACTTCATACCATTTAAGTGTAACACCAGCTCCGTCATTAAAAAAAGCGGAAACCGTAGTTTGTCCACCTTTACAGATCGCCTCGTCAGTTGCACTGATTAAAGTCGGAGTTTGCGGTACATCAACAACCTCGATCAAAATTGAAGCGCATGGTGATGTGCGGCAAACACCACCTTCGTAATGAGCAAAGTACACAGAGGTGATGGTTGGTGATACTGTTAATGTGTTGTTTGCATAATCACCCAGCTTGAGGAATGGAAAATTGTCATCGCAAGGTTGTGATCCGGTATACCATTTAAGGATAAGACCACCACCGTTTTTCGCAGTCAATGTAACATTCGATCCGTTACAAATAGGACTTGTACCACTAAGCGTTGGAATCAGGTTCTTAGGATTAATGGTAATTGTGATGGATGCAACAGCGCCATCGCAAGCGTTTTCAGCACGTACATAATACTGTATGGTCGATGTGTGATATGCATCAGCAGTAGTCGGTGAAACCATTAACGTTGTTCCGCTTCCGAGATGGGTAACACAACCAGCCTCAGCATACCACTCAAGGGTAGTTCCTGCAGGAGCCCCGGCAGGTAAGGCAGCTGTAAGCGTGTTATCGGATCCTGAACACATTGTCAAATTTGTTGCAGAAATCGCTGGTGCAGCTGGTGTGGTTTGTACCGTTACAATAACGGAAGAACAAATTGAATTTCCACATGCGTAAACTGACCGTACATAAAATGTAGTTGTCGTTGTAAGGGAGACTGTGCTTATTGTTCCACCAGTATTGACATATGTACCTCCACAAGAACCTTTATACCATGTTAAGGTACCACCACCTGTAGCGGTAAGATCTGCAGATGTATTTTCACAAATTGTAGGAGCAGCAGAAGTAATGGTTGGAGCAACATCCAAACGATTAACTGTAACAGTAACCGAAAGAGTTCCTGAATGAGGACAGTTTGCACTCTCTTCACAAGCCCAGTAGGTAGTAGTTTCAACAGGAGATACATATAACGGACTCCCTGTGCCGGCATATGAAGTACAACTGCTGTTGGTATACCATTTTAGCGATATTCCAGCACCCGTTGAATTATATGTTGCAGTAAGCGTGGCCGTACCACCGGTACAAATAGTGGCTGTACCACTGATTGATGTCGGTGTTTGCGGAAGCTCCGAAACGGTTACTAACACCGATGCACATCCCGAAGGAGGACAAACCATGTTATTATACTTGGCAAAATACCTGGTCGTCAGCGTTGGAGCGACAACTAATGTAGCAGTGGTCGTACTTGTTTCAAGATGACCAACACACGGATCAGGATCTCCTACATAACCTGTATACCATTCAATGACTTCACCCGCTCCAAGCGTATGACCGTAAACCTGTAAAGTAGAGGTCATACCATTGTTACAGATAACATCAGGAGTTGCAGTAATACTTGTTGGCGTTGCCGGCGGCTGAGCTACAGTAATTGTAACCGAAGCACAGTTGGACCATCCACAAGCTTCATTGCTATAGGTTGCAACATAATAGTATGTTGTTACTGTTGGACTAACCGTCAATGTTCCGGTACTTGTTACACTACCAACGAAAGAAGGACAAGTTGCAAGCGGTGAGGCAGAAGCAAACCAACCATGCATCGCACCTGAACCATCAGCCGTTAAAATAACAGTTTCACCATTACAGATAACATAGTCCGTAGAAGTAATTGCTGTAGGAGCTGTTGGTGGCTCTTCCACAGTTACAGTGACAGAGGCGCAAACCGACATACCACAGATTGCATCAATATAACGAGCTGCATAATAATCTGTATTCGTAGTAGGAGTAACCGTCAATGAACCCGTACTGGTCAACGTTCCTGATATTGTAGGACAAGAATTAATACCCCAATAAACAACACCACCGCTTCCATTTGCTGTAAGAGTTACAACATCACCACGGCATATAGGATTCTTGGCAGGATTAAGCGTGATAACGGTAGGAGCAACCGGGGGATCTGATACAGTAAGCGTTATTGAAACACACCCAGATGGATCACAATATCCGCCTTCGGAACGTGCAAAATATCGGACTGTTTCCTGAGGATACACGGTAATTGTTGTACCAGTAGCCTGCCAGGTGCCTCCACAAGGCTGATTTCCGGAATACCAGTTAATTACAGCCGTAGCAGGAGCGCCGTACGGCAGAGTTGCCTCCAATGTGACAGGACCACCTTTACAGATGATTGTGCCATTAGGGGGAGTAAGATTAACTATAGGATTAGGAGTCGGGTTTGGATCGGTTACGAGAATTGTCTTCGATACACAAGTCGATTCAGCACAAGGTGATGCTGTTGAAGTAGAGGCATAGTACACTGCCGTTGCAGTTGGTGATACAACTAACTGATAGCTTGCATCGCCAGGTGTTGCAGAGAGTGTGCTTGTCTTAACCAAATCACCAGAACCGCAGGTTCCAATAGCTTCGCCAATAGTCTTGTACCAGGTAATAGTATTCCCTGATGCTCCGCCAACTGCTGTAAGAACAGTGGTGGTTTCATCGTTGCACTTGGTACCAACTCCCGAAATTGAAGTTAATGGTGTTGGAGCCGGAATAACTGTAACAACGGTCGATGAACAATTTGAGTAACAACTCACGCCGCCATAGATATTCTCGGTGCGTACATAATAATAGGTAGTTACCGTTGGGGAAACAGTTATACTTGTACTTGTTGATGTCAGCTTTGTACCGCCACCACAAGCTACCGGAGTAGTACTTGAGTACCATGCGATAGTGCCATTATACGGAGTTTTATCTTGACCGAAAGTAACTTCGAGCGTAGTTTCATTCCCTGCGCAGACAATTGTAGGAGAGGCAGTAAGCGAAGTTGGTTCGCTAACATTGTTCACTGTTACTGTAACAGAAGCACAGGTTGCAGAACGACCACAAGCATTTTCCCAAACTGCATAATATATCGTTGTTGTAGTTGGTGTAACATCAAGTGGTGTGCCCGTACCTAATGGAATGCCACCTACACAACTACTATACCAATTAAGGGTAGCAACAATCGGAATAGGATCACAACCAGGACACGGTGCAGGAATATATGTGCCCGGAGTTCCTGTTGCGGTCAGGGTAGCTACAGTACCTTCACAAATTACAGTAGGACTTGCAGTAGCGCCAGTGGGGCCGTTAGCCGGATAATCAACACAGATGGTTATTGATGCACAGCTTGAACTGCCACAGCCATTTGTATACTTTGCAAAATAGATTGTATTGGTAGTCGGAGTGACTAATAAAGAACTAGCGCTTCCTACTAACGGGGTGGATCCACATGGTTCCAAACCGGAATACCAGGAGAGAACTCCGCCTGAACCGCCACCGCCTTTTGCTGTAAGTAAAGCGTCACCGCCAATACAGATCCGATTATCAGTAGCATCGGAGGTAATGGATTCAGGAGCTAAAGGCAGTTGGGTAACCGTAACAGTAGCAACAGCGCTTGGAGTACTATTGCATCCGGTATTTTCCCAGCGGGCATAGTAGCCTGTCGTTGTTGTCGGACTGACCACTGTTGAGGTGCTCGTTCCCGATGCAACCAATGTTCCGTCTGCTTTATACCAATTGAGGGTTGAACCGTCAAACGGGCCATTGTCAACGGAAAGTGTGGTCGAACTTCCTATGCAAATTGGATCGGGGGAAATGCTGATCACAGGTTGTGTTGGATTAGGATATACTGTAACAGTTGCACTCTTACAAGTTGTAACGCATCCTCCTAAACTTTCATATCGTGCATAAAAATTATAGGTTGTAATAGTATTCGTAGGAGAAACTGTGAGAGGTCCCGATGTAGTATTTGTACCACTTGCAACAGCGCTACCTGTTCCGCAATCATCAAGATACCAATAAAGCGTGGAGCCCGCGGCACCGCCACCCTCACCAATCAGCGAGGTAGAACTACCAGAACAAATCGAAGTCGGGCTTACAACAGCTGATGTGGGAGCGTCAGGAATTGCATAGACATTTACAGTGGTCGACAAACAAGCGCTGGAACAAGTGCCGTTTTCTGCCCTGACATAATAATTATGTGTTGCAACGGTTGGAGTAACCACAAAGGTAAGCGTACCAGTGGCCAATGCACTTCCCGTACCACAGCCGTCTTCATACCAGGCAAGTTGTGCAGGGGTACCTGCGGCTGCTGTTAAAGTAACCATAGTACCACTACATACCGCATTATCGTCAGCAACTAGAGAGGTTGGAGCTGCAGGAAGAGGATTAACTGTTATCGTGACAGAAGCACAGGCAGATTCACCACAAACGGTACCGGTTTTGGTAACCCAATATGTAGTTGGAGTTGCAGTTAAAGGAGTCACAGTAAAAGTTGTTGTACCAGTTACAGCTGCACCAGTCTTACATCCATCTGTATAAAGCGTATAAAGAGATCCACCTCCCGGTGTTAAAGTAACCGAACCACCTAAGCAAATCGTTGTTTCATCGGCAGAAAGAGTAGGAGCATCCAGATTTTCAACAGTAATAGTTACTGAAACACATTCAGAACCGCAAGTTACATTTTCCCAACGTCCGTAATAGGTAGTGGTCGTTGTGGGAGTAAGGTCCACATTTTGAGTAGCGGTAGTACTTGAGGCAACAAATGTTCCTAATGTACCGCATGCATCTTTGTACCAGGCAAAGGTTGTACCACTTCCGCCAGTTGCAGAAATCGTAGTTGTACCGCCTGAACAAATAGTAGTAAGTGTGGCGGAGGCAGATTCAGGAGCTACAGGCATTACATCCCTCCATATTTGCAGGGATATATCAAATGTCTCGCCGTAAACTCCGTTTAATGTATAGGCTCCATATTGAAAGACGATTGGGTTGTCCAATCCGTCCTTGAATATAACTGGGGTTACTGTTGACCCGGTGCCGTCTACAGAATAACCCGTAGAAAAGTTATCCTTCCACAGCGTATAGGTAACAGCAGAACCACCCAGCACACCGATGTGTACACCATTTCCGTCTGGCTCAATACAATAATGACCACTTGCCGGATCTGATATCAAGTCCGGAACCTGAGCTTGCAATTGAAACACGGCAGCTAAAAACAACAAAAGCAAAAGCAATGATGTTTTCAGCTTGATTCCAATTCTTGTTAATTCGTAATTTGCTTTCATATTTATACAATTTGGTTGATAATGGATTTTTTAATAGTTCATAGGGGAGGTTATATTGATTTTATGTTAACTAAGGGAAAATTTTGATATGCTTTTTGGGGGCTTGCTAAATATTTCATAATCATAGGATTACCGTAATTATTGGTCATTACATAACGCATGATACCCCAAGGCATACGCCTGGGAGCTTCACTTGGCAAATATATGTAATTTTCAGAAAAATACATCCTAAATTATTATTTTTTTAACAATTTTTTCAAATGTATGACTATCAATCATTTATAAAATTTTTCGACATCATAATTTATTTCTATTCTAAATAAACAAAAAAGTTACAGAGTGGAACCATGATTTTTTTATTTTATTGTTATTCAATTAACTATCGATTTTTTCTTGCAAAATTGTTCATAATTGGGCACTGCGTCCTTGTCACCCAGCTTAACTGCCTCCTCAAAATCGTGGCAGGCCGAGGCATCATCGCCCAGCATGTGCAGGTTTACGCCCCGCAGATTATACACGCCACCATTTTGGGCACTATCGGCAAAAACCCGTGCAACATCAGCAAGGCTTCGTTTGTATTCCTTAAGGAAGAAATAGCAATAGGCGCGCAATTCATAGGCTGCTGTCAGGTTTGGTTCTTTGCTGATAAACTCGCTGAAGTACTGCAAAGCCTCTTTATAATTCTTGTTAACGTAAGCCTGCTGGGCTTTGTTGTACAAAGCTTCATAAGGCTTGATCTTCGTTTTTACGGAGAGCAGCGATTTTTGTTTCACTATTTCTGCATTATCCGGTAAATATTTTTTACCTGAGTCAAGCAAAGCCACAGCTTTATCCAGAAAACCTCCATTTTCACTCAGGGCGGCGCCAAACAGGTAACCATCTTCCTTCTGCGGGCTTTGCCGTGTATAGGTCTCAACGAGGCCAATGGCTTCCGGATAGCGCTTCTGCATTTCCAGGATCCGGCATATGTTCAGGATGTTGTTAAAGAAAAGAGGCTTCAACGCATATACTTTATAGTTGTATACAAGTGAACTGTCATAATTGCCAAGGTTAAAATAGGCCTGGGCAATAAAAAATTCGGGGCGTGTATCGTAGGGACTCGATCGGTCGGCTTTGAGCAGCGCCAGGGCCTCTTCGTACTGCTTATCCCTGAACAGATAACGTGCCTTGCTCACCACGATAGGTTCGGCCTCCATGCTTACCTGGGGGAACAGGGGATATCCCTGGATAAACATTTCGGTTGGTTCGGCGATTTGTTCACGCATCAGGTCCTCCTTGGCTTTGCGCTGGAGTTTGAGGGAGTTGAAGTTGACGATGAGGATGGCGATGGATGCAAGGAGGATTGCAATGTAGAATAGCGTCAATGGGATGGAAAAACGGGACGCGGGATGTGGGACGCGGGACAGGAAGGTCGGGACGCGGGACAAGAAGGTCGGGACACGGGACAGGAAGGTCGGGACACGGGACGCGGGACGCGGGACAGGAATTTCGGGAGGCGGGATATTGGATGGAGCGCTGCCGGCAGCCGGTTGCCTGATTGTAGAGAAGGCCACAGCTGCGCCCACATACATGGCGAACAGTGATCCGATTTCGGGGCGGTCGGCAGGGAAGTTGAAGAAGGCATCGAAACTATAGGCCAATAATCCAAATGCCGGAAGAAAAAGAAACATATAGGATTCTTCGGGGGCATTCTTACGTAAAAATAATTTGAGAAAATTGGCCCAGGCGAATACAAATATCGAGATAAACAATAACCCGCTTATCAATCCGCTTTCTGTTGGGATTTCAATAAAATCATTGTGGTTCTTATACTGATAAACATAATCGGGCTTTATCGGGTTCTCATATTTCAGGATGGCGATTTTCCAGTTGCCGCATCCTACGCCTAGGAGAGGATTTTCCTTTATCAATTGAAAGGATCGTTGCCACGAGTCTGTCCGCCCATCCGTTCCATAGCCTATGGATTTTAACCGTGCTAAAAACCCGAAAGTATCTGAGTAATGAGTATTACTTGGATAAAAATATTTCAGTGTGGCCGAATATAATACCAAGCTGCCAACGACCATAAGGATGATGCCGGCAACCAGAATAGATAACCTGCGTATTGACGTGTTGCGGGAGAGCCTGATGATCATAAAAATTACATAGGCTATTACAATCACAATGTAACCTATGTAAAATGCACGTGATGTCATAAACAGTATAGCAATCAGGGCAACAAAAAATGCCACAATTCCAAGCGCTTTTTTTGCTCCTTTGTCAAAGGCAAGTAACCACAATGCGAAAGGCATCTTTACGAAAATGGCTGCTGCAAGTATGTTTTTATTGGAGTAGACAGATTTTATGTAATAAATTGTTGGCGCAGTTCCTTCCATCAGGTTCCCGGCGATATGATAAAAAACTGTGAACCCATCAAAGATAAGTAACAATGATAAGATGATTGCAGCAAGGCTAAGGTAGAATTTGTCGCGACGCAGAATGATCGAAATCAGGTAAGCTGCTGAGAAGATGGTAAATATTTTCGAAAAGTGCAGTATGGATTCATAAATATTCAACGCCTTGAAAAAAGACAGGAGTGAAAGCAGGAGAAGCAGAGCATAAGCAACGCCGATTCGGTT
>Ga0247841_10006418_pt1 | contig 18155 bp, 14 predicted proteins | sample LaCruzMarch2015__2_FD_192410 | JGI IMG/M metagenome (GOLD analysis project Ga0247841, IMG submission 192410) | Freshwater microbial communities from meromictic Lake La Cruz, Castile-La Mancha, Spain - LaCruzMarch2015_18m | ecosystem: Environmental > Aquatic > Freshwater > Lake | place: Spain... | reverse complement strand
CTTGCTGGGTATCGGGCACATTTTCATAGTTGACATCGATAATATCGAGGCTTCCAATCTCACCCGATCGGTACTTTTCAGAGCGGAAGATAAGCGCAGGTCCAAAGCCGCTACAGCCGCTATGCGTGTTAAAGAACTGAACCCGGATGTAAAAGTGGCGTGCCATCATGGAGACATAACGTCAGATATCGGTCTCGGTGCATTCCGCTGGGCAGATGTGGTGATCTGCTGCGTTGATAATGTTGAGGCGCGTGTATTTATTAATTCCGCTTGCTGGAAAACAGGAACGCCCTGGATTAATGGTGGTATAGATCAGATGCAGGGTATCATGGAAATTTTCGTTCCCCCTGACAGCGCTTGCTATGAGTGCACGTTAAGTGATATAGATTACGAAGAAATGAACCATCGCAGGCCTTGCGGCCTTCCGTTAGATGAAATAGACGCTGGTAGAGTTCCGACCACCCCAACCATTGCGTCCATTATCGGTGCTCTGCAGGTGCAGGAAACACTCAAACTGGTACATGGACACCCTGTTAATGAAGGCAGTGGCATATTTTTCTTCGGCACAACAAATGAATCTTTGAAGGTTTCTTATAGCAGGTCCCCGGAATGTACAGCGCATATAATGTATTCCCCAATCATAGAAATCGAAAATGGAACGAATCAAATCACTTTTTCAGATCTGTTGTGCGAAGCCACTAAAACGCTGGGCCACTGCTCTATTGAGCTGGATTTCGACCTTATATCACAATTATCATGCATTTGCGGGAAGCACAAACATATTATCAAACGAAGGAACACTATTTCTCGCAGTGAGTTGACATGCCCGGCGTGCGGCGAGATAATGGCTCAGGATATGACGACTACAATTGATATGAGCAAGGTGAATTTAGCCAATTTAAGGTTGGTCGAGGCGGGAATTGCCCAATTCGATATCCTCAAATTAATCAATAACAATTTGCAGTTTTATTATGAACTCACCGGAGACAAGGACAATTTGCTGAATTTTTAAATAATCGGAGGAAGGCTATGGATGAGAAAGACAAAAAGGCTGAAACTATCTATATCACGGAGGATGAATTAGGTTCCCCACCGGCATACAATGCGGGGGGGACAGCACAGAGTACCTATGCAAGGCAGGAGGTGCGCCTCTGCCCATCATGCCACCGTCAGATAACACCTGAGACAACTTATTGCCAGTTCTGTGGTGCTGGGCCATTGAGGCCAACGACATCTTACGAGGTTAAGAAGAAAGGAACAGCTGCCCTTCTGGCTGTTATCCCAGGGATACTCGGTTTCTTTGGTATTGCTCATTTTTATCTTGAGAGACTGGCTGTAGGTTTCCTTTTCCTATTTGCCGGATGGTCAATACTGGCGGCATCATTGCTCTGCTGGTTGCTTCTGGGAGAATGGGTATGGGCAATAGTTCTGGTACTGGTATGGCTTGGGATGTTCGTCTGGCAAGTCTTCGATGCTGTGGGTATTGCCGAGGAGCATTACCGCGTGCTTGATAACCTGTGAGACATGAAAACAAATATAGAATTGTCATGAAGGAGACATTCCATTGAACGTTATCTGGGTTTTAATCCCCGTGTTTCTGGCTGCTGTCACCATCGGCATTCTTGCAATATATCTTTCCCGTGAAAAGCGTGCCGGAAGGCAGGGTGATTTAAATCGACCGGGGCAAATCAGGCACGAGTCAGTCGTTCAACATCTGATACAGGCCGACTTGAATAATCATGGCATCAGGCCAACACAATCCAATCCACCAATGCACAGGGTGGGTCGTATTGAAGTACCCAGATATGTTACACCACGACCTGATGCAGGTGAAAACATCGTTTTGGGAGCGTCTGCGGGGAATAAACTCTGCCCTTATTGTATGAAACTGATAGAACCGCAGGATGTATTTACCTGTCCGGCATGCAAATCTGCCCATCACAAGGAATGCTGGGAAACATATAAGGGATGCAGTGTGCTGGCATGCAAACTTGCGCCAGTAAAGAGTCAGTAAAGGAGGGGAGATGATCAGAGTAATAATTCATGATCCATTATCCGGGACAAAAACACCAGCGGTAGTGCCGGAGAATTCGCCTATGCGGTCATTGGTTCCGGAGCTTGCCAAACGCCTGGGCAAACCCCTAACAGACCCCCGGGGTAACCGGATATCTTATATGATGCAGAAGAATGAAAAGGGGCTCGGAATACGTTTGCTGGGACCGGGCGACACTCTTAGTTCGGCGGGTGTTGCCGAGGACGCAGAGCTTACACTAACATATCGTATAATACCGGGGTGATCATGGAAGACAGGAAGCAGACGAGACTGGAAAGTGAATACCAGCGCCTCCTTGAATTGAAGTCGCAAAGTGATCTATTTGATTTCGAAGCGCTGGAAGGGTCTCCCCCAAAGCGCTACAGGATGACCTTTAAATTTAAGGGGATTATGTTGCATCCCGAAACCACTGATCCCTGTGTTACCCTTTACCATGTTATGGAGGTGTATTTGCCAACGCGCTATCCGGCTGAACCGCCATATATCCGCTGGATGACACCGGTCTTTCATCCCAATGTAAGCAAGGGCGGCAGCGTTTGCATAGGGATTGACGGGCAGGACTGGGCACCTTCTTTGAACCTGGCATGGTTGGTGGAACAGATTTCCGATATGATAACCTACCGGTCCTATAACGTAGAAGATCCGTGGAACAAGGATGCGGCAGCCTGGGCCAGAGAAAACACGGGCAAGTTCCCAGTGGATGACCGTTCCCTGTATAAAACAGTTGCGCTGCCATCGAAGCCATCAGAATCATCCGATTCACTTGAACTGATGAAGATATTAAATGACAAAGACGTATCTATTAAAGTAGGGGAAGAACTTAAGCCTGTAATACCTGTTGTTGATACGAGTCAAACTACTATCAAGGTAACGCGGATACGGATAACCAAGCAGGGTGAGACAAGCAAGTAAAAGGATGATATCAGCATAATTCCCACGTTGATAAACCAGTTATAATTTGCAGTTATTATTTTACTTTCTGCCATTTTTTCTTGATCTCGGCCAGGTCGTAGCCTTCTTTTTCCCATTCTTCCAGCTTTTTTTGCACGTCGTCGTCTTGTGTAATCATATGCCCCCGACGAACTAATAACCGTAATGCCAACTTGAAACTTAAAAACGCAATCGAACCCGCAATTATCAACCCGATAGCGCCAAGTGTAACAATTTGCCAAATATGAATAGGGAATTGACCGCCTGATTCATCAGTTCTCTGTGAAGGCTCAGAAACAGCCGGCGTCAGGTAAGCGGTCGACTGCAAAGCAGAGGACTGGCCAGCAGACGGCACTATGGTTTTTTCTGGGTCTTTTCCAGCAACAATAGTTTTTCCCAGAACCCTAATCATCCAGTTTATATTTGATTTATTGTTATCGTGACCAGTTCTGCAAAGGCAAAAATAGCTATTCCAATCGGATATAGTTTGTATTTCGATGTTTCCATCTTTGAGTGTACTTATATCAGAATGTATATTCTTGATACTGCTATCAATGCCTATGTGTATTTCGTCGCCCGTAAGACGAAGTGGCCCTTTCCAGACATGCACATAAAATTTATCAGAAACTTTCACCTCGGGAATTTGAATTTCCACCCATTTACCGTCGTCAGCCGTAAACCCTAAACCACCAACATTTTTAACAGGAAAAAGGCTATTTAAAACAGTTCTCTTATATATTACTTTGCGCTCTTTATCAAGTATTTCTAAATCGAAAGCCTTGTTCTCACCTGCTTTACATCCAGCATACATACTTATCTTATTTATGTAGAGTGGCTCCGAAGTTGGCACAAAATCAATCAGGAAACCACCATTCACACTCCCCATTTTCCCATCGGGCTGACCGTTGTCGTATTTTAGCTCTATTTCCTGATTCGGATCTGGCCCTTCGGCAAAAGCTGGCACACCGAATAATAAGGCTCCAACGAGCATGGCATGGACAAGAGTAAGAAGTGAGTACAGAAGTAAACGGTAGACCTTTTCTTTCCTCTTTATTAGCATTTCTTTAAATATCATTTTAACCTCAAACTATATATCAGAATCATCGATAGTAATATCTATCTGCACTTCTTCTATTCTGGGCAGCGGCTCCTTGCCGATGCCAGTCATTCTGAATTCGATATCCCCCATAATTTTTTCGATATTAGTGATTTCTTCATTGAAATCCCTCCGCTGACATGTCGCCAATGTATCCCGGCATATACGGTCAGATGTAACAAGTTTTTGTTTGGCATCCTTGTAATCTTTCCTTATTTTGCATAACTGGGATTCCTCGATCAATTGATTTACCGTTATGATAGCCTGATTTACCCAGTATCTATCGAGGGCTATCTGGCAATCATTGATGTTGTTATTGGTGATATTAATGAGCTTTTCTGCGCTGGCATGTTTGGAAGTGTCTTTTAGCTCTGACGCCAACTGCATTACAGATACAAAATAGGCAAGCGCTGACTTAAATTCTGCAATAGCCTGATCGTAATTTCCTTCAATGAACCTGTTCTGAGCGATCTCCGATTTTTGAGCACCCAGACCGAGGTTGGAGGCCAGCACATTCTTCCGTGCCGCAGTGATATTCTCATTAGTAGATATCAGCAGGTGGTTATCATGCTGGGCATAATTCTTTGCATCGGTAAATTTGGTTATTCCCTCGCTGAAGAGTGCCAAAGCTTTTTCGTATTCTTTTGAGTAGAATGCCTGGGACGCTTTTTTACATGATTCGAGGGCTGATTCAAAGATGTTTGCCCCGGTTGTTTTCCATAGGTTGCTCAGTTTAACTTTGTTCTCAAAAATCACCATCTCTTGCTCAATCTGATTTATATCCTCAGGGTCTTTTAACTTTGTTCTAAAGCTATCAGCTTCCTCCTCAAAGCCTGCTAAATTTAAGGCTGCGAAGCGGGCTCGCATATCCTTTAGATTCGATTCCCTGGCTTCGATTTCCTTTATGCTTTTCTTGAATTGGTCTATATCAACCACTACTTTCTTCAAGCTTTGCTCAAATTGAGCCAGCTTTCTCTTTTGCATAATAATCAATGCATCGTTGGCTAAGTCTTCGGCCTTGGCCAGATTTTCCATGCTGCCCCTCATGTTGTTGCCGTCTCTATCAGCTATAGCTTCGGCGAGGAGACTCCTCGCATCCTGAAATATTTTTTCTACTTTTTCACTATCCTGTTCCATAAAACATTGTTCGATCAATCTGCTTGTTGAACTGATTAGCTTTTCTGCGTGTAACTTTTTTTTATCATCATTTATTTCGGCTGCGATGGTGCAGGCATCCTTAAAGTAGTTGGTTGCTATGATGAATTCCTCTTCTGCCTTGTGCAAATTCCTATTTTTAAATTGATTCTGGCCGCTATTCATCCTGCTTGATCCTTCCCCAAGGTTACACGCAATCATATTACGCCGGCAGCTTAACATATTATCCTCAATAGAATAGAGCAAATCTTTATCATGCAGGGAAAAGGGTTGGGTATTGCCTAAATCAGTGATGGCGCTTCCGAATAGCCGCAGGGCTTTCAAATATTCCTTACTGTTAAACAGTGCTACGCCGTCACTGCTTTTCTTAATAGCGGTTTCGAGAAGCGATGCACCTTTTGTTTGCCAGGTATCCCTTTGCTTTAATTTATCTTCAAGTGTTTTCAGGTCCTCCTCAATTCTCTCAACAGCTTTGGGATCCTTCAGTTTTGCCTTTATTGAATTGGCAGTAAGCTCAAACCCCTCCACATTCATATTATTTAGATGGTTTTCAAGCTCCTTTAATCGAGTGATCCTTCGTTCCAGATCATCCATCTCTTTCTTGAGCCTGAGTTGCTCCTTTTCCTTCATGGCACGCGCAGAAGCAGCTTCATTCATTTTTTGTGTATCGCGCTGCTTAACTATTTTTACGAGATCTTTCATCCCAGACTCCACTTCTTTTAATGCCTGGGGGTTCTTCAGTTTTAACTTGATTGATTTAGCCTCCTCCTCAAAACCCTCTATATCCATGCCAGCTAACTGCTTTTCCACTTCCTTTAGGCGGCCTATTCTACGTTCGAGTTCCGCAAATTCTTTCTTCACGTGTTCGCTCCCGCAGCATCATACACCAATGATCGCAACATTATACTAGTTCACAGGAATTAATTAACCGCCATCAATGTGCTCATATGGTATATTTTAACATTTATTGGTGTTGCACTGAACCAGTTAAACATGCGACCGGGGGGCTGATTTTTGTGCACGGGCTGTTAGTATTGACTTTGCCCATCCCCGATGTTATATTGCAACATCAGCCGCAAGATAGGCAATTAAACAGGGCAGGAGGTAGTAATGCATCTTCCGGGTATGCTCGAGGCCAGGGCCTCTTCCATCGGGGCGCGCCCCGCCATCATTTACAAGGACCAACCGGTCACCTACAGTCAGCTCCTTTCAAGGTCGCAGAAATTCGCCCACGCCCTGCAGAAATTGGGCGTCAAACCCGACGACAAAATAGCCCTGATGCTCAATAACTGTCCCGAGTTCCTGGCGGCCTATTTCGCCTGTGCCTACATTGGCGCCGTGGCCGTCCCGGTCAACATCTTCTACAAGGAGCGCGAACTGGAATACCTGTTGCGCGACAGCGATTCCGTGGCGCTGATAGCCAGCCCGGCCTTCGCTGAACACTACAGCAAGATAGAAAACAAGCCCCCGCTTTTCAAGTGGCTGATCGTCAACGGCCCCTACCGCGAAGGGCTTGAATTATCCAGACTCGAAGCGGAAGCGCCCTCAACCCCTTTCAAAGCACTGTGCAGCGAGGAGAGCGTGGCCGAGATACTCTACACATCAGGCACCACGGGCGAACCCAAGGGAACCATGCTCACGCACGGCAACCTCTTCTTCCACGCCGATGCCATCGTCAACCTGCTCAAACTCGACGACCACGACCGCGCCATGATGGTGGTGCCGGCCTTCCACGGCTACGGCATCACCGTGATGCTCTGCTCCCTGGTGACGGGTTCGTCATTCGTGCTGCTCGACCCTTTCAACCCGGTAGAGGTCTTCGAGCAGATAGAGAAGCACAAAGTGACCTTCCTGCCCATGGTGGTGGCCATGTATTTCATGCTCATCAACCACCCCGACCGCGCTAAATATGACCTCTCCTCCCTGCGCATCGGCATCTCGGGCGCTTCGGCCATGCCCGCCCAGCTCATGAAGGACGCCTCGGCAGCGCTCAACATCAAGATACTCGAGGCCTGGGGCCTGACCGAGTGTTCAGCCTCGGCCACCATACAGCGCGCCGACCTCACCTACAAGGAGGGCAGCGTGGGACTGGCCTACCCGGGCGTCAAGGTGGGAGTGATGGACGAAGAAGGAAAGCTGCTGGAGGCCAATCAGGTGGGCGAACTGGTCATCAACGGCCCGCTGGTGATGAAAGGATATTATAAGAAGCCGCAGGAGACAGCGGAAGTGCTGCGCGACGGCTGGCTGCACACCGGCGACATGGGCTATTACGACAATGACGGCTACTTTTTCATGGTCGACCGCAAGAAGGAGCTTATCAACGTGGGCGGCGAGAAGGTCTTCCCGCGCGAGGTGGAGGAGATCATGTACAAGCACCCGGCAGTGGCCGACGCAGTGCTGATACCGCAGAGAGACGCTAAACTGGGGGAGATACCCGTGGCCATCATAGTGCCGAGGGCCGGCGCAGTGGTGTCCGAGAAAGACATCAAGGACTTTTTAAGCGAAAAAATGGCGCGCTTCAAAGTGCCGCGCAGGATCTATATCCTCCAGCAGGTACCGCGCAGCCCGGTGGGCAAGATACTCAAAAAGGAGCTGGTCAAGATGCTGGAGGCCGGAGAGCTTGGCGCATAGCATGACGTTACAAACGAATCAATCCCTGTACCGTAGGGGCGTATCTTCAGGTGCGCCCGCATCGGGCGGGTTTGAAAACCCGCCCCTACAGATTGCCACGTCGCATGCGTGCTCCTCGCAATGACAACGCAAAAATGTCATTGCGAGGCCGCCGTAGCGGCCGTGGCAATCTGTCCGTTTGTGGCACAATGACGTTTACAGGAAATAAACAAGAAAGGAGGCTGGAATGACGAAGATCAACACGGTCCTGGGCCCTATCACCCCCGAGCAACTTGGTCCCACGCTTATGCATGAGCACATGGTGCTGGCCTACCCGGGTTGGGACATGGACGCCCTTTGCGAGAATTTGGAGTTCAGCGAGCTGGCTAAAACCTGCGCGGATGCGCTCGGCGAAGTCAAACAATACGGCGTCAAGACGGTAGTGGACGCCTCCCCCAACGACCTGTGGAGGAACGTTGAACTGGACAGGGTTGTGGCTGAAAAGACCGGCCTCAATATAATCTGTGCCACGGGAATGTACTATGAGGGGGAGGGGATGCCTGCTTACCTGAAGTTCCGCAGCCAGGTGATGGACATCGTGACCGAGCTTTATGAAACCTTCATGCAGGAGCTAACCGTGGGCATCGGCAAGACCGGCATCAAGGCCGGCGTCATCAAGGTGGCAACCAGTCACGGCTCTATCACACCCTACGAAGAAAAAGTAATTAAGGCGGCGGCCAAAGCGCAGAAGGAAACGGGTGTCCCAATCCTCACCCACACGCAGCAGGGCAGCATGGGTTCCGAGCAGGCGGCGCTGCTGATCGCTGAAGGTGCAGATGCCAAAAAGATTGTTATCGGTCACATGTGCGGCAACTCGAGCATGGAGTACCAGATGTCGGTGATCGACAAGGGTGTATGTCTCGGCTTCGACCGCTGGGGCATAGATTTCATTTACCCCGATAACCTGCGCAGGGCCACCATACTGGGTCTGCTGGGCCTGGGTTTTGCCGACCGCATCGTGCTGTCGCAGGATTGCAATGCTAAGATACTGGGCAGGCCGTTCGTAATGCCCGATTTCATCCAGGCTCTGATAGCCAACTGGTCATATACCCATATATTCAAAAACATCATCCCGCAACTGAAGCAGGCCGGCGTGACCGAAGCGCAGGTCAACCAGATGCTGGCGGGTAACCCGAAGAGGATATTCGGGGGATAAACTGGAATGTCATGGCGCAAAAGTGTCATTGCGAGCGGAGCGAAGCAATCTCATCGCCAACGGTGTTATTAAATAGGACAACATTAGTAAAATAAAATTAAGTGGAGGTTGACTTATGGCGACGAACCCTTATTCCAGCAGGCCGTGGCTAAAAAGCTACGACGCACACGTACCCGCGAACCTCAATTACCCCTGGATGTCTTTCATAGACATGGCCAGGAAATGTTTCCGCGAAGTGCCCGACCGCGCAGCCATGATCTATATCGACACCGTCATCAGCTTCAAGGAACTCGACAGCCTGTCCAACAAATTTGCCAACTTCCTGATCGCAAAAGGAGTCAAGCAGGGCGACGTAATCGGCCTCAATATGCCCAATATGCCCGCCTTCCTTATCTCCTTCGTAGGCGCGCAGAAGGTCGGTTGCATCACGTCCGGCGTCAGTCCGCTGCTGACCGAACACGAGCTGGAATACCAGCTTAACGACTCGGCGGCCAGCGTGCTGGTCACCTTCGATGCCAACCTGGCACGCATCAACGCGGTCATCGCCAAAACCAAAGTCAAGACTCTGGTCGTAGCCGGCGTTTTCGACTTCATGGGACCGGTGGACTGGAAAGCTCCTGCCGGCGAGATGAAAAAAGAGGGCGCAGTAGAAGTCTATAACTCACTCGATATTCTCAAAAAATACCCTGATAAAGAGGTCGATACCTGGGTGGACCGCGACTCCCTCTGCCTGATGCAATATACCGGCGGCACGACCGGCCCTTCCAAGGGCGCCGTGCTGACCAACCGCAATATCACTCACCAGGTATCGCAGTGGGTCACCTGGACCGACGGCAAGGTCGGCGAGGAGGTGGGTGTATCCGCCTTCCCGCTCTTCCACCTGGCCGGCCTGCTCTACGCCTACGTGGGACTCTCCATCGGCATGACCCAGGTGCTGATTCCCAACCCCCGCGACGTGGCCTTCATCGTCAACCAGGTCAAGAAGTACAGGCCCACAATTGTGGCCAACGTCCCCACTCTTTTCATGGAGATGATGAAGAACGAGGATTTCCAGAAGATGGACCTCTCATTCGTCAAGTGGTATGGCAGCGGCGCCGCGCCCTTCCCCGCCGAGCTCATCAAGCAGTTCTATGAAATCGTGGGTGATAACAAGCTGGTGGAAGTATACGGCATGACCGAGACCAGCCCCCTCATTACGGCACAGCCTTTTTTGGGCAAAAAGAAGGTCGGCTCGGTCGGCCTGCCCCTACCCGATACCGACGTCATACTGGTTGACCCGGCCACCGGCGAGATAGCCAAATTGGGTGAGCCGGGAGAACTCTGCGCCCGCGGCCCGCAGATCATGCAGGGATACCATAATAAGCCCGAGGAGACGGCCAACTCCATACGCGATGGCTACATGCATACCGGCGATGTGGCCACCATGGACGAGGACGGTTTCTTCTTCATCGTTGACCGCCTCAAGGACATGGTCAGCGTCAGCGGCATGAAGGTCTTCACGCGCGAACTGGACGAGATAATCGCCCGGCACCCTGACATAGAAATGTGCGCCTCCGTTGGCGTGCCCGACCCCGAGCGGTCCTTCACCGAGATAGTGGCCTCGGCCATCGTGCTCAAACCGGGCGTGGAGGCCAACGACGCGACCCGGCAGTCCATCATCAGCTTCATGCGCGAGAGGGTCGCACCCTACAAGGTGCCCAAGCAGATTATCTTCATGGATGCCCTGCCGCTCAGTGCGGTAGGCAAGATTCTTAAGCGCGAGCTGCGCGAGATGCTCAAGCCCAAAGCAAAGTAAACGTTTGCCTGCGGCGGGGCAGGTGGATTATACTTGCCCCGCTGCAGATGAAATACCCGGTTAAAACCCATATCATCTTTCTCCTGGCACTCACACTGACCGCTGTTTTATGCGCCTGCGCGCAGCAGCCACAGGAGCAGCCGCCCGCCTTCGAGACGGTCTCGCTGGTCGTTGCGCCTTCCCCTGTGCTGGCAGGCGAGGAGGCCACAGTCACGGCGCAGGTAGCCAACACGGGCGGGCTGGCCGGCAACTTCAAGGCCGAACTCACCATGAACGGCGAACCGATGGCCAGCCGTGTCATCATGATACTGCCCGGTAAGACAGGCAAACTCAGCTTCACCGTTTCGCCGGATAAGCCGGGCATGTATAAAATTCAACTCGGCGACGCCAGCACAACTTTCCAGGTTAAGGCGGTGGAGGAGAGGGACGTGGAGCTCAAATACGATAACGGCACATCGCGGGAAGCCCTCTGGGCGGGCAACAACAACGGCTTCCTCATCAGTTTCACCCCTCCGGCCAAACCCTTCATACTTAAAAAAGTCAGCGTCTGCGCCGGCATCTACGGTGTGGCCTGGGAGGGCAAGACCTTCTGCCTCTACGTCCTCGATTCCGTCTATACGCCGCTCTTCAGCCAGACCTACGCCATCGCCAAAATCCCCGTCAAAGGCGCCTTCCCCTACCGCGAACCGTCCTGGGTGGATTTCGACATCCCGCCGTTCAATATTGAGAACGATTTCCTGGTTTACCTTTTCACGGGCACCGGCATGCACAAGGGAATACAGGTGGGCGTGGACGACAGCATCAGCAACGAGCATTCAGACCTGGCCAGCGGACGCCCGCCCAACCTCGCGCCGGTGGCCATCGACACCTTCTACAACTCGAGCTTTTGGTACAGCGACCGCAGCAAGGTCAACTGGATGATACGGGCTACCGGCACTGCCCGCATGCCGGTTGAGTAACCTGATACATCGTGCGAGGGATATGCCGAAATTTGTAGCCCCATGCTCACCGTGTTAGAATACATCGCAATATTCGCTTGAGGAGGTTGTCAAATGAAGACATGGGTTAAAGTAGTGCTATGCATCGTAGGTGTGATCGTCCTGCTGGCCGCGGTCATCGCCATCAAGACGGCGACGTTTGCCTCGAAACAACTGCCTGCCGGTACCAAGGTCAGTTACCCCATCGATACCGGACAGGCCGCGGAGCGGCTTTCCGCCTCCATCAAGTTCAAGACTATTTTTAACGAAGATAAATCGAAGGTGGATTACGAACCTTTCGCAAGGCTGCAGGAATACCTGGAGGAGACCTACCCGCTGGTGCATTCCAAGCTGGAAAGGAAGATCATCAACAATTACGGTCTGCTCTATACCTGGAAGGGCAGCGACACGCAAAAGAAGCCCATCCTGCTGCTGGCCCACCAGGACGTGGTACCCGCCTCCGGCGAGGGCTGGAAATACCCGCCTTTCTCGGGCACTATTGCCGATGGCTACATCTGGGGACGCGGCACACTCGACGACAAATGTACGGTGCTCGGCATGCTGGAGGCGTTGGAATACCTCCTGAAAGAGGGCTGGCAGCCCTCGCGCACTGTCTGCCTGGCCTCGGGCTTCGACGAGGAGATAACGGGCATGGAGGGCGCAGGCCAGATCGCAAAATATCTAAAAGACCAGGGTCAGCAATTCGAGTACATCACCGATGAGGGTTTCCTGATTATCAGTGGTGCCATTCCCGGCATCAAGGGCCCGGTGGCCCTGGTAGGCATAGCCGAGAAAGGGTACCTGAACCTGGAACTTGCGGCTGAATCCGAGGGAGGGCACAGTTCCATGCCGCCGCGGCAGACGACCGCCGGCATCATCGCAGCCGCTGTGGACAAGCTTGAGAAAAACCCCTTTCCGGGCAAGTTTACGGGCGGACCCGCGGGCCAGATGTTTGAATACCTCGGACCTGAGATGTCCACTCTCTATAAAACGATCTTCGCCAATACCTGGCTGCTGGACCCTGTTATCCAGGGCATATTGTCGGCCTCGCCATCCACCGATGCTACTTTGAGGACCACCACCGCACCCACCATGCTGCAGGGGAGCGACCGTGAGAACGTCCTCCCCAAACGCTCCCGGGCCGTGGTCAACTTCCGCCTATTCCCGGGGGACACCATCGAAAGCGTGGTCAAACGGGTCAACACGGTAATCAACGATCCGCGCGTCAAGGTGACTGTATTGCCGGGCGCCAACGAGGCTTCACCGGTCACGCCCACCGATTCATGGGCCTTCCAGACATTCAGCCGGACTATCCACGAGGTCTTCCCCGAGACTGTGTTTGCACCCGGGATGACGAACTCGGCCTCAGACGCAACGCGCTACATCGGCCTCTCGCCCAATATACTGCGATTCCTGCCTCAGAGGTTCACTGACGAGGACCTGGCAATGCTGCACGGCACCAACGAGAAGATATCGCTGAGCAATTACGGCGAGATGATCAGTTTTTATATCCAGTTGATTAAGAATTCGTGTAAGTAAAGATATTGCAGCTTCGTTATTGCGGGCGGCAGGATTTCTTTGTCGCCACGCTCCTCGCAGTGAGGCCCCCTGTTGTCATTGCGAGCCCGAGGGGCGCGGCAAGCTGTCCGTGGGAGGCGTAATACCCTGAGATTGCTTCGCTTCGCTCGCAATGACAGAATTAAAGCGGCGCCCCGCAATTACGTTTGGGGGGTTATGTCACTGCATATTGCCAAGCTGGCGGATTATCTCGTCCTTGTGCTCCGCCACATATGCGCTGCTGGGCTCAGCTGCGCATTTCCGGCACTTCATGTCGTAGGCTGAATTAATCGTCCCACAGGAGGGGCAGGCGTAATGTTCCAGCATCTCCCCGTACCATTTCTCCGGCCCGGCCTCCCTGATGCGGTCCAACGATTTCCACAGTTCTATCCTGTGGGGCATGGCGCACTGGAAATCTTTGAGCTCCTGGCAGGGATAATCCGGGCAGCTCCCGCAAAACTCCAGTCCCTTCTCGGCAGCACATTTATACATCGTGCAGAGGTCGCGGCAAAAGAACGAACGTACCTCCGCGCGGCATCCCCCGCACCTGACATCTTCAACCGGCAGCTTAAAAGCCTTTGCAAGGAATTCCAGGCGCGCGGGGTCTTCCTGCGTGCCGATATACAGGGTGCAGGCCGGGCAAAACAGGCCGCAGACTGCTGCTGTCTTTTTATCATACTTACCGGCACCATTCTTCATGTTAATCTCCTTTGCAATTCTTATTCACGGCATCTGCATGCCTTTGCGGGCGCACCTGAAGGAACGCCCCTACAACGCGGGACACGCGGACCCAAATGTAGGGGCGGGTTTTTAAACCCGCCCGAACGATGGCGTATAGGCGTCCGGTATTTCGGGCGCACCCAAAGGAACGCCCCTACGTTTACTTGAGATCGGCGTCCGACTGCGCTTTGAGGGCTTCCACCAGCGGTATCAGCTCGCTATTAAGGGTAATCTGCGTATGAAGCTGCGTGGTGGTGGGGGACTGCAGCGCGTCTGAGAGGACGATGCCGTCCATGCGCTCCGGCCTGATGCCCAACAGCGTCAGGGCAGTCGGGGCGATATCCACCAGGCGCGCAGGGCTTTCCGAGACAACGCCCTTCCGGGCGCCCGGTCCTGCAAACAGGAGTATGTTGTGCTGCTGCAGCCATGAGATGGAATCGTGCTGACCGATGAAGGGTTTGCAATCGAACATGGTCCAGTTGATGTGGCAGTTCTCGGCAAGCAAAAGCTCGATATCGGGACTGCTCTCGCCGGCATAAGTATCCAGCAGGTAACGGTAGCATTTGTCCAGGTCGGCGCTGACCTTGCCCGCGGTATCTTTGGCCGGCTCATAGCTGTACCTGCCATCGGTCGATCTCACGCGGTAATAGGCGCCGAAAAGCCCTGGTATATTTGCCCCGTTCAGCTTCTCGGCCACCTGCCGGGTCTGCTCCTGCTCCATCAGGTACACGTGGGCGCCCACGTTGGCGAAGTTGCGCGCCTCCACCAGCAGCTTATCAATGACCGGCTGCTCGATGGTCTGCGCAAAGGGGGTCATGGCATGGTCGGAGGTAATCACCCATAGCGTGTCATCGTACCTGCCCGCCTGCTTATAGGCCTCCATGATACGCCCGACCTGCAAGTCGGCGTTGGCTATGACCTCAGCCATCCTGGCCGGTGCATTTATGCCGCCGGTAGCGTGCCCGGCGTCATCGATGGCCGGCAAATTGATGAGCAGCACCTGCGGTGCGGTTTTGGCGATCATTTGCAGCGCCGCGTCGGTTGCCCAGGTATCGGTGTCGCGCTCGTCCTTCGCCTCCCTTACCAGGGATGGGTCATTCAGGATGTAATCGGGCGGCAACATACCTGTAATCCCGGCTGGCTTCAAGCTGTGCACATTGTTATAACCTACCGGCGCCACGCCTTTGGCCTCGGCGAACACGGTATAATCCGCGCTGTCGGCCGCCAGGCCGGCGCAGGCGTACCATTTGTCGCAGCTTACGGCCGCCACCTTCGCCCCGCGATTGGCCTTTTTATACAGTGAGCCGATGCTCGTGACCCCCGATTCTTTGATATAGCTGTTGAAAAAGCCCGACGCAACGTTGTCATAGTTGGTGATGAAGTTGCCCTCGATGGTTTTGCGCACCATGTTCTGCTGGTACCAGAGCCCCAGTGCATCCCAACCGGTAAACCTGATAAATTCGAGTACCTTTTTTGTGATGGCAAGCTTGAATTCCCAGTCGGAGGGCAGGACGCGGCTGTCCCGCCAATTGAAACTGATGATATGCGTATTTTTGCCGAAGCAACCGGTGGACATGGTGGTCTGCCCGGGAGGCGTATCGTTGCTGACCTGTCCAACCCAGGAATTGCTGTAATAGGTGCCGGCCGCCTTCAATTTATCGATATTGGGCGTGGGGGCCAGAGCAAGATAATCTGGCCGGCAGGAATCGATGGAAATGAGTACCAGGTACTTAGCGGACGGTTGACCCGCGTCATCTGCATTGACATTAATTGCCGCGATACCCATGATAAACGAAATCGCCAGCACAACTGCTAACAGGGAACTCGTCCCTCTACTGCCCAGGATTGACCTTATCATTTTCCGTCATACCCCCTTGCTAAGATTATTCTGTTTTGCCTGCCTCATTTTAACAGGTTGCTAACCGATATCTTAGCATTATTTGCAGGGAGGCTGAAAAGCATGCCATCCTCTCCAATCGTGATGGGCCCGCTATAGTATTTGCCGGCATCGCCAAGGTACATGTTATTCAGCAGCGGGTGAGGTATCGGCGGAGTGATATGGTACAGGACCAATTGTTTGACGCCAGCCTCGCCGGCGGTTTTAGCGGCGCCCTCCGGCGATGAATGATAACCGGGGATGTCCTCCGTAATTTTGGCAAGCGAGGGAACGGACGATAATCCAGCCTGGTCATGTATCAGCTTGACCATGGACGGCTGCAACGCAGACTGAAAAAGGATTTCTGCACCCTGCGATTGTTTTGTTAAAGATCCGCAGGGAATCGTGTCTCCGCTGATAACCAGTGACCTGCCTTTATAGTCAAAGCGGTAGCCCACCACAGGCGACACCGGGGCATGATTGACTTTGAAGACCGTGACCTTAAGGTTCCCGTCATCTACAACGACAACCGATGCATCTTCATCGGCAGATAAGCTGAATGGACGCGCACTACCGCCCGCTCCCGATGGTGGAACTGTAGCTTCGCCATGATGCGCTACCCGGTATCCTGAATCCAGGCTGTAGGCACGGTTAAATCCCTCAATCACGGTTTCAACTCCCGGGGGGCCGATGACGTCTAATGGCTTAGTATTTGAGCCGCCAACCCAGCGCTGCATCATTATCTCACCCAGGTCGGCGATATGATCAGAATGAAAGTGCGTCAGCAAAACCGCATCTACCTTGCCCATTTGAAAGCCCATCAACGTGATATTCCGGGCAGCCCCCTGCCCGGCGTCCACAATATACAGATGGCCGCCGGCCATAACGACAACGCAGGGGCCGGCCCGCTTAATGTCGGGAAAAGGCCCTCCACTGCCGGCCAGTCCGGCATATAATCCGTCATCCCATTTCTCCGACTGGCTGATAAACCGCTGCTTGATCAAATTGGTTGCCAGCGCCGTCAATATCGGCTTTGAAAAAATTACGGCGGCCAGCGCTGCCACCGCGATAACAATGACTATAATTATCCCGGTAACTATCATTTTCTTCCCTCTCATACGTATTCTCCTGCAATTTTACTCATAAAAGCGGCCTTAAGCATTGCCTATTGGCTTGAATCATCTTTCGGCCATGACTACGTCGCTGACTCTGGCGCTGTCCGCGGCATAGAATTTTGCCATCAGCAGTGTAGTTACGATGGACAACGCGGCCACGGGCAGGGTCCAGAATAACCCGTTGATGATGCCCTGTGACCCGCCGCCCGTGGCATCCGATACCATACCCACAAAGACCGGCCCCAGTACGCCACCCCCCAACTGCGCGACGGCCAGCATGATGCCGACCGCAACAGCGCGCACAGGCACCGGTACCACGTCGTGCACCAATACATTCATGATGGGAACCATGAAGGCCATTAACAGCGCCGCGGCTATATACGCAGGCAGCCAGGCCTGAAATGGTATCTTACCAACTATGAGGACAGATACAAGTATAGCTGACAGCGCAAGGAAGGTGACCACAACCAAAAATAGGGGCCTTCCGATTTTACTGCGCGTCTGCCAGCGGTCGGCCAGTAACCCGGAAACAGGCGCTAACAGATTTAAAAGGCCGACCGCGCCCAGGGCCGTACCCACCGCCAGCGCATCCATATTATAGGTGCGCATGATCGCGGCCGGTATCCACGCCTGAATGGCGAATACCATGAAATACAGGAGGGTGGTACTGATAATGAAAAGCCAGTAGGACCTGATCTTAAACAGTTGACCCCACTGCCTGAAATAGGCTTTGCTCAGCGCCCCCTCTCCCTCCTGCCTGGCCGCCTTGTAATCCGGCAGGAAAAACGCGATAACTGCCAGGATGATGCCGGGGATGCCGAAGACAAAAAAGGCCGTGCGCCAATCTCCCGTAGCGTTCAGAAGGTATCCCCCCACGAACAGGCCCAGCGCCACGCCAATCGGCATGCACATCATAAATACGGCCAGAATGCGTGTCCTGATCTGCTTGGGGAAGGTGAGCCCGAGCCAGGTCTGCCCGGCCGGCTGATAGCCGGCCTCGCCGGTGCCGACCATGAACCTGGCCAGCAGCAGGTGCCACATCTGGGTAGCCAGGC
>Ga0247841_10006413_pt1 | contig 18174 bp, 23 predicted proteins | sample LaCruzMarch2015__2_FD_192410 | JGI IMG/M metagenome (GOLD analysis project Ga0247841, IMG submission 192410) | Freshwater microbial communities from meromictic Lake La Cruz, Castile-La Mancha, Spain - LaCruzMarch2015_18m | ecosystem: Environmental > Aquatic > Freshwater > Lake | place: Spain... | reverse complement strand
TAATACTATGGTCATCATCAAAAATAATTATTTTTTCCCTTATTTCCATGGCAGTTTGGGGTTTATACACTGATTTAATGAATTTTGCTTCTTTCGATTTTGTTGGTAATCATTCTAAATCCGAAAATACTCAACGCTTTGGAATAATTACTATATTTAAAAGTGTCGGTTATCTAATCGGACCTATTTTAGGTGGATTATTAATAACTAAAGTCATTACTTCTACTCCATTTTTTGTTGCCTCTATTTTTATTATTATTTCCTTTTTGTTTTATTTAATTTTAATTAAATTATCAAAACATGATACCCAAATTATTGAAGTTCATCATCATCGGTTAAATTTTTTTAAAGAATTATTTCTTTGGAAAAAAATTGGGATTATTTTATTACCGGTCTTATTTTTAAATACTCTTCTTTTCGTTTTTGATGCCACTTTTTGGGTAATTGGACCTTTATTTGCCAGCACCTATCCTTCTTTTCCTGATTTTGGTGGATTTTTTATGACTGCCTATATTTTACCTTCCTTATTAATTGGTTGGTTTGTCGGCAGTATAACCAGAAAATTTGGTAAAAAAAGAACTGCTTTAATTAGTTTTTTAATTTCTAATATTTTTCTTTTACCACTTTTTTATCTAAGACAACCTCATCTTGTCATTTTAATAGTTTTTATTTCATCAGTAATTGGTTCCTTTGCTTGGCCAGCTCTAAAAAGCGCTTATGCTGATTATATAAATGAGTCAGAAAATTATGACAGCGAAATAGAAGGCTTAAATGATTTTTCCTGTAATTTAGGTTATATTGTTGGTCCTATTTTTGCCGGATTTATTGCTGATCATTTCAGTATTAATTCCAGTTTTGTAATCTTGGCCTTGATTAACATCGTTCTCATTTTATTTTTACTACTAATCACTCCTAAAAAAATAAATATAAATGTTTAAATTAAGCCCTCCTTGTCAAGGGAGGGTGCCCCGAAGGGCGGGTGGGTTTAAGGTATAATAGGCCAATGGACAATCAAGTTGACGAAATTAAACAAAAACTCAACATTGTCGATGTAATTAATCGCTATGTTCCTCTAAAAAAGAAAGGCCGACATTTCTGGGCCTGTTGTCCTTTTCATGGCGAAAAAACTCCTTCATTTTCTGTTTCTGAAGAAATGCAGATTTATAAATGTTTTGGTTGCGGCCAAGCTGGTGATATTTTTACTTTTTTGCAAGATTATGAAAAAATCGATTTTCGTGAAGCCTTGGAAGAATTGGCCAAATTAGCTGGAGTTACCTTGGTTAAAAGCAGTTTTATTGATCATCAAGAATCCAAGAAAAAATTATTAATCGAAATTAATGCTGAAGTTGCCAAATTTTATAACTATCTTCTTTTGTCTCATCCACTAGGTATTGAGGCCCTCGATTATGTCACTAAAAGGGGAATAACTATTGACACTATCAAAACCTTTAGTATTGGTTTTTCGCCGAGCGACAGCAAATATATAAGCAATTATATTCTCAAAAAAGGCTATAAAATTGATGATTTAATTAGCACTGGCACTTTTGGTAAAAGTAATTATGGTCCCGGTCTTTACGATCGTTTTCAAGGTCGTCTAACTTTCCCTCTTCATGATTATCGTGGTCATATAGTTGGTTTTTCTGGTCGCATTTTGCCGACCACCAAAAACCCCAACATGGCAAAATACATTAATTCTCCAGAAACCGAAATTTATCATAAAAGCCAAATGCTTTTTGGTCTAAATATTGCCAAGGAAGCCATCCGATTAGAAAATTCCGCCATTATTGTTGAAGGTGAATTTGACATGATTTCTCCTTTCCAAAACGGTTTTAAAAATATTGTCGCTCTCAAAGGCACTGCTTTTACTCAAGATCAACTTCAACTTCTCCGTCGCTACACCGACACACTAATTTTAGCCCTCGATTCCGATTTTGCCGGTAATAATGCCGCTCGCAAAAGCATTGAATTAGCCGATTCTATGGAGTTTGATATTAAAGTTTTAAATTTAGGTGATAAATATAAAGACCCCGACGAAGCCATTAAAGCCGATCCAGAATTTTTTAAATCTCAACTAAAAAAATCTACTGATGTTTGGGATTTTATTATTCAATCTCAACTAAAAATTAATGATGTCAATACCATCAAAGGCAAAAAAGAAGTTTTAAATGTTGTTTTACCATTTTTGGTTAAAATTAAAAATTCTGTTGTTAAATCTGATTATTTCAAAAAATTAGCTAATGAAATTAATTCTAGTGTTGAATCAATTTTAGAAGAATCCAAAAAAGTTACTAATTCAAATCCCACTAATTTTAATTTAATTCCCAAAAAAGAAATTGTGGTTGAAAAAGAGGAAAGTAAAACCGAAAAATTAGAAGAATTGTTATTAATATTAATTATTGGCGCCAAAAATCCGGCCAAATTGGCTCAAAAACTCAAGAAATATTTGCAAGATTTTACAGTTTCTCGTTTAAAAATTATTGCTAAATTTTTATTAGAAAAAGAAGGCCAAAGTTTAAAAGAAATTTTAGATTCTTTACCTGCCGAAATTAAACCAATTTTTGAGACTCTTTATTTTGAAGCCGAGAAAAATCAATTAGAGTCTAAAACTCGTCTCGCCGAAATTAAAAAAGCCACCACTCAAATAAATTCAATTTTATTAAAAGATAGGCTAAATAATCTTAGTAATCAAATATGTAAATTAGAAGAAAAGGAAGACGAAGAAGCCCTAAAAGAAGTTGAATTGGAATATAATCAGGTCCTCGAAAAACTCCATAATCTCCAAAGCACTAAAAGCTAGATTTTTGCCAGTTTTTCCTATACAATATACCGCATGGTAGCCACGTTAAACATATCCAAAATCAAGCAGACGTTACTTAATCAAGCCAAGAAGCTTCATTATCTTACCAATGATGAAATTTTAAGTCAAATCCCTGAGCCAGAAAAGTATATTCAAGAGGTTGATGATGTTTTTGATTACCTTTTTGAACACGGTATTGATGTTTTTGATAAAGTCGAATCCAAAGAAGTCCTCGAAATTGAAAAAGAAAAGAACAATTCCATGGATTTACTGAATATGTTATCCCAAAAGGGTAATGTCGATTCAGTCAGAATGTATTTAAAAGAGATCGGAAAAATAAATCTCTTAACTTTCCCAGAAGAAGTCGATCTAGCTCAACAAATTGAAAAAGGTTCCTCTAGTGCCCGTGAAAAATTAATTAACGCCAATTTACGTTTAGTTGTTTCTATTGCCAAAAAATATATTGGTCGTGGACTTACTTTTTTGGATTTAGTTCAAGAGGGAAATCAAGGTCTAATGCGCGCTGTCGAAAAATTTGATTGGCATCGTGGTTTTAAATTTTCAACTTATGCCACTTGGTGGATTCGTCAAGCCATAACTCGTGCTATTGCCGATCAAGCCAAAACTATTCGTATTCCTGTTCATATGGTCGAAACCATCAATAAAGTTTACAAAGCCACTCGGGCTTTAACTCAACGACTTGGCCACGAACCAGAAATTGAACAAATTGCCGAAGAAGTCGGTATTTCTATTGAAAAAGTCGAAGAAATTTATCGTATTTCTCAAGATACAACTTCTTTATCAACTCCAGTCGGTGACGATGAAGATTCATTTTTAGGCGATTTTATCGAAGACACCACCCAAATGTCTCCCTATGAAGAAACCAGCAAAGAATTATTAAGAGAATCCATCGAAGAAGTTTTAGGTTCTTTAGATGAAAGAGAAACCAAAGTTTTATCTCTTCGTTTTGGTCTAATGGGGGAAACTCCAAAAACTCTCGAAGAAGTCGGCAAAATTTTCAATGTTACTCGTGAACGTATTCGCCAAATCGAAGCCAAAGCTCTTCGCAAACTTCGCCATCCAAGTCGTCGCAAGAAATTACAAGACTATTTAGAATAATGGATATTCAAAAACCCTATTTTAAAGTTGCCGCTCATGGACTTATTCAAAAAGATGGTAAATTTTTAGTCACCCGTCGTTCTTCAATTAATGATTATATGCCAGAACTCTGGGATATTCCTGGCGGAACAGTTGAATTTAATGAAAATATTTATCAATGTTTAGAACGTGAGATTGATGAAGAATCAAAACTAAAAGTAAAAATTGATAAAGCTATTTTTGTTCACGATTATCTTTCTAATGAATTCCGTCACCAATTTCAAATTGTTTACACTTGCGATTATCAAAATGGAGAAGTAGTTTTAAATCCCGAAGAGCACGATGATTTTAAATGGGTTACATTAGACGAATTAGAATCTTTACCAAAAATTGCCTTTTTAGACGAATTATTTAAATTCCTCAAAAACTAAAATTTCAGCATTTTCTATATCTTTTCCACCGTATTCTTTTCCATTCAAAATACTTACTATCATTTTCAGTAATTCGCCATGAGCCACAACCAATACAGTCGAAACTTCCTCCAGTTTTAAATCTTCCAAAAATAAATTAGCTCTTTTTCGTAATTCCGCCAAGCTTTCCACTCCCATTTCATCATTTAATTTACTTTCTTTGTCCATTTCTTCCCAATCAATTAAATTTTCATCTAAACCAGAATATTCACCATAATCTCTTTCTTCCAGTAACTTACACATAAATACAGGTGCCTCAATTGGGTATTCAATCAAAATATTTTCCAAAGTTTCCACTGCTCTTTTCAAAGGTGAACAAAAAATCATATCAATTTTATATTTTTCTTTTAGCTCTTTTCCTGCCTTTTTGGCCTGTTCAATTCCCTTTGTTGTCAATTTACCGCCATCATCACTTCCTGGTAAAATATTTTTAGCATTTGCTTCCGATTCGCCGTGTCTAACTAAAATTAATTTCATGTCGATATTATACTATATGACTATTTTCCAAATACAAGCCAAATGTTATAATCAAACACGAAACTCATTCGCCCTTAGCTCAACGGTAGAGCAACCCGCTGTTAACGGGAAGGTTTTTGGTTCGAATCCAGAAGGGCGAGCAATTTAAATCAAAAAAATTTTTGATAGAATCTAATTAATGAAGAATGTGTCAAAAGATTCTGATAATAATTTATCAAAATGGAATTCTCTTTTTAAAATTTCCAAATATTCACTTTGGTTAATTTTATTTTTTGTAGTGATTCAACTCTTTGTCTATGTTTTTAGTCCCCCTCCAAAAGATGTTATTGGGTTTTTTAATTTGTATGAAAAAAGCCCAATTTTAGGTTTACTGTCTCTTGATTTAATTATGCTTATTGATTGGGTTATTGAAATTCCAATATTTTTGTCTCTCTATATTCTTCTTAGGCGAAAAAATGAATCATATATACTACTCGCCACAGTTCTCGCCATGATTGGTATTGCTATTTACTTTGCTTCGGGTATTGCCTTTGAAATGCTTCTATTAAGTAATCAATATCTTCAAGCAACCAGTGAAATTCAAAGAACTGTTTTATTATCGGCCGGGCAATCACTTCTAGTTAGATACCAGGGGACAGCTTTTAATGTAAGTTATGTTCTTGTCGCCATCGCTTTTTTAATCGACTCAATCGTTATGTTAAAAAGTGAAATTTTTACAAAAAAAACAGCTTATTTTGGGATTGCTATGGGAATATTGATGCTTTTACCTCCAACAGCAGGAATTGTAGGTTTTGTTTGTTCTTTTTTGTCTCTCATTCCAATGCTTATTTGGTTTATGCTGGTTGCCAGAAAATTTTCTCAATTAACTAAATAATTTTACAAACAGCCGTTCTTATCGATTCTAAGGCAGGGAGCAAAGATAAATTATACCCATAATATAGGCATTAAATCATTTTTCAGGCAGCTTGACATTAATTTTTAATAAGCCTATAACTCAATTAGACCTATTATTTTTTTATATATGGAGATATGGATATGAAAAGATTTTTATCATTATTTATTGCAATTGCCGTATTGGCATTTGTTGCCAGTCCTGCATTTGCAGCTAATACAACTAACTTAATTTATACTCCGACCACTGCAGGTCTTGTCAATGTTGCTGGAATATCATCAGATTCTTCACCTGATTACTCTAGTGGTAGTTTTACCCCTGCCAACACAACTGGTCCTAAGAGTGAAATATATATCTCACCCTCAGTACTTTTTGGTCGTGACGTACTTTTAAGTGAAATAAAAAATATGAGTTATTGGACAAAAACAGGGTTTTTGCATTCTGTTGACCCGAGAGATTGGTATCTTAATATTTATACCAAACCATATGCAGGTCAATTAGGCGGTAGCTGGTATGGTACCCGAATTGGTGCAGAACCGTACTTTTCCGAAAATATAAACGACCCTGCAAATACTTGGAATAAATGGACAACCGACACGACAAACAATCAATTACGATTTTTTGAATCAACCTACGGATATTATGGTTCATATACCGATTCTCATTGGAGTAGTTTTGTTGCTGGTAACAGTTTGCCCGGAGTCCGCGGTCCAGGTGTTGCGTATGGTTCACAACCAATCTTGTATTTCTATCTAGGAACCGGCTCTGCATGGGCTAATGGCTTTACAGGTCAGTTAGATGGTTTACGTGTTGAATTAAACGATGGGTCAATAGCCACTGTCAACTTTGAGCTATTAATTCCAGATACTACGGCGCCAACTGTACCCACTAATGGTTTACCTAATGCATCATTTTTAAACACCAATGTTTTTGATTTTACTTGGGATGTCTCAACTGATGATGTAGGCCCTATTACTTATGAATTTCAATCTTCCCTAAACTCTACAGAAGTGGATGGAGTCTTAACAACTGGTTTATGGAAATCGGGTACTTTATCAACCCCAATGATTCACTCAACTGGAGCACCAGATGGCCGATGGTATTGGCAAGTTAGAGCCAAAGATGGCGCCGATAATTATAGCGACTGGAGTCAAATTTGGTCAGTTACTCTCGATACAATAGCTCCTGCCATTCCTACTTTAGTAAGTCCTTTAAATAATTCAACTGTGAATGTGCACGATTTTATGTTTGATTGGAATGATGTATCCGATGCCACTGCAGTTACTTATGATTGGCAAAGTTCATATAGTGATACTTTTGCAAGTGTACTTGCTGCACATACTGGTTTAACATCATCGACAGTAAATAGTCCAGGAACTCCAGATGGTGTTTATTATTGGCGAGTTCTTGCTCGTGATGCTGCCGGTAATGTCAGTAAATGGAGTACTGTTTGGAAAGTAACCGTAGATACTTCAGCCCCCGTTGTTCTTGTTCCTACTGATAAGAATCAATGTAAGGATAATGGATGGAAAACATTCACTAATCCTGAATTTAAGAATCAAGGACAATGCGTAAGTTACGTTGTAAGTAACGAAAACGCAGGTAAGAGAAACTAATTAATCCTTTAGTTTAATAAACAACCCATCGGTTTCGGTGGGTTGTTTTAGTTTATAAACCACAAACAGCAGTCCTGATTGAATCCAAGGCAGGGAGCAAACGGAACGGAATCAGAACTTTGGTAAAATAGAATTGTGAACACAAATAATAATCAACTTGTACAAGTTTCCACTTCTGACGGTTTATATCTTCACGGTTATTATTCTCCTTCTTGTGATAAAAAAACTGCGCTACTACACATTCACGGGTCTGAAGGAAATTTTTATGAAAATAACTTTATCTATGTTTTAGAAAAGCATTTAAATGAAAATAATATAGCGTTTTTGACAGTCAATACTAGAGGAAATGGACTTACTACCGACTTTAATACTGTTAATGGGAAAATTAAAACCATCGGAACACAGAAAGAGTTATTAGAGGAAGCTCATTTAGATATTTCTGCTTGGATAAAATTTTTAATTGAGGAAGGTTACCAAGAAATAATTCTACAAGGACATTCATTAGGAACTATGAAAGTAATTCGTTATCTTTTTGAAGGGGAACATAAAGATAAAGTAAAAAAATTAATTTTATTGGCGCCATTTGAAAAAGTACGTTTACCTGAATTATCTCCAGAAACTCAAGAGAGTTGGGCAGGTAGTAGTGATTTTGCCCGAGTTTTTGATTTTACTTCTGAAGATTACGATTTTCCAATTCTCAAACAAATTAAAATTCCTACAAAAATAATTGTTGGTGAAAAAGATGAATATTTTTATCCGACTAATCCAAATGATTTTCAAAAAATTATGGATTTACTTTTAAATCATATTCCAAATTCACAAGGGGTTTTTATCCCCGATGCGGTTCATTCTTTTAAACCAAATGAAGAGTTAATGGCTAAAGAAGTCATTAACTTTATTAAATAGTTCTGTATTCGTTCCACTCTTCGAGCAAACGGAACAGAATCAGAACTTTTGTGCAATTTAGTGTAATATTTATTTATGGAAAATATAAACACAACCCCAGAAAACCCAATTCAATCTTTTACTGCTCCTATTCCATCAGCTCCTAAAAAAAATATTTATAAATTCTTATTCTTTATTTTCTTCATTTTATTTTTAATTGTTACCAGCGTTTTAGCTACTCTTTTTATTATTAATATTAAAAATACATCCATATCTAAAACTTCTCAAACAAATGAAAGTGTAACACCAACTTCAATAGCAACCCCAACTTCTAGTCCCACTTCTAATTTTAAAACCTACATAAACAAAAAATACGGCTATTCAATCAAATATTTAAATGATTGGACATTTAGAGAATTTCCTGATGTTCGATCAGGTGCTGGTTTTAAACTTGTATCCGACATCAATACAAATGAATCATACGCTACAGAGTTTATAGTAGTTGATACCAGAGGTCGTGATAGAAACCACTTCAACGCTAATTTTGATGAATATGTAAAAGTTGCTGGCACATATGAAATTGAAGGGTATGAAAGTTTGGCGAGTATTAAAAAAATAACCACGGATACTGGTCTAATAGGATATGAAACAACTTGGACTTACACAACTCGCAAAGGTACTAAAGCAACCTCATTGCCAATTACCTATTTTAATCCGACCAATAGCAGTGAACATACAATACAAGTAAGTTTAAATGATGAAAATTATATAGATGATTATCATAAAATAATTTCTACATTTACCTTTAATCAATAATTCCAAATCCGTTCCACTCCTCGAGCTAAATAAAAATACCCCCATTTCTGAGGGTATAATTATTGATTATTTTAGTATTATTGATTGCAGTGCATTCCTGTACCACGACCCATACCAGTACCTTGACCCATTCCATATTTAACTCTAAAAGCATTTAGTAAAGTAGAATTGCCTTTTTGAGCTGCTAATTGAGCAGTCGCAAATTCTTTAAAATTAGATTCATTCACGAATCTAGTTACTCCCTTACCAGACATATTTGCAACCCATGTTTTATAATCACCTTTTTCAAAGGCGTTAACATTTGTTTCATGTCTTTCTTCAGTGTAATTTGGACCCTTAACAGTCACATCTCCACGATAAGCTAAAACTGGACTAATAGAACTAACAGCTACTAAGCCTAAAACTAAAGCAGCAATTCCAAAAATTATTTTGTTTTTCATAATTGTTTTGAATTATTAATATGACTTGCGCAGTCTATTATTAATACAAACAATTTATTAATTTTCTTTCATCATATTTTGTCCCATACCACTCCAAGGACGAATCTCATCAGCTTTAAAAGTATTATCGTCAACTTTATTACCAATTAATTTTATTTCCTCCCCAATTACCATTTGGACTCTACCTCTAACCAGTTGGTCTTCGCCATTGATAATCCAAAAGTTACCATTAAAATCTCTAATTTCAAAATTGCTATCACTAATATTAGTAATTTCCCCAGACAAATAACCTGATTCTGGATTATTCCAAATCGCCATTTTCATTGGTACCACCTGACGGTAAAAAGATAAATTTGATTCTAAATTTCTATCTATATTACTTCCTAGACCAATTTTAAATAAAATACCACCAATAATTAGTCCAATAATAGTAATAAATAAGATTACTTGCCATTTGGTAAACCGATAAGCTTTTTTTGTTTTTTCAAAAATTAGATAAGACAATGTCAAAAAAATAAATACAATAAATAACCAAAAATAAGGGGTAATTATGTTATCAGCTAAGCCAAACCAAGAAACACTAATACCTAATATTAATAGGATTAAGCATAATCCAAACCCTAACCAAAGACCCCACTTTTTAAATACAAACTCCCATTTTGGGACTGGTTTAATTTTATTTTGTTCAATAATTTTTAGTGTTTTATCACTAATATTTGTTTTCTTTTTCATAGATTTTTTTAAATTGTATTTTTGCTCTTGAGAGTAATGTTGCCACTGTTCCCATCGGCTTTTGTAAAATATCGCTAATTTCTGAATAATCTTTGTCTTCAAAAAATTTAAGTATCAAAACTTCTTTATAGTCGGGTTTTAATTTATTAATAATTATTTTAATACTTTCATTAAAATGTAATTTAATAGTTTCCTTTTCAATATCGGTATCAGATACTAACCAATCAACAAATTCATCATCATTTTCAACATCAATTTTTACCGATTGTTTATTTTTTTTCATAAAATTTATTGCCTGGTTATGAACAATTCTGTATAACCAACTACTAAATTTTAAATTGCAATCACAATCATTTAAATTTTGATAAGCCTTAATAAACGAATCTTGAACAACATCAGCAATATCTTCATAAGCTAAATAAGTAAATCGGTGGACATAATTAGAAAGTTTTTCTTCGTATCTCTTCATTAAACAATAAAAATATTGACTGTCATTTATAGATAGCGCTACGAGTTCATTGTCGTTAAATTTTTGGCAATTTTGATCAATCATTATTTACTTCTAGTATATATACAATTTTTAATACTGTTTTCTTTCAAACATCACCATACATATAAATTTAATTAAAGTACATAGTGAATTATATTATTAAAATAGTTCTGTATTCGTTCCACTCATCGAGCATACGGAACGGAATCAGAACTTTCTAACTTGTAGTGTATTATTTAACTATGGAAAATATAAATAATATAATTACCCCAGAAATACCTGTCCAACCAATTGAAACTTCAGTCACCCCAGAACCTCAACTTCCACCTTTATTACCTCAACCAGAAACTCAAAATATTTTATCGACAGACAATATAAATCCTAAAAAAACTAACGGGGGAATAAAAAAATATTTATTTTTCATATTTTTAATCCTAATTTTAGCTCTAATTGCAATACTTTTTTTAAAAAATAACTCAAGATTTGATAAAACAACTAGTTTAGATCAAGCATCAAAGTTAACTTCAATCAATGAAGAAACACTACCACCAATAGAAATATCACCTACTAAATCACTAATAAAAACAAAATTTATGACAGACACTTCTAAAGGTAACTCCTTAGAACAATTAGATGAAAAATGGAGTATATATACCAATAGAACCTGGGGTTTCTCAATAAAATTACCAAATAGAGTAGAAATATCAGATTCCCTGTATGGAGATTTAATAGTTGATGATAGAGATGACACAAAGGTTGTAATTACTTCGACATTTAATGGGACAATAAGTTTAAAAAAAGATACACAAATTATACGGGCTCCAAAGTGGGAGATAATGCTTAAAAGCGTGTCTGATGACAAAGAAATAAATTCTATTATTAATAATAAAATTTATTATGGCCAGACCGGATGTGAAATCGGAGAAAAAAAACAGCTAGCTGATAATAGTTATCAAATAGTAGTAAAAGAAACTGAAAAAGAAAAATTAATTGAATATCAAAACAACCCCGACAAGATAGATTACAATACTCTTTGTGTTGGTAATGAATTTTATTTCAACTTCATCAGATATTTTCCAAACAAACAGATATTAATATATTGGGAAGTAGATCAAAAGTATAAATTTTTTAAATCAATCGAGCCATTAGAATCATATGATCAAGAAATGATGGACAGTTTTAGTTTTATAAATCAATGAAATTTAATATTCATAGATAAAAATTAATCCTAAATTCGTTCCACTTTTCAAGCACTTCAGAACAAAAGCGATTTAGTGACACATATTCCCATAACTTAGGTTTTAAAAAAGTTAGAAAATTTGTTTTCCAGTGTAAACTACACTAATGAATGATTTAAAGATTAGGCCATATCAAGACAAAGATTACAATAGTATCAGTCAAATGTTTGAGGATTTTATAGATTATTTAGTCATAATTGATCCAATAAACAGAATAATAAAACAACCAGAATATGGAAAAAATTACCTAGATAAAACAATAGAAGAAGTTAGAGATAATGATGGAATTTTTTTAGTCGCCGAAATAGATAATGTTATTGTCGGATTAGGGGCAGCTCTTATTGAAATACTTAGTCAAAAAGATTTAATGGAAGTACTTCCTCATACACCTGGAAGAATCACTGAACTTTTTGTTACCGATCAATGTCGAGGAAAAGGTATTGGTAGAAAAATTATGGAAAAACTAGAAAATTATTTAAAACAAAAGGGTTGTAGTTCAATTCAAATTGAAGTATTTGCTCCTAATAATAAAACTCGTAGGGTTTATGAAAAACTAGGTTATTCTGATCGTAATATTGACATGATGAAAGTTCTATAGTTTGAAATAGTTATAAATCCGTTCCACTCAGCGAGCATCGTGGACTAGAACTATTCTTGAACCCAAAATTAGTTCTAACTTTTCATTACCCCTATTGGACTAAAGAACTTTTTCATATATTATATGAATATGTGTTCATATAACTGCTGTTCTAAAACTAAGACCGACATTAAAGAGACTTGTGAGTTATCGGCATTATTAAAACTCATATCTGAAAATAGTCGTTTGCAATTACTTTCTATTCTTCAAAATGGTGAACATTGTGTTTGTGAATTATTGGATCACACAAAACTATCTCAAAGTTTAATTTCTCATCATCTTAAGGATCTTAAAGACTATGGTTTAGTCTCTGATAGAAAACAAGGTAAATGGTCTTATTATTCCCTCACTCCTAAAGGTCAAAAAATTACTAATTTAATTTTTAAAATCAAAATATGAAAAATTCAGCAGATATAAAAGATATAGTTAAAAAAGGATATGGACAAATTGCTAAAACTTCGGCTCAATGTGGTTGTGGTAGTTGTGGTTGTAGTTCTAATATGACTGTTCAAAAACAATCAGGTGAAATGGGTTATTCAGATGATGAAATGACTACCGTTCCAGACGGTGCCAACCTTGGTCTTGGTTGTGGTAATCCTACCGCCATTGCTTCATTAAAAGAGGGAGATATTGTTCTTGATTTAGGCTCTGGTGCTGGATTTGATGTTTTCTTGGCTGCTAAAAAAATTGGAAATACAGGTAAAGCAATTGGTGTGGATATGACTGATGAAATGTTAAAAAAAGCAAGAGAAAATGCCAAAAGAGGGAAATTTACTAATGTTGAGTTTAAAAAAGGTGATATTGAAAACTTACCAATAGAAAATAATTCTATTGATGTTGTTATTTCTAATTGTGTTATCAATTTGGCTCCAGATAAATTAAAAGTTTTTAAAGAAACTTATCGGGTTTTAAAAACTGGTGGCAGGCTAATGGTTTCTGATGTTGTTTTAGTTAAACCTTTACCTGAAGACTTAAAAAATGACAAAGACCTTCTTGTTGGCTGTGTTAGTGGTGCTATTTTAAAAGATGAATATTTAAATCTTTTAAAACAAGCTGGATTTTTAAATATTACTATCCATAAAGAAATTCCTGCTTTTTTACCTGAATACGGTTTAAGTATTACCTTTTCAGCAATTAAATAAACATTTTCTTATTTCTTCTAAAGCAGGGAGCCATTTACAATAATCAACCAGACATAATTGTTATAATATTTTTATATGAATAAATTTAGAATTATTTCTTTAATTATTGCAATACTATTTGGGATATTTATGATTGTATTTGGTGAAATTGACGATAGTCCTGGAGCTCAAGGTATAGGTTTAATAACAATTATTGTCTGTATTGTCAAAATATTAAAGAACAAAAGAATTGCCCATAAATAATAAATACAATTATGATTGTTGGATAATTTATTTATCTTCATTAAAAAGTTCCAAATCCGTTCCACTCATCGAGCCAGCTTTAAAAATAACCAAATTTCTATTTATTGGTAAAATATATCCGTATGACTATTTTTAAACGGTCGGTAATCACTTCAATATTTTTATCTTTTTTTGTATTAGCAGTCATTGGTATTTTTAAATATATTCCACTTGACTTTTTTGGCATTAAAAAACCCATAAAACTGTCTGCCGTCGAGATAACGGAATACAAAGGTGAAAAATTAGGATCCATTAATGACTTTAGAGAAAATTCAATCAAGGGACCACAACAGGTTGATAAAAATAGTTATCAACTTGACATTACTGGTCTAATTTCTACTCCCACCTCTTATAGTTATGATGATATTTTAAATTTACCCAAATATCAAAAAGTTGTAACTCTTAATTGTGTCGAAGGTTGGAGTGTTAAAGCTCTATGGGAAGGTATTTTAATAAAAGATTTATTAAAAAATGTCACCATCAAACCAGAAGCCAAAACCATTATTTTTTATGCTGTTGATGGTTATTCCACTTCTTTTCCTCTGGATTATATCCTTCAAAATAATATTATTATGGCCGACAAATTAAACGGTGTCGAGCTGCCTTCCGAAAGGGGATTTCCTTTCCAATTAGTGGCCGAACAAAAATGGGGTTACAAATGGATTAAATGGATAAACAAAATTGAATTATCAGATAATACTAATTATCAGGGTTTTTGGGAAAGTCGTGGTTATAATAACGACGGTGATCTTAATGGCCCCAAATTTTCACCATGAATAAATTAACTCCTAAAGAAAAAGAAGTCATTATAAAGAAAGGTACCGAAATGCCTTTTAAAGGTGAATATGTTTCTAATAAAAAAGCCGGTGTGTATGTTTGTCGGCAATGTGGTGCACCTTTGTACAATTCTCAAGATAAATTTGAATCGAACTGTGGATGGCCTAGTTTTGATGATGAAATAAAAGGAGCGGTTAATAAAAATTTGGATGCTGATAGTATTAGAACAGAAATTACTTGTACAAAATGTGGTGGACATTTAGGCCATATTTTTGTTGGAGAAAATTTCACTGACAAAAATATCCGCCATTGTGTCAATTCTATCTCTTTAAAATTTATTCCCAAAAAATAATTTTATGATTAAAAAAATAGTTTTAGCCGGCGGTTGTTTTTGGGGTTTACAACAACTTATTCGAAAACAGCCAGGAGTGATAAAAACAAGGGTTGATTATACCGGTGGGGAAGTTGAAAATCCCACCTATGAAAATCATCAAGGCCATGCCGAAGCCGTCGAAATTGAATACGATACTGATAAAACTTCCTACAAAAAATTATTGGATTTTTTCTTTCAAATCCATGATCCCACCACTTTAAATCAACAAGGTAATGATCGAGGCACATCTTATCGTTCAGCGATTTTTTATAATAATGATGAAGAAAAAAAAGGAGCCAAAGATTTTATAAATATTGTAAATAAATCTCGTCGCTGGAAAAATCCAGTAGTAACTTCATTAGAACCATTTAAAAAATTTTATTTAGCAGAAGGTTATCATCAAGATTATTTACAAAAATACCCCAGTGGATACACCTGTCATTTTATTAGATTTGCTAGTTATCTTTAACTTGAAAAACTGAAACTATTTCTTACTAAATTCTTTCTATAATCTTTTACGTTATATACGGTTCATTAGCTAAACTTAATAAAATTAGTAATTAATAAATTAGGTGGTTAATATGACAAAATATATAGACGGCTTTGTACTTGTTGTTCCAAAAGACAAAACTGAGGAATATAAAAAAATGGCAGAAGAAGGCCGTGATATGTGGATGAGGCACGGTGCACTTGAATACTATGAATCCCGTGGTAATGATCTTGTTCCACAAGAAATGGGTGGTGAAAAAGCACGTGCATTCACTGAAATGGCTGGAGCAAACAGTGATGAAACAGTTTGGTTTTCCTTTATAATCTTTAAATCCAAAGAACATCGAGATGAGGTCAATGCAAAAGTGATAGAAGAAATGGACAAGCAGATGGAAGGTCATGAAGATATGTCCATATCTTTTGATATGAAGCGAATGGCTTACGGCGGGTTTCAAGTTGAAGTAGAAGGATAAAGAATTATGCTATGAAAAAACTAATTATCATTTTAGTGGTAATAACTTTTTTTGGAGTTATTATTTTAGGATTTAAATTTTTCGGTAGAGGTTCATCTTCTTCAATGCTCCAAACTGAGCAAAACTTTTTATCATCAGGTGACAAACTCCCTCAAACTGCAGTCATTGCAAAAAATTTAGAGACACCCTGGAGTATTGTCTTCTTACCCGATAAAAGCATCCTTGTGACAGAGAGGCCTGGAAGAGTTAGATTAATTGATAGCAATGGTAACCTTCAACCTGAACCTGTAGTAATCCTTTATGGCGTTAAAGAAATTGGAGAGGGAGGTCTTTTGGGAATAACCCTACATCCTAATTTTTCCACCAATAATTATATTTATTTGTATTACACCTATCAAGAAAATTCAGATAATACCTTAAACCGTGTTATTAGAATGACTTATCAAAATCAAAAACTTTCAGAAGAGTTAATTATTGTCGATAAAATTCCTGGTTCTTCAAATCACAATGGCGGCAGAATAAAATTTGGACCAGATGGTTATCTTTATATAACAACTGGTGACGCAGAAAATCCTTCTCAGGCTCAAGATATAAACACTCTTGGTGGGAAGATTTTGCGGGTAACCGACGAAGGAAAATCTGTTTCAGGAAACCCTTTTAATAATCTGGTGTATTCTTATGGGCATCGTAATCCCCAGGGACTGGCTTGGGATGATAATGGAAAATTATGGTCGACAGAACATGGACGCTCTGGAGTTTTATCTGGTTTGGATGAATTAAATCTCATTGAAAAAGGTAAAAATTATGGTTGGCCAATAATTCAAGGAGACGAAATAAAAATTGGAATAGAAACTCCAAAACTTCATTCTAGATCTACTATCTGGGCTCCTGCTGGAGCGGCATTTGTTAAAGACTCTTTATTCTTTGGAGGCTTACGAGGTCAAACTCTTTATGAAGCAATCATTAATGAAGATAAAATAACCCTAAAAGAATATTTTAAAGGGCAATTTGGTAGAATCAGAGATGTTGTTTTGGGACCTGACAATTTGCTTTATATTACTACAAGCAACAGAGACGGAAGGGGAAGTCCTAGTGCATTAGATGACAGGATTTTAAGAATTGTTCCTCAAAAATTTTAGAAAGCCTGAATTTAAAAACGTTCGAATTTTCCCATATTTCCCGAGCAAATTGGGCTAAAAAACTTTTGCTATAATTAAATTATGAAAACATATAAATTTTGTCAAAGTTGTGGTTTTCCGATGAATAAAGATAAAAAAGGTGGTGGCACAGAAAAAGATGGCTCATTAAGTAAAAAATATTGTTCAATGTGTTATCAAAAAGGAGAGTTTTTAACTCCAAAAGAAATTGATAATCCCCAAAAAATGCAAGAATTTTGTATCAAAGAAATGAAAAAATCAGGAATTAACGGAATTTTAGCTTGGCTTGCCACTCGTTCTATTCCCAAATTAGAAAGATGGAAAAAATAAGATGAAACCTTCGCTTATAGCTCCTTGTGGTATGAATTGTGGTCTTTGCTGCGCATATTTACGCGAAAAGAATAAATGCCCTGGTTGTTCTAGTGGACGAGTTGTAAATAGTCGATGTATTAAATGTAGTATAAAACTCTGCAAAGAAAGAAAAGGGGAATATTGTTTTAGTTGTGATAAATTTCCCTGTGATAGGTTAAAACGCTTAGACAAAAGATATCAAGAAAAATATGGTATGAGCGAAATCGCCAACTTAAAAATCATCAAAGAAAAGGGGATAGAATTTTTTCTAAAACAAGAAGAAGAAAGATGGGTTAATTCAGAAGGAATTCTTTGTGTTCACGATAAAAAGCGTTATTCTGAAAAACAATAAGTTGTTCCAAATCTGTTTCAGTTTTTAAGCCCAACTTGATATAATAAATATATGTCTAAAAATCCTATTGTTAATGCTCTAAGTGCCTCGGTTTACATTATTCTTGTTGTTGCTGTTATGACTTGGGTCACCCAGCCTTTAAAAGATAAACCAGATACTTTTTTTGCCCCAGTCACTATGTTGTCAGTTT
>Ga0247841_10006412_pt1 | contig 18178 bp, 22 predicted proteins | sample LaCruzMarch2015__2_FD_192410 | JGI IMG/M metagenome (GOLD analysis project Ga0247841, IMG submission 192410) | Freshwater microbial communities from meromictic Lake La Cruz, Castile-La Mancha, Spain - LaCruzMarch2015_18m | ecosystem: Environmental > Aquatic > Freshwater > Lake | place: Spain... | reverse complement strand
CCCCTGTTTTTTGACAGCGATCCGGTTGTAAAGTTCTCCGAGTTCGGGCGGTAATTGCGCAACGGATTCTTCGCGCTGCTTTTTCAAATCCACGAGGCGCGCCTGCATGGCCTTTTCCTGACCGGCCATCTCGTTATCCCGTTCCTGAAAAGATTTCGTAACGGATGCGAATTTCTCTTTTTCCTTGCGGGCCTCTTCTCTGGCCGCATCCACTTCATCCAGAATATGAATGATCCCCTCTTCGAGAAGTGAATTATCGGCCTTGAGAGAACCGATCTCCTGCTGGAGAGCGGCGTATTCCTTGTTCGTTTTGACCTGGGACAGTTGCCCGTCGAGTTTTTTGATCTGCAATTCTTTTTGCGAGAGCTCCAGCTCCTTATCCTTCAATTTCAATTGAATGTCCTTGAGGGACTTCTCAAGTTCATTCGAGCGATTTTTTTCAAGTTCTAATTCGGATTTGAGCTGGGCTCGCTGCGAAGGGATCTCTTCCAATAGAATGTGGGTGTGATGGATCTCACTGTCCAGTTGCTGGGCTTTTTTCAGAGCATCAAGATTCTGGGTAATAGGGCTTGGCATAAGTAGAGAGAATTATAGAAGAGATGACTGGCACCATCAAGGACGAAATACAGAATGATAACTGAAAGGGCAGCCTCAGATACGATGCAGAGCCAGAGACAATTCCGCAAGGTCGGCGATTTCCCGGGACGTCAAGCGGGCGCTCTGCAAAAAACTCTCTGAGAAAGCAGGGACGCGGGAAGACACCTTCCCGTCTTGGACAGGGCCGGGGACATAGGCTGAGGAAGGGATCCATTTACAGATCCGGACACCGACCTTTTCCTTATCCGTGCCCCAAAGACCCGCATACTCAAAAAAACTCAGGCGATCACTAAAACCATTCATCCGGAATATCTGCTCACGGTCCAATTCCGGGTAGAAAAGATAGAGCACCGCGTCGTTGGGCATCAGCACCCAAAGCTTTTTGATCTCCTGTTGCAACTCCTCTACGGAAAAATCCCGCATCGACCGGTAAAAGATACGCGCCCAGACTTGCGCGTCCCTGCTTTTAAAAAGAAACGGGCTACCGTTCACATCTTCGAGGATCACTTTATCCGCGTGAAGTTCCTGGATCGACGAACGGATCGACTGGAAGATCTCCTGCCGCACAGCACGTTCCTGGGTCGCGATCATGGGAACACTCCTTCAAGGACACCGGTCTGCATTTTTCTTTCCAGAGATTCGATCCATCCGGCCAGCATGAACTTCTGGAGATTGGGCTTTGCATCCCATGACTGATATTTGAGCGGTTCCGTATGGAGGGCCGCGGAAAAATGCCGCGCAGGGTCCGCAAGGTCTATCCACCCCAACCATCCAAGATGAGTATCAAGATGTTTGAGCACAAAATCCGAGAACCGGTCGAAGACCATGACCCCTCTGGCATCCTCCGCCTTTCCGGACAAGGTGATATAAAATTCGAGCTGCGGGTTGAGCGAAAGCCCGACTTTCATCATTTTGTAACCTTCGGTCAGAGACTCTGCGGTCGGTTTCAAGAGCAGCACCCATTTATCCAGCAAGGAAACGACTTTTTCAAAATGAAGAAGATGACGGTATTCGAAATCCAGGAAGATATCCCGGCTCTGAAGCACTCCCTCGGCTCGAGGCAAAAAAGGGCCGTTGAAGAGATCCCAAAGTTCATCCCAATAAAGGCAATACCGTTCAAGACGGTCTCCAAACGATTCCGGCATACCCTTCCCGGATCCTGCAGAGACTTTGGTATGACGTGACAAAATACTAAGAAGGGAACACGGTTTATCGGGAGAAGCGATCTGTGAAGCAAAAAAAGTATTCAAGAGAAGTGAATCACCCTCGCAGTCCGGACTCGACACACCCAGGACCTGAACTTCGGGAGAACGCCGCACCGGGGCCTCTGTGGAAACCGTGTTAAAAAGCGGCGAAATATCTTTCAGCCCGCGAACAAGCTTTTTAGAATTGTCCATCAGGCAAACTCCATGTAAGAATCAACGCCGCCATAGGCATTTTCTTTCTGCATCGGCTGGCTGGGATCCACCTGCCATTCCCCGTCCACAATGAACTTGTACCGGAACGTCTTGAGTCCCACCGAAATGACCTTTTGCCAGAGTCCGTCCTGATCACGGTGGATAAGCGGCTCCGGGACCCAGTGATTGAAATCCCCGGCGATTTCCACCGAGGCCGCCGCTTTGCTCGAAAACTGAAAAAGGATCCCATCCGAGATCTGGCGCGGTCCGAAATGATTCTTGAAGACCTGTTCCCAGCCAAGCTCCTTTTCCGGAAGTTTCCGATTCCAGTCCCGCTCCAGATATTCCACCGCAAGATTCAGATAATCCTGGAAAGCCGGCGATTCGGGCGCATATTGGGCAATACTCTGCCCCGCAGCTGCCGCTTCTTTCAGGCTCATATGTTCGTGAATGATTGTTGTGAACAGCCGGCTCTGGAAGTGGGCTTTCACTTCTTCATAAATTTCATGAGAAAAATTCACTTCGGAATTGAAAAGCGTTAAAAGCGCATGAATGGCGAGAGGTGTCTCCCGGCTCCGGTTCACAACCTGAAGGGTCTCCGAGATCTTCGCAAGCCCATGAAGTGAAAAAAAAGACGGTTCGACCGGGATCACGACCTCATCAGCCGCATTGAGCGCATTCCAGGTAAGGATCCCGAGATTCGGAGGACAATCAAGGACCACAAAGTCATAATCACGCTGATCTTCACAGATCCGGGTCAGGAGATTGCGAAGCTTGAGATGGTAATTAGGCATGAACCCGAATTCTTCTTCGAGAGCATTCAGGCTGGCATTACAGGGGATAAGATCGAAATCGGGTTGCAGGTTCCGAATGACTTGAGAGAAAGGCGGAGCAATATGCTGAAGCGGGCTTAAAAGGTCATAAAGGGTCAACATCCCCTTCTGGGTCTTGATCCCCAGCCCGATCGTGGAATGCCCCTGCGGATCCAAATCGATCACGAGAACTTTCTTTTGAAGAAAATTCAAACACGCCGCGAAATTGATGCTGGTCGTGGTCTTTCCGCATCCGCCTTTTTGGTTCGCAATAGCGATAATTCTCAAAAAGTTCGTCTCCTTGAATTAAAAATAGTTGGTATTAATGTAACGACCTCGCTTAGTAAAGCTTTATAGAAATGAAGCCTCTCTGGAAGGGATTAACCTATTCTGGAAAAAGTCGGCGAGAAAAACAAAAAGCAGGGATTGCTTTAGTAAGATCTACGGCACCGAGAGGTTTATCGGACGGAGGAAAACAGGCGTCGCTTAGTGCTTCTCGAACATCAGAAGCCGTTCGATCGGGACCACCCCTTTAATATCCCCGGTTCGATCGGTTACTACGGCGTAAGATTGGCGTTTTTTCTGGAGGGTCAGGAAGGCTTTTTCCAGAGAAGTATCTTCCGGGATAAAAATAGGAGCCCGAAGAAAATCATGGAGTCCTTGGGTGTTTCCCTCCTCCCAGAGGATATCGAAAACGTAGATCATTCCCATGACAATCGACGGTATTTCCTCATAGACAAGCATCATACGAACATGCATGTCGCGAGCGATCTGTTTGACATTTCCGATCTTACTATGAATATCCACCATGGGCACCTTCGCCACCGGGACCATCACGGAAGAAACATGGATCCGTTCAAAATCAAGGATGGTATGGATCAATTTTTCTTCCTGGGGCCCTACGATGCCTTTTTGCGTGCTCTCTTCGATGAGTGAACGGAATTCTTCTTCGTTCACAAAAATATTTCGAACGACGCCTTGCTGGAAAGACGGCCAGAAGAAATCGAGCGCCTTGAAGAACAGAATGATGGGCCCATAAAGGACCGCCTTAAGACATCGAAGCCAGAAGGTCTGCCCCAGCAAAAAAGGGATCGCGGTCAAACGCCCGTAATCTTTGGGGGCCATCTCCGCAAAAATGATCAGTACCGGAGCGATGGCCAGCATCACGGCCCACTCACTGTTCCAGCCGAAATATTCCTCAAAAATATACGTCGCGATCGAGATCGCCGTGACGTTCACCGCATTATTTCCGATCAGGATCGCGGTCAGGAAATAATTGGGGCGCTGATGGAGCTGCATGATAAATTTGGCTTTTTTATCCCCGCTATCTGCCATTTCACGAAGCTTCAGCTTGTTCGCTGAAACAAAAGCCATTTCGACCCCTGAAAAAAACGCTGAAGCCACCAAGGACAAGAACAACAGCACCAGGAGGCCCATCATGATTTCCTCCTGACCGCGACCTGGTGGATACGTTGGCGGATCATATCCTGGATCACAAAATTGAACTGCTCCGTATCCAGAGCTGCATCTTTGGCAGGGACCACTCCCAGTTTTTCAAAAAGATAGCCGCCAAGCGTCGTGGCTTCTTCCGCCACCAGATGAGAAGAGAAGAAATCATTGAACTCCACAAGGCTGACCTTCCCCTCCACTAAATAAAGATCCTCGCCTAAGCGGCGGATAGGATTCTCAACCTTGGCATATTCATCATAGAACTCCCCGAATATCTCCTCCAAAATATCTTCCTGCGTCACGACCCCGGCCGTCCCGCCAAACTCATCCACACAGACCGCAAAATGTTCGTTCTTGCTTCGAAATGTTTCCAAAAGGTCGTCGATCCGTTTGCTTTCCGGCACATAAAGAGGTTCTTTCATCACTTGTTTTACATCGGGAAGCGGTTCCTGCAGAAGATAGTTCTGTGACTCAACGACCCCCAGGATATGATCCATGGAGCCTTGAAAAACAGGCAACCGCGTGTATTGAAATTTACGAATAAGTTCCTCATGCTTTTTCGAAGACTCCTCGATATCCAAGCCGATCAGATCCATCCGCGGGGTCATGATATCCTTGACCGGCCGCTCCCCAAGGTCCAAAAGCTTTTGGATCATGTGGCGTTCTTGTCCGCCCAAAACCCCCTCTTCTTCCCCGATCTTCACAAGCACTTTGAGTTCCTTTTCTGAGATCATGTCCGATTGTTCGATCTTTTCATGAACAAGAAAGGACAGGATTCGATCGGTAGCAAAACGCATCAGGATCCTGAAAGGAGCAAATACTGCGGCGAAAAACTTAAGGGGCAGCGACACCAATAAGGCTATTTTGACCCTCGAACGGACCGCCAGGATCTTGGGAAGCATTTCACAGAAAACGATCAAGAAAATAGTGAATGCTGTCATGATCATACCGAGCCGCGCGTCCCCGAAAACCTTGAGAGCGATAAGGGCGACGGTCGCCGTTGCCAGTGAGTTCACCACTAAATTACCGATCAGAACCGTACCCAGCGTTTTTCGCGGTGTCTGCAACTGCTCGAAGATCCATTTCGAAAGATGAGGATATTGTTCTTTGAGCTTGCGCTTATCCAGTTTAGAAAGAGAAAAAAGAGCTGTTTCGGACGCGGAAAAGAAAAAGGATAACAGGAAGAGCACTCCTAAAACGATCAAGTGTAAGGTCGTATTCATGATTTAGTTTTTTGGTAAAGCGCGTGCGCGTGAATGTACTGGAGAACCTTCGGAGACACATAATCGTCCACATTCTTTCCGCACTTGAGAGCCTCACGGATCCCCGAGGCGGAGATCGGACATAATGGCATCTGGATCCATTCGGCGCGAGCACCTTCCGGCACACAGACTTCGCAGGTACCCCGCTTTGCTACTAAGAACCGGGCTTTTTTCTTGAGTTCGGCAGCACGATGCCAAGTGTCGATCCCCTCAAACGCGTCTTTCCCAAGGATCAAATAAAATGTGGCTTGGGGATATTTTTTTTCAAATTCCGAAAGGGTATCAAAAGTATAAGAGACACCTTTTCTCTTGAACTCACAATCCGAAAGCTCAAAAAAAAGCTCGTCTTCAATAGCTAAACGAACCATTTCATAACGATCTTCCGCAGAGGTAAGGGAAAGGAGTTCTTGTTTATGAGGAGGCTGGTAGGCTGGGATTATGATAACTTTATCGAGAGAGAACTGGGCCCGGGCATTTTGAGCAAGCTGCAAATGCCCGTGGTGGATAGGATCGAAGGTCCCTCCCAAAATACCGATTTTCATGCGGAAAGACCGCTTTTAGGTGCGTATATGGCCATTCCCTTCCACGATATATTTGTACGACGTGAGTCCTTCAAGTCCCATCGGACCGCGCGCATGGATCTTATCGGTCGAGATACCGATCTCCGCACCAAACCCATACTCGAATCCGTCGGAAAAACGGGTCGAGGCATTCACCATGACAGAGGATGAATCAATTTCTGCTTTAAAAATCTCGGCGGCCTTTTTATCCTCGGTCACGATGGCATCTGTATGATGGGAACCGTGAGTTTCAATATGCCGGATCGCTTCTTCCAGGTCTTTGACGACACGCACCGCGAGGATCTTTTCCAAAAATTCGTGGCCGAAGTCGGACGTCTTCGCGCGCTTCGCCCACGGAATCACACGACAAGTCATGTCATCCCCTCGAATCTCACATCCTGCCTGCTTCAACAGCTCTCCGACGACCGGCAGGAATTTCTTGGCAATGCATTGATGCACCAGAAGCGTCTCCATCGCGTTACAGACCCCCGGACGCTGCAGTTTAGCATTGAGTGTGATCGCGACGGCTTTTTTAAGATCGGCCTTTTTATCGACATACACATGGCAGATCCCCTGATAGTGCTTCACCACGGGAATACGGGATTTCTCCACGACACGGCGGATCAGTTTCTCCCCACCGCGAGGGATCACAAGGTCGATCTTTCCTTCTTGTTCGAGAAGAAAATCCAGTGCCGCATAGTCCGTTGTCGTCACAAGGTTCACATGAAAAGGCGAAAGCCCGGATCGTTTGAGGGACTCCTTAAAGATCGACACGAACGCGCAGTTGGAAGCCATTGCCTCCCGTCCGCCGCGAAGGACCGCCACGTTCGAACTCTTAAGACAAAGCGCCGCGCATTCCACGGTCACATTCGGACGGGATTCATAGATCATCAGGATGACTCCGAGAGGAACGGTCACTTTTTGAAGCCGGAGGCCATTGGGCCTCGACCATTTCGCCAGCACTTGACCGATCGGGTCCTTGAGACGGGCAACGGCCCGTACACCCTCTGCCATGGCTTTGATACGCTTTTCATTGAGTGTCAGGCGATCGATCATGGCCGAAGAAAGCCCGCTCGACTTGACTCTCGCAAGGTCTTTATGATTTTCCGCAATGAGCCATTGGGTTTTCTTTTCGATACGGGATGCAACGTCGTAAAGAAGCTTCCTCTTAAAATCAGGCGACCATTGCGCGGCCTGGACCGCAGCCAAGCGGGAATTTACAAGTATCTTCTCTAAGGGATGCTTCCAGCTCATCGTTCGCTCCAGATCACGAGATCGTTCCGGTGGATCACTTCATCATAAGACTTTTTGCCCAAGATCGTCTGGATCTCGTCGGTTCGTTTACCTGCTATGCGACCTATATCACGACTGTTGTAGTGTACTACCCCGCGGCCGAAGACCTTTCCGTCCAGTGCCTCAAGTTCTACCACCTGTCCCGCCTCAAAGTTTCCCTGGATCTTCACGATCCCTTTGGGCAACAAACTTTTTTTCGCAAGCAGGGCCTGATAAGCTCCGTTGTCGACTACAATACTGCCGCTCCGGATCGCTGAGAATGCGATCCATTTGTGTCTCATATCTTTTTTGACGCCGGAAGTGATAAATAAAGTCCCGACATCTTTCCCGTCAATGATCTCCTGCAGAATACGAGGTTGGTGACCGTTCACGATCATAAAAGGAATCCCGAGGCGCATCGCCACCCGCGCGGCCTTAAGCTTCGCCTGCATTCCGCCGACGGTTTCTTCCCGTTTTTTATCCGCCAAATGCAACATAAGCTTATTATCGATCTCATCTTCGGAAGTCACTTCCCGCACACGTGTTCCGTCCTTCAGGAGAAATCCCTCCGCATCCGAAAGATTGATCAAAAGATCCGCACCCACCAGATGCGCCACATGGACCGAAAGGATGTCATTGTCCCCAAAAGCGATCTCCTCGACCGCGATGGTATCGTTTTCATTGACGATAGGAAGAATATCGAGCTTTAAGAGCGTCTCCAGGGTATTGCGGGCGCAAAGGAACCGCTTGCGATCCTCAAGTCCGTCACGCGTCAGAAGCAGCTGGGCGGTATGCACTTTTTTCTTCGCGAAAAAATTTTCATAGGCATGCATGAGCTTTCCCTGCCCGATGGCGGCACAGGCTTGAAGCTCTGCCATTTCTTTCGGCCGACTTTTCAAACCACAACTTTTCATCCCGAGCGCGATCGCACCGGAGCTTACCAGTACCGGCCGCCGGCCCTTCTTGATAAGCGCATGAATCTCCTGACAGACACGGGCATGCTCTTTATGGGAAAAACTTTCCCCATGGGCTTTGAGAATGCTCGTGCCAATCTTGATAACGATCTTTTGGGCGTGACGGATGCGATCAGACATGACCTTCGCTCTCGATCTTCTCATGGATGAACTTCATGAGAGATTCTACTCCTTCCCCTGTTTTCACTGAAATCAAAAAATAGATCTGCCCCGAACTTTGGAGTTCTTCCTGGATCTTTCCGATATCGTGCCCCAGATCGATCTTATTGACCACGACCACGCTTGGGATCTGTTTGTAAGCGGCATCCTGTTCATAAACAATCCTTTGCAGGGTACTCAGCCCTTCGATGGCCGTATGGGAGAATTTTAAAGTTGCGTCGATCATAAACACGATCAGCTTGGCGCGAGCCAGATGTCTTAAAAAATCGATCCCCAATCCCCGCCCGTCTGTAGAACCTTCAAAAATGGACGGAAGCTCGCAGAAATTGATCTGTTTATAGTCATCATACGCATGAACACCCAACACCGGACTGCGGGTCGCGAAGGGATAATCTTTACCTTCCACAGGGGCACGCGTCAAATGGTGAAGCAGGGAGGATTTCCCGGAGCTGGGAAGCCCCACGAGAAAAACATCCGCGATAATACGAAATTCCACATTGATCTCGAGTTTTTCGCCGTCTTCACCCGAAGTCGCCGTTTTATCGCCGATATTTCCGGAACCACCCCGGCCACCGCGAGCCACGATCACTTCCTCGCCTTCAAGAAAAAGATCCCGGATCGCGAGATGATTCTCACGACGGTAGATCGAAGTTCCGATCGGCACCAGTACGATCAAATCCTCTCCTTTACTGCCACGCTTGTTGTCGCTCGAGCCATGTTCCCCGGACTCCGCGTCCAAATGTTGTTTGAGCCTAAGACGGTCAAGCCCTGGAGCGTTATGCGAAGCGCGGAAAATCACACTTCCCCCGTCACCGCCATCGGCACCGTTAGGGACCTTCTTGTGATCCTTGCGGTGGTTATAACTTTCACAACCCTTGCCGCCGCGCCCGCCTTGAACGACCAAATGTATTTTATCAACCAGCATAGTCCCAATACCTTTCAATTGAAGAAATCTTTTCTGAAATTGAGGCAGTCCCAATTCCAATCGATCGAAGCAAACCTGAGATTGGGGCTGTCCTGACTATCATTACAAAAAATATACTATAAGTCAGGATCGAGGTCCTTAAAAAGAGAAAAGGCCAAAAAGCTTAGGATCGCTTTTTAGCCTTTTCGAACTTGGTTAGAACTGGATTAACTCGGAATGATATGGACAGATCGATTCGCCCGAAACTCCACGATCCCAGCTCGCTTCGCGAAAAGAGTATCATCGGAGCCGATCCCAACAAATTTTCCGGGATGATAACGCGTCCCACGCTGACGGACAATGATGCTCCCCGCGGTAACCTTCTGGCCACCGTAGGCCTTCACGCCCAATCGCTGGGAATTAGAGTCTCTTCCGTTGGTTGTACTGCCCTGACTTTTTGTATGTGCCATGTTTTCCTCTAAAAAGTAGATTAACTAACTTTGATCTCTTTGACAAGCAACCGGAGCAGATCCTGTCGATGCCCTTGTTTTTTCCGGGATGACTTGCGGCGACGCATCCGGTAATGGACCAGCTTAGGGCCCCGAAATTCTCCGAGATTCTCACAAACAACTTTAGCACCCGAAATCACTGGAGTCCCGACCGTTACCTGACCCCCGTCCTGAACGAGCATCACTTGGTCTAAAATGACCTCTTTTTGGCCTTCGGCCACATTCAGCAACTCGACTTCGATCACTTGCTGGGGTGCTACCCAATACTGCTTGGAACCCGTCTCAACAATTGCATATTTTTCCATGAAATGACTCCTTTGACTGTAAGAAGGCGCATATCTTATGGGAATTCATCGGGGCTGTCAATGCTTTTTAAAAAACCGCAACCCTTTGAAGCTAAAAGGGTTAGGCGTTTTGGAACAGGCGCGTCAAAAAAAGATAGGCCCGCTCTAGGCGGCGCCTCTTTTCCAATCGTTTAGGGACCAGTCAAACGGGGAATATTGGATCTTGTATTTAGCTTCCTGCAAATATTCTCCCTTAGCCTCATCTTCAAGATAATAAGCTAAAAAAGAAAGGACCGCGTTATCGGTCTCTGTAAACTTACCCCGAGGTTCGGGAGTCCCGAAATCCAGCTTGAAATCTTTTCCATACCATTTGAAGATCTTCGAGATCCGAATCTTTTTCCGACCGGGGGTAACATCCACAAAGACAGGGTTATTCACAAATTGCCTTGTTAAGAGAAAAAGCTGTCCTTCCACTTTAGGACCCGTGAAGGCCTCACGCATTAATTTAGGCCCCCCTTTGGCCGCCATAGAAAGCACCAGATGGATCTTTTCATCATGATAAACCCCCATAAGCTTCGTCATGTGGATATCGTTCAAACTGTAGAAATGAGACAATCCAATATCCCAAAAGCTCGGTATCTTCTGGACGGAAGTCACGGGATAATTTGCGACCACCATCTTGATCAGCAAAGCGTGATATAGATTCAGCCAAAATGCTAACGCTTCCTCCCGGGGCCATGACACCATTTCCAGTTCGCTCGTCGACATCAACTTCGTCAGATAATCGTCCAAAGCCTTTGGGTCCTTTGCCACCGACCGATAATCTACATCGCCATTTTCGGTCACATTTTTTTGGAGGAAAGCATCCCAGGCAGAATGGTCAAAAGCTGTCGCCGCATGAAGACCTGCGGGAAAGGAACAGAGAAGAAAAAGGAACGAAATGAATATTTTTTTTTGAATTGTCATAAGGAAAGAACCCTAAAAACGGATACCGTGCTGTTTAAGAAAAACCTGATCATCATCATTGAGCTCGCATTTAAGCTCCCCCGACCGAAGATGTTCGCTCATAGCTCCTTCTTCGAACATCTCTTCGAGATCGTCAAATTCTTCCGGAGAAAGCGGCGACATATTCAGGAAAAAAATATTCACGTCCGGGCTTTTATCTTTCATGTCTTTTAAGAATTTCATCATTTCCGCGGGGCTTTTCCCCTCCATAGGATACTGGCTCATGATCTTTTTAAGAAGATGCATCAACTGCTTCATGTTTTGCTCAAATTCCTTGTCAAAGTTCATGGAGACTCCTTTCAAATAAAAAATTCATAAAAACGTTTAATCTAACGATGATTATCCAGAAAAGCTTGCGCTGCCAAAGCCGCCGCGCAACCCTCACCGCAAGCCGACACCAACTGACGCACGGCTCCTTTGCGCACTTCCCCTGCCGCAAAAACCCCGGGGACGGAAGTCGCGAGCGAAATATCGGTCACAATGTATCCCTTTTCATCCAGAGTCACAAAACCCTGCGCGAGGCTGCTGTTAGGATCGTGTCCGATAAAAACAAAAAGACCATCGGCCAAGACCTTTTGTATTTTCTCCGTCTTCACATTTTTTAAAAGAACGGACTCCACCTTCTTTTCACCTTCAATTTTATCAACAACGGCATCCCAAATAAAGCTTATCTTGGGATTCATTTTGGCGCGTTCCTGAAGAATCGGACTGGCACGCAACTTGTCACGACGATGAACGATTGTCACCTGTTTGGCAAATCGCGTCAGAAAAATCCCCTCTTGAAGCGCAGAATCTCCGCCACCGACCGCGATGATATTTTTATCTTTAAAAAAAGCCCCATCACAGGTCGCGCAATAAGAAACACCTTTACCCGTGAGTTCCTTTTCATTCGGGACCCCGATCTGTCGAAATGAGGCACCCATCGCGAGAATGACGGCCCGAGCGGTATAGCTCGCCTCAGTGCTTACGACTTCAAAAATATCACCTTTTTTCGAAAGGCTTTTTACCTCCTCGTAAGCAATTTGCGTGCCATAACGTAAGGCCTGAGCTTCCATTTTTTGGGCGATCTCGGCCCCCAAGACACCGTCCGTAAAACCGGGATAGTTCTCTACCAAATCGGTTGAGGCAATCTGTCCTCCCGAAACAAGTTTTTCGAAAAGGATCGTGGAAAGATTGGCGCGTGAGGTATAAAGAGCGGCGGTCAACCCGGCTCCACCGGCGCCGATGATCATCACATCATAGATCTTTTTCCCCATGCCCCTAGACCTCGTAAACGCTTGCCGTTTTTAATATTTCTTCTTCAGCAAAAACCGGTACTTGCGCGCGTAACGCGATCGCCACACTATCGGAAGGCCGGGAATCGATCACCACCTCGTGCCCATTTTCCTTAAGGATATGCAACTTGGCATGGAATGTATTATTTTCGAGTTTATCGATCACGACCCTTTGGAGTTTACCGCCAAGCTCTTGAACGATCTTTAGCATCAGATCATGAGTCATCGGCCGCGGGGGTTTGACATTGCCCAGCTTCAATTTGATAGCATGAATTTCCGGCAACCCGATGACCACAGGGAGGAACCGTTTTCCGTTCTTTTCCCGAAAGACTACAAGTTGCTCATGTCGATTCTCATCGACCTTGATCTTGTTTAAAACCATTTCAATCATCAAAGACCTCGGGATGAATGCGTGATGCGTGAAATTCGGAGGCATCGGAAGAACTTGCGGGTTTGCGTTGCTCCAATTCGGGTTTTGCTTTTTCCGCCAAATGCCGCTGGGCTTGCTTTGCCTCGATCACTTCGCGCTCGATCGTTTCCTGCTCTGCCAGAAGTTTGCGCATATCCTCCTCGCGGTCGCGAATCTCGGATTCGATCTTCTCCTGTTGTTTGACCACCTGCTTAAGACGTGCTTCTTTGGTCAAAAGTTGTTCATGAAGTTGTGCCTTTTTTTGCACCGTCTCACGCTGCTCGAGTTCGGCATGAAGCTGACGGATCTGCATGCGGGCATTTTCAAGATCCATCTCCCGAGCCTCGAGTTCCGCGAGACGCACCTGCCAAGACTTCTGCTGGTCCTCGAAAGATCCTCGCAGCTGCCGGATCTCCTTTTCAAACTCGGAGGATCTTTGCTCCCATCGTTTGGCCTGTTGGGTCTGGAGTTCTAATTCCTGGATCAAACGGGTTTCGCTCGCCTGGACGATCTTCTTACCTTCTTCAAGATTTTGGATCTTCGCGTGAAGACCTTCCGCGAGAGTCTTTTGATTCTCCAGCTCCCTCCGAAATTGGGCTGTCTGGCTCTCCCATTCACGACGGGTCTGCTCCTGCTCGTCTTTGGCTCGTTGAAGATCATTTTTCACGGCATGAAAACTTTTGAGGAGCGCTTGTTTCTCTTGCAACAGCTCCTTATGGGTCAGATCACGCTCTTCAATCTGTTTTAGAAACTCTTCAGACTTATGATCTTCGGAACCAAGTTTTTCTTCAAAATACTGGCGAGTTTGTCGAAATTCTTCACGAAGAAGTTCGTATTTTTCTTCCGCGTGGTTCACCAAGGCTTGCAGCTCCTGGGTTTCCTTTTCCTTTTGTTTTTGAGCGGCCTCACTAGCCTGCAATGTTTTTTCCTTTTCCAAAATCTCCGTTTGTGCTTTTTCAAGCGCCTTTCGGAGTTGGCTCACGCTCTCCTTGAGCCCCACGCTTTCCTTTAACAGTTTTTCCCGCTCTTCTTCGAGAATGCTTCGAAAATGTCGGCCATTTTGCCCCGCCATCCCGTTCTTTGCGGAGGCCCGTGCTTCACCGCGTTCCGGAGAAATTCCCTCGGTCTGCACCCAGGACCGGATCTCCTGGATCGCCTCACTGTGATCGAGTTTTTCGGCCTCATTTTTTTTCAGAGATTCCGACGGGGATCCTGATAAACGAAGGAATCCAAGATTCGGCGGTGTTGGCCATACGGTCCGATAGCAGCGTCGCTTCAAAAAACTGTCGTTACTGACCACAATATCTGTTTGAGAACTCCGGAAATATTGCTTCACCTGAAGCGCGGTTGCATACAAAAGATTATCGATAAGGATAATAGGCGTGTTCTGAACAAGATCGAGAGCTTCATCCACGGGAAGACGAAAAGCCCTGGCGATCTCACGAGCGATCTTGTTGCGTTCCAGCTCGCTCTTAAGAGGATTAAGAACCACGAACCAGTCCTGCCCGCCCGGCTGAACCTTCTTAGTACCTGTAAGCATGCCAATCCTTGAAGATCTTTGATTTGAAAAGAAAAGGGTACTGTGTGACGAGGCCTAAACTTTTGTTCGTTTTAGAACGTGATTCGTTCGGCGATCTCATGGATCACCGGAATCTCCCACCGTTCCCCCATCAGAACCTTTACGATCCCGATGAGCGAAAGAATCCCGAACACCACAAACGACAGCGTAAATACCAAGTCCCCTAACGCGGGAACAACTTTCAAAATCGCCGCGGCCAATTCCAGGATAAAAAGCACTAAAGCTTGTTTTCCGTGAAAAAGCGCGAATTTGTTTTCTTTCTTGAGCGCAAGCGGCACAAAACAAAGAAAACTCAAATAACCGATCGCCGCAAAAAACTGCGCATCTTGAACCTCTGGATCCTTGGGTGCAATAATTTTCCCACTCGTGGTCATTATTTCTCCTTCATTTAAGCGAACGGGCTATTATAGAAAGGCCTGTGCACAACCGTCAAGGTGCAATCCTTTAAAAATCACTTCGATAAATCCATTCGGACGCACGCTTGAATCGCTTCAGGCAACCGCAGGATTCGTTTCATGACAAACCCTTGGGATCGTTCGTTCCATCGGGATAAAAAAACTTCCCACTTCGCACACTCCGATAAACATCCTGCGCAACATATAAACAGTTCCCATGCCAAATCCCGGGAAAAATCCGGAACCCCCTTGATCCTTCATGTCGGCATGGATCGTGCACGGGATTTCGGCGAAACTGGTCCCAATATTCTCAAGGCCGCGTCCAAACTTGGTCCCGATCCCAACCATGTAATCGCCGACCGTTGCTTCTTCGGCTGATAATCCGAAGGCTGACGGAAATACTGTCAGCGCTATCAAAAGGATTGAGGTTTTAAAACGCATAAAAAAAATTTCGTTAACCTTTGCGAACTAAGCGCCACGGATGAAATTTCAGGTCAGCAGTCATATCGCGTAGGTTCGCCGTCACTTCATGAAGGTTGCTGATACTCTTGGCAATCTCTTCCTTGTTCCCGCCTACTAAATCGTTTGTGGTCTTGAGCAACGGATTTAAGCTTTCGGTCATTTCCGCAACTTCATCCGCCAGATTGTTCATCTTGCGGATCATAACATGCATCGCGATCGGATCCACTCCCTTGATCACCTGGCCCGTTTCCATAGGAGAAGCATCTTTCGAACCGACGGAAATCTCGATGAACTTTTCTCCCATCATCCCCAGCGTATCAATAAACGCAACGCTGTCTTTGCGCACGTAGGCGTCTGGAGAGACCTTCACCGTCACAAGAACCGGCCTTAGCTCTCCTCTCAGGATCTGGATACTGTCCACTTTCCCGACTTCACGCCCCGCATAATAAACAGGTGCGCTATCGCTGAGGCCATTGAGATACCCGAACTGGATCTTCCATTCGTTGGCACCTTTTTTAAAATAGCCTCCGACCACGAATGTGAGCACTAAAAGCATCACGAGCGTGACCAGCACAAAAAATCCGGATTTGATCTCGGATGACGAATAAACGTTTGATGAATCCATTTTTTCCTCCTCTTGGAATAGCTTCCTAGAAGTTTATCCTGATATCAGGATAAACTCTAGGTGGACAAAAGCCCTTTTAAATAAGCTTCGCTTGTTTGTTTGAACGGGATGACGCCTTCGGACTCTCCATGAATGAACTGCTGAACATAGGAGTCTTTTGAATTTTTGATCTCTTCGGCCGTACCGATCTGCAGCACTTTTCCTTTATGAAGAATGATGATCTTGTCCGCAATACGGAACGCACTTTTCATTTCATGTGATACTACCACGGAAGTGATATTGAGCTTTTTGCTGAGATCCAGGATCAGACGATCAATCATACTCGCCGTGATCGGATCCAGTCCCGCGCCAGGTTCATCATAGAACACGATCTTGGGGTCCAATGCGATCGCACGCGCGAGCGCCACACGTTTTTTCATTCCGCCGGAGATCTGATGCGGCATAAAATCCTCAAAACCCGTCAAACCCACAAGTTCCAATTTTACACGGACAATAATGCGGATGATCTCGGGGGAAAGGTCCGTGTGCTCCTTGAGCGGAACCGCGACGTTCTCTCCGACAGTCATGGAATTAAAAAGCGCCGACCCCTGGAAGAGCATGCCGTATTTGCGCCGTACTTCATTCATGTCCTTTTCCTTGAGTCCCACAATGTTCTCGCCATCCACCAGGATCGCACCGGAAGTCGGCTGATGCAAAGCGATCAAATGCCGCAAAAGGGTCGTTTTGCCGCATCCCGAACCGCCCATAATGACCGTAATCTTGCCTCGCGGGATTGTGACATTGATACCGTCCAGCACCGTGAGGTCCCCGAAACGTTTGATAAGGTTTTTGATTTCAATAACAGGTTGTTCGGCTTCGCTCATAAATTCCTCATGTGGGCAAGGCGTAATAAATGACCGCCGTCGCCAAACAGTCCACCACAATAATCAGTACGATCGAGATCACGACCGCCTGCGTTGTGGCTTTCCCCACCGCGTCCGCGCCGCCCGAAACGGAAAGCCCCTGGTGGCAGCTCACGAGTGCGATCAGAATGCTGAAGATAAAACTCTTTAAAAGTCCGGTATAGATGTCTTTGAGAACAAGTGCGTCAATGCTCTTGGCGATATAAAGATGGGAATTGATCCCTAGGCCCGTCGTCCCGATGGCCCAACCCCCGATCATTCCCATGACATCCGCGATCACGGTCAAGCACGGGAGCATCAAGGCCAGCGCAAGAACACGCGGCACAACAAGATATCGGATCGGATTAATGCCCATGGTCGTAAGCGCGTCCACTTCTTCCTGAACCATCATGGTCCCGATCTCTGCCGCCATACGAGCACCGATGCGGCCGGAGATCACGATCGAAGCAATCAAGGGGCCAAGCTCACGGGCCATCGCAACACACACAAGGCTTCCCGTGTACATGATCGCCCCAAAAGTTTTTAGGGAATAAGCCGCTTGTAAGGCGAGTACTGTTCCGACTGAAGCCCCCACAAGTGAAACGATCGCCGTCGAATCAATTCCGATCAAGACCATCTGGCGGAAAAGGACTTCACGAGGAATGACCTTCTTCTTAAAAAAAGCTGCGAGCGTGTAGCCGGCGACCGCCGACCCAAGATCCCATAACCGGGCAACACCCGCCAAAATAAAAAACAAACCTTGCCCGATCTTTCCCGTGAATTCCTTCATATAAAAATATTCCTTTAATGTCGGCTCATGCTTTGGCGCCTAAAGACTTCACCGCATCTGCGACGGTAGAAGTGATCTCAAAAATACTGTCGAGTTTAGCAATCTCAAAAACACCCCGGACTGTGGGGGTAAGCGCTGCAAGAATAAGACGGCCTTGATAGCGCTTAGCCTTCTGAAATGCTTCGACAAAAGTTGCAATGCCGGAACTGTCCATATAATCCACGCCTCCTAAATTCACGAGGATCTTGGGAGCTTGTTTTAGGGTCAATTCCGTCAACTTTTCACGGAGTTCAGGCGAAGAGTGATAATCCAGTTCCCCGGAAAGCTCTAAGATATTTATATCTCCTTGATTCGTCGATTGTATTTTCATAGTCCACCTTCCTTTTTCAAATTTTGGCTTTGTGCTTGATCAAACGAAGCCGGTTCACTTCCGGGTCCTGATCGTCATAGATCATCTGATCCATGATCGTCCTGATAAAATGAATTCCAAGACCGCCGGGTTTGTGGCGCGGAAGTTCCGGCGACGGCACCTGCGTCGGATCGAATTTTATGCCCCGATCCTCCAGCACAATCTCTATT
>Ga0247841_10006411_pt1 | contig 18179 bp, 18 predicted proteins | sample LaCruzMarch2015__2_FD_192410 | JGI IMG/M metagenome (GOLD analysis project Ga0247841, IMG submission 192410) | Freshwater microbial communities from meromictic Lake La Cruz, Castile-La Mancha, Spain - LaCruzMarch2015_18m | ecosystem: Environmental > Aquatic > Freshwater > Lake | place: Spain... | reverse complement strand
AGACGACCTAATTATCCCGTCTCATAATTGAATAAACGAGATACTCATAAATATGGCTTACGTCCATTTTCATCCACATGGGTGACCTAAAGTCATGGTCGTTTCTCTGTGGTGGGATCGTTAGTTGCATGGTTATAATTATCTGCTAAGGGCCAAAAAAAATTGGGTTTACTTCTTCCCCGACATCTCCAGTACCCTTGCCGCCTGCGCCCCTGCCTCAAGAATCTCCAGGTTCTTGGTTATGAGCTTGGGCTTCTTGGCAAAGGTGACGCGAAAAGCGTTCCCATAAGCCTCATGGGGCAGGCCTAAATTGCCGGCCTGCATCAAGGCCCCGAACATGGCCGTATTGGCCGCCTGCGGCGTTCCCCGCTCCGTGGCGATCCCCGTGGCCGGGACGGATATGACTCTCACGCCCTCCGGTGCCTGGAACTGTCCGGCTAAGGAGTCATAGAGAATCAGGCCCCCCTTCTTGACGGATGGCGCGAACTTCTCCAGAGACGGGCGGTTAAAGGCCACCAGAATGTCGGGATGGTCCACCACTGGCGAGCCGATGGGCTGGCCGGAAATGACCACGGAGCAGTTCGAGGTTCCGCCCCTCTGCTCCGGGCCATAGTCGGGATAGTAAGACACATAGCGCCCGCTGCCAAAGCCCGCCTGGGCCAGGGCCAGGCCCATGCTCAGCACCCCCTGTCCTCCAAAGCCGGCGATCTTCACGCCCTTGACCACAAACTCCGGATCCTCCTGGAACAGCACGCATATCCCGCTCTCACAGCCGAATATCTTATCCAGCGTTCCTTGGGAGAAGTCGCTCTCGGGCCTGGTTATGGCCGCCGCTTCTGCGGATCTGTCCCGGAATCGCTTTAATGGAAATTCCTTTTCCATCTGCTCATTGATGAACTTGGCAACGGCCTTTGCATCCATCCTCAGGATAGTGGGACAGGGAGAAAGCAGCTCCACGAAGGCGTAGCCTTTTTTGTCCCTCTGAATCTCCAGAGCCTTCTTGACCGCTCGGCGCGCTTTTCTGATATGCTCGATGTCTGAAAGCGATGCCCTTTCGATGAATACCGGCGCTTTCAGAGTATCCAGCAGTTCGCAGATGTGAATGGGATAGCCCTGCTCCTCTGCATTGCGCCCATTGGGCGTTGTGGCTGTGACCTCTCCAATCAGGGTAGTAGGCGCCATCTGGCCACCGGTCATGCCGTAGACGCTGTTGTTGACAAAGAACACGGCTAGCTTCTCGCCCCGGTTGGCTGCCTGGATGGTCTCGTTCAGGCCAATGGAAGCCAGATCGCCGTCTCCCTGATAGGAGATGACGACCGCATTGTCCTCGGCCCGGGATATGCCCGTAGCGACAGCTGGCGCGCGGCCATGAGCGGCCTGTACGTGACCGCAGTCCAGATAGTAGTAGGCGAAAACGGCGCAGCCCACTGGACTGATCACGACAGACCGATCCTGAATGCCCAGGTCAGACATGGCCTCGCCGATGAGCTTATGCAAAATGCCGTGTCCACAGCCGGCACAGTAATGGGTGGCAGTGATAGCAGCTCCCCCTTTTCTGGGAAACGTCTCATATATGCCCGGATGCCCGCCGATCACCTTTTCAATAGCTGCCATTTTTAAGCCACCTCCCTGATCTTCTCCAAGATTGAATCCTGCCTGATCAAATTTCCTCCGTAGCGGCAGACCAGCTCTACCGGCTTGCAGCCACTGGCCAGGCGAATGTCTTCACGCATCTGTCCGTTGCTCATCTCCACACAGATGAACTTAGAGCCGCGCTCGGCAAGAGCGCGAACGGCCTTTTCCGGGAAGGGGAAGAGCGTGATGGGCCGGAAGAGACCGGCCTTGATGCCCTCCTTTCGAGCCGCATCCACGGCTGACCTGGCAATCCTGCTGCTGATGCCGTAGGAGACCAGCACAACGCTGGCATCCTCCAGTCGATAGCCCTCCCATGCCACTTCATTCTCTTTTATGAGTTCATACTTCTCTTGCAGCTTGTAGTTGTGCCTCTCCAAATCATCGAAGTTGAGCATAATTGAGGTTACCAGATTTCCCCTGGTCTTCGCCCGACCATTCACCGCCCAGGTGGTGTCAATGCTAGGCAGGAGCGCCTCTTTTGGAAACTCCAGAGGCTCGACCATGTGCCCCAGCACTCCGTCCGCCAGGATCACCACGGGATTTCTGTACTTAAAGGCCAGGTCGAAGCCCTTCTGGGTCAGGTCGCACATCTCCTGCACGCTTGCCGGGGCTAAAACGATGTTGTGATAGCAGCCATGCCCGCCGCTCTTGCAGGCCTGATTGTAGTCCGACTGCTCCGGACCAATGTTGCCCAGACCCGGCCCCGCCCGGCAGATATCGACAATAACGCAGGGTAGCTCTGCACCGGCAAGGTATGATATTCCCTCCTGCTTCAGGCTCATACCGGGGCCGGAAGAGGCCGCAAGCACCCGGTGTCCAGCGGCTGCCGCCCCGTAGACCATGTTGATTGCCGCTTCTTCCGATTCCGCCTGCACGAACTTGCGGTTAACCATCGGGAAATAGCGAGAGGCTTCGTGCAATATCTCGCTGGCAGGAGTAATGGGATAGCCAAAGAAGCAGTCACATCCTGCATAAAGAGCGCCAACGATAACGGCGCTGTTTCCAGCCACTAATTGAGACGCCATTTCTTCAGTTCTCCTCTGCTTTCTCTTTCTGGGGCACATGAACCTCAACGGCCAGCGGCTCAGGGCAGGTGTAATAGCACGCAGCGCAGCCAATGCAGCCGTCCCCGCAATAGAGCACATAATGATAGCCTCGGGAATTGAGCTCTTCGCCCATCTTCAACACATTCGCAGGACAGGCCTCAATGCACCGCTCGCAAGCTTTGCATTCCAGGGAATTGATTATTGGATAGGGCTTGTCTTTATCCCTGATCTCCACCCGCCGGATCTTCCCGCTTATGGTCTTGGGCAGCTCCTCTACGAACTCGATGATCCTCGGATACTTGTAGGGTGCTGTGACCAACTTTACGTGGTCTTGCAGCTCCTTTTTCAGCTCCTCGCTGGCGGCATAACCGCGGGCGAGGACTATGGTTGCCTTCACCACCTGTCCCCGAATGGAGTCGGGCACACCGGTAATTGCTACCTCCATCACAGAAGGGTGCGACATGAGGGCGCTTTCCACCTCGAATGGCCCTACCCGGTAGCCGGAACTCTTGATCATGTCGTCCGTTCGGCCTATGAACCAGAAGAATCCGTCCTCGTCTTGCCAGGCGGTGTCTCCAGTATGGTAGTAATCGTCATGCCAGGTGCTCCTGGTCTTGTCCGGATCGGAATGGTAGTCGGTGAAAAGGCCGACGGGCTTTCCCTTGTCCGTCTTGATCACAATCTCGCCCTCTTCGCCCACCTCGCATAATTTATCGTTCTTGCCCACCAGTACTATCTCGAATCCCGGGGCAGGCTTGCCCATGGAGCCGGGCTTGGGATTCATCCAGGGATAGTTGGCAATGCAGACCACAGTCTCCGTCTGGCCGAATCCTTCCATGAGCCTTAGACCCGTGGTCGCAAGGAAGCTCTCATACACAGATGCATTGAGCGGCTCTCCTGCCGTGACCGCGTATTTAAGCCGGGAGAAGTCGTATCTGGACATGTCGCTCTTGATCATGAACCTGAAGATGGTGGGCGGAGCGCAGAAGGTCGTCACTCCATATTTGCCCATCTCGTCCATCATCTTCCCGGCGTCAAATCGGTCATAATCGTAGACGAAGACCGCCGAGCCGGCCAGCCATTGGCCATAGATCTTGCCCCAGGCGCATTTGGCCCATCCCGTATCCGCCACGGTGTAATGAAGCCCGTCATCCTCCACATTCTGCCAGTACTTGGCAGTGAGGATATGGCCCAGGGGATAGGTCTGATCGTGTTTGACCAGTTTTGGATATCCGGTAGTTCCCGAGGTAAAATAGCCGAGGAGGATGTCCTCATTTCTCGTCGCCCGCTCACCCGTCGGCCGAACGAATTCTGCCGATGCCTCCATTAGCTCCTTATTGAAATTGATCCAGCCCTCGCGCACATTGTCAGCACTTCCTGCAAAGGCTTTGACCAGAGAAATATTGCCCAGACTCTTTTGGGCTGCATCGAACTCGTCGGGCACCCCGTTCTCTGCTATGCAAATGATCATCTTCAGATCGGCCTTCTTGATGCGATAGACAAAGTCCTTGGCCTTGAGCATATGCGTGGAAGGAATGGAGACGGCCCCGATCTTGTTTAAGCCCACCATGCAGACCCAGAACTCCCAGCGGCTCTTGAGGGTGAGCATGACCGTATCCCCTTTTTGCAGTCCATATTTAGAAAAGAGATTAGCGGCCCGATCACTCAGGATCTTCAGATCTTTGAAGGTGATGATCAACTCTTCACCGTGATCATTGCACCAGACTAAGGCGCGCTTATCAGGATTTTCCGCTGCATAGGCATCAACTACATCGTAAGCAAAATTGAAGTTCTCGGGAACCAGGATCTTCAGATTTTCTTTAAAATCCTCGTATGATTTGTAATCGACCCGAGAGACGAACTTGGACAATAATGACGACATTTTTCCCTTCCTCTCTCCTACCTACATGACCACAGCCAGCAGCTTCACCGGCTTGTCGTTTAGGGCTTGCATGAAGTGATCATAAGACGAATCAAAGAATATGGAGTCTCCAACGTTTAGCACTACATCGTTGTCATGAATAGTGATCTTTAGAGACCCCTCGAGCACATATTCAAACTCCTGGCCCGGATGACTGTAGAATGATGGGCTGCCCTTGCGAGGATCGATAGTTACTATAAACGGCTCCGCTTTTTTATGAGCGAACTTTCTGGCCAGGCTCTGGTAGTGGTATTGCTTTCTGCGCTCCACTTCCACCGCCTCGCCCTTTCGAGTAATGGTGAATATGCTCATCTTGGACTCTTCGCCTGTGAGCAGCAGGCCGGTATCGACGTTGAGTTTTCGCGCAATGCCGATGAGAATGCTGGCAGGAATGTCCAGCTTTCCATCTTCATAGCAGTTGTATGTCCCCACAGGCACATTAAGGTGCTCTGCCATCTCCTCTGACGATACCAGATTTAGCTCCCTCAGCTCACGAAGACGTGAACCTATTTCGTCAAGCATCTCCTTCATACTCATTCCTCAGCGCATTGTGACTGCCTCACATGCATATTTTAATCTATCCATGAGCGATTTCTTGCCGGGATTGCTGAAATTTATAATTAAGAGATCACAGAAAAAACAGGGAAAACCATCTTCGCGGCAAAAATAGAATGTTTTAATTGCAGAAACTAATTAATCTTCAGGAGGTCCAGTCGTCCTCATCAAGCCAGTTTTGGGTCCTTTTCTTTGAGCTTACCGAGCTTTTTATCTGAGATTGTCCTGAGAAATTTAGCGATGCGGATCGGTAGCCGGAATTTCCTCGCATCAGATTGTAGGCAATCTCCGGATCAAGCCCGTGCTTATTCAAATATGCATCGCGGGAGAGATGCTCCCCCATCCCGGAAATGTATATCGGATCGCCGATAATTGGGGTAATTTTTCCAGCGGGCAAAATCCATTCGAAACCCTGAGGAAGTGCACATTGCAGCCAATCGCTATTGCTTTCCATATCGTCTTTGGATGCCTCATTTTCAACTCCGCAGTTTCTACATATGAACTTCTTCATATCAGCTTAATAAGTCCATAACAGTATATATAATTTACTTAACAAATATTTTAATTGCGGCTCCATCATTTTTTATATAGGAATACTGATTATGATATTATTGAGCAGAAATAATTGATACGGCTTAAAGATTCCCGTTGCCTCCCACACATGAGAAGGACTGCTAGCCCAACATTATTAGTAGGGGCAGATTACTGTGATGATAAGGGTGTTTGTAAATGAGATCAAGCTATTTACTTTTCGGTTTAATGGCACTGGCTTGCCTTCTGGTTCAAGCCTGTGCGGTGGAAGATAGCCAGGAACTGATTGATCAAAACAAAGTGGATCAAATGAATAACGCAGATCCTTGGTGAGAAAAAAACAGATACAAACAGCTATAAGGGCCAGCCTTGGGCAACTTCATCGCTTAATGATTCCAATAAGAAAACCACATCGTTAGAATCTATCTCTGCCGTCCCGGTCACTTCCGTATTAGGCCAGTCATCCGACTACCTGGTTCAGGCCGATTCCTTCCTTAAGGCGGCAACGAACAATGGTTTCTATATCCTGAGCGTTGCACAGTTCCTTAACAAATCCGGCACGGATAAGAACTGGGCCATTGTGGACGTTAGGCCGGCACAGCTTTACCTAGGCGGCCACATTCCAGAAGCATTGAACATCCCCCTGGAAAATCTGATATCACAGATGGGCATGATTCCTGCCGGCCAGAAGGTTGCCGTCTACTGCGCGATTGATACCAATGCCGCATTTGCCGTTCAGACGCTGAGAGTCTATGGCGGTCGCGATGCATTTGTCCTCTCGGGCGGAATTGTTACCTGGCAGGCCGCAGGGATGCCTGTAGTCACTTAGATTAATACCAAAGCATTACTGCGTGATGGTAGCCATCACTAAATAATTTTTTTTTGATCGTAAAAGTTATAAACTTTAAAAAATATCCGTTTATGTATGAAGGACTTTGCAGGGTCGAGCATTACCTACTACGGTCTGGCTCGCGAAAGATTGATGAATAAATATCCCAGGCTGATCAGCGTACTCGTGATACTATCTTTGATCTGCATGACCGGCCTGGCCTTATTTATCATATCCGATCTCGTCTCTTTTGCCTCGAATTCGGATCGTAATGGCGTTCTATTCGGCCTTGATCTCAAGGGTCCGGAAAACGGCATCACATCCATGACGAACGGTAAGGAGGAGAGCGGAAATATTAGCGCCAATTCTGAGAACCTGAGCCGTCAAACCAAGGAACAAAGCGTTGCCAACCAATCGAAAATGAATGCCTCGCTGCCATCCAGTCAGGCTGCAAAAGGAGGCGTTTCCAAAAGCAAATCATCTCCCGTAATAAGACATCATAGTTCATCCTCGTCGTCTTCTTCCTCATCTTCTTCGACGTCTCTGGCAAAGTCTGCAAAAAAAAGCAGCGACAATAACAACCTGACAAATGAGACGGCATCGATGAACAATACTCAAAGATCCAATGACACGAAGGTCGCGCCCACCGCAATTCTTCTGTCCTTGCCCTCAGTTGCATTCGGCGCTATCACCAATCCAGCTAAGGACACCACTGCAAGAGAGCCTGTATCAATAATTAAGTTCAAAACAAAAGCGACTCTTAGCCCGAAATCTGATCAAGACATGAATCCGGATAACGGGATAAATACCGCTGGTGCGACAGTCTCAGATAATAGTAATAAAGCGCAACCTTCAAAAGATGTAAGCACGAAGAGCGCTTCTTCGCAAAAGAGCAAAGTGACTGCCTCCAGCCAAGTCAAAAAAACTCAGGAAGCCAGAGCTAAGCAGCAAGCCAATAGAGATAGGATTGCGGCGAACATGAAGAAAAAAGTGGCTCAATCACGGGCCAAAGCTGCACAAAAATAGCCTTGACAAAAACCTGTCAGCTCAAGATCAATCTCTGCAAAGAATCCTCGGCAAGGCGGATCTGCATTAAAGGAATGCGTCCGCTTCTTTTCAAATTTATTGTTTGGAAATCCTCATGATGCATCCGTCTTGTGTATGCTCTACATCGAGCTTCATCTTCAGGTCGGAGAAGACCTTTCGCCAGTGGCTTTCCACACAGGTATTGCAGTGCTCTTTTGCGATCAGGCTGGCCCCCACGCGAGCAAAGGATTTGGCACCTTCCATCAAGCCGCAACGACTGCGTTTGATCTCCACAAAGCCATCTTCCTTTGTAACAACCACCACGCTTCCGAAGAGGTTTTTGTCGTTGGTTGCCATGGCCAGGGCCACATCCTCTGGCTTCTCCAGGCCCAATTGCTTGAAGGTGGCCGCCACCTGGCGAGCGCCGTTGCCCTGAAACTCACGCAGACCCTTTTTGCCGAGCTTGCGGGCTACGTAGCCGCTGCTGCCGTAGAAGCTGCCCATCCACATGGCCACTACACGTTGCTGAATCTGTTCCAGGGGAATATCAGGGATGTCTGTCATGCCATTTTAGCTTCGCTGGAGAGCATTATAATACTTTTGTGTCCAAATCGAGCCTGGCTTTTCAAGTGAGCCCATATTCTACAAGGATTTTATCGAGAAAGGCAGCGATTCCGCCAGGATAATAGATCTCCAGGGCATCAAGCTCCCCCATGTTCTTGGGATCAAGGGCAAATGACTTAAGGTATTTTTTAAAATATTCTTTATTCTCTTTGGTCTTGCTATTTGCTCGGGTCATGGGAATCTTCAGCTCTAAGATCTGCTCGGGCAATAGACCGATGCTTTTCACATTTATCTCAACTTCGCTTGTCTTGGTCCGAGATTTTTCGATATCTTCTGCCAGATCTCGGGCGAAAAATGCGTTTCTTTGGCTCAGATCGGATAGGCAGAGAATTGTAGTAGGACAATTGCAGCGCTGGCAAAGGTCAGCGATTGCCCCCTGAGAAGGCCTGCCATCGACCAAGACCAGTGCTATCCCGTGCATCTCGCAGACCGGGTACAACAGCGGGCTTGCTGCAGACTTATTCAGCCAAACCTCTATGCACTTGGTCTCGGCATTGCTTGCTTTCGGCAAGAAGATGTGCTCGCCAGCTATCTCTTCCAGGATGGCATCAGCGGGAATGAATCCAAGTGTTTTTGCTTTGTTCATCCATTTGGCCAGCTTCTCTCCATCATTCTCGTGATAGGGCCTGGTGATCCGAATCTCACCCACAAATCCTCCACAGATAGGATAGTCAGAGACAGCTCTTTGCAGCGCGAAATAGAAGAGCCCCCTCAGCGTGGTCCTTGATCTTCCAGTCTCCATAACAAAATCATGATAGACCTTTGCTACCCATTTGGACTTTGTTCTATCCGTCTCAGTGAATGTAAATGCCTCTGTCATATCTGTATTTCCCTGTTGAGCCTATGTACTATAGAAACTTGGTATTTATGGTAGATCGTTTCTGTAAGTATACTATGCTTGAAAATTATTTTTTAAAAAAAATGAAATTGTTTCTTCATATCAATTCGATCCTTACATCACCTCGATCAAGACGCTTCCCTGGGCGGAGTTGCCAGCCGCATCAGTGACCTTTAGGATGATCACATGGCCGCCTTTGCTCAGACGAGAGGGATTTTGCATAAATTTGCGGCTGGTCGAGAGCTCTTCGTCGATGCTCGAGCTCCAGCGGTAGCTGAGCGGTGCCTTGCCCGCACTTACCAAGGCATCAAAGCTGACGTCTTTGTTTCCCTGCAAGATCTCTCCTGCGTTGGGTGAGGTTATGGTCACAGTTAACTTTTCCTGGCTCTTGTCAGCAGCATTGGTGCCACTCTTGGAGGAGCTGTCCTTCTGCTCCAGGCACCCTGCGCAAAAGAGCACAAGACACAATGCAATTAATAAGATCCATTTCATAGGAGAGTCAGAGAATCTTCATGAATATAATACTTTTTAAAAAAGCGCCCGCTATATGCTATAAAAATCTCTTTTCGCGCCTTTCAAGCTTTGCCGCAAGAAAGGCGCTGGAGAATTGCCATCAAATTTGGCGTGTTAAACTTACAATTAGGCAGTAGGAGCTTCCGATACTGGTGTCGGCGCTGCTGCTGTTGCCATAACCGGCTCGGACTTGATCTCGGTCTTGCGCACTTCCACGCGCCTGAGGGGATAGATTGCCTTGGCTTCTTTGTAGATATCCAAAGATATCTTGCCACCCACAGCTTCCTGGATCAACTGGTTTAAGTCCAGACTCTTTGACCTCTCTAAGACGACCCTCTTGGAGAGCTCTCTGATGCTCTTGACCTGATTGGCCCGCGCCCTCTTCACTGTGAAGCAGCTGGGCTTGACTCGGACATGGTAGCCGTCCGTGGTGATTACGTCCACAATGGCATCGATTCTTGATGTCCTTCTCTTGACCAGGGAGCGCACATAATCTGTGGTCATCTCATGGCCCAGGAACTTAGTGTATGCCGAATCTCCGGCCACACGATCTATTTTAAACTTGAGCTTGGTGTTCTGCTTAGAGAAGTTGTTTGTGAGGTCTCCTAGTGTGGTCTCAACAATCCTTCCCACAACCCTCTCCGGATCGTTGGCGACCGTCTCGCCAAAGGGAACTCTGCCGAACATCTCCGGACTTACAACCTTATACCATTGCTTGGCCTTTCTGCTCTCGGCCTTTCTTTGTGATCTTCTTGCCAATAAACATCCTCCGAGGTAATATCAATCCGAACATCGTTCAAGCTCACGGTATTTAAACCGATCGCCCAAAAAAGATGAGAACTAGTCTGCCGGCCAGACATAGATGTAAATGTAGTTGGACCAATCATTGCTGTGGTAGCTGAGTATATGCCAGCCGGGATTATTTCCCTTAAACCAGGTCTGGTACCATGCGGTGCTCTTGTAGCCGAAGTTTTTGACCTCGGGTGGGCAATAGTAGCTTGGCCCGCTGCTGCAAGCCGTCCACTCAAAGGACCAATATGCACCCGGTCGGCTTACTTTGGACCAGAGAGGCAGCCATCCCTCACAGAATACGCCGGCCACCGTTGCCAGCCTGCCCGGGCAGCTCTGCACGTAGTACTCATTGCATTTGCAGATGGATGGCACGGGATAGACGGCCTGGTAGCTTTGCCTAGCGTAGCCGTAAGGCGCGCTTTGGCTTGCCGGGGTTACGCAGGAGGGGCAGCTCTTCTCATAGGGATCGCTGCTGGAAACGCCGCCTGCAATTACGGTGGAGCTAGTACAGGTGGTACAGGTCTGGCGAGAAGAGCTTGCCTGGCCGGGAAGACCTGCTGCACCGGGATAAGTGGCTTGATCCGGATGGCTTATCAAAGCCGGATTTGCTATCGCGGGATTTTCGAATAGTCCCGTTCCGCTTGATGAAACGGGAACATTATTAGACTGGTCCGGCCTGTAGAGGTTGAAATCAGGCAGAACTATCCTTTCGGAGCCGGGATCCGGGGGAATGGGCGCACCCAAGGGCAGAGGTGCTGCGCTCACGCTTGCCGCAGCATTTGAGTAGCTTGATGGCATAGATAGAGGAGCACTTCTGGGATACACATAAATGTAGATGTAGTTGGACCAGATGCCGCTGTTGTAGCAGAGGATATGCCATCCTGGGACATCTCCGCAAAACCAGCCCTTTTTCCAGCCCGTCCCCGTCCAGCCCCACCATCGCACAGAGGGAGTGGACCGTCCGGGATACCATTCATAGACAAAGAAGTTGCCGCTTGATTTGATATCCGCCCAAAGGGGCAGATAGCCTCGATAGCTGCATCCTCCCACAGTTCTAAATCCGGAGGCGGTCTGGACAAAAAATCTGTTGGCTGAAACCGTGGAACTGGGATAATACCAGATGCTGGAACCGGGCAAAGCCGCCTGAACTGTAGATTGCATTGAAGGCTGAACGGAAGGCTGCATGGAAGACATCACTGGCGCGGACATTGCCTGAGCCGTATCGAACGGCTGTGAAGCAGACACGAAACCCAAACTCGCATCGGGAGCGAAGCTCTCCATTTGCGGCTGCGAGAGTCCCAGCTCCTCTGCCGTCATTTGCTCTTGCATTGGCCCGCCGATCTGGGGGGCCGGGTAAGCGGATTTTTGGCTCAGTGAGGAATCCTGGCCCTGCGCGGGATAATTGCCATAGGACGATAATGATGGCTCGTTTAGCGATGCCTGACTTGGCAGTCCTGGCATGTATGAATTCGTATCCATGCCGGCCAAAGAGCTTTGCTCCGGCTGAATAGTAGCGGTTGTATCCGATATACCCACGTCGCCTACTGCACCTAAGGCGGCGTTAATCATGACCAAAAACATGACCGATAACGTAAGATAAAATTTCATACACCCCACCTCTCCCCAAGGGTTTGCTTTCTCCATTTCTCCATTCTTTTTAGCGCGCTCTATCTATTTAATACTTGTCTTATGGTTCCGAGAGCAGGAAGCCAATTAGTTTATTATAATAATATTTGTTCCGCTAATTCGTTTACATAAATAGAAAAAATATTAACTAAAAAATATAGTGGTCCCGGCAAGCTATTGACTGCTACTCCGGCACCAGTTGCTTCTCACCATCTCTGCCAGACGAGGATTGTCAAACTGATTGTAGATATCCAGATCGGTAGTATAACCTATAAAGGGATCTATGGTGCCCTTCTCCAGGTTCATTATCCAGATCTTAAGACCTTTATCCTCTGCTGCCAGCCCATTCTCTTGGAAGAACTGCATAAATGGCTCTACGGTCTCGCTGCTTGCCACCAGGATAATATAATCGGATCCAGGCTCAGGATTGTAATTATTGATATCCAGGGACTTTATGCTCGTGACTGCAAACACCTTTGCGTTCCGTTTTTCGGCTGAAAATGTCAACTCTTGCCGGCTCTGTGCACGAATGGTGTACCCGGCATCATTCATGAAATTTGTCAGTCGATCCACCAGGCACTGCTGCAGGATGATCTTCAGCTCGGGAAGAGATCGAAGAAGCATGCCGGATGCATCAGCGAAAGCCTGTTTGCTGTATTTCTTGGTGTGCGAAAAATGGAAGATGCGGCCATCAATTTGGGTGTAAGAATCAAGCATGGGCAGGTCGAATAATATGGGCTCTTTGCCCATGATACTGGCAAAGATAGAGGGGGCAATTCTCCCGCCAACCGTTTTGCTAAGCTCCATTCGCTCCTTGTCGCTTAATTTGGCGGATCGAACGATATCGTAGGTGCGAAGGAGAAGCTCACACCTGGCAATGATCTCCCTCTCGCGGAGCAGCTCTCGGAGAGGACCGGCAATTTTTTCAATTTTTGTCATTATCATCAATACCTTTAACGCGGGCCAATTCCATTCTTAGCTCGCCCATCTTGGCCGTTCTCTCCGCAAAGGCATTGTGCTGGTGAATGCTCTCCTCGTTGATCTGCTTTAGGGTCACAGCAGCGTCATCAGGAAGATCGGAAAATGCCTCGACCAGCTTCTGGGCCATAGTTCGAACGCAATCCTCGACGAACTTCGGGTTGCTGTGCGCCCTCTTTACCACCACGGCCTCGTCCGGACGCTTGAGCAGCCCATAGACTTTAGAACTCATGGACTCTTCAATGATCTTAATGATCCTGTCGATGGAAACGCAGCGCCGGTCATGAACCTCTACGGATATGCTGCCCCGGCCACGTTGATTGTGGGTGGCCACGGGCAGCCGCTCTGCGAGTTTTGCGGCCGCTTCCAGAGAGAGCCCCGCTTTGGCCAGCTCCTGGCGAACCTCTTCTTTCATGATCTCCTGGGCGCAGGGGCATGCCGTCATGCCTAAAACCTCGGCTCCTACCGTCTTTCGCACGTATCCGGTGGGCCCGGCCCTGGCCACGGCCTCGGCAAAGATGTCCACTACCTCCTGGCAGTTGACCTTTGTCACCGGTGTTTGTCTACGCACAATGTACTCGCTTTTCATCTTTACTTCCGCCCGGGAAGCGTACTCATGCCGGGAAAGAAGTCTCTTGGCAATCTCTCCACATAGCTCCTCGATCTCATAGACAGGGCAGTTTATGGCCTCTTCTAAAACCTCGTCTATCACCTCAAAGTTGCGAGAGAGATTGGCCCCTTTGCGGTCAGAGGGAAGATCGACAAATACCTCAAAATTGGATATGAGAACCACGGGCCTCTCATCGTTGCCACGTTCAACTTTCACCAGCTTTTTAACGCCGGTCACTCCCACTCTGGTTAAATTGAAGGGATAATCAGGCTCGCACGCTTGAATATCAGGTAGGCTATCCACTAATTTCACCTTGGGCTCGATTCCTCATCACGGTCTTCGAGCGACTCGTCCTCAATCTCGTCAATGCGAGAGATGAGCCGGTCTACTTCCAGCATTATCTCCTCCAGGGTATCGCTGATCCGCTGGTGGCGCTCATCCGAGATACAAAAAGACTTTTCTAGCTTTGCTAACAGCTCCTCATCACCCATATCGAGCATCTTGCATATCTCTTTCTCGACATCCTTCGAACCGGGCATGAGGTTTTATTTAGCACGAACATATTTGAGACTTTGCTCAGCGGTCAGATATATCTATGCGTAGAACCCACCCTAAGATCAGGAGTTCTACTGATGATCAAGCGTTGCCCTCAACACGGTTTTTTCAGGGGAGAGCATTGTGAGTGCGGCTCTGCCGGTCAGCTTCTTTTGGACGAGACCAAGACGGAGCAGCTCGGTCGGCTGGTAGCGGGCAGTCTCCGGCATTTTCCTGGTGATCTGGGCCTGGACATGGACTCCCGCGGCTATGTTGATCTCACCAAGCTTGGTCAGGTGGTGACGAGCAGGCATCGCTGGGCCAGCAAAGAATTGGTGATTGCGCTCGTACAGTCGGATTCCAAGCAGAGATACGAGATTGCCGACGACAGAGTTCGAGCCAGATATGGCCATTCTGTAGATGTGGAGCTTGATCACCCGGAAAATAAGAGACCTTTACTCTACTACGGGGCAAGTGAAGAGGAGGCGGACCGCATCCTGGAGATAGGCATCAAGTCTGCATCGCAAAGGTACGTCCATCTATCTACCACTCCCGAGAAGGCCTGGCATGTGGCGACTTTCCGCACCGGCAACCCCAAAGTGATCCAGGCGGATGCCGCCGCAGCGCAGGAGGCCGGTGTGAAGATGATGACCGTGAACGACGATATCGTCATCTCGGAGACGATTCCGTCCCGGTTTCTTTGCATGCTTGCCGCCAAGGACATTGTTAAACATATCTAGAACTCTAGCGGCCGAAGCGTCTCTCCCTTCGCTGGCAGTCGCGGATGGCACGCAGAAAATCGATCTTTCTCATTTCTAACCAGTTGACATCGGTAAAATAAAGCTCTGAATAGGCTGCCTGCCAGATCATGAAGTCGCTGAGTCTCTTTCCGCCCGCCCTTATCACCAGATCAGGCTTCTGGGGAAATCGAAGACGCGATTCTATAGTTTTTTCGTCGATCTGCTCGGGATAAAGAAGCCCCGTTTCCACGTCCCGGAGAAGACCTCGGAATGCCTCAGCCACCTCGCGCTTGCCTCCATAGCCCAGAGATATTACTACCTTGAGCGGGCCGCCGCTGCCAGTTTGCAAAACACCCTCTCTAGTATGCAAGCTGATTTGGGCGGGCGATGCGGCGAGTAGGGAGGCAATCATGCGCTGGAGCCTGGGCGCATCATCGTTTACATAGAGCATCAGGGAGGTAAGACCAATGGACCGGCTCCATTCCAAGAGCTCGGAAAGTCGCACCAGACCATCATCGAATAGATCGCCACAGCTGAGAACAACGGCTACACAGCCGGGCAGATTGTTTTTTGCGATGCGCGCTTGCAGGAGATGCTCGTAGAGGCGGTAAATCATAGTTGGTCTTAGTGTATCTTCCATAGGCAAAGTATTTTTGCAATGAAAAATGTCATGTAATTTCATGGAGCGGGAAGATATCGCCCGGATGGCCATCGGACTGATGGTCCTGTTGCTGCCCTATGCCGGAGCCTTCACCGTACTTCCCCTGGCGGCGGTATTCTTCCTGAATCGCGGCTCTCGCCTGCTCTGTGCTTCCCTGGCCTTGCTGCTCATCATGAGGCCGGCGCTTTCCCTCACTGATACCAATCTGCCGCTTTATGTCATCGCCATCTCCTTTGTGGCTTCTACCTTTGCCCCTCTCGCCTTCAAGAAGTTCGATTCCCTGGCGGGCAGCATCATGTATCTGCTCATCAACGTGGGGATTGGCTATCCCGTCGCGAGCATGATCTCGGGGGGCAGCCTCTCCTCGGAGAGGATATTGTTCCTGGTCATATTAGGAGGGCTGTCCGGCGCCTTTTTGCACCATGTATCCAAGGAGCGCGACTTCACTGTTCCCTTTGGCACCGCCATGGTGATGTGGCTTTTTTCCTTCGACTATCCGCTGCCTGAGCTGCCGCGCATTCTGCTCATCTGCATCTTCGCCCTGGTTCTGGGCATCGGTGCCTATTGGGCGAAAGCGGCGGACTCGGATGCCGTGCTCAGCGAGACCATCGTCTGCTTGCTGGTGATCCTCTTTGCCGGGCTCTCCTGGTTTATCCTGCTCTTAGCCTTCTATTTGCTGGGAGGAGCTTTTACTCGCTATGGATATTCCCAAAAGCATAAGCTTGGCATTGCGCAGTCCCATGGAGGCCGGCGCGGCTACAAGAACGTCTACAGCAACAGCCTGGTGCCTCTTGTTCTGGCCATCTGCTTCGGAGTTTACGGCAATGAAGTCTTCATCTTTGCCTTCATTGCCTCGGTGGCGACGGCCAATGGGGATACTCTGGCCAGCGAGATTGGCGAGACCAGTAGATCCAAACCCCGCATGATTACCACGCTTAAAGAGACACAGCCGGGCGTGGACGGAGGCGTAACGCCTTTGGGCGAAGCCGCTTCACTTGCCGGAGCCATCATCATCGGCCTATTGGCCACGGGCATGGGAATGGCGGGCATCTCCGGCATCGTCGTTGCAGCCATCGGCGGATTCCTGGGCACCAACTTCGACAGCCTTCTCGGGGCGACGCTGCAAAGCCGGGGCATTCTGAGCAACAACGGTGTGAATCTGGTGGCAACGGCCTTCGGCGCTCTGGTGGGGGGCGCCCTCTGGTACATTCTACAAATTATTTAGGAAATAATTATGAAAATATTCGGAATCTTTGGCGACCCAATAGAGCACAGCCTCTCTCCCACCATGCAGAACAAAGCCTTGCTGGCGCTCGGCGAAAATGCCTGCTATCATGCCTTTCGCGTTGCACAGGAGGATCTGGAAGATGCCCTTCTGGGGGCCGCTGCCATGGGCTTTTCCGGACTGAATCTGACCATTCCCTTGAAGGAAAAGGCGCTGGAGCTTGATTTCTTGCAGCCCGATCCCCTGGCCCAGGCTATTGGCGCGGTGAACACGGTGAGCTTCTCCGGGCCGCGGGCAATGGCGGGCTACAACACAGACGGATGGGGCGCACTTTTGGCATTGCAGGATGCAGGTGTAAAAATCAGGGGCAAGAGCGTGCTGATAATTGGGGCAGGCGGCGCGGGAAGGGCTATTGCCTACACTTTAGCGCAGGAAGGGGCGGAGATCGCAATCGCCAACCGCAGCCTAAAGAGGGCAGAAGAGCTGGCGGCCCAGGTGGGAGGCGGGGCCTATTGCCTGGCCGACCTGGCAGGGCTCGTCCCTCATGCGAATATCATAATAAACTGCACATCGGTAGGCATGCGCGAGGGGGACGCCAGGCTGCTGGAGGGCAGGCTGCTGCAAAGTCACCAGGCAGTCTTTGATATCGTCTACAACCGGGAGACAGAGCTTCTCAAGGATGCCCGCGCTGCCGGGGCGGTGGCCGTCGATGGGGTGATGATGCTGGTCTATCAGGGAGCCAAGGCTCTGCAGATCTGGACGGGCAAAAAGGCTCCCGTGGATGTGATGGAGAAGGCGGTTCGAGAGGCTCTGCTGGCCAGGCGGGCTGGAAAGGGTTGAAAAGAGGCATGTTGCCCATGGCCGGTATCAAGTCAGAGTAATTCAACGAAAGCGTCCTGCAGGATCTGCGGCTTCTCGCCCCTGCGCCTCTCAGGATTACTGGCGGCATCGATCTCCCGCTGCCTTGTGTCATGCTCTTGCGGAACTGCTAACCCCTGTTTTCATGCATGGGCGATCCTGGAAATTTCAAGACGCCACCGGGCTACTTTATGGGGTCTATACGATTGGAATGCGCATCATCCCGATAATCCAAATTTTGATACAAAAAAACTGCCCAAAACATGTCTTATTGATTGCGATGTTCGTAAAAGATGTACTTTTGCGAAGTATTTAAATAGCAAGACACCTATAATATAAGGTGTGGAGGCAGAGAAATTCTTAAGGGTTGAGGAGTTTGAGAAACTTTTACAAGCAGCTTGTGGAAGAGGCGTAACCGGTTGATATTTTTGTGAGTGCTAGATCGCCCACTTTTTATCCCACGTTGATTATATAATGATTAATACCGAATCATCACCCTGCCTAAAGTATTAAGTAATTGTAACGAAATAAACTAGGTAATTATTTATATTAGAAGGACTCCATTAAGTTGTATGGATCAATTGGGCGAAATAAAAAGTAGGTATAACTTAATCAAACCATTTTTTAATGAAAAGGC